>WLWD01001016.1_pt1:0-5000 | contig 117745 bp, 80 predicted proteins | sample 6712731 | NCBI WGS metagenome assembly WLWD01 (sample SAMN12718690, study PRJNA576275) | sponge metagenome | isolation source: marine sponge | host: Mycale hentscheli | place: New Zealand: South Island, Marlborough, Capsize Point | collected 2014-11-01
TCTCTCTCGTCTCTGTCTCCTCTCCGCCCACAAATACAGTTGCGATATTAACTATTAGTAGACGCATGTATGTTTGCCTTTATCACTTCACGTTTGACAAGCATTACGTTTATTTTATGGAGGTATTCATTTGAGAGGGAAGAGATATCTGACAGAAGTCCTGTGCTATGTACCAGACATAGCGTGTCGAGGGTGATTAAAGTATTAGTTTGCAAGGCTAAAATTGTTAAGTTATTAACAATTGGTACTACTCTGTGTAATGATTTGCTGTGGAGCTTTTGCGATGTTGGGATGAGAATGCAGAGAAATATATTGTTTTCTTGTTTGTTATTCTGTAGTTGTCCACACCTGAAGATACAGTGTACGAGTCTGTCCTGGATGATACGCTTACCTCCAAGAGCTCCAAGACAGACCACCCCAGCACCACTGAGAGGTGAATAGGTTTGTAGAGGAACAATGTAATGATTGTGGTAGTAGTGGCGGTAGCTAGATGCTGCTGCTGATGATGCTGATGATGATAATGGTGATGCTGATGATGATGATGATGATTCATGGTGGTGTGTAGTTATATTTGTGATATTCTCCAGTTGTTTAGCAGAAGATGAGAAACAGTGTGAGAATCAGTCTCTGATAGATGTGTCTATGGAGAAACCCAGGATAGTGATTGATGTCACTCCGGTTGCTCTTAGGAAGAAAGCTGCAAAAAGGAAGCGCAAAAATCTAGAGGTGAGTTAGGCTTCCAATGTGCTTGTTGCTACTTGCCAGCTCTGGGGCATTCAGTGACCTTTATTTGGGCAGTTCATAATTTTTATTGCAAATTTTAACATAATGGGGCACAGCTTGACACGTACAGTATTTAGTCATATTTAAAACAATCCATTCCATTTGTAGTTGAAACCCCCCCCCCAGCCTTTTTTTTTTTTGTGGCCTTTGGCTCATTAAAATAATGAAGGACTTGGGAGTGTAATATTTTAAGTCTGAATTGAACCATACCAACAAAAACCATTTATTTATTTACACACATGCATGCGCGCGCACACACACACACACACACACACATCCTCAAACAAATACAACAAAATGATGAATTCATGGTGTGATTGCAAGCCTTGGATGTGTTTGGTTTTACATATTGTGTATGGTGTGGTAGAGCACGAAGAAGTATGGGCTTAGGAACAGAGACAAGACAGATTCACCTCCTCCCATGTCTACGCAACAGTCAGGCACTGTCTCCCAATGTGTAAGTTATCCTACTGATAAGTTAATCCCTTAATTTAGCATTACAAAATTAAAAGTTTCTCACTTGTGGTAAAAAAAAATTGCCCCCCTGTATGTACCAACTAACTGGTAGTCATGACATACTAATACTAATTTCACATACATATAATGGATATGTTTCAAAACACAAGATGTGTGTGCTATTATTGGTGTGTGGTCACATATGTGTGTGCTATCGTTTGTATCTGTTTTTGTATGCTAAGGATAATGTTGAAGAGTCACCAGCTGTGAAAAAATTCAAGAGCTTGGCTGCCTCTGGTAAGGTGTGGGCAGAATAGTGGGTTGGGTGCCATTAATAAAGTGATAAAAAACATTTATTGCTGGTAGTTTCTGTCCACTATTGAAATAATGGTATTATTTCTTGTTGCAGGAAAGAAGCTGACCAGTAGGATCACGCGTTCAAAAAGAAAGCTGAGGAAGCAAGATGGAGCTGAAGCCCCTCTCTCTGTGGAATCACCTATAGTCAGTAGGAAGGAGTGGGGTTGGTGAACGGGGCAGATTGTTTAGTTGGTTATAATGTTACTAGTCAGTCTTGAATCCAAGTTATCAGTGAGATGATTGTTTCAGTAGTTGTTATTATATTAGAGCAAGAAGAATTTGTCAGAGTGTTATTAAATGATGGTTCTGACATTGATTTGGTTTTATGCTGTTGTGTAATTTGTATGTCTGCAGCAACGACCAAGCAGACAAGCTAATATTCAACTTGGCGGCAAGGTGAAGAAGTTTATTTCTTGAACAAGTCCCTCTGTTATGATTCATTTCTTTCTTTTTAAATGTCACAGTCCATGTAAATGTAACGTTACTGCAGTGAATTCAATATGTACACCATTTCTACTCATCAAATCGTGGGAATGACGCGCGATGAAAGATTTGCGACCACTACTCTCCGTTTAGCGCTTAGGTAAAGGGTTTAATTTGTGGCTTAATCATCTTCGCAGGATGGCGAACATAGGGGAAATAAAAGAGGAGAAAGAATTGGATGCCCTTAACAATTTCAGGGGGTAAGGGAACAAATTCCTGTAGATAGCTTATTACGGGATACTTGGAATTGTAAAAGTCTAGTGGTACTGCACTTCTGGGCAGAATGGTCGGAACCGTGCAAGGATATGCAGGAGGCCATGGAAGACTTGGCCAAAGAACATCCCAAAGTCAAGTTTTACAAGGTAAACACAAATAGTAGTGGCACTTCCCACGAAATACTGACAGTTCCAATTAATTTTGTTGTGACGATACTTTCCCATCATAATGACATTTCTAACATGGAAGGATGGCTACTATCTTCACATGGTCTTCACATAGACTATATAAACTCACATATTTGCACACATGACCTTACAACCATTTATGTTCAGGTGGCTGCTGAAGATGTCCCTGAGTTATCTTTGAAGTTTGAAGTGGTAGCTGTGCCTACCTTTATCTTGGTCAAGGTATGAGAATGGAGAGATAGTGTTGTTAACTTTCAGCATTCAAAAGTAAAAGGATTTCAGCAGTAGTTTTTCTGTCCGTTTTCCTGACCATTGAAATCACATAAAAATTCTTGACTTTCCCCCCCTAAATGTATCACCAGTATAGGCATAAGATTGACTGTTAGAGAGGTTTGTTTTTGTATTGTTTCTTGTCCCCCCTGAAGTGGATCCAGCATTATGACTGGGAGGGCTAACTACGAACTGATTTGGTTAATTTATGAATAAAGAGTAAGTGAGCATGTAGCTGCTCCCTGGATCCTACCTTGCCACCTCATTATTATATGTTGCCGTATTGTATGGTAAAGGGTGGTAAAATAGTGGACAGAGTCAATGGGGCTCATGCTCCTGAGCTAGCCAAGAAGACTTCGGCCCATTCTCAGATTCCAGTCATTGCCCCACGCCCTCCTGCACCTAAAGAAGTGAGTGTTACCTCTCCCTTCGTCTCTTGTAATCCTCTTAGCTTTTTCTTTCCTCTAATAGGATCTGGAGGTGAGGCTGGGGAAATTGGTGAAGAGTGCTTCCTGTATGCTTTTCATGAAGGGAACTCCAGCAGAGCCTAAATGTGGTAAGGTATGGTTAGTCCTGCAAGTAAGGATTCTACTAGCATTGAACATTGTAGGGAAGTGAAGGACTTGGAATAATGGTGGAACCCATAGTGATGTACAGTGGAGTCACTAACTGAGCCATCATCATGTTTGTGTGTTAGGTTTCAGTCGACAGACTGTGGCCATCTTGCAGGAAATGAATGCGGAGTTTAGCACGTTTAACATCCTCATGGACGATGAAGTGAGGCAAGGTAATGACAGTCATTAAACAACAACAACAAAATTAAGTCATTAAACAACAACAACAACAAAATTAAAGTCATTAAACAATAACAACAAAATTACAGTCAGTAAACAACAACAAAAACCGAATGGAAATTGGTCAAGACTACAGTGACCAGCTCAGCCATTGTTTGTCTAACACTTCACTTTGTCTTCTTATGCTCATAGTCATCAGATATTATTGTGCAGGTCTTAAGAAGTTCTCTAATTGGCCTACGTATCCTCAACTCTACGTTAATGGAGAGTTGATTGGAGGACTAGATATCATCAAGGTGAAGCACTAGAGACACAGCTAGTGTTTGGAGTGTTAGTGACACAACTAGTGTTTGGCGTGTTAGAGACACAGCTAGTGTTTGGCATGTTAGCGACACAGCTAGTGTTTGGAGTGTTAGTGACACAGCTAGTGTTTGGCACGCTAGTGTTTGGCGTGTTAGCGACACAGCTAGTGTTTGGCGTGTTAGCGACACAGCTAGTGTTTGGAGTGTTAGTGACACAACTAGTGTTTGGAGTGTTAGTGACACAGCAAGTGTTTGGCGTGTTAGTGACACAGCTAGTGTTTGGCGTGTTAGTGACACAGCTAGTGTTTGGCGTGTTAGTGACACAGCTAGTGTTTGGAGTGTTAGTGACACAGCTAGTGTTTGGCGTGTTAGTGACACAGCTAGTGTTTGGCGTGTTAGTGACACAACTAGTGTTTGGAGTGTTAGTGACACAGCTAGTGTTTGGCGTGTTAGCGACACAGCTAGTGTTTGGAGTGTTAGCGACACAACTAGTGTTTGGAGTGTTAGTGACACAGCTAGTGTTTGGAGTGTTAGCGACACAACTAGTGTTTGGAGTGTTAGTGACACAACTAGTGTTTGGAGTGTTAGTGACACAACTAGTGTTTGACGTGTTAGCGACACAGCTAGTGTTTGGAGTGTTAGCAACACAGCTAGTGTTTGGCGTGTTAGCGACACAACTAGTGTTTGGCGTGTTAGCGACACAGCTAGTGTTTGGCGTGTTAGCGACACAGCTAGTGTTTGGAGTGTTAGCGACACAACTAGTGTTTGGAGTGTTAGTGACACAGCTAGTGTTTGGAGTGTTAGTGACACAGCTAGTGTTTGGAGTGTTAGTGACACAACTAGTGTTTGGAGTGTTAGTGACACAACTAGTGTTTGACACTAAAGAAGTTTTTAAGTCAGATTAGTCATTAATTGTGGAACTCCTGAAATTGACTTGTCATTCACAAAAGGATATTCCCAATAATATTTTGTTATAATTACGTGAAGTTTTGATAATATTTACTCGACATCCTAAAATTTCAATAGAAAGAAGAATGTCAGTTAATGTTAAAAAAAGATTCAAAGAAATAGCTGTAAATGACTCAACTTGAACTAGTTGCTATATTTTTATATTTTAGGAGATGAAAGAGAATGGTGAACTGGAGTCGACT
>WLWD01001016.1_pt1:10000-117745 | contig 117745 bp, 80 predicted proteins | sample 6712731 | NCBI WGS metagenome assembly WLWD01 (sample SAMN12718690, study PRJNA576275) | sponge metagenome | isolation source: marine sponge | host: Mycale hentscheli | place: New Zealand: South Island, Marlborough, Capsize Point | collected 2014-11-01
TTCTGAAATGAAGTTTTAACAGAATCGCCCATTCTCACCTTCCAACACTCCGGTGGTATAATTAGGCATCCTGTCTGACCCACCTATGTCTAATATCTTGGTAAGGGGCCACAAGTTGGCATATTTACCCATGAGTTCCTGTTCAGCCACCTCAAGTGCTGATGTCAGCAGTATACGCTTTGAATTTATCAAAAGTGATGTCAGACCTGTGTGCATGTGTGTGTGTGTTTAGGAAGGGATTAATCATGTCATTTCAGCTGCTTAATGAGGCTTATTCCTCTGTGGGATATCAAATTAACCTTTAATACACACCTTCATTAGCTAGAGGCAATGCATTTTTGGCTTGAGTTTTCGACATAATCCACCACTCCACGGGAAGGTAGCCACGCCCATCTACCAAGTCTGCCGAAAACTTAGCGTTGGGAGCTATGATGCTACGGCCAGAGTACATGGCTCTGTGCACCACAGCTCTACTAGCAAACAAAACTCCATTTTGAATGTCCAAAACCTTTATATATACAACGAACTAATCCATACACTCAAAAAAAAAAAAAAAAGACCAAAAATCACCTCCTTAATCTCTTCTCTCGACGTATCCATGATGATGAGCAGCCAAAAAAGAGGTGGGGCTACACTCAGTGCGAACGATCTTTACCCTATCAGCTGTTTTGAAAATTATGATGTCTATTCAAAAATCGCGTTAGTGGGAGGAGAGAAGTCAGCAAGTCGTATTTGACACGCCCCTTGGGGTGGTAGAAGATGAACCTATAAAGCAGAATTTGTGGCCGGATTCGTGGTAGAATTCTGCGGTGGAGAAACTGAGACTAGTGTGTAATTCCGTAGTCGAGGAGGAGCTCTTTGCAAATATGGGTACGTATTTATTCAGGGTTGTATCTTTATCTCGGTCAGAATACTTAACTGGCCTTCATTTTAAATTTCTGAAATTAAACTTTTGGTAGTTGCAATTTTTCTAATTGGTTACAGTAAGTTATATACAAATGTGTGAGGCCACAAAGTGATGCAGACTCATTGAGGGTCAAGTGGGTCCTTTGGTAGTGTGCCAACAAACAGACTATTCTAGCAGACCATATTCTTCACTGCATTTTGAAGAGTGATAGCAAGTATCAAGTGTGTATGTATTTATTCTGCAGCTATTACGTGTTTTTCCTGTAAGGAGGCGTGTACTGGGGAAGTGTTGAAAGTACAAGAGAAGCACTTTCATATCAACTGCTTTGTCTGCACAAGTGAGTGGTGGAGGGACGCTAGGCATGGTGATGGCCGTGCTAGGATTAAGTACGACTTGTTTTAATTTAGAGACGTATAAAGGCATAGGTATGATGTATTGAGGAGTGTGTGGCACTATTTTGTCTGTATGTGTATATGTGTGTATATAATATAAAATGTATGTCATAATAATTATGAGGAGTGTGTTATTGACACTATGTAGGATGGAAGGCGTGGCATGTATTGTTATTCCACGATATTCCAAAGATATTATCCTTTCATAGCTGATATTATTTATTAGTACTACTACTATACTTACTACTGCGACTACTACTACTACAACTACTAACCACTCCCTTCTTGTCTTATTTCATTTCTTGTCTTATTTCATTTCTTGTCTTATTTCATTTCTTGTCTTATTTCATTTCTTGTCTTATTTCATTTCTTGTGCTTTTCTTCTTCTATGACTATTTTATAACTTCTGGTTTGATGTAAAGAGAGATGAGTGTTCACAAAATTAGCATAGAGTAGTTGGGATCCCTGGGTTGTAGAACTTATTCATTTTAGTCTGGCTACATAGGAAGTAAGGAAGGACTGACCGGTGCATCATATGTGTGTGTGTGTGTGTGTATGTAGAGTTATGTATTGTGTGTATGTGAGAGTATGTCTCATCAACTAGCAAAGTGGATTTGTCAAATGTATTTAAAAAAAATGTGAAAATTTGTTCTTCCCATTTAGAAGAGGAAGTGACATTGGTGGATGTTTGTGTCCTTGTATGTGTTTGTGCCCACTGCTAATGGAGTCTACGGTGGTGTTGGTGTATAATTGTGTCGTCTAACTTTGGTCAAACATCACATTAGTGCCTCCGCTTCAGACGTGTATGTGTATTACTAGTGGGCCAGACAGTTCTGAGTTTTGTTATGGGCCGGTGTGATGTGGAAGTCAGTGAGGAGGTTTGGTTACTTCAAACTCTCTCTCTCTCTCTGTGTCGTGGAGATAACCTGGTTCTGCCTCGCAGGATTGCAGAGCTGGTCTTTGAGATGCGGTATTCATGGCTTTGAGTGGGGGCATTTGATTCTGAGGGTTGTTTATCTGCTGTGATTGCCCCAGGACTGTCTGGAGTCCTCACTGAACTTCCATGCTGGAGTAGGAGGATTATGCAATGGATAGGATCGGGTACAGTAGTGGGTGTGGTTTGCTACTCGTCAAATTATCACTTATTTTTATTTCGTTCGGTTAGACAAACATCTCTCTACCTTCTCTCTCTCTCTCAAATTAAAAAGAAGTCTATATGTTTATTTTTTTTCGTGACTTCATTTAGTTGTTGTGGCCTCTCCTCTACCTGCCCTGCCCACCTTCCAACCACCATCAGCCCATCTGTGATCACCAGCAATTAGTCGGCCAACCTCACCATAACCCGATTGTCTGGTTTGTGGCAAACAACTAATTATTCTTGCACCTGTGGCGGCCGAAATAATGAATAAGCAATTTCAGCTCTTCTTTTTTCCCTGTATTGTGTCATTGGCTAGCATTCTTACAGCTGTTGCTCAAGAAAGGTTTTATGCACGAGACAGAGTGCTTGGGTTATGCAATGGTGCAATGGCAGTGGTTAGGGACAGAATGATGACATCTTTGTTGATATTATTTAGAAATGGCATATTTTTGATATTATAATAAAGACAGAAGTGACATCTTTGTTTATATTTCACAGAGACCTTTGTACTAGCATGTGTGTCTGAATGGCTTCTTTACTGGAAGTTGTAATTCTTTTCCGTCATTTGGTGAGCTTCTTGGAGTTGAACCTAGCATTGACTGCCACTATCTCTCTTGTTAGTTAGGGCTTAATTTTAGAGGAGTTACTTTGTGAAAATAGAGCAGAAGCTATGTTGGTAAATTTGTTATGGCCACTATCGAAGTGTTACCAGGCGAGCCAGATAACTTGACAACCTTCACGTACACTATCCTGTGGATTGTGCTACACTAAAACAAACAAACAAACAAATTAAAAAGTGGAAATTTTTTTTTTTTGAATTCATCTGCTTAGGGAATAATAGGTTTAATGCAATGGTGCTAATGAATTGAATTGTTAACTTGTGTTTTTTAGGCAAACACATGGCAGAATTATCGTGTGGTGATAGATTATTATATTCTTGTCTTCCAAAGCTGTGCAAAGGTTCACTGATGGCTGTGCTTGTTTTGGTGTTCATGGAGGATGTTCTCTATTATCACTCGTTGTATCCGTGCTCATGCATGCACATGTCAATGTACATCATCTGAACACCAGCCGGCACCTGTTGGAGCACGACATGTGGCTAGGGCTCCTGTTGGAACAAGGTGTGCGGCAAGGGCCACCAAAATTGAGAGCAGCGTTGCTAACATTGTGTATGCTTTGGTTGCATCATGGCGTGCCACTGTGACCACTGAACCACCACCATGGGGTTGGGTGGTGGCGTTAACATGGTGTCCACTGGCGACGCCCATTAGGGGATGCATGGAGTGCGTGAGTGTGTGCGTGTGCTTGATGGAGGTGGTTTGTGCTCATTACTTGTGAGGTAAATTGTATAATGGTTGTTGTTGTTTGTTTTAACGGTGTGGAAGTAATTATTGAAGAGTAAACAATGAAACGCTGAGATAAGAGTTGCTCATTCACTGGGTTGAAAATGAGATCAGAATTTAAAATAATAGACCAAAGACACACACACACACACACACACACACACGTGCACACTTACTTAATGAATCTCTACCAGTACTGCATTCTAGGAAATAATAGGGTAATTATAACTCTACATACCGTGTGAATGCCACAGGCTGTTTGCCATTATCTCTTCATTATCTAATTAGCCTTCCTACTGCAGCACAAATAGCAACTGTATTACTTCAATTATTAGCGAATAATTATCATCAATGATTGTCCTAATTGGCCACCGTAGAGATGCATCGGGCGAGCGGCACCGCTGGCTTTGGATGAGGATGCCGACAGAGAAAGAGCACGGGTGTCTGGAGGGGTTACAAAATGGAGTAAAGAATCGTGTGTGGTCCTCCGGCCTAGAGTGGAATGACAGTGCATTCAATGTCTTGGAACAGAATGGGCCTTTCTTGGTACTCTGCAGACCACCTCGGTGCGAATGTGAACTTTGTGCATACCTGTGATTAGCATGCATTCCAGGCTCTTGACTGGAGAATGGTCTTTATTATTGGGGGCTGTGGATTCTGTGCATGCCATTGTCATCATGAGGCTGAGCAGGAATGCCGATGTTTTGTAAATATAGCGTCCTGTTGGTCCACACGACCACCTATCAGGTTTCAGACTGGAATGCTTGAGACCTGGAGCTGATGGTGTCTTGTTGGAGCTGTAAGAGAGAGGAGAACTGTATGGGAATGAGGTCTTCAATGGAGGCTGTGGGTGGATAATTCCTAACTGTTCTGTATAGATTTGTCATGGACATTGCTATGGTTTATTTTGGGGAATTGGTGAAGGAGTTATTATAGAATCCAAGTGGAATATGTGCCCCAGGGTCATTTGATGCTGCCATGGGTAATGCAGCTGCAGTGGAACTCCTTCAAGCTTGAAAGAAAGCTGGGAATTTCTCACCAAGGGTTCTTGTCGAGTGATGTTTGTTGGGCAGAGGAATGTGAAGCGACAGAGGAATGGTTTCGGTAAGGTGGGAATGGCACGTGGGAAGTCCTAGGTGACAATGACATGTGCAGTTACTACGGTGACAATCGCAAAAGGCTCCTTGAATAAAGCGCCAATTCGAGTTAACAGATTCCTTGAAGCCAATCAGACGAAGAAGGTAAAATGAATTTCCTTTTTGATGATTGTACCATATTTTAGAAATTTCAAAGAAAAGGCTCGGCTTTTTGAAATCGAGGTGATGCTAAAAATACTCTTTCTAGTGTAATTTATTTACAATTTGTGAAGTTAAGTATCTGAACAAATATCTGCCATATTTCAGCTCCTGGGATTTGGCCATCATGCCTTGTCATCAATTTGTTTTCCTTCGTCTGCAGTGAGTACGTCCAGCAACTAACCTGCCCACGCAAGCATTCAATTACCTCTGAAGAAAACGTACAATTCTTGAACATTTTCACAGATATATCGTAGGAGTGTGTGTACGGGGCACAAATGAGAATTCGGAGGTAGATTAAATGATGGTTGTAGCTAGTTAGTAGATGCTCGTTAAACTCCGGATTCTGAAGTGGAGATACACGGTAGTGGGCACCAGGCATTCTGAGAATGAGGGGGTTTGTTTCTGTGTTAGTCATGACTAGGGAAGCAGTGAGGCGTGACAGGTATAACAGGTTCAACAAGTTTGGCTTTTATGGCTGACCGGAGTCTAGTCCAAGAGGGCGTGTCTAGTGTTAGCAATTTGGTAATGTCTATGTTTGTTGCAGGGGGTACTACAATAACAGCATGATGTAATGTAGAGACTAAGTTGTGCTGCTGGACATGAGTGTTGTCTTGTGCAGTCTCACGGTGTGATGCTGTTTATTGGTGTCATTGGTATTAGGTTGCTTCTGTAGAGGTGGTAGTAGTAATAGTAGTAGTATTACTACTTTTGATTATTTTAACGTAACATTAAAATTTTAGTAAAACTTAAAGTAGGGTGGTTTAAATAGTACGCTGTAGTAATAATAATAATAGTAATGCAGCAATAGTGATAATAATAATAGTAATGCAGCAATAGTAATAATAATAATAGTAATGCAGCAATAGTAGTAGTAGTAAATTAAATAGTCATGAAAGGCAACACTTACACATGCACACATGTACAAACACTACTTCGATGTCATACACTCTTTCAGTTCACATGTCAGGAGTCATGGATGATCTAGTTTTCTATACTTGCCACTCTCTTCTCCCTCTCTCCCGTTCCTCCCGCCCCCTCCCTCTCTCCCGTTCCTCCCACCCCCTCCCTCTCTCCCCTCCCCGGCTCTTCCATATGCATTTGTACTTATATTGGCTCCACACGGATATCTCATTCACTAGGCTTTATTTCACTGTATTTTAATTGTGCGTGTGTAGTGTGTGGGCGTCTGCTGGCCTCGGGTGGCTACTTCATGAAGAACGACAGCTACTACTGTAGCCATGACTACCACATTCAGTTTGGCACCAAGTGCAAGGCATGCGGGGAGTATGTGGAAGGACGGGTCGTCACGGCATTAGGCCACTCCTACCACCCACACTGCTTCACATGTGACAGATGCAAGTGAGTGGGCAGGGCAGGAGTAGGTGTAAATGAGGGAGGTGTGATGAAGAGCTAGTGATTTAGTTTGCAGTATTATTATAAGAGGTTTAAATTTTTGTTTGGCCGACCAACATTTCGTTTTAAACTTCTTCATTAAGGTGGGTGTGGTTTACATTCTATCCACACGTTCGTCTGTCACTTGTAGCCAATGACAGGTAGGAGTGGCATGAGGTCACACAGGTGGAGCATATGTGTGTGCATATGCATGTGTTCTTGGTATGTGTGTGGGGGGGAGGGGGGACTTGGTGTGTGCGTATGTGTGTGTGTGTGTGTGTGTGTGTGTGTTTTGCCTCGTGCTAGTTATAAGCATGCATTCAGCCCAAGGATACTGGGGTTGTCTGTGTTATAAGCTGGGAGGGGAGGGAGATCTGGTGAGTTGACAGAGAGTGTCCCTACTCCTCTCAGGCACCACTCCTGTGAAGTGGCACATCAAAAGGAATGCAGCTGCTAGCTCAACCAGCTGCCAAAGCTCCTTCAACATGAGGATAAGATACATCACAAACACCAGTTGATCATGCACAACACACACTCATATGCAAACACCAGTTGATCATGCACAACACACACTCATATGCAAACACCAGTTGATCATGCACAACACACACTCATATGCAAACACCAGTTGATCATACACAACACACACTCATATGCAAACACCAGTTGATCATACACAACACACACTCATACACAACCTCACGAGGAAAATTAAGAATCTACTTCTCCATTATTTTCTTAGACATGTCCTAGCACAAGCTTCTCCTGTTGATTGTAGATGTTTATGCATTCACCCACACACCCACACACACACAACACACACACACCTGACTCTCCTCTCTCCATCTGCTGCCATGTAAAGATAAATCCAACCATCAATAGGTGAACAATTTTGTACGTCGTGTGTGTATTTGTGTGTGTGTGTGTTGTATGAGTGTGTGGTTTGTGTGTGTGTATGAGTGTGTGTGGGTTTGTACGAGTGTGTTGTGTGTGTGTGTGGTGTGTTTGGAGTGTGTGTGTGTGTGTGACGAGTGTGTGTGGTGTGTGGTGTGTGTTGTGTTTTGTGTACGATGTGTGTGTTGGGGTGTGTTTTGTGTGTACGACTGTGTGTGGTGTGTGGTGGTGTGTTGTGTACCGTGTCGGGTGCTGTGTGGTGTGGTGTTTTTATGGTGGGGGGGGGGTTTTTTTGTTGGTGTGTGGTGTGTGTGTGTGTGGTGTGTGGTGTGTGTGTGTGGTGTGTGTGTGTGGTGTGTGTGGTGTGTGTGTGGTGTGTGTGGTGTGTGTGTGTGTACGAGTGTGTGTGGTGTGTGGTGTGTGTGTGTGGTGTGTGTGTGGTGTGTGTGTGGTGTGTGTGTGGTGTGTGTGTGGTGTGTGTGTGGAGTGTGTGTGGTGTGTGTGTAGAGGTGGGGAGTTAGTAAGATCACTGGGAAAGAGCACAGTGTATGCGTATGTTTACATGTGTTTGCGTGTATGTGTTCCCTAGATCTGAGATCCACAGTGGCACGGTTGTCACTTACAACGACAGACAGGAGATCCTGTGCCAGAAGTGCACGGACATTGCTCTACACGAGGATCCTGATGACCTGCTGCCCCCCACGTCCACAGGCAATCTCACTGATGGGCGGGCCTCAACAGATGGGCGTGTCTCAACTGATGGGCGTGTCTCAACTGATGGGCGGGCCTCCACGGATGGCCAGGGGTCTGGTGCCAATTCCAGAACTGGAGATAGACATGTGAGTCCGCCAGTAGGCCCATTCTTCATTAATTCATTCGTTTGTATTTTCATTCCAGAGTCGTCCAGATGATGACTTTAGTCAGTCCGGTTCCTATTCCAGCGGTAGGGAGAGCTCTGCCGAGCAAATAGCCGACCCTTTTGACTTCTCCAAGGTGACGGATGTCGATTCCCGCACGCGTGGAAGACTCGGCAGTAAGTATGATCAACATTGCAGCAGTCGTAGTAAACATGTCTACTACCTAAGTAACAATTAGTCATGTTTGTGCATGTGTTTGTGTGTTAGAATGCGCTGGTTGCGGTGAATCCATCAGGAGCATTCAGTCTCTGCTGGCACTGGACAGTCACTGGCACCTCTTCTGCTTCACATGTCACCTCTGCAACAAACTTCTCACAGCGGAATACATGTCTCAGTACGTACTCACACACACACACACACACACACACACGCACATGGTGATGTACACACATGTGGCAGCCACTCATGCCCACATGCACAATGTGACCGTGTTCATCTAGACCTGCAGACTGGATCGTATGCAACTCTTGCTATTCCGTTATTTTGTAATGGTGTTTATTGTATGTAAGTTCTGTCAATTTTATACTTTTGTTTGTATTTCTTTATTCTCTTGCAGTAACAACAAACCGTATTGTGAGACTTGCTATAACAACACGTACGGTGTGATGTGCAGTGCTTGTAGGCAGTACATCACTGGCAAAGTGCTGGAGGTAAGTCTCTCTCCTTCTGTCTATCTGTCTATCAGTCAGTCTGCCGTCTGTCTGTCTCTCCATCTGTCTGTCTCTCCGTCCGTCTGTCTGTCTGTCTGTCTGTCTGATTGTCTGTCTGTCTGTCTGTCTGTCTGTTCATTCGTCATGCGATTATTTGTCTATCCTGTCCATTTGCCTGTGATCTGCTCTTCCATTCTCCCTGACTCTCATTATTGTCTTTTATTACACACCTACAATACCAGTGTACAATATTGTAATTGTCATTTGTTCTAAAATTATCAATACTCAAGTCTAACTTGTATGTGTGGGTGGGTGTGGCCCCAGGCTGGTGAGAAGAACTTCCACCCCGGCTGTGCCAGTTGCTGCAAGTGTTCACAAGGGTTCGGGGAGGGAGAAGACATGTGCATTGGTGGGGACAGCATCTGGCACTTAGACTGTGACAACAGACCTGGCAGCTTCAGAGGAGGTAGGGACAGAAATGGGGCGTGGCCAGTGGGTGTGGTCAGGGACTAAAGATGTGTTTGGAGGATTGACATACATGTATGAAGGATGTGGAGTGTTAAAATTTATATAAGATAGAAGGGTGGGTGTGGTAAATAGTGAAAGGGTATGGATTGCTATACAAATAAACAACAACAACAACAACAACAACACTTCATCCTTTTTTTTTTGTTACTGCTGACAGATTCTGAAACCAGTTCTGAGGATTCCAGGTCTCATTCCAGAACTCGGAGCTTTACTTCACCCTCACCAACCAACTCTAGTAAGACGCCACACAAACACACACACACGCAACACACACACACACACACACACACACACCTGGTAAGGCGATGTTGTTATTGCTGTGTTTGTGCACATGTTTAGTTCCTCGTGGTACTCCATCCAAGTTACCTATGTCAAGAGAGAGCAGCGCGGGAGAAGTAAGAAATGTGGTAAGTGGTCATCAAAAGCATATCCACTGTTTAGTGTGCCACACAGTTACTATTGACCCCTTACCTCCTATTATATATGTCCATGTCTTTCATTAGGCCATCTATCCTCTGAAAGATTTGCAACTGATAGGCAGCATGAGACTTCCCAGAGATGTCAACAGGACCAAGCTAGAGGTACACAATGCACTGAGGAATGTGGGTAGCCGAGGTGACAGTGCGCGCTCAATTTGCTGCTTAATGTGCCGTCAATGAGGTGTTGGAATGTCGCTATGACAACTTGCATATATGGTGTAGATAATCTTATCAAATTAGCTCACATTTAATTAATGTGCGTTCTTTTTGGCATCAAGTCCTTCCACAGACACTTTTTCTATATATACATATTTACTTACCAACTTTCTCCTGTTTTGGGAAAAGTTCTGCTGCTCACTCTCTTTGTCTTTCCTTGTTATTGTAGCAACACCTTACTGCTGAGGACTTCCATGTGGCATTTGGAGTGGACAGGAACACGTTCTACGGACTACAGATGTGGAAGCAAATTGACATGAAGAAGAAAGCCAACTTGTTCTGAGGAGTCAACAACAGCATGTCTGTCACTTGCAACCTGATCTTATTTTTCTCACATAATTCTATCTCATTACATTTCCACAATCTGCTGTTCTTCCTGCACTCTCCTCATAGACTTATCTCGCAAACTTTTGAACTCTTACTCCGACAAGTCAGAAAAAAAAAAAACCCAGCTGCTTTTTTTTTTTGTTTTGTGATAATTTTGTATTTTTAATCAATTTTCAATTTAAAAGTTGCCCAATTGCATTGTATAAAATAATAAAAATGCTACCAGTGGAAATTATTGTTAAATAACAATGAAGAGATTGTTGATGACTATAAAAGTTGAAAATTTGTGAAAGAATGCTTGGAGAAGATTGATTAACATTATGAAGTGAGAGAGAAGGAAAAAACAGCTGCTGATTTCCATAATATGTGACCAGGCATCAATTAATTAATGCAGAGAATTGGAGGAGACATGATGCTCAGAAGATATATTGCTTGTACGGTCATGTGAAGCCAGTGGTGGTATGATAAGTAGGCGTGGTCACAGATTGAGGAGAGAGAGAGGCGCATGACTCACTCCGACTAAGTAACAGGCAACAGTGGGTGATGTCCTTTACCCGATCTCGGTGTGACGCTGATTGCCTCCAAAGCCTCGGGTGAGAAGACCTTTAAGAAGATCTCTCTGGCGGACCTGTGTTTCTTTATCTGTCTCACATAAGGCAGCATCCATGACTTCCATCTCTTGTTAGAAGGACCTTTCAGCTTGGCCTTGATCCTCATCTTTGTTGCGAGGTAGTTGATCCACAGGACGTTAGTGAACGGGTGGTGAGATTTCCAATGGCCTCTACATAATAATAATAATAATAATAATAATAATAATAACAACAACAACAACAACAACAACAACAACAACAACAACAAACAAACAAACAACAATAAAGTGAAGGTAGCATACCCAACACTTATAAGTAAATTTCTCCCCTCCTGAAATCTACATTTGTACTTTATGAAATAGTTTGAGACTCACTTGGTTTCATTCTTGACATCTCTGTAAACATCAAACTGAATATCACCCTTTCCCTTGAACAGCCATGGCATCTTCTTCAGATCCACGTAAGAGACACAGTCTGGGTTTTCTGCACACCACAGGAGAGATGGACATGCAAATAACAACCACGCACACACACACTCACTCCCAGCTAACTCCCAGCTATGCTACTACTAACTCAATTACAAGAATTTCTTCAAAGACAGCTAAAGACCCAAGGGTGTGACCGCAGGACTGGGTCAGGTGATGACGTGAGAAAACATTCAACTACAAAACTTCTGACTATCCTACTACACCGTGTTGACAACTTCAAACCCACACTAATCAATTACCACTGCATGGTGTGGTGGTTATGTGGCTGGGTTGCACCTTTCCTTCTCAAGATACACATATCCCATAGAGATTAGGGGAAGAATGAAAATGGACGAGAAGGGGGCATAACTATTGGGATAGGCACATTAAATTAATGTCAAGGGAAAAAAAAAGAAGCTGAAGTAGAGAAAAACCAAATGTTTGTCTATTGATGTGCAGTAAATACTTCTTTGATCTAACATTATCCTAAAGTGAAGATTAGGAATGGTCACTACCTTAGAGGTGCCCTCACAACCCCGCCTCTCAAACTACGCCTCTCACAATCCCGCCTCTCACAACCTGATCCCTTGTTCCTGTACTATGCAGTACGTTATCTCCACTTCCATTTAGTTCATATGGAACTCCATGTCAAATTATAATGCCCAGTGCCTACGAAACTAAACTATGCAAAATACTGTCTAACAAATATCATCAGCATCTGTGGCAGACATGTCAAGGGTGTAGATTAGGGGTTGATTGGGTGCACTCAAGCACCCTCAAATTTTTGACCTCTTCCAGCAATAAGCATCTGTAGAATGCTAATTATAACTATAAAATTATTAATATACTCACTTACATTTCCTGATGCTTTACTCTCCTGATTTAAGCATTTCCAAAATATTTTTTTGTCTACAGCCTGCATGCTTAATGCAGCCACACCCCCAGAATATGACGCTTGTTTAATGTTCTGAACAGGTTACACCCCCACAATATGACACGTGCCACTCCCTCACTCACTCTGAGTGACTCTGGAGAGAGTGTAATCCACGATGCTGGCCATCACTCCGTAGCTCTTGATGGAGTACTCCACACCGTCCAGTCTGAAGTACAGGTACTCTTCTTTCGTTCGCCGAACTAACACGTTGCCACGGTGAAGGTCTCGATGTTCAAATTCAAGTGCCTATGGAAGAAACACACACACACACACATTATTATTATTTATTATTATTATTATTATTATTATTGTTATTATTATTTGCGTGTGTACTGTGCTGGTATGTGCATTTCTAACATCTCTGGTATAATTTCCCTGTTCCCATTACTCTGATTTCAGATACCTGCTTATCTTAGAACAAACAACAACAACAACAACAATAATTTGACCCTCATGTATTTTTGCGCTAGCTTGGTGTTCGACCCCATCTCAAATTTCACTGAACAGAATCCTCTGGTTTATCGATCATTACCCGTATTGTCCAATGGAATTGAATTTTTTACCGCTTTGAATTTTCTTTTTTGCGGGTGCAGTTAAAACTTACCAGAGTTAATTTGTTTTATTCGAATTAGTGATGGTGGTAAGTTAATGCGCTCTTTTTCATAGTTATACACCCTAAGCAACATTGTTATTCTTACTTTAAAATTCATTGTCCAATAGTTTAACCATGAAAGTAAGTCTTAAGTTGGTATGTCTAGTGAACAAGTGTGTGTGTGTGTGTGAAAGTGTTGTGTGTTACGGCTACTGCTTAGTTAAAGAATAGCACAAAGTAAATGCTTAACAAATACATCTTTTAGCTGCCTTTACACATCTTTTTGGCTACTACAGTAGTAAGCATGTTCTTATATAGGGTTAGGTTCAAAACTGTCGGTAATTCATTATAAATGCCTGGTTTTCTTTCATTTTTTTTTAAAATTCAAACAGTTACAGTGAGTGGTTACTATGGTACTGAAACCTTTACCTTATATGTATACGTAATTTAAAATTCGACCGTTTTTAGCAGCTGGAGTGTTAAAAGTTAAAATTAATCCTACAACAGTATTTAAGTTTATGTAGGCTCACTCGTCATTTGTGCTCAAGAACACCACTAGTAATAATAATAATAATAAAAAAATTAAAAAAATTAAATATATATACATATAATAATAATAATAACAATAAACTTCCCTGAGCATAAAGCGAACTACACCGCTGGCTGCAGAAATAATTTGCTCACGTGATTATGACGTGACGCTAGCTGCCCATAAAAGCTGGTACCTACGTGGAGTTGAAAGCTTCGCGTTTTCTCAATGAAGCCCAAAATAAAAAAAAAGTAGCACAATAAAAAGGTCCTAAATCTTCGTCCTGAGTAAGTTCATATCTAAATCAACTGTAATTGCCAGTAATCTCCAAAATCAGAGCGTGACAAACAGACAGATAAACAGACAGACAGATAAACAGACAGACAGACAGTAACCCTCTCGCGCATGCTTGCTGACGGTTACTAAAAAAAAAAATAATAATTGCTGTTCAGATTTCTTGATCATAAAATGAAAATGAAGTTGCATGAAGTGACACCTCTGAAGTGGATGACAACCAACTTCCAATTCTCTGACTTAATGCCCCTCCCTCCCTTCCTTATTATTAGCCCACACGGCTCATGTATCACATTCCAACACGCCCACAAGTACTTCATCGCAGACAGACACGGTGGTCCCTCCAACTGGGGCTAATTGGGCATCAATGGACTACACCTAGCCTGCCAATGTCACCACTTGTGAGGCCAGCGCAGGGAAAGAAGATATACTACTGACTGAACGACGCCTGCAAGAGCAACTAGATAAGCTATTGGAACTAATCCATTACTAACAGTTAGCACTCTCTTGCCAGTCTGAATACCAAGGCAGCCACAGAATATAAAGAATCTGTGCGGTCCACTTGAGACACTCCAACTATCAACCTCTCCAATTGCCTGGCAAATTAATGCATCAAGACATCAAGGGAGACTACGAGTGAAATATTTCCAGCTGCATGCTATGTATGGACACCAGATTTCCCGCCAGAAAAGACTAATATAACAATCATCGTTGTCCCGCGGTGCTGAGAGTGGGTGTGACAAATCGGTCAGGTTTGGCGGGGAGTTAGTGGATGTGGGTTGTTGAGGGGGGAGGGGTTACCGTGACATGATTGTGTGGTTGACACCGGGAGAGAGTGCTGGCTAGAACTGAGAATTTGGTCAGGAGAATGCAGAGAAACATGGCTACAGTCACACATCTCAACATCCCAAGGACATAACATTACAATAAGTGCTATTTGACTCCAATTCTTAAACCTTTTTTCAGTCTAAATAGAAAATATTTCTTTTCATTGCACCCTTTCCACTGAGGCAATCCATCAAGGAAATGAGATCACATTAACTTAAGATAAAATGACAGCTGTTGCCATTTCTAGGGATGAGGGTGGGGCACTTTATATGTATACGAGCATTTTTCTTACTCCAATTCTGTGTTTATAGTCTTAATAAAACCTACCATCTGTTGAATTACTCCCAGCTCCATACTATTACTGGCTATGCATGCAAACACAAAAGATAGTCTCCACTTACAGCTTCTCCGATGGCCAGAGTTGCAGTGATTTGCTGAAGGATGCTAATGGCCTCCTCCAAGGAATGATACTGCAAGCACACACAACATCAAACAAGCAATGAAGGCAAATTAAATTAAATATCTGTGATATGTACCTTGAATGTATTCTCTTTACAGTAGCCATGCAATATAACCACACACAAAGCGAGCACAACTTATAAACAGCAGATGCCACAAATAAAACCTCTACAACGATCCATCACTAAAGGAAAGTCACTTGGTGAGATTCCATAACTAACTAAACAAGTCCATTCTTTCATTCTGTAACTATAGCCTATTAAGAAGAACACTGTGGAGAACATTGACTTGACATCATCACCATTATGTGGTCATAAGGATGAAGTGCTCTGCTGTGTGGAAGTCGAGAAAGAAGCAATAGTAACACAAAGAGAGATCTTGAAAGAAAGGAGTTTTTAAAAACCTTCTACACACAGTTTTCCATTATCTCGCCCTAATACTATTTTAAAGTTATTCCCACATAATACTTTATCACATAAAAAAAACCACAAAGTTCTACAACCAGCGAACATATTAAATGTTACGTATGTACCGTGACATAGTGAAGCATTATAACACATTCTTTGAGTGGGCATGCCCAATAGATTCTGAGCTGGCCAGCTCAACGTGTCATAATTCATGAATTTTTTTTATTTGCCAGAATTAAGAAAACATGCCTGTGGGTCTGAGATTGGAGAGGAATGGGAAGAAAGACGAGAAGGAAGAGAAAGACAAGAAGGAAGAGAAAGACAAGAGAAAGAGAAGAAGAGAGAAAGTGCAATGGGTGTGGCTGCAGCCACACCCATGTCATGAACAGTTCACATGCATGTTTATTTATTAGTTAGTGTACGAAGCAGAGTCGTGTAATTTTTGTAGAAGTTATAATTAGTGTTGATTGACTATGCACCGATCACGTGTGTGTTTGTGCCTGCCTGCAGTGCGAACTAAACGCTGCAGGGCAGGAAGTATAGAGCTTGTGTGCATCATCGTGCGTCATATTTGGGTGGAGTTTTGTGTTGCTATTTAAACTGAGTTGTACGATTGTGTGTTAGTTCTCCTTTGCCTTATAATTTTATAAAGACCTAACCTGTGTCAATAGGGAAGGGGGGAACTCTGGTGGCGGCGGTTACCGAGATAACCCGTACAAACCCCACAATGCCACTATTTTGAGTCCTGCCAAGAAGTGAGAATCCGGACTGACAGGAATGAAAGTCATTAAGAAGGACATTGATTGCTACTACAAGATTCTGTCAGTCCAGTTTGGCTGGCTTAGCCCAGTTCCATTAGCAACAAATACAAAGTAACAAAACCTTAAGTTCAAAGTTGTATTCCATGGAGACAAGAAAAGGAAATTGCTGGATGGCTAAAAAAAAAAAAAAAAAAAAAAAAAATTGATGTTCTGATTTCTATAAACATTTTCACATCATTCATTTAATTCATTTTTATTAATTCATTAATTCATTCTTTTTTTCATTCGTTACTTATTCAAATAAGCAGCTAGTAAGGTAGAAGTCCATGGAAGTGCACCACAGGTTGCCTGTAAAGTATATCCTTCTTTGTAGCTTTTGATCAATAAAAAAACCTTTGAAATATCCAGAACCTGCAGCTACCTGGTAATGACCTGTCCTAATGAATCAGAGAATAGCCGGACTGTATCTTCCCTGTATGGTAGCCCGAGAGGACTCCATTGTCCATTGTCCAGAGAGGAAGTGAAAGTCAATACAATTGGTTTATAAAAAGAATGAGTGAGAAAGACTTAACCAAATGAAGCACCAAAGGTGCGAACCCTCAGCGCTATGAAACACTACCTAGCTATTACAATTTAATGACCAAAAGAACAAGCAATCTGTTAGCTATTTTAATGAGGCATCAATATAGCTTGAGCAATGAAAATGGTACATGGAAACGCTGTCTTAATAAGAGAAGAAGCTAAACTAGCCGGAAACACTCACCTGTATACATTTTCAATGCGAAAATTCATTTCTTTTAACTCTGTTAATTTCCCTGAGCATAAAGCAAACTACACCCCAGGCTGCAAGAAATTATTTGCTTATGTGATTATGACGTGACGCTAGGGGGTGTTACCCACTAAAGCTGGTACCTATGCAGGGGGGCTCAAACCTTTGCGTTTCTCAACAATTAGCCCAAAATTAAAAAAAAGTAGCACAATAAAAGGTCCTAAATCTTCGTTCTGAGTCAGTTCATACCTAGATCAACGGTTAATTGTCAGTAATCTTCAAAATCAGAGTGTGACAGACAGACAGACACGACAACTACTGTAACTCTCTCGCACATGCGCGCTGAGGGCTAATAATGAATACTGAAACAAACAGTTCATGAGTCTAAAACTATCTCCTGCACAACTCAATTGTATAAATACTCAATAATTCCCGGCAATAATTATTGGCCAAGTTGTTTAGCATCTACCCACATACTACTTCCCATGACCACAACTTTGGTACTAAATGAAGTACTCAAGGAAACCATGGTTAGTTTACAGACTGGATCAACTTTGTAACAACTGTGTTGGTCTTCAAAGTTGATCAGTTCTCCTAGTGTCCCTGCTCTCAGGTGGACACCAGAGGAGGTTTAATGTATGTAAGGACCTGAATTTACAGTATGTATGTAAGTTTTTATTACTGAACACCGACACAACCCGGTCACCAAAGCTTAAGTTTCCCCACAAGCATGGTTCAAAATCAAATGTTGTTTACACCTGCATTACAGTGGTTAATTAGAGTATCATTAATAGTGGCATAGGAAAGGGGGGGGGGGGGGCTCCTGGGCTCCCCCATAATTTTTGGGCACAAGAGGTGATTTCTCACATGAACACCTTTAAACCACACACCTCCCACCACCACCATACCGATACATCTTCCTACATTGCTGATTAATATGATTCATTCTGACACCTGCAATTCTGAGGCTCAAAAACTGGAAGCAAAGGACATTGTTCAATAATTTAATTAGGGCCCATAAATCTCAAAGTGAAAAAAATTAGTACTTTATTATTTTGTATTCTGGTTTCACTTGACAGACGACACAAGCAGCGTATCATTATACACTTACAACATAACTGCCCAACTGATTGCCAGAATTTTCTGCCAGAAAGACAATATAGAGCTGGCTGGAACCAAACACACCTACACACACACAAATTAGCATGGAAGACATCCTTCAGAATATTCATAACGAAGGCTATGAGTTGTACTCACTTGGCCTGTCATTGTCTGAGTTCTTTCTGTAGTCATAATCATCCCATGCCTCCAGCATAAAGTCCGGGTACTTGCCCATAGCAATGGCCATCCTGGACAGGTAAGTTTAAGAGAAAGTGATGAATTGGCACTTGGAATTGTACACAAAACAAAAAACACCACCACAATAACCTTCAGGATTAAGACCAACATCAAATGGGAAATACATACAGAATTGCCTCTCAAGTATCTAGTATCTAAAGCTAGCAGACTCCACAACCTTTCCTTCCTCCTGCGATGAAATACACTTTGTTTTCAACATGCTCAGCAGTTCTGGCAAGGGCCAATGGCTGGCAAGTGAATTAGTGGTGATGTGGTCAACTAGTAATTAAAATCATACTCCATTATGGTGGGGGACTGGCTGGACCTCCCTGAGGGCTCAGGGGAAATTATAGGGAGTTCTTCTGATTAAAAAAATGTAAGGGCCCTGGGGAAATTACAGGGGATCTCCCTGAACCACACCAGAGGTTGCTCTCTCTCTCTCTCTCTCTCCCCTCACTTGTCAATCTGCATGAAGTTCTTAGTGTAGTGGAGATAACTCAAGTCCTAAATAATCACACAAGGAAAAGAGTACATAAAATGTGGCATGTGGAAGATTAAATTAGCTCACGTTTTTGCGGGATTCGGCTCCAAGAAGACTTAGTTCCCTAAGAGATGACAAATAAATATACATCAATAAAAATATGATGAAAATTTATGAATGCAGGACACAATGTGGTAAGTAATAAGTGAGCATACTTTTTTTTTGTGTGTGTGTGTTCATGTGCAAAAAAAGTTCCTCAAAATTATCACTTCCTTGGCTAATTTTCTCCAAAGCCTCCGCCCACCTCCAGCCAATCCACACCATATGATTTATTAAACAACTGTTACACCACACGCTACACTTACTGTTGGCAAACTTTAATCTGAATTAAATTATTTAATGGCAATACAATCTACCATATCTTGAAGGCAAAAAAAAAAAACTTGTTGGGGTTGCCTTACACGAAATAACTCTGTAATTGACCACACAGCAACCACAGACAAAATGACCGCCAACTGCGGCCACTAACGGTGGTTTACTGTCTCTCTTGATTTATTCACCGTTTCTGAGTTAGGTGCCAAGCTAGCTCTCACACACACACACACACATACGTACATAGTGACTGTGGCTTCCGTCTGCATCGTCTCGAAGGTGTTCTGAGGTTCTTCGTTGTATTTAAAGTTTCCCTCCAGTGGAATTATCTGTGGTTAAAAACAACAATGATACATTCAAGAACAAGAAAACGTGTGATGTGCTAGATTTAACAAGGATCATCACAATGAAGGGAATTGCTGCATCACAACTAGTGTGATTTAGTTTGGCATTACAATAACCCATCACATCAAAAAAAAAAAAAAAATTGCCATTGCTACGGTGCCCAACAAAGACGTTATGATAGAACTTTGAAGTGACACACACTTATAAGAAAAAATTGAGTCAATTTTGTTCTTGGACGTTGCAGATAACGAAATGTGAATATAATATTTTTATTTAGTTGCAGGAAGAGTGTGATATATACAGTATAAGCGGAAGTGACCATCCAACAAATATCACATGTAAATGCATGCAATTTACCCTCTCCATCATTGCACCCAGTCTGATCCATCAGGCAGAGGCAGTTAATTAGTACATCCGCACACGTCGGATGAGACACTTACTCTAGATCACGTCTGTATTCACACACCAAGTGGGAGCTAACAGGATTACCAGCACCTATCTGTAACCACCATCAAGCAATTCCATCACTCTGGGCTAGCACCTGACAACCAAGTAGCACGTGCAACCAAAACCAACCATCTCACAACCAGACGACCCCAAAATCCTCTTTCTCCATTGTGAAGCCCAGCATAAGCTCGTTCAGCAATCTAGCTAAATTTCCGGTCAGTTGTCAGCGGTTAACCACGCCGACCTCAACATTCTGCACAGAGTCCCCAACATGGCTGCCACTCACCACAAAAGGTTACAAGCCTGAGGAGGACTTATAAGGTTTAACTGCTAACCTTCACGGCGAGCTTCATCCAATTTTCTTTCTGGCATCCAAAAACATCGGCAAACGCTCCTTCCCCGATTTTCGTCATGGTCTCTCTCATTCTGTGGTAACCAAGTGAACAACACACAAATAACACTCAAATAAATGGTGATGTGTTCGAGCTGTTCAAATGGTGGAGCAATGTACCGAATAACGTAACAAGGTCACGCATATTACCTCTAGTAAACCTTCACCTCTCCTTTTCTTGTTATCTAACTCTTTCCCACCATTTTCTGATGTGCCATAAATATTCTGTCAAAAAAGTCGGCACTCAAAACTGGCAATCATCATATAATTCAAATATATTACAGTTTAGCAAATGGCTGACTTGACACGCTTTCTTTTATTTGTCCACACTATTCACGTGGTGATGCATGTAGCTACAACCACTTCTAAACATACGTGCAAGACTAATTGAGACAAGCCCTGCAGTTTAGCAAGTAATTAGTAAATTATAAAACAACTTCTTTTTTTTTTCCTTACCCTGCAACTAACACAAGCATAACTACAGAACCAATTATGACTAACAACAACTCCATAGCACAGAGTGGCCAGTTACAAGAACTTAAATCTAATTACATGTCATAGTTAAGTGGTAGTTCATTTTACAACTATTTTACTATTGTTTTTAAATAAAGCTTGAATTAGTACTCTATAAGGGCATATACAGCAGAGTGAAGTGTGCGTAGTGTAAATATCTAGCATGAGAAACTTAAAAAATGTATAACTGATTAGTAATAATACTTTCAACTCTGAGAGCTTGTGAGGCGTTGCAGTCACTGCATGTTTTTTGCTGATTTGCTGCAATAGTTTATTACCTAGCACTTCAATACAAGCAACAGTGTCTGAGCTAACTGTGATTGTATAATGCTTCTCTCTTTGCTCATCTAATCTAACATCTTCAAAATCTTTAATGGCTGAAACCCATATGTGACCGTCTACAGGAAAATAAGTCACGATAATTTGCTTGTAAATGTCACACACACACAAAAAAAATCACTTAATTTTTAAAATATATTACAAGAAGCCTATGGATTGAAACGGTAAGGTTGTGTATGCCAGCAACGGTTGAGGCTGTGGATATAAAACTTGGAGAGCTAAATGCATGGCTGCCAAGGAATGTGTAAGTGCAAAAAATGGGTGCCAGTTGTGCCCTATTTTCCTGTGCCAGGTCACATGTATAGATTATATACACAATTTACATAAGATTGTTAGTTCAAATCACTCTCAGGCTTACCAAGTTACCCGATATCCAATGATAAAAAATTCTCAAACTACTCCCTTTGGGGTTTCACTGGGTAAATGGCAGTTGTGTTTTTTTTTTATAAAGTTATACTCTAACCTACCAGTACCTGCTTCCTTGCAATCTGATACGATTGAGAGCAGTGCAACAACAAAAACCAAAAAAGAGCTGCAGTTCGGGACCAACCACTAACACCTGTGCAGTGTAGAGCGTTGTTGGCAAACTCACGTAGAAGTAAACAGTGAAGACAGCTGGACTGGCTCGTACTGCTTGCACATTGCCAAGAGCTTGTCCCGTGGAGCAAGGGGATTGGAGTGATTTCTGGACAGGTACTTCTACTTTGCAAGAAGAGAGTGGCTAAATAAGTGAGGGAGGCAGACATGAGGGAAGTCTTACCATAAGAGATGGCGGCACACGAGGGCAACCTTGCACGATGGAACCTGGCACAAAATTCCTGTAGATGTCACACATTACAGACAGCCACAAATTTAACCAGAGACAATGTGCAAAAAAAAATTCAATAACAACCACAACAATGTTTATAAAAAAACATTAAAAACATTCTACCTACCGCCCCAAGAAGATCTTTTCAAACGCTGCACTACTCAGCGCACTTTGGACGCCTTCCATTGAGGTTATTTTGTCGCTATCGAAGTTGATTTTCAAGTCTTTCCGGGTGATAATTTCCAGCCTGCTCTCCTGCGATATAAAAGAGTAAAAGAGGACGAACAGGGTCGAGAAGAGAAAGCAATAGAAGATCAACGCCAATGAGGCCTTCATACTTTAGATACGGCTACAGGCTAGCATGCAGAGAGGCCCTCCAATCGTCTAACACATTTGCTTTCAGGAGGTCATTTTTATTCGGCCAAATTCTTGCGTTTATTACTTCCGGCAGTTAACTTGCATGTGGAATTTGCGGCTCAAGCAACGGTTATCTACAATCACCAGGTAGACCACTTCAAATGTAACGAGAACGCGGAAAGGTAGTGCAGGAGTGAGATAAACAATGCCTGCAAGTTACACAGGAGTAGGAGGAGGAGGAGGAGGTATTATTATTATTATTATTATTAGGAGGAGGATTATTATTATTAGGAGGAGGAGGAGGATTATTATTATTATTAGTATTAGTATTATTATTATAATTAGGAGGATTATTATTATTAGTATTATTATTATTATTAGTATTATTATTATTATTATTAGTATTATTATTATTATTATTATTATTATTAGTATTATTATTATTATTATTATTATTATTATTATTATTATTATTAGTATTAGTATTATTATTATTATTATTATTATTAATTTCATCATCATTATCATATCATCATCACCATTTATCAATTATAGCACCATTATGTTCAGTGTGGTTTGTGTGTGTATATGTCAACCAATAGGCAAATAAGTGATTGAAGAAAAGCTTCCATATATACATACATACATAATATATATATTATATATATATATATATATATATATATAGATACATATAGTGGAACCTCTCTTCAAAGGCCACACTTGGGAACAAGTCTGTCAACCTTTTTAGAGAGTTTGTTGGCTGCTTTTAGATATTGATGGTAGATTATATGCTGGCTGTTGGTGGGAGTCACGTTACTTTTTATTTCTACTGTCTATCACATTAAATATAGCAATACTATTACATATACATGCATTCCGCTTTGATAGAACTTTAGGTTCCGGCCACTAATCCTCCTTGAAAAGTGCCCACCACTCGCTTGCGGTTACGTACCTACACTCTGATGCTGCTGGAGGTAGTTTTAGTTGGACACTAAACAGGAGTGGCGACCACTACCGCTTATGGTTGACGTGACCGCACTCTAAGGGGACAACTTCACTTACTGTAGTATGTGAGTGGTTATTTCTGCGTAGTTTTCTAGAGTCAAGTCTTTGTATGTGTGAGTGATGAGTACAGCTTACAGCATTGAATCGTGAATTTTTTTTATATCAAGTTAAAACTCCACTTTATCCTTCCTGACTACGTAGCTACTTTAAATGTAGAGCCACCTTCCCCCCTCCCATCCCCTCTGAAGGGATCCTCATACAGCTTGACTTTTAATTTTTAACTGAAAACAGTGATACTGTCAAAAAATAATGGTAGTGTTTGAAGAGTTCTGAAATGAAATTGACTTGGGGGGGGAGAGAAGAGTGCAATTTTGTTTTTGTTTTACTGTCATTAGCTATGTAGTTTTAAGACTATCATTATCATAAGCAATACATGTAAGAGTACAAGAACTTTATGTTTATTTTGGGACCTGAGGGCAAACGTAGATATCTGGACTCTTTATTTGTAATTGACTCTATGCTTAGGGTCAGAGGGTGAAGTTTTGGTAGAAGACGTATAGTTGTCCTGTATAAGAAATTAAAGTGAAAGATTAAAGGAGAGAGGGAGGGGACGGGGGGGGGGGGGGGGGGGGGGGGGGGGGGAAGGCCTTGCTTTGCCCTCATTTATATTCTAGCCTCTCTTTGCTTTCTTTTTTTAATTTATAATCAGCTTTGTTATATTAGCTTGGCCGAAAGTACCTATATTGAACCAGTTCAGTATTCTCTTATGACTCTGTATTGTTCACATTACCGATAATTCTCAGCATTGACAACAATTATTTATACTTAAAATATGAATTAACTGGATGCTTTGAGACATGTAATATTATAATAGTTTTACTAGATAGCTGAATAAACCTTAAAATGGCTTACAAAGATAGTTCTCTTTCATGTCACTGTAAATTTATAGAAATGACAGAGTTGACCCCAGAAAAGAGAGGAGAAAATTTGATTATTATTGCTCATTTGTTTAATTTTACTCATTTTTTATTATATATTTTTGCTAGTAGGAGCTATAAATGGCTTCAGGTGGTGTGCCAAACCAGGCTATACCGGTATGTTTAGACCGTGTTCTGGATCATATTGGAGATACTTTGTGCAATACCATTGAAGTGGAAAAAGTTGCATCGTTACTGACCAAGAGAGATGACTGTTCAAAAAAATTAAGGCGGCTTGTGAAAAAAATATCCACACAAGATGCTTGGACATTCTTTGCTGTTTTAAAAAAATTTGACTTCAAAAACTTCGTAATATTTGTTGAAGTGGTGCACCAGTTGTCGGAGATGGGAGGCAAAGAAAACAAATATTTACAGCTTTTTCATTCACTATGCTCCGAATTAAAAAATTTAGAAGAGTGGTCTCAGTTAAAATGCCAGAAATCAACAGAAAGGCTTAATGCATTGATGGTGTTACACGGTGATCATCCACCACTCATGGAAATCAAATTCAGAAAAAATGATGAAGGAGATGATATTCAGAAAGAAAAGAGAGATCTGACCTCATTAGATGAGCCATTGACAACCTCAAGATTATTATGGGATGAGGATATTGTACAGAAAGTGGAGGAAGGTGTTACATTGTCAGAGAAGCCAGCAGCAATCTCTGAAACTTTATTGGAAGAGCCTATCGTTCAGAAAGTGGCGGAAGATGTTGCATCATCAGAGAAGCCATTAGAAATCTCAAAAACATTTTTGGAAGAGCCTATTAAAGAAAAGGGAGATGTCAAATTGTCAGAGAAGCCATCACAGATATCAATATTGAAAGCTCCATTAAGGGAACCCATTCCATCTGTGTGCCAACACAAATTATTGACAAGATCTCAATGTATTGAAAAGAAATTTCTTTATTTCGAGGCGGATGAAGAGTTATTTTGTTCTCACACGCATGGAGTTTGCATCACTGTGAGCAGGCATGCGGTTCCGTGCAAGTCTTTATGCATTGCACTGTCAGTGAACAGTTTCTCAGGGAAAGTTGTGTATCCCGATGATTACGATGCTTCCTACTCTGCACTCGTATCTCTCACGTGCGATCCTGCAGTGGAGTTCCTGGATCATGTGACTGTCACTATTCCACACTGCGCACATGGAGATTTAGATGCCCTGTGTGTCCTTTCTGCTCCCGAGTTGTGCGAATCTGAAAAGAATGAGAGTGTCATCTTCTCTGAAGAAGAAGACATTGTTATTCAGAGCATTAGTGATTCTTATCTAACATTTCAAACAAAACACTTCAGTATGCACAAATTGGGGAAAACCATGAAGAAACGTAAGCAAAAGCTCAAAATGGAACTTAAAGGAATTTCTTCAAAGAGGGGTCACTCCGGACAAAGATTTATTGCTGTTAGATGTGAACGAAAAGAAGACTTAATAAGGCACTGTTCATTTTTTATTACGTATCACCAAAATTCATTCATAAAGGTAATATATTGTAGGTCTTGTACATGCTTTGAAATAATATCATGTGGGACTAATTGGTCTCTGTCTTCCACTCACCCACACCCTCCCCTGTTGAGATTACTATAATGATATGGATGTGTATTATTACTTTAGAAAATTCTAGATATTGTGGAACAAGAATGGGAAACTCCATTTGTAAACCAAAGATCCACGCCATTTGTTTTTGGTGAACCCTCAATACAGTTTGATCCAGTGGAAAATTTGAAAGCTGAGGAGGGATGGATTCTGAAATGCACCAGTTCACATGCTAAGGTATTGCATGTAGCTATATGTATGTAAAAGTTTAGTTTTTTTTTCTAAAATAACTTCATTTTTAGTTTTAGACTTTCTGGGTAGCTATTGTAGAAGTATTAGGTGGATTAGCTCTCTATATAATATCAAGTGCCCCGCCACATAGTGATGGTGCTTGGTGTACTTGCAAAGGTGGTGTCATGAGGTGTTTTTATCCATTCTTATTATCCTTACCACTTGTTTTGGTTGCACCCCCATGTACTCCCACCATTGCTGATACTGACAATGCTTTACCACCCAGATCAGCTTTTAATGATTACACACATCACTGTCAACTAATGATGCTTTACCAACCCAAATCAGCTGATTTATTTATAAATATGCATACAGTCTACCGTTGTTGTTGTTACTGATTTCACTTTAGCAAACCCTTTATTCATGAATACACACACCACCACCATTGGTACTGACGACACTTTACCAACCACACTCAGCTAACAAATTATTCATGAATTCAATCACCATTGTTGTTACTGACCGACAAGCATATTATTATACAGATAATTGATTGCTGCTGTGTCAAAAATCTTTACTAATTGGTGTAAAATTTTAATAAATTAATTAAAGAATATTAACTGGTGGAAGCTAGTAAGATTGGCTATTTTATAACTATTCATAAGCTTCAGTGACTATATATATATACCCACAATACTGATCCCATATCACCATGTACTTTCATTATCTACTCTAAATTGGGATAGAGCAGGCTCAACAACCCTTGTGTGAGAGGAATTTATGATTAAGAACCTATAACCTGGCTTGGTAAGGGCTCCACTGGGCCTAAACTAGTTAGCTGAAAGTAAATAGCTATGATGCAGACAACTAAAATGTACATATTTTTCATTCTAAAAAGATGATGCATACAACATTTTCATTTTATATTTTATAGTGGACAGTTAATAATAGACATGACAGTTAATAATATAATAGACATGACACCTACAATGATATATATACATATACATATATATATATATATATGTGACCGTCTACGGGAAAACCGGCCCCGTAAACATCTAGAAAAGATCGATCGATTTCTTAAAAATGTATTGTTTCAAGCCGACGAACGGATAGGTCTATTATAGCGGGAAACGACTTAAGGGTGGCCGCACATAGCAACGCGCACCGCCTGTAGATCCGGACATTAATTTATTCCCCGCCAATACCCCACCATTTGATAATACGCGAGCAGAAACTATCGCGCAGTAGTAGCAGAAGTATACTTTGCGAAGTTGTAGTGTTTTAGTTTAGCTTCTTGTTGTCTCATATCTGTTTACAGCAACTCTTCATACGTCGTCGGAGCTCACGCAGCAAGGTGCACCAGGCTGCCTCTCCTCCTGTAGCCGTTCTCTGAACTCTGCGCACCTGAACTCTAGTGGATGGATATTATACCAGGCTCGATTTCTGCGGAGCGAAGACTTCCCAAGCTGCGCAGATCTAATACCTTCACCTACGGCTATCTCCAATAAACTGCTCTCTCTTCTGACTCTCTTGTTTTGTTGTATTGATGTTTGTTTACTCTTGATATAGGCGGGCTCTTTTTAGAACCAATACAATCTAATTGAAAAAAAAAATTGCTCGCGTACTCGTAGTACGAGATATGGGGGTGGGGCTATTTCTTAAGAATTGCGAGTGGAATAGAAACTCTAAATTTTGAACGAGTTTTTCTTGGAATCTAATAATGAGAAAGACAATATTTTTTTGCACACGGGTAGAATACAAAAAAATGAAGTGCACCACAATTTGAATTTTTCAATATCTTATAACATGAAAAAAATTCGAATAAATAGTAAAGTAAAGTCGAAAAGAAGAAAAACTCGTTGTGTTGCAGTAGAGTAGAGTCTTAGCTAGTAGCGTGCCAAATTGCGGGGCTTCAGCTCCCCGCATAGCTCCAGAAAACTGCTTCAAAATTGTAACTCGGGGCCATGAAAACTGCTTCAAAATTGTAACTCGGGGCCATGAAAACTTCGCCGCTTCCGCTTCATAGTTGGAGAGTAGTATCTTCGGGAGGTACTTGCAGTTTGTAGATAGGTAGAATAGTCTTGCAAGGAGAGGATCTGTAGTTAGAACACATAGCAACCGAATGCGTGGGCGGTGTGCGGCCACCCTTAAGCTATGCAGATAAAACTTGGAGAGCTCAAAATTTGGACACAGACAACTCAGTAAGTGCAAAAAATTTTTTTCGAAGGTGCCTAACATGACCCATGGCAAGCTCATTACCCTTGTAGTTATAGCAACCGGCCAAACTTTTCAATTTTCTAGGGTCAGCTACCTTGTTTTTATGGCTACCTTCCAGGTTTTTATGGCTACCGTCCACCAGTGTACCCTGCTCAACAGGGTTAGAGCAGCTGCTAAAATATCAGCTGGGGGTGTGGGTAGCCCCTACAACCAACTTTACGGCTGTGAGTTACCCTGCCTCTAGTACTACTAACTGGGGTAGTGAAGATATCTAGTGTGGAATAAACCACTTATTACACTTGTCAGAGTGCTATGACAAGATATTTCACTCTCAGGCTTTATTTTCACTCACCTCTGGCTCTGTGAAAATAAATTAGCCTGCTCTTGAAATATCTCACCATATCACACTCTGACTCATATAATAAGTATTACATGAGTTAGAGTGTGATATGGTGAAATATTTCACGAGCAGGCTAATTTATTTACACAGAGCCAGAGGCAGTGAAAATAAAGCCTGAGAGTGAAATATCTTGCCATAACACTACTCTGACAAGTGTAATAAGTGGTTTATTCCACACTAGATATCTTCACTGAAGTACTAGGGTGTAAAGGTGAAAACTCACTAGGGGCTCCCCACAACCCCAGCTGATATTATAGCAGCTGCTCTAACCTGGCTGGGTAGGCTCCACTAGAGTAAAGGTAGCTGTAAAAACCCAGAAAACTTGTATGCCAGGCCCGGGTTGCTATAACTACTCTGGTACAGCCATGAGATAACTGCCATGAGATATCATGAGATTCTCACGGTCACGTACCTAAAAATATCATTGTGAAGATATCTAGGGTGGAATATATATATATATATATACAGTAGATCCGGCCTCACATAACCGCCCGCTTTATCCCCGGCCCAAAATTAAAATTCAATTAAAATTCAATTGAAGCACGGTGGCAAGTTTACTTTAGCATTGTAGCTGCCAGCTGTTATCTCCAGATCTAACTCTACCAGTGGGCTGCTCTGCTCTGGGTAAGCAGTTAAGCAGCTAGCTATGGTAAATTCCTGAGCTTGAATGTAATGTGTGTGTGTTGCTGTAGGCTAATAATGGCTACCCCTACACCTTCAAAAAGGAAGAGTGTAGTTAATTAACTCTGTCATTTACTTTAATCATTAAAAAATCATTTATACCAATTTTTTTAAGTGGCTTCACATATCCGGAAAATTCACTTATCCGAACTAGGGCTGGTCCCATATAGGTCGGATATGAGAGGGTCTATATATATATTTTTTTTTTTTCCTTTCATTTGTTAAAAATATTTTACAGATAGAGAAGAAAACACTCAGAAGGTATTTAGACAATGGAAACTGTGATAGCTGTATTCCATCTGTTGAGTATATGATGTACTGTACCACGGAAAAGCCTCGCCCAACTGATTTTACAGTCACTTTGCAAGGATCTTCAGACTCAGCTTTTGAACAGTCTAACATAACCATGACGTTCCCATGCATCCCTCACAGTTTCGCCAGACTGCCATGTGCAATAGCTAAGCAGCCATCATCATCACCATGTACAATAATTGTTAATCGAAACATGTATGGTAAGGCATCGTCACTCTTGGAAGCACTACGAGGAAACTGTCCTGCTTATGTGTTGTCAATGGAGAGCTATGAATGCAGAGTGCTGTTGTGTGAAATCAGCTTTCAGCTCAAATATCGAAGGGAATTTTTTGCTCATGTTGGAGTAAGGGAAGAAGATGTGTATGTGGCACAATCAGACAAGTACAGTGACTATCCCTATGAGAAGACCTACAAGGTATTTTCTGAATGGGTAAGAGAGACCAGAGTGCCTCCTAAGACCATGAAGCAGCTGGTATCTCTGCTTCATAGTTGTGAAACGGAATTCCATGAAGGTTCGTGGCATGTGGCATATGATACGACAAACTTGAAAGTGTGTGATGTGGACTTGTTTAAGATATTAAGTGAACACATCACTGATGTCTGGAAGTTTATAGCTCGCCTTCTAGGGATGAAAGGAAGAGAAATACAGGAGGTTATAGCTAATAGTGACCCTCAATTTTTGCGGGAATTTGCATTTCAGATGCTGTGCAAGTGGAAGTGTTGCCTAGGAGATTACGCTACAAGTTCCAAACTTTTCAATGCTATTCAATGCATAAATGAGCATACTGGTTTGTGCAGTGAACCTCTGAGTTCATTAGTTTGCTAGTTTCTAATTAAAAAAAAAATAATAATGTGGTCATTTTGTACAAAACAGATAAAAAATAAGTGATCAACTTTTAACTTGATGTAGTGATTATTACAAAATGTCATCTCTCTTGGACACATTTTGACAAGAAAGAGTCTGAGATTGATTGAGTTAGTTGTGATGGAAGAACTCCTAATGGTCTCTCTGCAGTTATATCCACACTCTGGCCACCATAGTGATCCAACAAGGCAGATGATACCACGGAGATGCACAAGTTTCGCAGTGTCTTGACTCCTAGTAAAAGAGATTTAAAATGCAACATTTAGTGGTTAGCTAGCAGGGATTCATATAGCATTTTTTGCCTGGGGAGGGGGAGGGGGGCTGAGTAAAGCTATCATTTTTCACATCTTATACTGACAAGTCAGGGTAAAAAAAAAAAAAATTAGTGGGGAAACTTTTTTTTTGGGGGGGGGTGGGGGGAAATCCCAGGATCCCCATAGTCTGTACGAAGCCCTGGCTAGTATATACTTGTGCAGCACAATATTCAGTCACAATTTCCTAACCATGTCTGCAAAACGAAAACATTGTCTTTTCTTGGTTCTTTTTTCTCATACAATTGGCTAACACATATCACCTTGCCACAGGGTCAACTTTTGAAGCTTTAGTAGCTAGAGATAATTAGATATGGAGTATATAGTTTGAAGTTAGTAACTGGGAGGGTGGGAGGTAGAGGAGAATGGTATAAAAGGGAAGCTGCAATTTCTTGCTAGACCTTGAGAGTAGGTGCTGAGGAATAGCTGTGACAGCTGTGACTGTCAGCTGATTGGAAAGTGTAGCTGATCAGTATGCTAATACAGTGGGACCTAGAGAATCAGTTAAAAATAAGGTAGGTGAAAGAAAGAAGGAGAGAAAAGACTCCTTATACTCCATATATTTGGCTATTATATATAAATCATTCGGTTATATAGATGTTACTTTTAATATTTATTATGTTTAAATACCCTTTTACCATTCTCCTCTTAGCTTTATTCACCCATATCACAACCACAATTGCCACATGTATTATTTCTACCACATTATTTACTCCAGCTCCCTGTCAGATAAACTTAAGTAGCTATTTACCAAATGATAAGACAGCCAGTCCTCTCTGGCCAATGAAACTGACATGCTCTGCAGTCATATCTTGTTTGGCTCCTCCATAGACTGCAATCCTGCATTCAGTGGATTCATCAGCTTGGGGAAAGTAAGAGCACGCTATGTGCCAGTAGCGACCCTCTTCATTCAACTCAACCTGTAATCACACGTGCACAATAGTTGGTAAATTATAATGAAGGGAGAGGGAAATAATAGCACAAATAGAGTGAGATTTCTCCCACCCATTCCTCATTATCAAATTACAGTCATTGAGATTGTCTATGACTATCACTGTAAACCCAAAACATGAACACATACACGTACATACTTCCTCAAACATGGTAAATTTTAGCTACCATACAGTTAACCCTTTCACCGCCGTAACCACCATACAGCGATTTGAAGTATTGCCTTGGGAAAGTCAGTGTTTATTCTCGTCTGCGTTGCCTCACTCGAATGCTGTAGCCTTTAGAAGTTAGCTATTTAGCTAGTCAGTGATGTTCGAACTCCTTACGATGGTATCTCTAAGGCTACAGCACTAACATTGGCTAGCTTTCGGAGTCTGAGTTTTGGCTTGCTTCAGAATGGCTACCGGGAAGTCAATTGTTGAGGTAGTAGAGCTGGATACAGCAACCTCGGCATTTTAGATGGTGAGTCTAGTAAACCAGAAGGTGCAGAAGATGTTTATACCTACAGAAGTCATTCAACAACAAAGAGAGAGTTGCTCCGTAAAGGAATCCAGGCGTTTGACTACAGCTTTACAAGACAAAGCAGTTGTGAAGATTTGCATGAGGATGAAGTAGTTATGTATAATGAACTCAGAATTAGCTACACGCAGTTTAGTATCAGACATGCAAAACTGTTTATGTTTTATAAACAATTAGACAAAGTTTAATTAAAAAAAAATTGCCCTGACAATCAGTGGTGAAAGGGTTAAGAAGTTCATGAAACTACTATGATGAATTGATAGTGGGACCACGCTACCACAAATACTCCAGCCAGCTCACCAATGCACCCACCACAACATACTTCCCTCTTCAAACAACTCGAGTAGAAATACAGTACACAGTGTGTGTTCAACCTGAGAGTGTCTTGCTTGTATACTTCAATACTAGAGAATACTTAAACTCGCTGTGTGCCTTAAACAGCTGAAGCTTTACTGTCATTCACTTATAACTCTCACTATATAACTAACACTTTCAGCAAACATAGTGTCCATTGCCTAACCTGTCTCCATGTGGACTGTTCCACATCAAATATCCAAGAATCCGCCATAATTTCATCTTGATGCTTTTTGCCCCACAGCAAGAACATTTTCTGCTCCAGAGGAGGTAGAGAGGGTCCAAGCTGGACACCCACCATCTCTGGGTCAATGAGGGGGCACAAAGTAGCAAACGTTCTGAAAGATGGTCTGACTTCAGGTATTATTGGTCCATCAAACTCCTACTTAACAATTACAAAAATAAAATCAACAAAAAACAAACAAAAAAACAAAACAAAAAAACCCCAATAACCCTTACTTTAATTGGAGTATCAGTGGTTTATTTAAGGGAGCTGGTTAATCAAACTGCTACTTATAAAACAACAACAACAACAACCCAAACTTAATTGATTCATATGAAATGTCATTTTGTTAAGAATTTGGAGGCTCAAATCAATTGATATTGAAAGTTTTAACAGAAGCCTGAGAACTTGTAGAGTCAATCCATTTAACAACATTGGATTGGATCGTAAATTTAGTACCACTAAGTAGGATGGTACTAGAACAAAAGGAAACAAACAATGAAAAACATGAACAACAACAACAAAACTAAGTGAACTTATTCACAGAATATTAACTTTCTGCTGGAACGTTTCAAACAAGAAAGTTAACTTGCAGCAATAGTTATTGCAGTTATATATTTACGCATTATATATAATTAAGTTGTCTACAACATGCTTGAATATAAGTAGCTATGCAGTGTGTTACAGTCAGAACTGAAGTGATCATAATGTACATTACCTTCTTGTAAAGGTCAAATATGTATGTGTGATCAATTCTTCCATGTTCTGTGCGCCCCCCGAAATGAAGAGCACGGTGTCTGTCCATTTTAGTGAACACATGCCCACCAACTGGAGGAGGACGATGTTTCCCGGTATTGCTCATGGGCACTGCCCAATTTTCTAATTGAAGACAAAAACAAACAAACAAAAGTATATTCAGTCTCTGCTATCTTGTTTGTCTATCAAAAAACAACAACAAAAAACAAAACAAAAACAACAACAACCACAAAAACAAACACTTACACCAAAAAACAAAAGCAACAACATTCTGATATTGTGCCATAGAAAAAAAAATGCATTATTTAATTTTCATACTTGCATGGATCACATGATGCCACTATAAAGCCAGCTAATTAGACTAGCCCCTTGTACTGAATTTCTCATTTACAGCGGTCAGGAAAAATAGCTAATTCATGTTGGACAGTAATCAATAGCATAGCAAATTTTGTAACTTGAGATAAACAAAAGAATTCCTTAGGCAAAACATAAGTCAATGCCAATAAAGAGAGTCCGATGCTCTAGTTGCGAGACACAGTGAACTAGTTGTGAGAATCAAATAGTTACTTGTATGACAGAGAGAATTTTACCATCTAAGACTACAGCTTTCTTCTCAAACTTACTCTCATCAATATCAAACTCGTAATACTGATTATTCCAGCCAAAGTCGTACGCACGGTCTGGAGTAACGTATTGTCGATACTGTGACCCAACATCTTTATTTTGACCTCCATCAGGGCCAACGCCACCAAAATTACAGAGTTTGTTGTTGTGGATCAACACGCCAGTGAGGTATCGAGGAGAAGGAACAATGGCGCCTTCTTCTTGCACTGCCTTCTTCCACTGCCATGTGTCTAAAGAAATGTAAAACACATCAGAGCTAAACTGTCTCTCATTCCAGCCACTGAACAAGAAGAGTGTGTTGGATGGCTCATGGTAGTTGAGGTTCGACCCATTTCCCAGATTGGGAACTTCATCATTCAACCTTCCGTATGTTATCTGCTGCGACCAAGTCAACGATTCAAGATCCAAGACATCGAATTTGTGGTCACCATCTTCTAGGAGTGGGAGAGTCTTCACCACTCTTATCACATTGTCTATCTTGAGTGCTTCATCTTCATCTTCACTGTCTCCTTCAGATTCATCTGAAACGTCCAATGTGACTTCTATGGATGTAGTGCCTACAAATGATATTACATTGGCAATAGCTATTTCTTAACAATGGGATTAAAGTCAGTATTGAGAAATTAACATATTGTGCCAACTGAGACAAAACGAGGTAATTTTTCTGTGCCCAAGGTTTAAACAAATAAAGATACTCCGTTAAAGAAATGAAGAGAATATTTCATCTTCCTTCACTCGATAATTGCTTAACTCTTCCCTCCTCCTCCCCTTGGTTTTGGGAAATGCTTAGTAGAGGTTTTGTATTGTAGTACCTGTAAAATTACTTCAATACTGCATTTGGTGGACTGGATCTTAGTGGCTTTCTGCTCAGTGGCCAGCACCAGATACCTGAATGAGTTGCCTACTGAGAAGAGAGAGAAGTCTGTTTGATGACTATCTTACAATCTAATTTCATTCAGATGTTATTCCTCATACACTTGGATTCAACATGTCATTACATGGATATTTCGGTTTGTTGGTAACTGTCAACCAGGCATCAATATCAGCAAGGGTATCATAGTGTCAGAACTCTGTTGTGGCCGAGACTTACATGGTGAAAAAGCTTGTTATTGAGGAAGTAGCTGCTCTAAACCCTGCCTTGTGGTAGTAAGCTTATCTGAATATGGCGTGCTTGTGTAGAAAGCAAATTTGAGCGATCTTATAGCCTGTTAGTCGCGACTAGAGAGATGTTCATTGTTGACTGGTAAAGTATCACATATCTATGTATACTTTTGTCATCTCTCTTTTCCAGTCAAGTTATGTCATGTGTATGGAATTTTTTTTAGCAATCTGTAAACATCTCTTACAGAGTAGTAGCTATCTGTATTATTAACTTCAGACTATGACTCACCTCCCCAGAAGTACATCTTGGTACCTATTACTGCAGCACAACCTGCATGTCTCTTGTAAATGTCAGGATCATCAAGTCTTTTTAGTACGTCGCACATTATTTCCACACGCTTTACCACTTACTTACAGAAGAGATAAAGTTTCTCTGAGATTACGCTAGAGGTCCGGTATACGGGACCGACTGGATTCCTTGAAACCCTTTACCACATTCGCTTTGGCTTTGGGAACACACAGATTTAAAAAAAGAAGGCGGTGCGGTGGGCGTGATTGGTCCGTGAAAGAATAACCAAAAGATATAGAACTGGTAAGTTTCCTTTAAGTGCTATACAGTAACTGGTGATACTTCGGTTTAGCATGAAGTACTAGTGTGAAACTTGTATTTAATAGCTAGGTACTTGGGCCTCAGTACTACTTTATTATAGCTAGGTGAGTTTATTTAATAAACTCACCCAGCTATAATATTATATTATAGCTAGGTGAGTGAGAATAATACATACTAACTTTTGCTTTAAGTGGTTAGATTGTGGGTGCATTACAATTTGCCTGATTGCTAACAACTACTGCTGTGGAGGCACTATTTGGTAGCTAATGCATGCCGGGGTTGGTACTTAATGAACCACTTTGGACTCAATGCTATCCAGTGTGATGAGCCAGCCCCCTAATTAAGCATTATTTAACTAGGTAAATGCTCCGGGTCTATTTCAGTATTAATATAATATGACTGGCTAAAGTTAACTAAGGCTCACATTACTGTAATATATGTTTAAGTTAGTATTGCTTTCTACATCGTATTGATAGTTAGTGTGCTCTTCTAATTTTAATACATGTAAATAATAAATATTTAAAAGAGGTCAAGATCTTGGCAAATAATATTGCACAAGTCTGAATCTCATTTTCTTCCTTATCAGTTGTAGCTATCTCATCATGTTTCAAGTTTTGCTGATGAATGTCAATATTTAATAAGATTAACAAATAGGATAAGGCAGGATAAGCTTTACTTAATAATAGGCATAACATCATCGGGTGTGGAGTATACTGAGATTTGTGTCTCACAGTGCCAACTGGGACACAAAGGGACCGGCTTCTAATATTGTCCTAGCTACCGGGAGCTAAAGAACTATGACTAGAAAGCGAGAAAAGGGAGAATCAATATTAATTGTGTTGATTGATCTAAATACTGGTAACCTTCTGAATTAGATAGGAAAACTGCGTCTCTTCAGCAAAAAAAAAAAGAAGTCTGCCCCCCCCGTCATCAGCAACTGTTCCAGTCATGGCAACCAGTGGAAGCACTGAAAGACACAAAGTAGAACAATTTGGAAGGATTCTGATGGACATTCATGACATATTTTGCAGCAAAGTTAATGTGAAGGAAGTGTCAACAAAATTGCAAGCTAAAGAAGGTGTGTCCAAGTCAGCTAAAAGGAGTTCTCGCATGGCAGCAAAAAAGAACGATCCTAGTATATTTTTTGGTGTTTTGAGACAATTTGATTTTAAAAGTTTTGTGGCGTTTGTTGAAGTGGTCAGAGATTTATCTGTGGAAGATGACAAGCATTATCAACTTTTTTCCATGATATGTTCTAATTTCAAGCATTTGCGTGAGCCTTCTGATCCTGAGAGTATGGAAAGCTATTCTAAATTAATGACCATAATCAAACTACATGAACAAAAATCATCTCAAGTTACTATCAGCTACACAAAAGATGGCGACGTTGGTGATCCTCACACAAGTGAATGGACAGATGTAAAGTCTACAAGTATAACATCAAATATGAGAGATTTAAAATTAGATGGTGATCCTGTTTTATCACTTTTGGATTTGAGAACAATTCAGCATGACAGTGAAGATGAACTGTTGGACTTCAGTCAAGATGAAGGAGTCTTTTACTCCCATACACACGGTGTGCGTGTCACTGTAAATCGCCAAGCTCTTCCAAATGACTCTATGCATATATTTCTGACAGTGAACGATTATTCTAAGAGGATAACGATTCCAGAAGGTTATAATGCATCTTATTCTGCACTCATATCACTTAGGTGTAGACCTGAGGTAGATAGTTTCTTAGAGTTCATAAGCATCACAATACCACACTGTGCTTGTGGAGATATAGAAGAGGAGTTGTGTGTACTTTCAGCATCAGAACCTGGCAGCACAGATGAGGTTGTGCATTTACAAGAAGACAGCGACATTGAAATAGAGAGCATTGACGACCGTTATTTCACTTTCAGAACAAAGCACTTCACTAAGTACAAAGTTGGAAGCAATTCCAAAAGTTCTCGCAAGCAGAAGTCGAGCAAGAAGAATCCCATGAAGTCTGGCCATTCAGCCTTGACAGCAAAAAAGAGTCGCAGTTTCGAAAGGTCTTCATCTTGTCCTGATTCTGAAATGGAAGAAAATATTAAATCAGATACACAAGTTGATAATAAGTTTGTAGCTATTCGAGGAATTCCTTACGATACTGCAATTTCAACAACTTCATCAAGATTTTTCTTCTTCGTTACGCTGGATGCTTCAGATACTTACATAGAGGTATTTAATTTTCGAGATAAAAAATACATATAACTTATGGTGTTTCAACACAAGTGGTGAGCAAGTTAACCTTGCTATAATGTACAAGCTATCAGTAAGCAATAGCATTTAAGGTTATTTCATGGTAAATCTTCATTATGATCTGAATAGTTGTTTAAATACTGTTTTCTCACCCCAAGGTTAAGTCCCCCCCCCCCCCCCCCCAAGAATTTTAGATATACTTTTGTAGCATTAATTTTCCTCACTTGATTAAATTTTCTTCATTCTGAATGTACTCGGAAATGGTTTTTAAATTATATTCAAGGAAAAGAGAGTGTAGAACTTACCAAGTTTTAGTCTATATGATTGTCATTATGTTAAGCTATATTTTTGTTAAGGAGTTGGTGAAACTCGTTTTAAAGAAGTGGGGGAAGTCTTTTCAATGGGAACGCTCTATGCCATTTCAGTTCAAAAATGAAGTCATAGTATTTCATCCTGAAGAAGTAGTGCAAGATGGTTGGAAACTCATTTGTAATACTCTACCACCAGCAGTAAGTTTATGACATTTTTAAATATTAATATCAGACAAGTCTAATTTAATTCATGATTATTTCAAATTCTCCAATCAAGCAGGCAATCAGACACTACATAGGAAGTATTAGGTAATATACAACCTTGTCCTGTGATGGACTTGCTCCTAGGGGATTCCCTCTGAGATTGATTTATTACCTTTCTGCTATTGCATCCAGCTTTCTGCCATATTGGCAGTAGTATGATTGCCTATTAGTTGATTTGACTTAGCAACTAGTCAGCTCAGTGCTACAGAAATGTCATTAGGAATGGGGCGTTTAGAAATTTATGAACTATGCTGATATAACTTTGTAATAGTAGGTATAATGTTAACGTTTGTTACATGTTTGATGATCATTAGAAACCATGTGTGGCGCCCAAATAATTACCACTGATACTCTTCAAGAACTTACTGCAATTGAAATAATTTTCTTGTTAGGTGTACATGTATAAGGTTCTTTTTAGCAATTTTGTAGTCCCACCTACTGTGGCCATCAAAAAATTTGCAGTAGTTGACCATTCTTTTCAAAAGTTTACTTTCTTGGCCAAAACATTGCTTTGCGCTGGTTTAGTGCTCCCTTGAGCTGTGTCATTGTTTGTTGGATCATGTTGACTATTGAACCCAGCCTACCTGACAATTTCTCTGTACCATTGATTTAAAAAAAAACTTCCTCTTTGCCGGCTAACCCAGTTGCCGTTCACCTTCCATACGGTCTCTTTCTTGAGATGCTCTAGTTAGCAGCACACACAACATTTCACAGAATCCTAGAGAGTGCAAGCTTAAAATTATGAACAGTGATTGTTGCCTTTAGTGTGCAATGGATATATAGAGAACTTCACTTATTTATAAAAAGTGATGGCTTCAACGGGATGTAATTATTTAGTGATGGTGATAATAATTTCTATTGTTACCAATGAATTTCAGACTTGTACTTCAAGCCGTAATAAATACAAAAAAATTACTGATATTTTTTTCCTACTAGTATTTATTGCTGATTTTATAATATTATTATCATATATAGCACAGCACATTAAAATTGCCTTTTGTCTCGTTGTTACTCATCAGGGTTTCATACATATCCCCCCCAATTATTATATCCCCCCCTAATTTTTTTATCCCGGCTTGTCAGTATAAGATGCGAAAAATTATGGCCTTACTCTAAGGTTAGTTTGTTTATCAATGTCCAACACCCCTTCAAATCAACACTTTCAGTTCTAGTCATTTCACTTTATGTGCATTTAAAACACTACTTATGAAGCTTTGATGCCCTCCTTGTCAGTTTTTTGGCTCTACAAAATTCCACCCTAGTGAAAAATCCTGTATTAATCCCTTCTCATGTAATCCCAAATAGCACCGATACCTGTCACCTGTGCAATTACTCCAATTATGACAATTGAATTTATGGTACATGCAGGATTTTACTACTAAAAATATGAGTAGATTCAAATTTTAGTAGTAAAATTCTGCAGATCTGCTTTATTATCAAGTGCAACATTGTCAAGAAAAATTAAGCACTTCGTTCATCAGTAAATATAAAGAATCAGATTATATTTGCAGTGAAAAAATTACAAATGCTGTAAATAGTTGTAACCCCCCCTCCCCCTTTCCCCCCAGATAAACAAGAGTTCTGTTGTGGACTACTTCAACAGGGCTTGACAAGCTCATCGTTTGCCTTATATCACTTACAGTTTATATCCTCTAGATGATGAATCGGCCAAAATCACTGACTTCAGAGTTGGAGTACAAGGATCTTTGGACTGTATTCTTTGGGAAAAAGAAATTGAAATAAGATTTATTGTAGAACCCAATAGAACCCCAAGGCAAACTGTAGCTAGTGCGGACAGGAGCACAATATTAATTATATGTGATATGTATGAAAAAAATTCTCCTATTATAGAAGCAATTTGTGGCAGAGGGAGCCATGGACTAGAGTTAACCTTGGACAATTACGAGTGCTGCCTGCTGTTGTGTGAAATCAGCTTCCATCTACCCAATTGGGCTCAACTAGCATCTCTTCTGGGCTTCCATCAGCAAGATATAGATGGTTTAAGGCATACATTTCAAGGGAAATATGCCTTTGAAGCTGCATACAACATGCTTGCATTGTGGACGAAAAAAGAACCCACTGTTCGGACATTTAGCATGTTGGTGGGTGTGTTACATCAGTGCAATCTGGAATTAAAGGAGGGAACTTGGAAAGTAAATATTGATACCAGCAGCTGTCATTTTGGTGTGTTCCATGAGCACAAACTTGAGGATATATCTCATAAAATTGTACTTTTATGGAAATTTGTGGGCCGCTTAGTTGGAATGAAAGACACAGTAATAGATGGAGTAGAACTTGATCACAAAACAATGAAAGTGAGAGAGCAAGCATATCAGATGCTTCGGGAGTGGAAAAGAACTTCTGACATTCAAAATGAGTTTAAGTTGAACATGAAACTTTTCAAAGCCTTACACTGCATAAGTGATCATACTGGACAGCTAAGTGACTGCTTGGCTTCTTTTAATATCTGAAGCTCACGAACTAAGGAACTAACTATATGAAGGACAATGTGGATTGCACTATACCATTCTAATTAGTTAGAACATTTTGTACAGAAGGAAAAATTTACTTGAACTTTTTACAATGCTATTGAAATTGTGCCATATAATTGAAGCCAAAATGAGTGTCATTTTTTTGTAAAAATATTGAATTAATCAAACAAATAATTAAGTCATACAATATCAATATGTTGGTGCTATAGTCAGCGAATATGACAGAGCAGAGGGTTCAGATCAGGTTGCAGGTATTGAACCTTATTGAAATTAATGTGTTGTTGATTCTTTCAATGTCACTATTGCACTTACCATAGTCAAATGTCTGGTTATTATCCTTATTACAATTACTATATTATTCATTTTATGTAGAGAGAACTGCTTCAAAATTATCTGGTAAAACATTCTAGTGATGAGACAACTTGCACTCAGCATTTGCAGGAAATCATTGTGGGTTTATTGCTGAATCTAGCCATAGTTACCATTTTGAACAGTGTAAAAGACTAACTAATGATAGGATGTTGTTTTATGGGAAAATATGTCCAACATTAACAGTTATTGCAGCGAGGGTCACTTTAAAATACAGACTAAAATTACCAGAAATATTAAAATGGACTAAACTATGGTTGCTAATTAGAATGAAGCACCAAAAATGCGAACCCTCTAACTGTCTATTACAAAATCATCTGACCAACAGAATCAGGTATCAATATATCTTGAGCAATGTAAACAGTAGATGTAAATGCTGTCTTCACAAGAGAAGAAGCTATACAGGCCAGAGACACTCACCGGTAGCTATATATTTTTAATGCGAAATTTCACTTTACGAAACTTCACTTCAAGCATTCAGTTAAATAGCTTTTAAAGGAAGCAGTTATGTATTATGACCAGACTCACCTCCCCAAACTACTACTGCAGTACATCTCGCTAAGTCCCTTGAAAACGCCTAGTCTCGCGTGGCCGACCCTTTTCCCTTTTATTATCTGCAAAGGGGTCTGGTAGAAAGCTTGTACACCGTTTCGTGCCAAAGGAATGCAATTATAACGTAACTGAGCGTTGCGGTCGTCAAATATCACACTCGCGCGAAAGTATTACTGGGATTCCTAGGTTTCAAGATGGCTTTGAGGCACTGCTCTTGCTGTGGAAAATCTGTTACCGAGGGTGAAGAGAAAAAGAGAAGGCGGCTTTTGACTAGTAGCTATGCAGGTTTGTTGGAAAGAAAATACATATAGATAAAGTAGTTTATACAGCTACTGTTATTTTCTGCAGGATGCTCTGCAGTTGCTGACAGATATTATAGTTGCTAAACATCCTGAGATAGATCAAACAAGCCTACAAGGAGGCTATGTCTGTAGAAACTGTGCTTCACTTTTAGAGAAGCATCATGGCATCCTTAAGGATATTGAGGAGCGATTAACTACAGCATTACCTATCTTGCCAAAGATTTCTGTACCAGCACAAACACTAATTTCTGAACAATCAACTCAACACTACCATTCACAGGGTAGCCCACTTGCTACATGCTCTGTGTCTCCAGAATTAACTGTAAGAAAGGTACATTTATTTCAACTATAAATATAATTCTATAAAAATTGTTTTTCAGGCTAAAATTCATTATCAAACCAGGCCAAGAGTATACATTATTACACCAAAAAGAAGGAAACTTTTCAAGCCTTTGGTTCGTACAAACTACTACTCAATTGATATTCACTGTTTAAAGAAAAATATGGTAGCCAAAGCAGCAATTAGAAGAGATAAAGTAGTGGTAGTTTTATATAGTGGTCATGCAAGAATTTGATATATTATATTACTAATTAGGTTTTTCAAAGGCTACAGAAACTTGGGATATGTTTGTCTCACTCTGCTACTATTGATCTGGTTGGCATTATGGGTTGTGATTTTGATGAGCCAGTAAACCAATGGAAGCAATCAGTGGAACAAAAAATAGCGCCCATACTTCAGGTAACCAAAACCAAATTATAGGTATGAAAATTGCTCATAATTGAGAAATTACAGTCATGGTAATCAAATAACAGTACAGATAAAAGCAATTATAAGCTTATATACCATAATTAAATTGTTTATTTAATTTACTTATTTGTTTGTTTGTTTGTTTCTAATGTGTAGCTATTTATTTTGAATCGTTTGCTTTATGAATAGACTGGGAGAGTAAAATCTAGGACATTAAACAATGAACCACCAAAGGTGCAAACCCTCAGAGTTATTACACACTATAGCTAGCTGTTACAAAAACCAAAGGTATAATTTACTTGGCATATTATCAATATGAATATGTTGATATGTTATTCAGCTCATGCAAGTCTATATGTAGCTTGTGGAAGTCGACATAACTCGTGCAAAGAAATGGTAGACGTTAATGTTGTCTCCATAAGAGGAGATTAACATTATTAGCTCAGATTCCAGCACTCCAGTAAACTACCGAGTAGTAAAAATGTGAAAGAATAAGTCGAAACAAAAAATTCTGGCACATTAAAGGGACTTAACCGTCCAGTACAAAATTGTGATGCCTTTTTCAATTATTGGGAAGCCACAGTCTTCGAGGTCCACTGTTGTGTGACAGAATGACTGACTGACTGACTGACTGACAGACATACTGAGTACTACAACCCTCTTGTGCATGTGCACTGAGGGTTAATAATTGATTCGTATGTAGAATTTTATTAAAGCTTGATGGTGACCTGAGTAGCAATAATGTATTGAGTTGATCAATTCAGATTGGTTTAAACAATCCAAAATATATCAATTGGTGAAGTGATAAAATTATTCTAACTCACTCAAGTCACCCCTGAAAGACAGCTAATGCATACTGAGCCGAGCTATTGTTAATCTTTCCTATTCAAAATTAATTACAATTTTTTTGAGGTGGGTGAGTAATGGCCACTGACTATTTGTTTTCTGACTTCGCTTTAGAATGATTGAACAAATTTGCATTCTACTAGAGTTAGTATAATGAGCAGGAATTTGAGAAAAGAGGAAGCTAATCCTGAAATACAGAGATAGTGAGTGAGATACAGTGTAGCTACAGTAACCTGTACAATGTCAAATAGTTGGCCAGGCTCCATGGAAGTAGTTAAGAAGGTGGATGTAACACAAGCCTTATATGCCTATTGAATGAACATTATTACTCTTTCTTCAAACAGAAAAGAGACTAAAGTAGATTTCCACTAATCTTGATATTATGTTTCCTTATGAAGAGTAATAATGTTGTATATTTAATGTCAGATTATTGCTAGAGGCTTTAGCTATTATGTTTAAAATTCAGTATCATTGTGTTCATCATTTAAACTGCAAATATCACCATAGTGTATAGTCCTCAACTAATAAAGATTGGAGAGTTTGGATAGTGAGGAGACTGAAGTAATTGAGTTTACAAGGGAGAGTGAATAATCGTGTTGTATAGTAAGTTTCCGAGCTGAGCGAGGTTCATGTTCCAGGAAGGACAGTACCTAATAATCAAATAATAGCAGGCGATTAGGATATGTTCATTTTGTTTGTGTGAGGGAGTGTATGTGCCCTGAATATCTGTTTCCAACAGTAGTCTACTACTCATTTAATCAAATTATAATTAAAAGGAAGTACTTTTGACATGATTAAGAATAATGGAGAATTTTGTACTCAGATTTCACTTTTTCAAATTTGTTGTAGTATACTAGGATTTCAATTGATAGTATTCATGAACTTATTGCACATTCTTTGGTCATACACTGAGTAAAAGTACTGCAGAGCTTCAGTTATCCTTACACATTGGGACTGAGAGGTGTTGGAAACTGAAGATACCTGAACACCACAAAAATGCATTGTAAGCACTAATATAGGATGTAGTCAAGCAATTCTTTTTCTTTATGCACGTGTTTCTATTAGATTTTGGGTGTTTGGTTAACTGAAGTGTTTGAATAATTGGAATTGACAACTGTGAAGTTCTATTGTAATAGCATGTGCAATTTTGTATAATACAGTGTACATTTCTCTCATTCATTTCTAAACTTTGACCAAGTGAATGTTAATATATACTACATTGTAATTTTTATTTATTTTCAAGAGGTTCAACATTTCAAGACTATTTATGTAATAACTATTTTCTGTAATTGTGCTAGGAATTCTGTGATCATTGTGTTTTGGTATTTGCGGACTTAATAAATAAATAGTGAACATTCATTAATAGTACATTAGCAAGTGAGTCGATTAGAGCACTTTAGAATTTTAAGTCTTTTCATTCATCAAGTAATAGCGGAGCATTTATATGGCTTCATCTAGTGATGGTGAAGTTGTAATTTTTATTCTATGAAAGCATTGAAATATCACTAACAGCTAGATGATTTCTATGTTATGCATAGCAAATATATTCTGGGTGTTGAGTATGTGGATAATTATAACATACTCAGTCATACAATTCAGTATTATTTACAACCTTTATTTGTCTGTATTAACAGCTTAAAAATGAATCAATTGTAATAAATATTATGTGTGTACACAGGAGGTAGAGAGTAATAATTCTTTATATTCAAAGTCCCACTTTTTTCATTTTTGAATCAAGCATTTCTAATCTACTTATTTGGTGAAAATTTCCCTGCTAGTTATTATTACATTTCCCAAATTTAATTTAAGCAACATTTTGGTGTCATTTAATTTTTCCTGCTCATGGCCATTACTTTTTACTAAAAATGGTAGCAGTATTGCTGCAGGGCATGTGTCGGGACATTTAAGCTAATTAATGCTATCATTCAGAATAGGGTTTTGTTTATTTAAGTTAAATCTAATTAGTGGGAATCCACACATATGGAGAGAGGAATGGGATATGCTATGAGAGGTCCTCTAGTAAAATAAACCACACCAACAAAACAACAATATCAACAACAAAAATTGGACTGTTTGTTTAAATGGAGCAAGAAAAGTGCTTGTCAAAAATTACTGTGCATTTTTACTGAATATTCTCTAGCCTCTTGTAATATTTACTGGTGCTAGTTCGTGAAATCTTTGTGGCATTGCTTTTCAAGTCATGTGCAGACACACAAGTATGAGAAAACATTAGATAATGTTATTATAACTATTTATGGGCGTGTTCAATCTGTGTACTAATCAAGTAAAGTGAGCAGCAATTCCTCAGTGTTATCTTTCACAAGCAATAGCTTAAGCATGCGTGGGCGAGGGCAAGTTTCTGTAGTTAATTACTTGTAAATCAAAAACAAAATTTCGTAAAAAACAAACCACTCAATGAACTGCTTTTATTTTCTCTGATTCATTGACTTGAAATTGATATCTTTGAAGTTTGGACTCAGTTGTGGGAACTGAATCTATTCAGGGCTTACTGGCTCCCATGAGCCAAGTCATAAATACAATCTTGTGTTTTGATTATATATAGGCCAGTAAATACAATAAAAAACAAGCAAAACTATTTCTAGAGGGGCACCTTTTGTGACTAAAATAAGTTCTTTTGTCACCGTTTCCCAAACATCTGTGAAAGTGTGCATGTGCCAATTGCAAACTTGAACATCGGTATTTCCCTGGATCATATTACTTCCGAAGGATGCTTCTAGATCCTTATCATAGGAAGCCATTCAATATTTAGAGTGGAGCTATGAGGTCATTTCATTACTGTTGTTGTCATGGTGTCCTCTAAACAATGGTTGCCTTCAACAATATGAATTGTATAAGGCTTTACAGCAACTTGGAATTTTATATTGACTTTGCATCAGTACTAGGACAAGAATTGATTTTGTTATAGCTTTAAATGTTAGAATGTTGTTAACTGTGATATAGATTTTGCACAACATAAGCAATATGAAATAATGCCAATAAATAGAATGGTGTGAAATTGAATCTAATAAATATGAATTGTAAGTGGATAAAGTGAGACTTTGAATGAGTTATGAGTTCAGTTTGCAGGCATAGTTCAATTGGAATCCTGTACGAGCTACTCCAACTCTAGAACCTGCAGTGAAGGAGACTTTGACTGTGTTACATTTGGTGGTGATGGGAGAAGGAGGGGTCAAGTGACAGTAAGGTCCATGGGTATCCCCACACCCTGACAGGATGAGCTGACTCCGAGGACATTCCGGCATTCTTCCAGCCACACGAAAGCTGTCAGCAAATGAGATGTCAATGACATAGTTGTCTGGACACTGAATGTCCCATTCACAGTCAGTATTAACTGGATAGGCAGTATTGGGATAGTCCAGAGTCTGTATGGACCCAGTGGAGGACGTGCGTGTCTTAAGGCCACCTCCACACTGAGAGAGCTGTAATGGAGCTGGAGTAGTTGGAGGTGTGGCAGTAGTAGAGGAGGAAGTAGTAGTAGGGATGGGCGATGTTGTAGGAGGAGGAGTAGGGGGCATAGTTGTAGTGGGGGGCATAGTTGTAGTGGGGGGCATAGTTGTAGTAGGGGGCATAGTTGTAGTAGGAGGTGGAGTTGTGGTTGGAGGAGGAGTTGTAGTGGGAGGAGGAGTTGTAGTAGCTGGGTGAGTAGTAATAGTAGTAGTAGGTGGAAGAGTTGACGAGGCAGGGGGTACCTTGCAGGAATAGTTTAACTTGAATCCAGTGCGTGTTGCCCCAACTGGACTTCCGGAGCTAAACCTCACTTGTAATCTATTGCAAGTAGTAGTAAATGGATCAGGTCGGGTCAAATGACAATAAGGTCCGTACTCTGCACCACAACCAGAAACAATTATTTGACTTCTTGGACAAGTGGGCATTCTCCCTGCCACACGAAAGCTTTCAGCAAATGAAATGTCGACTTCAGATCCTTCAGGACACAGAATGGTCCACTCACAGTTGATATTTTCTGGGTAAGCGGCAGTGAGATAATTTTTTGTCTGTAGAAATCCACTCATAGCTGTGTGGATGAGAGGACCACCACCACATTGTTCTGATTGCAAATTGACAGGGCTGGCAGTAGTTATGAATGGCATCATAGTGGTGGAAGAAAGGGGTGATGTGGGTTTTGGTGCGAGTGTAGAAATGGAGGAAGTTGTTGAAGTTCCAATACTAGTTTTTGGAATAATTGTGCCAGGTGGTAGGTTGGTAGGATTTATACCTGAATTATTAGAGAAATTTGAGAAGGTAATACTACTGAATTAGTTGTAGCTAGGGATAACTGAAACACTTACTAGGTGGTTGAGAGGAGCAACTCTTCCCATCAGTCTGTAAAAAGCGTCCACTGTTACAAGTACATCTGTATCCGCCTCCATGATTGTCACAGTTATCTTCACATCCGCCATTATTAATGGCACACTCATTCACATCTGGAATTAAACAGCAATATTTCAATTAAGTGCATCTATTTTAAAGATTAGAATGTGCTTACCATAGCAGGTAGCAGCAGCAGCAGAGTAGTAGTAGCCATCATTACATGTGCATTTAAAAGATCCTGGAGTGTTGGTGCATTGGTGGCATCTGCTGTTCAAACATTCATCAATATCTGCAGAGAAATAAATCTCAGTTGACACTAGTTTTATCTTGGACATGGTTGTTTTATCTTACCAAATATGCTGTAAACTATGCGTAGACCGGAAGTATCAGGGAGGGTCCTTTGTCCGTCAGTGCGGTGATAAATGGTGAGGATATTGCTGGATGTGTGAAAGATATATCTGGCATCTACCCTGTTGCAGATTCTCCCATCAGTATATCCAAAATAGCGGTAGAGATTGCCTGAAGATGTTGAGCTACCATCGTAGATTTGCACATAGTCTGCTGTGCAGTCATTTCTATTGGAATAAAGGAACTTTAAATTAGATTTAATGATTAATAGATATCTTACGTACGTTGGGTCAAGCAATAATGGCGTGAACTGGACAGACACAGAGTATCCTTTAGGAGCGACAAACACATAGGCACAGTTTTGGTTTAGAAGATGTGAAGGGTAATTCCTGGATTGGAATACGCCATTGGTATTTATGTTGATGACCTGACCGCAGGTTACACCAGATGGTAAAGCCACCATTGCTGTTGAAGTTTGTTTGGGCAAGACTGATGGCTTGGAAGAAATAGAACCTGCAAAAAAAAAAATATATGTAAAGTTAAAGATTTTTAATCACAAAATAATATAAAATCTTAGATTATTAGCTCATTCAAATTTTATAGAACACAATAGTAATGAGTAAGGTAATTTACCAGGCTACTATTTTATCATCCAATTAGATGCAGATTTATTTTTTGGTACTACAAGACTTACTGCACTGATAAAGTAGATTTGTTTTTGCGGCATCCAGAGGACTCAATTCTTCAGCATTTCCCACTGGTATGTTACTGTCTAAGGCTTGGATGGTCTGTGTATTAGGCATAGCAAATGCAGTAGGGGAATAGTGCAAGATACTGGCATAGTCGTATCCTATTCCAAGCGTAGTGGCTCTGCTCTCTGGAACTATTTCGAACTGGTCCTCAAGTCCTCTGATGATGTTTTGATTAAGTACACGTATATACTTGTCTCTGTCGATTCTTGATTGTTCGTGGAAGAAGCCGAGAGCATGACCTATTTCATGAACCACAACTGAGAAGTGTACGCAACCAGCTCCAAGTTCTAGGCCTTGGGGCTGAAAGGAACGGTGAATTCTGCCAATGAATGACCGGCACCTGGTATGTTAAAAACGAGTTTGAAATTTCAGATAGATTTATTAAATTGATAATTACTTACACTCCGTTCCCTGCACCCATAATCATGACATAGTATTGGTCTTCACTTGTTCTCTCTCTGAAACGTACACAAGTGCAATTTTCCCAATGCTTCATAGCTTCAATAATGATGACCCTTTCGTCACCTGGGGTAGTAGTAAAAAACAACAACAACAAAAAAACAAAAAACAAAACAAAACAAAAACCACAATGAGATTAAGTTTTCAAGACTTATTATGTGCTGACTTACTGGTAAATACATCTGATATGGCAAAAGGTACAATCGCATCAGGCCAGAGGTCTTGTTTGTTAATAACAGCATTCCTTTTGTTTTTATCAGCGGAGTCTTCAATCATTGTGTAATCAGCATATTTCTTGAAGTTACCTGAAAAAAAGAGAGAGATTTCAAACACTTTTCTCTAGTATTTATGCTTAATGTATACTTTGGTCATCTGAAGGACTTGTGACTTTTCTATCATTAGGAAGTATTTCGCAGTTTGCCACAAGCAAAATTGATAATCCTATAACGATGAAGAACATAGTTTCCATTGTAGATGCTGTGGAGAAATGTATAGGAGATAAATATGAAGTAGAAGCTTTGATTTGAGTTTTGAAGGTTGTGAAATGAGTGGCAAAAGTGTTCCTTAAATACTTAGCCGGCAGAAGCCATGCATGAAAGTGGCATTACTTCATATGGGTAGATGTGGTTTCTGTTGGAACCTCTTCCTTTTCTAAAGCTTTTAAACCTAATTAGCTAAAGTTCAAGCATCAGTGGCTGCTTCCTGGACTCCTATTTATAAGGTCAAGGTTCATATGCCTTACCTTGGCTGTTGATGTTGCTTTGTATTTGAATCTTATTCTATATATTTATCATTTCACAATTCATTCTCAGCCTTTTTTTACTCATTAGATGTATTCTCTCTTTCACAGTCTCATTAAACAATACGGAATTAAAAATGTTTGGCTGTCATGGGGATCAAAGCCAATACTACTTGCTCACAAGTGCTCTATCACTGAAGTGGTCATATCTCAGTCATAGAGCATTTGTGAGCAAGTGGTCCTGGGTTTGAAACTGGTGACAGCCAAACAACTTTTTAATTCTGTATTGTTAAAAAAATGCCAGTGAAAGAGACAAAATACATCTAATATATATTTATTATTTTGAAATCATAATAATTATATATATATATTCATTATTATTAATGTTTGAATATTAAAAAAAATCATTTGTGGAATTTTATTAGTGAAATAGAAAGAAATCTTACAAATTATCTCACTATATTACCGTTTTTTACAAGCAAATACGTTTAGAACTTAAATTATTTTTAGGGAAGTGAACTTAGAGAAAATAGGATATCCGTCTAATCTTACAAGATTCACTGCCTCATTCAAGGTGCTAAGTTCAGGAAATTTAATCAGCACAATTTGTACAGTTTCACCAATATTTCCCATAATGAAGTAGGAGACTGTGTGGGAGGGCATACAGCACAACTTTGGCCTTGTCTGTACATTTCCACTTCCTTTAAAGAATGAGTGATCATATATGGCAGTATTTTTCAGGAGATATCTCAAATTCCCCTAAATTTTGTAGTACTTGCTTTAATCTAAAAAAAGTTTTTTGAATGATACCTATCAATGAAAGAAACATAGAAGCCATCATATGTCACTAACAAACAGTTTGGAATCATAACTAAAGTAAGTACCTTGTTTCCTGATCAGAACTCTAAGTTGCCTTATTTTGAAGCTGCTTCTAAAAAGGCATCATAAGCTACTTCACAGAGTGAGGTCATTACTGTAGTTAGCAAGGGGGAAATGTTTATTTACAAGAGACGTGCGAGAGTGCAAGAGTATCTTCTGTCATTTTGTCAACAAGAACCTTTGAAGTACATTTAAAGGATAGTTGAAATTACCGGCACTAAATAATGGAATTTTTGAGAAGAAAAATATAGCCACATCTGATTGAATTACTAGCTATGTGTCAAAAAACAACAACAACATAGGGATTTTTAGCCTTTTATCTGGAAAATGATTTTGTCCCCCTGAAACTATTATTACAGTATTAGTGAAATTTGCCACAAAAATTTTATGTAGTTCATGGAAACAAGAAACCCCTCTGATATTCAAATTCAGTCAAATTTTTCATCAACTTCATGGAAACAAGAAACTCTCCTGAAATTTCAAAAATGCTGATTTGACCCCTCTCAACTTGGGTTCCAAAATACCCAGGCAACATGTACATGTGTGTTACGCAATCCATTTTGCTAAGTCTGTCTGTCTGTCTGTCTGTCTGTCTGTCTGTCTGTCTGCCTATCTGCCTGTCTGTCTGTCTGTCTGTTTTCTGTCTGTCTGTCTGTCTGTCTGTTTGGCACAGGAGAATTAGCTTGTTTGTATACAACCAGTACAGCATTCCCCTGGGAGGCTTGTATTTGGTATGTACATTTGAATAAGGAACTAAGTATTACGTTATTGGTGATAAATGGTGTGAGTATTGTTAACTTGCAATAGTGCTGGACAAAGTAGACAGGACAGCCCTGAATTATGCACACAACATCACACACACACATACACACATACGCACACACACACACACATACACACACACTCAAAAACACAACATACACACAACATCATACACACATCATACACACACATCATACAAACACATCATACACAATTATGCATGGTGTAATAAACACACAAAGACAAATCTTTTAATTTTTGGATTTTTTTAATGGAATATTTAGCTTTTTAGTATTGCTAGGCAACCCAAAAGATTTTTTCTGTATTTGTTGTTGATAACAATGGTATCACTTTAAGAAACAATTGATTAACAGCTTTAATTATGTGGTATTAAACCAACCAAAGTCTATAATAAAATGTTCACGGTAATTTTGTTGATAATTTTCTATTCATAAAACGTTTTAGCTATGCGATGTTTTTATTGCGTGATATTGTGATTAAGATTAGCTATGTTGACATGTAGGAAAACACCCAACCATCAGCATCCTTCCTGACTTCCACTCCAGATCCCTCAACCAGTGAAAGATCTTCTCCATCATCACAAGAAGTTGAGACTACACTGTCATTTGATATTTCAGACATATCTATGATATATGAGGGACCCACTAGCCCACTCCATGCTGCTATGAAGAGTGGCTTAGCTCCAGTTTTTTCTCCAGTTACAAGTCTTAATACGGAAGTGAAGGTGGCTATTGAAGGCCTGGGTGTTATAATAAGTCTCACAAAGCTATTAAACGAGCTGCAAAATCTGTTGGAACTCTATCACAGTGCTAGACTCTTACGATTCAGCACTACAAGTAAACAAGCCAAGTGGAAAACATTCCAAGAAAACTGTAGCAAAGGATGTTGAGAAAATAACTTCGCAATTATTAGATTGTGGCACTTATATTAGGTCAACAAAGACGCATTTGTCTTTTCTTCATTTAAAAAGAAACTTAATTAAAACAATGCCAGAGAATAATCTCAAAGACTGGATGGTGATCAGACTATCTTCATTTTTGCACCCAACTATACCACACAATCACCATGTCCACTCAGACTCTGAATCATCTAGTTGTGAATGCTAATATTTTACAAAAAAATTATGCAAAAGTGAATTTTATTACAGCCTCATTTTATTATCACATTGTCCACATACACATAAATAAGCACATAAATCACAACATAAACAGCCAACATTAAAGAAATCACCACAATCTGGAAAGTCACTGTAAAGGATTGATCTTCTACCCTGTGCTGTACTGGTACAAAAGTCAATCATTTGCTGTGAAGTACGCTTTAAATTCAAGTCACGTGGATGCTTCACAACAATGGCACGAGCTGATTCACCATCCCTTCCTGCTCTTCCGCTCTCCTGAATGTACATTTCCAAATCCTCAGGAATGCCCCAGTGAATTATTTGTCGTACACAAGGACAGTCAACTCCCATCCCAAATAATACTGTAGCTATGACAAGTTTTAATGGTGAATCTGTCTGTGTAAACTGTTCTAAAATTTTAGTTTTGACTGACTGATGAGTACAGTGAGTAAAAACGTCCATTACTCTATTTCTTACGTAATTTGGAGATCCTTTAGGCTCTGTACTATACTCCAAAAGATCATGAAGGATGTATTGGTGTATTTTTATAATGTCCTCATAAGTCCTACAAAAAATTATAGTCTTGACCAAAGTCTGCAATTTTTCAGTAATTGGTTTAAAAAATAGTTCGATGTCTTTCTTCTCCATCACATAGTATGCTATGTTGTTGTCTTTAATTGGTGGTGTGTATACCACAGTTGGATTAGTCATGCTCAAGTTTCTGATAATAAATTTTCTTGTTGATAATGTTGCTGTTGCAGTGAGAGCCATGACATTAATTTCTTCTGGGACAATGCTTCTAATTTCTCCTAAATGAGAAAATTCGGTCCTGAAACTTTCACCCCTGGACACACAGCATTGTGAATGAACAGACCAATACCAATTCCTTGAACTAACCATTTTTTGATGCAGTGAGCCTCATCTCAACAATGTTTTCGCAATATATTGTTGATGCCAACATATTTCGCCACTCAAGAATGCCTAATGCCTCTGGTGATGCAAAGAGAACCTGATATGCTCCCCTCTTAATTTCTTTCTTGGTAGAAGCCGATTCATCTGTTAGACAAGCAGCTGAAATGCCCTTTAATTTGATGCTTGCCACTTGAGAGCAATCAGAGGTGACACAACCAAGACTATGCTCTTATTTTCCACATTCCTCAACTTATCATATATGGGAGGAAGCAGTGAGTAGCACAGAGACTTGCCATAGCCAGTTGGTAAAGAAATAAGTGTGTATCCTCCAACGCAACCGCACGCACTAAAGCTCTATAATCCATCTCCACCACCAACAACTAAAAGCATTCGAAGTGACGGTAACGCAGTTTTTATACGTTATAGTTATAAACCAAAATTGAGGTTTGTATGCGATTTATAAATCGAAATACAAACCTAATGATTTTGGTTTATAACTATTTTATAGCCCAAACATAAACAACGAGCAAAGTATAGCGTTAGCTACCTTAGTAATTGTATTAAAGTACCCAAACTATGGTTGCTAAGAACTATATCAGACTTTCCCCCGCTAATATATTTTCTTACGAGCATACCAGACTGTATCCGATTTATAGTTCTTAACGACAAGCGCGGTCGCTCGGGTAACGGGGCTGGCTGTAAGCGTATTTAATTCTACGTCACGGAAAGCCACACCTCTACATAAGCAATACACGGAAAGTATGGTTCCCCATGAATCCAGGGGAATGACACGAAACGATGTACAAGCTTCTACCAGACCCTCCTCCCCGGGAAAAGGGTCGGCCACGCGAGACCACAAAACGCTAGAAAGTGTACGGGGGATTCCCCTAATAGACTTCCTGAATCCCTTACCATATATGCTTAGCTGAGAGAGCGCACCATCATCAAATTCAAAAGCGGTGGAGTGGGATTTGTTCGCTTAAGAAGTAGATATAATATCAACTTATAACTGGACGTTTGTTGTTGGTAAGTTTATTTGTATTTTTTTGTTGACTATGGAGTATTATGCCATAGTCTACTTAACATGAAAATCATGAACAAGAAAAATGAATAATAGTAAAACTCACTTGCTTATGCAGTGATGTGGCAAGCCAAGTTCATTGGTCAGGCCATAAGAACCCATAAGAAGGTGTAACCATTGAACAATAAATGTTATTTACTTATACTTATGTTTAAAGTTTAATCCAATGAATAAAGCAGTTGTTACAGTTATATAGCTATTTAATCAAAACTTAAAAAAGATGTCTGTGAGAAAGTACTCTTTTAAAAATTTAAAACTGTAACAAAGCACAACATTATTAGTCTCCAGACAATGAAGGAGAAGGTTAAAAAGTGATTTGGGTTGTGAAACTCTGCTCCTGGCTGGTATGGAGCTTCCTGAACATTGTCTGCCACAGTAACTCTAGCTGCCATTTCTAAATTATAGTGCTATACACTGTAGTCATTTGGCTAAAATATTGGTCCAGTTGTGGCTGGAGTGGCCGGCGTGGTTCCTATGCATATGTTACGTATTGTACATGTATTACTTGAGCTAGCTAATAAAATCGGCATCTCATTATAAACTATGACTGGTTTCAATGGCTGAATTGTTGGTTTGTTGCTATTTACAAAATTCTAAATCAAAAGTCACTTGATTTCCAATTTTGACACAGATTTACAACTGTAGTCCCATCAATCATGTTTTTTTGTCTCAAGTTTTCTTCTGATATCAACATGTTCAATGAAACTGAAATTCATAACCATTGAACATTCATGTCACCGTCAGAACTATTCTTTATTGATCAATGACTGTAAACAACTAGGATTTAAAATCAAGGTGTTATTTACAGCTGCAATAGCAACTGTATAGTGGACGAACTAGTTGACATAAAGGCTATGTCAATAGTAATGCATGGGGGTTAACATTTCACAATTTCTTCTCAGCCTTCTATTACTCATTACAGTAGAATGTCAGTTATCCGGACACAATGGGACCGGAGGGTGTCCAGATAAGTGAATATTCCGGATAACTGAACTCTGTGGAGAGGTTGACCTAAGTCAGTGTTGGGGGTAAGCCAATGTACATGTTTTACTAATACAGCTGCTTCTAAGGTTAAAAGCAGCCTCCAACTATCTTTTTTTTGATAAGCAGCATACTTCCAGCTTGTCCTTAATGCTTAGCACCACTCTTTTCCTCTTGCCTGTAGCCATTCTCTATGTCTGGTTGACCGAAGTTTCCGGATAACTGAAGTCCAGATAACTGACATTCTACTGTATATATTCTCTCTCTTCCACAGGCTTTTTATTTTATTTTATTTTATTTTTTAAAATAATTTCTGCTACTGATATTAGTATCACTTGAGCGAAGATTCAGTGTGATGAGCCACCTGGTCAAAAAGCTTAAAGAGAATGCTCAGAAATGGCTAATACTATTGCTGGCTGAAGCCAATTTGTCTCATACCACCATGTAGCTCTATTTAATTAATTAATGTTGGGAGTCTCTGCTAGTCTTTATACAAATGTAATTGAATAAGGGCCAAGATATTGTGAATCTCATACTAATACTTTCACTTTCTAATTTGGTTGTTCGTTTATTATTTAGTGAACACGTTTCAAGTTTTGATAATGAGATTTACAACTAGTCAATATTTGTAAACAACACTGGCTCATCATAGGTTTAGAGGTGTTAGATACATTTGCTTAATTGCCTAGACAGTTTCAATGGTGACAATGTTTATAATTGTATACTCTTTGTGTAAAAATAGCCAAGAAAAAGCCAGCATCACATTATCTTGTTTTGCTACATTTCCTCCCTCATTGCTGAATATTTTTCATCTCCTAAATCGCAGTCATGGCAACAGGTGGAGGCACTGAAAAAGACAGAGTAGAATTATTTGGAAGGATTCTGGTGAACATTCATGACACATTGTGCAACCATGTGAATGTGAAAGAGGTTTCAACAAGGCTGCAAGCTAAAGAAGGTGTGTCCAAGTCAGCTAAAAAGAATTCGCGTAGGGCAGCAAAAATGAATAGTCCTGAGATATTTTATGGTGTTTTGAGACTATTTGATTTTAAAAGTTTTGTGGCCTTTATTGAAGTGATCAAAGATTTATCTGTGGAAGATGACAAGCATTATCAACTTTTTTCAGTTATATGTTCTAATTTCAAGCGCTTGCGTGAGCCTTCTGATCCTGAGGGTATGGAAAGCTATTCTAAATTAATGACCATAATCAAACTACATGAACAAAAATCATCTCAAGTTACTATCAGCTACACAAAAGATGGCGACGTTGGTGATCCTCACACTAGTGAATGGACAGATGTAAAGTCTACAAGTATAACATCAAATATGAGAGATTTAAAATTAGATGATGATCCTGTTTTATCACTTTTGGATTTGAGAACAATTCAGCATGACAGTGAAGATGAACTGTTGGACTTCAGTCAAGATGAAGGAGTCTTTTACTCCCACACACACGGTGTGCGTGTCACTGTAAATCGCCAAGCTCTTCCAAATGACTCTATGCATATATTTCTGACAGTGAACGATTATTCTAAGAAGATAAAGATTCCAGAAGGTTATAATGCATCTTATTCTGCACTCATATCACTTAGGTGTAGACCTGAGGTAGATAGTTTCTTAGAGTTCATAAGCATCACAATACCACACTGTGCTTGTGGAGATATAGAAGAGGAGTTGTGTGTACTTTCAGCATCAGAACCTGGCAGCACAGATGAGGTTGTGCATTTACAAGAAGACAGCGACATTGAAATAGAGAGCATTGACGACCGTTATTTCACTTTCAGAACAAAGCACTTCACTAAGTACAAAGTTGGAAGCAATTCCAAAAGTTCTCGCAAGCAGAAGTCGAGCAAGAAGAATCCCATGAAGTCTGGCCATTCAGCCTTGACAGCAAAAAAGAGTCGCAGTTTCGAAAGGTCTTCATCTTGTCCTGATTCTGAAATGGAAGAAAATATTAAATCAGATACACAAGTTGATAATAAGTTTGTTGCTATTCGAGGAATTCCTTACGATATTGCAATTTCAACAACTTCATCAAAATTTTTCTTTTTTGTTACGCTGGATGCTTCAGATACTTACATAGAGGTATTTAATTTTCTTTATGAACCATTAAAAAAAATTGTCATTTTGTGCACAAATTATGCATGTAAACCTGACTATAATTCACAAACAGTAAGCAAGGTAGCTTTAAATGGTCGCGAAAACATGTAGGTTATTTGATCTACCACGGTAGCATTTAACCACTACTAATCATGTATGTAAGCTATAACTTGTTTTATTTTGGAAGTTGTACGTGACTACAATGGACCAGCCACTTATTTTGTATGTCTTGACAATCACTAAATGGACCAGCCACTTATTTTGTATGTCTTGACAATCACTAAATCTGATCAGTCCATTCATAGTCGAAGTCTAAGGTAACTTTAACATTGTCTGAAGTTTACTGAGTGCAGGTAGCTCCTGTACCATCTGAATCTCAATTTATTAATTCTGGTGAATATTTTAGTTGTACACTTTTTAAGCAACTTTCAACAGCCATTGTATTTAGCTAATTCTAATATTCCTACGCCCATGAGAAAATAAAATTGCTGGCAATTATTGTATAATGTGTGTAAACTATCAAGTGTCTATATACATAATGAGTGTCTCGCTCACTCTATTTGCCTGTAACACATTTATGTAAATATCTTTGATTTACTTACCTTTAGGAACAAGTGCATGACTTTGGTGATAACTACTGTGTCTGACTTTGCTCTAAGTTGGTTACATTTTCAGTTTACAGTTATATATATTGTTATATTGTCTAAGTTATTAATTTAAATTTGCTAAGTATTACATGTATTTTTTTTGTATTATTTTCCCTGATGTGTGGTGAAGTACTAGGACTCGTACAGAAATGTTTATTTTTATTTTTAGGAATTGCTAAAACTTGTTTTAAAGAAGTGGGGGAAGTCTTTTCAATGGGAACGATCCATGCCATTTCAGTTCAAAAATGAAGTCATAGTATTTTATCCTGAAGAAGTAGTGCAAGATGGTTGGAAACTCATTTGTAATACTCCACCACCTGCAGTAAGTTTGTAGTATTTAAAAAAAAAAGGATATGTTAGACATAGGTTTAATTTATTGGCGAGCGAGACACTTACAGCGGTAAAAATGAAAAAATCGGGGATGTTTATTTATTTATTTGTATATGTTTGGACGTACGTATGTCATTTTGTACTTTGACCCTCGCGTTTTTGTGTTAGTTATGTGGTCAACCCCGTCCCAAATTGCACTAAACAGAATCCTCTGGTTTTGCGATCAGTACCCGTATCACCCTAGAAATTGAATTGTTTACCGTTTTGAATTCTTTTGCGGGTGCAGTTAAAACTTGAACTTAAGGGACTTCCATTTCTATTCGAGTTAGTGGCGGTGGTAAGTCAATGTGCTCTTTGTCATGGTTATAAGCCGTGCGCAACAGTATTTACTTGAAAATACATTGTTCACTAGACTACTGCAAAGGTAAGTCTGTGTAGGTGCATGTCCAGTTGTGTCAAAGCATTGTGTGTTACAACCACTACTTAGCTAAAGAATATCACAAAGAAAACTTTTAAATAACGTGTATTGTTTTTTTGTTTTTTCCCCCCCTTCCAAAGCAGTTGCAGAGAGTTGTTACTATGGCACTGAAATCCCTTTACCCTGTATGCTAAATTAAAAAACTGGACCTTATTTTCAGTAGCTTCAGTGTTAGAAGTCAAAATCATTCATATAAAAATAGTATAGTCTTTAGGCTTGCTCGCCATTTGTGCGCAAGCACATCACTAGTACTTATTAATAAGTTATGTGTGCAAAGTGAAGGAAATTGTTCTCTCTTTACCATTGTAAAGTATATATGTGACCGTCTACAGGAAAACCGGGCACAACGCGGCACCCTTCGAAATTTTTTTTTGCACTTACAGAGTTGTCGGCGTCCAGATATTGAGCTCTCCAAGTTTTATCGTCGTAGCTTAAGTCGTTCCCACTATAATAGACCTAACCGTTCCCTTCCGTCGGCTTGAAACAATACATTTTTAAGAAATCGATCGATCTTTTCTCGATATTTACGCACGCCGCGTTGTGCCCGGTTTTCCTGTAGACGGTCACATATAGGGAATAGCAGCTCCAATAACATGAAGTGCCGACTAATCCCCAGTCAGAGTTAGAGTAATAGGTAAGATTGGATCATAATGAACCAGACTTCAATTGTGGTTACGGCTTCCTTAGTTTCTTGCAAGGCTTGATTTCACCTTTATTCTCACTTCCAATACGTCATGTTATATACAACAAGTAAGCAATTGTTATAAGCTTTCCCATCCTAGGTTAGAAGCCCAAATAGAATCATAGCTGCTAAATGCTTTTGACTAGTTTTTTAGACCACATTTGCTTAGTTTTTCTTGTATTTATTTCTCTAAATGCTTAAGAGTTTTTCAAGATTAACTTTGTCAGTCTAGCTCATTATCAAAGTGTGTCAATATAACAAGTATACATTCTGAATTCCGTGCAATATTGTATATATTGTTCGCTAAAGTATATACTGTGTGAATGAAATTTCAAATAGCATATGGGTGGCTGTAACCTCCCTGGAATCACTTTAATTTGTTTACCACATGCCAAAGTTGTGAATAAATCCTTGTGGTTGGATAGAGTGTGTATTTGTTATTTTAAGTGATGGATTGGCTGTAATTTTGAAATCCGTATGTGCAGCCCTTCTTTAGTGCTGCTACCATTGGGGAGGCTCATTCAATGTGATTAACTTTATCTAATATGCCAGCTTTGATCAAGCGCTCATTCCCAAAAGGAATCAACATCAGCAATAATAAAGTCTGTCATGGTCGGCAGGTTTTCTGAATCTGACACAACTAAATAATTAGTCTCAAAGTGTTTCCTTGGGGATATCTTTCTTTCAAACTAAAATTGCAGTTTATTAGCTAACTTAATTGCACTAAATCAATGCAGTCGATTAACTTGCTATTTGAGGCACTACATGACCAATCATGAAAACTAACGTCATCAGTAAGTTTCAAGTTTCATCAGTGACAGCAATTGCAAATGTAGAATATTTTGGAATATTTAGCATCACTACATACAGTAGATTATAAACTTTAGTTCTAATAACACTAAATAGATTGCAGCACATTCCCCCCCCCCCCCCCCCCCCCCCCCCCCCCCCCCCCCCCCCGAGGCATAAATTTCCCTAGAAAACAATAGAAAATGAACCAAACAACAACAAAAACAACTTGTAGTCATGTAAGAGTTCGCAAATTTATTATCTGGATCAAATTCCTGTAGATAGATAATGTATACCGCATTGATGACTGAAGTTGCCATATTTATAAATCCTCGTTGTTGTATTCCCAATAAGTCTATGTGTAATTTAACTATCAATGAATAAACAAATGATAGTTGAAATGGCACAATATGAGAGGTAATCTAATTTACAACAAATAATGACTGACAAAACTATAACTCAGCTGAGAATGTTATGAGAAGTTAAATTGTTTGAATACAAAACCACAGAAAGTACAAAATTTACTTAATTAACAAAATTAATATGGTAAAATAACTTACAGTGAGCACTAACTAACCCTTTGTGGTAGCTTTTCAGATAAGTATGGTAATGAGATAAGAATCAGCAGACCATATTTTGCAGTGAAAGAATTTATTTGAGTGAATGATGTGCAATTTTGTTATTTCTAATGTATATTGTTTTATATCATTTTTCCTCAGATAAGTAAGAAATCTGTTGTGGACTACTTCAATAGGGATTTAAGTGCTCATAGTTTACCTTATATCCAATACAGCATATACCCGGATGAAACAGCGAAAATAACTGATTTCAGAGTAAGAGTGCAAGGATCTTTGGACTGCATTATTTGGGAGAACGAAGTTGAAATAAGATTCCTTGTAGAACCCAGTATCACCAGGAAACTCGTAGCTAAGAATGACAGAAACAAGATAGTAATTATACGTGACATATATGGAAAGGATTCTCCTATTATAGAAGCAATTTGTGGTAGAGGGAACTTAGAACTAGAATTAGCTTTGGACAATTACGAGTGCTGCCTGCTGTTGTGTGAAATCAGCTTTCATTTACCCAATTGGGCTCAACTAGCATCTCTTCTGGGCTTCCATCAGCAAGATATAGATGGTTTAAGGCAGACACACCAAGGAAAATATGCTTTTGAAGCTGCATACAATATGCTTGTAATGTGGATTACCAGAGCAGATAATTTTCTTAGTACGTTGGTGCATGTGTTACGCCAGTGCAATCTTGAGTTAAAGTTGGGGACCTGGAAAATGAATAACAATACTTATAACTGTACTTTCAATGTGTTCTATGGAAACAAACTAGCAGAGTTATCTCGTAAAATAGTATTTATGTGGAAGTTTGTGGGCCGTCTGGTTGGAATGAGAGATTTTACAATAGATGAAGTAGAACTTGATCACAAAACAATGAAAGTGAGAGAGCAAGCTTATCAGATGCTTTGGGAGTGGAGAAAGACTTCTACTGATCAAAATGAATTTCATTTGAGTGAGAAACTTTTCAAAGCCTTACACTGCATAAGTGATCACACTGGACAGCTACGTGACTGTTTGACTTCTTTTTATAGCAGCAGCTCGTGAACAAAGCTGTTCAACTATTTGAATAGCCAATGTGGATTTAACAGTCAACTTTTATAATGGCGAAAAGAATTTGCATCTTGCTTGTTAAAAATTCAAATTGGGTCATACATGTACATATTTAACTGAATGATCGTGTCATATTAGGTTTATCATGTTTATAAATCATGAATTTAAATTTAGTAATGTAATACAATGTTTAGTAAGTATAGCTTACATTATACTATAGTCAGATGATAGAGCAATTAAGTAATGATCCAATCAGCTGTAGCTAGCCAGAGGATTTCATAAGAAGGTTCAAGTTTTAACTTCAGCAGATTGAGCAGGGGTTCATTTAGGAGGGGGGTTGCCCCTGAAATTTTCTCAAAATTTGTAATCTCAATCATGCTCTCCTTAGATTAATTTCTAAAACAATCCCAGACTGAGTGTCATGCCCACTTTTAGGCTGTAATGTAAAGTACACTTTCTGAAATTTATGGTGCTAGTTAGCACAGGAACTAACTATAGCAATATTAGATTGAAATTTTCTCACTTAAAGGGGTCTAGAGAGAAGCAAAGGAAAAATGTGAAAAAATCTTAGTTGTCGCCGGGGAATCGAACCCAGGAACCCTGGTGACAACTAAAAATTTTTTTTCACATTTTTCTTTTGCTTCTCTCTAGACTCCTTTAAGTGAGAAAATTTCAATCTAGTTTTTATGAAGGGTCAGAACTGGATAATAATTAGCTATAGCAATATTATGTGAAGTATGCATGTTCAATCTAAAAGTTTTAAAGTTGCACATTATTGGCATGCCAAGCTTCCCTCAAAATATTTGCGGTTTTGCAGTTAGTATTGTGGTACCAGGTGATAGAACTGAGAACTGTGTGTTTGGTAGAAAAAAAATGTCCTTATCTTTCTCACTTTGATTGTTCACTGATAGTTAAGCGCATTTGAACCAAATCTTGTAGCTAAGTTGGTGAAATTTTTACGTCCAATATTTAAGGTTTTCTGGAAAAGCTAAGTGTTTAAGAATTATTATTGGGTGAGTGAATGGTAATAAGCCAACAGTCCTACTAGATTGACTCTGTACAGTCCTACTGTTTAGTCATCTTTTCAACAACCAAAGCAAGTAGCCACCAATAAATCAGTAAAAACTTATATGCATAGAGCAAGCTGTATGCTGTTAGCTATACAAGAATGCGCTAGTTAGTTTTTAACTCGGTAATCCCAAACATACAAAATTGAATGCATGGGTCAACTGTGGTGGCATGCGCCAATTTATTAGGTCAGCAGGACTCATTACACAATGACGACAAACAATTATCATGAATAGTTCAAAGTTAAATGTTACTACATCCGAAATTGATAACCTACACCTGAATTTAACACCACAATGGGTACTGTATACATTTAGTGGTAGGCAATAACATCACAGCACCTCCTAAAACCATTGCATTTTTTCCAGTTAGATTTGTATTTTTTTTTTTAATTTTGCATGTCACAAAAAAAGAAGCAATTTATGGTCAAACTTTGGCCCTACATAGTGATAGCTAAAAAAAATACAAAAAATACATGTAATTGTATTGTCATCTTTCTTGGGCACTCTTTGACAAGAAAGAGTCTGAGATTGATTGAGTTAGTTGTGATGGAAGAACTCCTAATGGTCTCTCTGCAGTTATATCCACACTCTGGCTACCATAGCGATCCAACAAGGCAGATGATACCACAGAGATGCACAAGTTTCGCAATGTCTTGACTCCTAGTGCACAAACAAAGCAACTAACAAAACAAACATAAAATTGGAAAGCCAGTCATTATCATCTCAACCATCTTTAGTTGAATGAATCTTAGCTATTACACGTGAGTTTTTCATTATATATATTATATAAACAGTGGAACATCCAAACTAAGAACAATTTGGGACCAGGCTTTAAGTTCACAATTGGAGTTGTTTATTTTTGCCTGCTGCCAATCATCAACTAGAAGTTATGTCAATCTACATATATAAAAAATAGTGTTCCAGTAAAGTAAATATACATTGGAGGTTATTTCTATATAACTGACTCCCTACTGGAGTTTCTTTCGCTCTAGGTATCTTCCAGAAAGTGATGGAGTTGTTGTTGGAGGGGATCTCTGGCAAGTTGTCTACAATGATGACATCCTGGAGACTGAAGTTCAGACGAGGAACATTTAGATCATCTGGCCAAGACCCTACATCGCTTAGGAATGAATTTAGTGGGATTGAACAATGACAATAGTGGTTTATGGTCAGTTTGTTATGTGAAATGATGAAAATGCAAAAATATATGACGAATCACATCCACAACACAATGCCTACAAGTGGTATAGTGGTAAAATTTCTGTTTTATCGAGATCAAGTACAGAACTGTGATAATGTGCTTCAATCATAGAGCAACAATAACAGGGGATTCAGAATACCTATGTTTCGACTGTATCCGATGTCATACCAATAGCAATTAAGAATACCCAGGAAGTGACTGCTGATCCTGAGGTATCTCAGACTACTACTGAGTGTATTCCAGATTCAACTCAGTCTACAGACTCACCAGTGAAGGAACCAGTCAGCACTTCAAGCAACAGTTCATCTTGGAGGTATTCACTTAAGCGGTAATGGACAAATCATTAATTCTAAGTGCAAATGCACGAGAGAGTTATAGTAATCATCCAGTTTGTCTGTCATGCTCTGATTTTGGAGACTGTGGGGATGAGGGGTTCACTCTTGCCTTCTACCGCTAGATGATCCTAATCATCGCTTGAACAGGGCGTAGGCTGTTATCCCTCTACTCCTGTTCGTTAGGTACGCTGCCACCAGACGACTGTGGCTGTGGCAATGCCGCTTAGTAAGTTACCCAGAGATAGATTTTAATCACAAACATGGACATCAACGACAAAGACACAATGAATTGGAAAAGTTTTACGCAAGCCTGATCCACACACAGAAGTGAATCAACTTCCAGTTGTCCGGGAGTTTTGTTCAATGAATGATAGGCATGGCACATTCACAATGTGGATTGTGCCACGTACACCAAAATGACGTGAATGCACAACTTAACAATAAACACACACCAAACAACATTACAAGTAAAAGACGCACACTTTAAAACATTACAAAACTCAAATACATGCACATCATAAAAATTAAATCAAAACAAATAAGTGTTCTGCGTGATTAGTGACGGTTTTCACCACAACTTATGTTCTTTACTTCTTTCTTCCTCTCTCTCCATTCCCTTCTTTCTCTTCCTTCCTCTGTCTCTCCCTTGCTATTGCTGTGTCCATTCCCACAGAGACTATTGACTATTAAACTTCGAATTACGTATGAATGAACTTCTCAGAATGATGATTTAAGTCTTTTTATTGTGCTTATATATTTTAATATGGGCAGATTGAAGAAAAAATGGTAAGCAGTCAGCTCTGTGTACGTGCAGCCTTTGAAAGCAGCAGCGACCCTGTAGGTCTCGTTGTAATCACGTGAGCAAATAATTTCTTGCTGCCAGCGGTAGTTTTGCTTTATGCTGAGTAGTTTACTGAGTGTAGGATCGCATTGAAACTATATGTGGTGAAATACCCTTCCCCACATGCTCACTACAGGAACACCTTCAGGAACATATTAGACTATTAACTATAATTAGCCTACCTTGCCATTCACTATTCATGCATCTTACATTTCACCCTATTCACTCTCATTGCTACTTCCCATGTACTCTAATGCACCACCCTTGTATGCTCTCATCACACACAATTCCTGATTGGTTTTATATATATTGGCCAACCCAACTTGTAAAGTTCAGTTCGGATTGTATAAGCATTTTGACATCTTGTGAGATACCTACTCCTCTTTGCTTAGAATTAAAACTCTAGCTTGGGTCGAGGGTTTGAAGGAACTCGGTTTGATCGCTGAGAATCCTGTTGCACATTCCGAACTCTGGTGGCGGCGCTATTTTATTTTCGTCTCTACGTGTCTCACCACACTACATACCAGTGACAGTAAGTGTTCCTTGCATGTTTTGTTTTTCTAATGGAAGAAGGATTTTACATCTACTGGTTTCATTGCGCAAGCTTTATTTATACCTGATTTGGTATACGCAAAATAATTTATTTTTTGGCTGAGAAATAATTTTTAATAGAGCTAGTGTATAACAGTGCTGAGGGTTCGCACATTTGGTGCTTCATTTTCTATTGGATTAGTAGGGGCTAATGGGAAGTTTGTTAAGTAGAGGTGATTTGCTTCTTAAAATGTTCAATATCAGAGGTTTCACTGTATATATATCAGTAGACCCTCAGTTATCCGAACACCTCGGGACCGAGGGTTGTTCGGATATTTGAAATGTTCGGATATTCGAAATTAAGTCATTTTGAATGGAGTCTTAATCTCTTATCTATTTAATGCACAGCAAAATTCCAATGAATATCATTATAATTCCCAAAAATGGTGTTCGGATTAGCGAGAGTCGGATAAACAGGGTTCGGATTACTGAGGGTCTACTGTATTATTATTTTGATACAGGAGAATATCATAAGTCTGTTGGCTTAGTACGAGTGCCAGAGGCAGTGTAAATATGGCCAATCAGATGAGCAATATTCTCTGGTATCATATGAATTTTATTGTGTAAAGCCAATAAACAAAGCTGTATCCTACCTGGGATGGGTGAGGGGTGGGGTGGGGGGAGGGTAGCATAAAAACCCAATGTAATAACTAAGAACCAGGTGATATGGATGGTACAATAATGTTGTTTATTTTAATGCATTTCCTATGGGGCAATGTTATTGGACTCAGTTCAGTCAGTACACAATATAATAAATACTTAAATAAAATAAAAATAAAATACATAAATGAACAGATAATATATATCTATTATATATATATATATATATGTTATAGTTATAAACCAAAATTGAGGTTTGTATGCGATTTATAAACTCCGAGACACGAGGGCGCAGCCCGAGTGGCGAGGATTTATAAATCGAAATACAAACCTAATGATTTTGGTTTATAACTATTTTATAGCCCAAACATAAACAACGAGCAAAGTATAGCGTTAGCTATCTTAGTAGTTGTATTAAAGTACCCAAACTCTTCATTATTCCATTTTGCTTTGATCTGCCTTCCACCATAATTATGGTTGCTAAGAACTATATCAGACTTTTCCCCGCTAATACATTTTCTTACGAGCATACCAGACTGTATCAGATTTATAGTTCTTAACAACAAGCGCGGTCGCTCGGGTAACGGGCTATAAATATATATATTATATATACCACAAACAGAATCCATTCTTTCTATTAAAATCCAATTCCCTCTTGCTATGTTGAGACTGGATTTTACAGAAATGTAATATTAGTAATAAGAATTTGGCTTTTATTGTCCTGTGTAAGGTGTTCATATCATCATATCATCTATTTTATCTTCCCTCCCCCTTTTCAACATGTTCTTTATAGTTGTCCCCGATAAAAACAATTATTATGAGTAATGTTCGTCAAACCAGAGCACTTACCAAATGACAAAATAGTCAGTCCTCTCTGGTCAATAAAACTGATGTGATCAGTGGTCTTATCTTGTTTGGCTCCTCCATAGACTGCAATCCTGCATTCACTCGACTGATCAGGTTGGGGAAAGTAAGCGCACGCCATGTGCCAGTAGCGGCCCTCTTCATTTAATTCAACCTATTATATGGAGGCAGCTAATATAAAACTTAACCCGATGTTTCAACTTCTTGCCAAAGTCTTCCTCAGTGGTCAATGAGGACGACCTCTCCGTTAAATACTGGTGGGTACGCTCACTGCTTTGTATATCCTGAAGGGTGACTTGCATGCAGTATAGACAGCCAGCACCAGTTATCTTGCTGTTTATATTGTGTTCATAAATCACCACAGAGAGTTCAACCTCATTGACCTTCAAGGAGGACTTCGGCAAGAAGCCAAAATGTCAAGTTAAGCTTTAATTAAATATACTGTTAAAACTGAGAAAAACTATTATTATAATAATTTCAGCTGTGAATGACTGAATAATTATGAAGGCAGTTAGCTTTAATAAAACAGAAAAAACAACAGTGACATTGTGAATATGATGCTTAGCCACATACAGCCTACTGACCAGCATAATAATAATAAAGTAATAAATAGCTAAACAAATAAATAAATATGTATAAAATGATTACTAGAGGGCATTGATCGTCGAACACATTAACAACAGTATATGTTTCTACATTCTCATTCAAACTAGCAGCATAACCACATCACATGCTATTGTTAGAGTTTCCATTGCCTAACCTGACTCCATGTAGACTGCTCCATGTCAAATATCCAAGAATCAGCCACAATTTCATTCTGATGTCTTTTGCCCCACAGCAAGAGCATTTTCTGCTCCAGAGGAGGTAGAGAGGGTCCAAGTTGGACACCCACCATCTCTGGGTTAATGAGGGGGCACAAAGTAGTAAAGTTTCTGAAAGATGGTCTGACTTCTGGTATTATTGGTCCATCAAACTCCTAAACAATTGAAAAAAAAAAAATTATAGTTTGAATATAAGTAACTGTGAAAGGTTCTATTAGGAGAAGGGCATACATCCCCATTGAACATAAACTCTCTCCCTCTCCTCTTGAACCCACTTATACATTACAAAGCTAGAATTCAAATATTAAGTACAATAAATAGCTTGTATGTCCAAATGTAAGTTATTTCATTTAGCTATTGCCAGTTCTTTTATCTTGCTTCACAGGATCACTTGTAAAAACATTCCAAAATTTGTTCAACTGCATTACTGCATTTACTCACCGCGTATACATGCATGTGACAATACTCTGTGTGTCCGCATGTCGGACATCATGCAGCACATCCCAAAGATAGCAGAATCATTTAGTGTCTTTAATATGACAGAATCAATTGTATTTTCCAGAACAATTTGTCTTATATTTCATTCGTGTGATGGAAACTCTCTACCTCATTAGTATTATTTTTGAAGAGCAAAGGGAAACAGAGCAGCTAAGTCTTAATTTAGTTACATAATTAGGATAGATAACTCAAAAAAATACTCTAACTTGAAACATTAGAACCCATAGAGATAATTAGTACTACTTACTTACTATTCAAATCTAACTCAACTGTATCCTACACACATTTATTCACACAAGAAACCAATACCAACTCACAATACTGACAATCAACCATATAACCATATGGTGGCTCCTACACCATTAACTAAGTTCACTAAAATGCATCTTCCCCCCTTCCTCCCACCCCTCCCTCCGTTCTACCATTTCCTCCATCCCAACCCCCCCTCCCTCCCTCACCCCGATATAGACAAATGACAGATAGGACAGATCATTAAATCTCACTTTCTTGACGAGGTCAAATATGTATGTGAGATCACTCCTTCCATTTTTAGTGTTTCCCCCGAAATGAAGAGCACGGTGCCTGTCTATTCTTGAGAACACATGCCCACCAACTGGAGGAGGGCGATGTTTTCCGGTATTACTCATGGGTGCTTTCCACTGTTCTAAATATATTTAAAAACAAAACAAAACAAAAACAAAAACAAAACAAAACAAACTTATTTAACTACCAGTAGAGAACAAAAGAAGGTGTTATTATTTGATATTCATACTTATGGCATGGACTATCCATTACATTAAATTTAACCAATGTGCAAGTAGCCACTTAAAAGTTAAGTACTAGAAAAAAATACAACACTACATCTTTGTTCTCAAACTTACTCTTGTCAATATCAAACTCGTAATACTGATTATTCCAGCCAAAGTCGTACGCACGGTCTGGAGTAACGTATTGTTGATACTCTGACCCAACATCTTCATCTCGACCTCCATCAGGGCCAACGCCACCAAAATTACAGAGTTTGTTGTTGTGGAATAACACGCCAGTGAGGTATCGAGGAGAAGGAACAATGGTGCCTTCTTCTTGCACTGCCTTCTTCCACTGCCATGTGTCTAAAGAAATGTAAAACACATCAGAGCTAAACTGTCTCTCATTCCAGCCACTGAACAAGAAGAGTGTGTTGGATGGCTCATGGTAGTTGAGGTTTGACCCATTTCCCAGATTGGGAACTTCATCATTCAACCTTCCGTATGTTGTCTGCTGCGACCAAGTCAACGATTCAAGATCCAAGACATCAAAGTTGTGGTCATCATCTTCTGGGCGTGGAAGAGACGTCGATACTGTTATTACGTTTAACTGCTCATCATCTTCACTATCATCTTCTTCATCTGAAACTTCAAACGGGATTTCTATTGCTGTAGAGCCTGAAAATGATATATATTCCTCATTCATTGGGAAAATGATATATATTCCTCATTCATTGGGACAGAAGTTGCTTTAAAAACAACAACAATATGGCTGTACTATTCTTTCCAGCATTCTGTCAAAAAATGCACAAAACAACATAACAATGATTAGGTAGAATTCAGGGCTAGTGAAAATGCACCGTATGAAAAGTTCTTATGCTACTTTACTAGTCTACTAGGGAGCCACAACGGCGTTTTCACAACTCACCACCCCAGAAATACATTTCGGAACCCACGAGAGCGGCACACCCGGCGTGTCTTTTGTAAATACTGAGGTCATCGCGCCGTCTTAGCACGTCGCACATTGGTTCGAATCCGGGGCACAGGAGTTACTGACACAGGAGTTACTGACACTTTCGCTTCAGAAGTATAGTACCGCCGCTTCACATTCATTGAAACCCTTTACCGCATTATCCTGGCTAGTGCATGGGCGGTTAGGAAGTGACCACTGAAAAATTACGTATGATCAGCAAAGAAATGCAAAATCATAACTTCTGTTCATGCAGATTACCTAGGAGACAGGTTGCATTGATAGGGGGATAGGGACATACATAGCTAAAAGATAATCTTAAAAACGGTGCGTAGCTTAGTCTCCAACTACTGCAATTGTCAAGGGTGATTTACAGTCAATCTCCAACATTTTATAGCATGGCCTCAAGCAATTTATAGGTTGAGAGCTCTGCTCATTATGGGTGGATATTTAAAAATGTTCTCAATAGAAATAGAATTGTAAAATTTAGTAATAATTTAAAATAATGGGTGATATGGCACTATTTCCATTTGAAGTGTAGTACGACAGCACTTTGATCTTACATTTAAAAAAATCATAAGTACTATAATGCTGTGAATAATGCCACATGTATATAGATGCTTATTCTTTTATCAGTTGATAGTGCCTGTATTAAAAAAAAAAAATTATGGGGCTGCATTTCTTGTAGTACTTTGTGAAGTGGTTGGTAAAGGGTCATCCTAAGGGTTGGCTATATCCATTTCCAAATTCACCACTCTATAAGACATCAATTTTGTTCAAAATGTGCTCTGAATAGCTAATGACATGTCCATGGGTATAAACAAATTTGATATTAGTTGCGCTTTAATAATAGCTGCGATGAATGCTGTCAATATTTTATGCTCATTAATTTTAACTGACACAACTTAACTAGCAACTGAATTTTAACATTTCCACTCACTATCATTTCTCACTTATCATTGCCCCCATCCCTTTCCTGACCAATCCAGTATTTCTAATAGATACCACTCTGCCTGCCTTCATGGAAAGTTAACTGAACTACCCAAGGCACAAGATTAAGTGGATACAGTATCAAACAACAACAACAACAACAACATTCAAATATAGCTAGTAAGTTTGATCTGAAAGAAGTATATCAGTATTAATAAAGTTGCCCACTTGAAGAGGTTCTCTGATAAGTTATGTTCACTTAAAAGATGCTCACTTGCGAGAAATGTCACTGGTAGGAATGTTAACCATTCAAGAAATGTCCACTTAGTAAGAAATGTCCACAGGTAAGATACAGTGTAAGTCCACTAGTAATAGATGTCTATCAGTAAAGATGTCCATAAGTAAGAGACACTTAGTAAGAGATATCCTAGTAGGAGATGTTTAGTAAGAGATGTCCATTAGTAAGAGATGTTTAGTAAGAGATATCCATTAGTAAGAGATGTTTAGTAGATATTCATTACCTAATAGATATTTAGTAAGAGATATATCTATTATATGTATATTAAAACATGTGCATTAGTAAGGTATATCCATTAGTTAGAGATTTCTAGTAAGGATGTGCGATGTAACATGTCCATTAGTAGTTAAGAGATATCCATTAGCTAATAGAGATGTTTGGTAAGAAATATATTTATATTCATTAGTTAGAGATGTCCATTAGTAAGATATGTTTAGTAAGAGATATCCATTAGTAAGAGATGTTTAGTAAGAGATGTCCATTAGTAGTTTGAGATATTCATTAGCTAATAGAGATATTTAGTATAGAGATATATCTATTATATGTATATTAAGACATGTGCATTAGTAAGGTATATCCATTAGTTAGAGATTTCCATTAGTAAGGATGTGACATGTCCATTAGTAGTTATGAGATATATTTTTAGTAAGACATGTCCATTAGTAAGTGTAGTAAAGGATGATAGACTTTGTACTTAGTGCAACTGTGTGGTTATGTGGATGGTGTATGTTGAGGTTTATGGAGTAACTCTCTTATCTCTGCATCACTCTTATTAACTTGTGCAGTGTTTCATCCAGACATTCTTGCAAGGGGGGGCAAAATAGAGTTTTGAAAATGTAAGGGGGGGCGGGCGGCACTGGTCACCATGGGAGTGAAATAGAATTATTGGAAGGCCTATGTCCTACATTAAAAAACATAATCTTATCTAATGAGGTCTGCATATGATATGTCAGATCCTGACAAGTTAATTCAGCTACTCATTTTCACCTCCACCGGCTAGAAATTTTCAGTCAACTGTGACATTCACCATTTAGATGCTTTTCACACACTATTCAACTCTGACTCTCACCTCCCCTTAGGTTTATCACACGTTGATTCACACTTACGGTTGCTGGCTGGCTATAAAAAGGCCAGCCCTCAGCTCACCGTAGCAGTTGTTGAGTTTTGATCTATACAGATTCTATAACTTCCAGAACCAGAACTCTAAGCACTCGTAGTCCCTGACAGCTTAAGATAGTCTCAAATGGATATTCGCTCTTTCTTCTGTGGTGCAAGCTCTTCAAAGTCACCTGGCCACTCAAGTAGCAGTGACACAGAAGATAAAATTGACAGCAATCAATCTGATACTGAGTTTTTGGAGTTTTTGGAGCCAAGTCCTGCCAAGAAAAGATTAATTGTCCATGAGAAGCATGCAAAGGAAAGATTAACTACACATGAGAAAAGCAAGAAAATCACTGCAAGCAGTCGAAAATACAACAAAAAATGGGAAGAGAGCTTCAATTGGCTGATGTTTGATAAAAATTTCCAAGGAGCTTTTTTTTGCAGGAAGAGAGGAATTTCTCTTCAAAGTACAGGAGGAACATGGATCTCAAAACCTTTCACGAACTGGAAGAAGGCAATAGAGAAGATGAAAATTCATGCAAAGAGTGATATTCACCTCCTATCATGTGAAGCAGAGATGGCTGCAGCTACAGCACTACAAGAAGGGTCAGTCATTCAGCAACTCCAACAAATTAATGATGAGGAAAAGTTGAAGAACAGAATGGCCATTAAAGCTCTAATTCGTTGCACCCATTTTCTAGCTCGTCGCCACATTCCCCACACAACAAATTTTGATGAACTTATTGATCTAATCGTAAGTTTTGGTGCAGAAGATTTAAAGGGGTTCCTTGAAAGAGCTAGATTAAATGCAACCTACACATCTAAAGTTGCTGTTGTTGAATTTGTTGAGGCAGTTGGCTTATGGGCTGAAGAATGTTTACTGAAACGGCTTCTCCAAGCTTCCCATTTCAGCATAATGGCAGATGAGTGCACTGATGTGACGACCACAGAAGAGCTTTCAATTTTCTTCCGCTGGGTGAACATGGACGGTCAACCTGTTGAGCACTTCTTGGATATAGTTCCATTGAAAGCTACTGATGCAAAGACTATTTATTCTGCCCTTGTTGAATTCATGAAAGATAAAAACATACAGATTAGCAAGCTGGTGGGTATGGGATTCGATGGAGCAGCTACTTTCTTTGGGAAACACAATGGTGTGCAGAGTCTCCTGAAGAAAATTTCACCTCATGCACTTTTCGTACACTGCCATTGCCATTTGCTACAGCTAGCATGCGTTCAAGCAGCTAATGCTACCAGTGGGATAAAACATGTGTACATCACACTCACCACCCTCTGGAAATTTTTCCACTATTCTCCTAAGCGAGCTGAGAGTCTCAAAGCAGTACAGCAGGTGCTTGACTTACCTGAGCTGAAAGTTGTGAAACCATCAGATACTCGCTGGCTGTCCCATGAACGCTGTGTGAAGGCAGTCAAAGCTAGCTACAGTGCAATTGTGACTGCTCTAAACAATATCTATGAGCAGACACATGCACCTGAAGCTCTAGGTATCAGTAAAGCCTTATGTAGGCCCTCAACTTTAGTGGCCATATACCTCCTTGATTATGTTCTGCCACAAGTGGCGAAGTTGAGCAGAGCTCTCCAGACTGAGAGAATAGACTTGACAGCTATCACCCCTCTTGTTGATGCCACTCTCAATACACTTGATGATGCCATGTTACCTGCTGCTAACTGGGTATTAGAACTGATGGATGCAAAGAATGAGATCGAAGAAGTCACTGACATCACGTTAACCACGGAAAGCATTGCTACATTCCAAGGACAAGTGGCTGAACCGTTTATCAGGATGCTGAAGGCAAACATATCCAGCAGATTTATTTCACAAGATATTGTCTCCTCATTTGGCATCTTTGATCCGAAGAAAGTGCCAGCTGCTGACTCTTCTGACTTCCATACATATGGTGAGGACTTAATAGATGTACTATTAGCTCACTATGGTGCAGAGCTGCCTGCTAAGACTGCTGGTGGAGATGAATACACCAAAGAAGCTCTTATTTCCCGCGAAACCCGAGAGGAGTGGAAAACATTTCGAAGCTACTTATCGAAGAAGCCGAAGGTAACCTGCACTTGCAGTTGAAAGAGCTCACCACAAGTGATATGCTTAGTGAAATTTTTCCAAACATTAGCACCCTGGCAAACATATGTCTATCTATCCCTGTCAGCACTGCTTCAGTGGAAAGGAGCTTCTCCAAAATGAAACTAATTAAAACACGAATTCGAAATCGAATTGGGCAATCACAATTATCCTATTTGATGAAAATAGCCATGGAGACACCCGAGACGCTCTCATCTACACAATTAAATGACATTATTACAGTATGGAACAAAAAACCTAGACGAATTTCTGTGTGAATATTGTTTATTATTAATTTGGTTTACATTTTTCTCTTAATAAATATCGGTTCTTTCAAAAGGGTGGGGGGCACTTAGAATCCAAGGGGGGGCATTTAGAACCCAAGGGGGGGCAAATGCCCCCTTTCGCCCCCCCCTAAATGAAACCCTGTTGTGTATTGCTGCAGCTTAATCATATAGCTAGTTCTCTTATTCCATTTTGGTTGTTGTCACATTAAATTTTATTGAACGATTACTTTGAACTGAGAGTAGCTACCAGCTAGATACCGCTCACACTACAGTAAGATACATTCATTAGTTAGAGATGTCCATTAGTAAGAGATGTGGTATAATAGTAAGAGATATTTACGGTAATAGGTATTCTTTAGTAAAAGTTGGTGATAACAAGCATAATTGGCATGGGCATTTGATAGTTGGGACACTCAGGGTAGGGCCCAATCACTTTTGAGTCTTCGAGTAGGCGTGGTAGTATCAATAATTTTAGGTATATGAACATTATCTTTACAAACTTACATAGCTAACACAAAATACAACTTATTTGTAGCAGCTTATGCATATATGCATCTACTGACTGTATTAACTACTACTTTTACTTCCTGCCCGTCTTAATTACATCCACTTCCTGGCCTAGACACTCCAAAATTGATGAAGCCGCCCCTCACTGGTAAAAGATAAGGTGTCTATCATTAAAAGAGTGTCCATTGGTAAGGGATGTCCACTGGTATAAGTGGTTTGCTGGTTAGAGATGTTGGCTGGTAAAGGTTCACTGGAAAAAGACATTACTATTTAGAAGGCAGTGGACTAGCTTAGTTCCCCACCTCCCCTCCCCCCAAACAAATAGTCTAGATTGATCTTGAGAAGGAAGGAAAAAAAAAAAAAAAAAAGAAGCAATAAACACGATGGCTAGCTAATCATCATAGTAAAAAATAAGACATTATAGACTTCCTCAAGTACTGCAGTGACCCTAACTGTAATTGCTACGGAGCCTCACAATGCATATGTGTTTGTATAGCTTGTTTGTCACATGTTGTTGTGGGAGTGTTATGAGAGTCTAAGTTTATGTTTAAACAGGAAGGATAATTTCTAAATCCCCAACATTGGGAAATATTTGGATAGTGACAAACATAGCTACTTGTGTTGTCTAAAATACACCACCTATGCTTTCAATTTCAGTTGTTGATGAAACACATTGCATGAACAAGTTTTGCTAACGCAATTGCTTAATTACATGGGCAACTTTAATTAGGGCACTTCGGGTATTCATGATTTTCCTCTTAAATGAGGCTGAGAAAGAGACAGTGTCACTTTGGCTGCTAACTACTTTACTTCTTGTTCTTCATCTCCTAAATCAATTTATTACGTAGCATATTATCATGGCTACTGGCGGAAGTCCTCAAAAGCACAGAGTAGAACTATTTGGAAGGATTTTGGTGAACATTCATGACACATTGTGCAACAATGTTGATGTGAAAGAGGTGTCAACAAGACTGCAAGATAAAGAAGGTGTGGCTAAGTCAGCTAGAAAGAATGCACGAAAAGTAGCAAAAATGAATGATCCTGAGATTTTTTATGGTGTTTTGATACTATTCGATTTTACAAGTTTTGTGGCATTTGTTGAAGTGGTTAGAGATTTGTCCTTGGAAGATTACAAGCATTTTCAACTTTTTTCAGTGATATGTTCTAATTTCAAGCACTTGAGTGAACCTTCTGATCCTGAGGGCATGGAAAGCTATTCTAAATTAATGACCATAATCAAGCTACATGAACAAAAATCATCTCAAGTCACTATCACCTACAAAAAAAATGACAACGTTGATGATACTCCAGTCAGTGAATGGACTGATGTAAGATCCTCATATATTACACCAAATATGAGAGATTTAAAGTTAGATGATGATCCTGTTTTATCACTGTTAGATTTGAGAACAATTCAGCATGACAGTGAAGATGAACTGTTGGACTTCAGTCAAGATGAAGGAGTCTTTTACTCCCATACACATGGTGTGCGTGTCACTGTTAATCGCCAAGCTCTTCCAAATGACTCTATACATATATTTCTGACAGTGAATGATTATTCTAAGAGGATAACGATTCCAGAAGGTTATAATGCATCTTATTCTGCACTCATATCACTTAGGTGTAGACCTGAGGTAGATAGTTTCTTAGAGTTCATAAGCATCACAATACCACACTGTGCTTGTGGAGATATAGAAGAGGAGTTGTGTGTACTTTCAGCATCAGAACCTGGCAGCACAGATGAGGTTGTGCATTTACAAGAAGACAGCAACATTGAAATAGAGAGCATTGACGACCGTTATTTCACTTTCAGAACAAAGCACTTCACTAAGTACAAAGTTGGAAGCAATTCCACAAGTTCTCGCAAGCAGAGACCGAGCAAGAAGAATCCCATGGCGGGAAACAAGAGTCGGAGCTTTGAACCATTTTATCCAGATTCTGAATTGGAGGAAATTATTGAATCCAATAAACAGGTTGATAATAAGTTTGTAGCTCTGCGAGGAATTCCTCACACCCCAGTTTCCTCATCTTCAATAAGGTGTTACTTTTTTATTACACTGGATGTTTCAGATTCTTACATTGAGGTAATATAAACGAAACAAACTTGAATATGATAACATTTACAGCATGTAATCAATTAACAATTGTGTGTTCTGTATTAACTTAACCCCATGCTGCTGTGTACTTGTTCAGGAATTAGACAAACTTGTTTTAAAAAAGTGGAAGAAGACTTTTCAGTGGGAAAAATCTCTTCCATTTCAATTCAAAAATGAAGTGGTAACATTTCATCCTGAAGATATAGTGCAAGATGGCTGGAAACTCATGTGTAATACTCCACCACCAGCAGTAAGTTTATATTATGTATCTAGCATGTATTAATAACTAGGCAGGCAACTATTCAGATGATTACTGCTATACGTACATGACTAAACTAGAAACTACCCAAACTGTATGTTTCCAAGGCTAGCGCTGCACGCTCGTGTAACTGCTTCATTTAACTACCATACTAGTTCACTTTCCCCGTGTTATTTCACTTTCCCCAAGCTATTTCACTTTACCATGCTATTTCAATTTAACAGTGCTTTCTCCCATACATTTCTTAATGGATAATATACGCGCTATACTATTATAATAATATAATTGGCTTTTTTTTTTTTGTACAAATTGAGAGATTATTGTAGTATCAGGGAATTGCTTTTGAAATATAGAGTAGCCAGTCAACTAATTGCAAATGGATACCTTGAATTCTGACTATTACAGCACATAACTCCAGCATATGACTTATAACTTGAAGCCCCTTTCCTGTATTTGTCTAGCTATTGTTTAGCCAGTTGAGGTCCAGCATGATAAATGATTTTTTTAGCAAGCAAGGTTAAACCACTCAAAGAGGGCCTTATTCACATCATAGTAGTGTGATGCACAAGTAATCTTTGTTTGAATCACTGATTTGGATATAAGCTTGATATATTGAGAGTAAGGATACCTTTTTCTTCAGAATCTCAGCAATTTGAGTTTTGCCACATTTGAATTGTTGGGCAACCGACCTTACACTGACACTGGGATTTCTTTCAGCAGTCTTGATCAATTCTACTCAGGGCCCACACTTCACATTAAATCACATGCACAGTTGTTGCGTTAAATAACCATGAGTAAGAAATCTCTGGAGATTAAAATCAGAAAAATACCTTAATTATTTTTTATAGCTTTTTATAGCGAGTCAGTTCCTTGTAATTCTGCATTGGATGTTGTCAAAATACACTCTTAATGTTCAAAGCTACCACCCTTATGCAGTGGGAAAACTCAGACAAACTTTATTGCAACTGAAATGGGAGCTAGCAAATGATAAAGACTGACATGCACTTCTTGTGCTCAAAGAAGATGAGATAGCTGGACATAACTGTCTCAGCCCTATAACTTGATGCTTACAGTTTCCCAGTTCCCCAGAAGAGATGTAAATAAAGGGCTTGTAGGAGTTACTGGCAGTAAAATAATAAACAGAGGGACTGGCTATAGACTCTATAGTCTAAACACCTACACAGACAAATGAAGAAAGTGGTAGAAACTCTATGATGTAACTAGTGGTCACATTTGATATATGTATTCATTCTAACATTCATTTATAATAGTTCTATTATTGATTCAGTCATTCTCGGCTGAAATAATAGAACTAATAGCAAATTTTCTTGTTTTAACAGCCAATATTGTTGATTAAAACTTAACCCGATGTTTTGGCAAGAAGTTAAAACGTCGGGTTAAGTTTTAATTAACAATATTGGCTGATAGAATGAGAAAAATTTCTATTAGTTCTGTCATTTAAATTGGTATTAATTTGGGTGAGGGGTAGAGCAGGGATGGCAATACAATATATGCACTTTCTGCAAAGTTGGAGTTTCCTTTTTCCAAGGTAGCTAACCGATAATAGGAATCAATCCCTGCACAGTATGGTCCACTGGTCGAAGGTAATCCTCAAAACAGAGTCAAGGTTTCACTGTATATCACCATTGTTTAAAGTGTCTGTGACCTTTTCAAAGCCTATTATTATAGTGAGTGACTTGCGTGGTGCTTTTATAATTTTATGTATTCTTTCTTTTCTCCAGATAAGCAAGACAGATGTTGTGAACTACTTCAACAGATCTTTACATGCTCATCATTTGCCTTTTATCCCGTACAGTATTTACCCTATTGATGAATCAGCCAAAATTACTGATTTTAGAGTAAGACTGCAAGGATCTCTGGATTGCATTCTTTGGGAGAAAGAAGTTGAAATACGCTTTATCATGGAGCCCAATACACCCCCAAGGCAAACTGTAGCTAATGTCAATGGGAACAAGATATTAATTATATGTGATATGTACGAAAAAGATTCTCCTTTCTTAGAAGCAATTTGTGGTAGAGGGAGCCATGGACTGGAGTTAACCTTGGACAATTACGAGTGCTGCCTGCTGTTGTGTGAAATCAGCTTTCATTTACCCAATTGGGCTCAACTAGCATCTCTTCTGGGCTTCCATCAGCAAGATATAGATGGTTTAAGGCAGACATTTCAAGGTAAATATGCCTTTGAAGCTGCATATAATATGCTTGCATTGTGGATTACAAGATCAGACACTTTTCAGACATTTGGCATGTTGGTGGGTGTGTTACATCAGTGTAATCTGGAGTTAGAGAAGGGGACCTGGAAAGTGAACAATATTACTTGCAGCTGCACTTTTAATGTGTTCAAAGAGCACAGACTTACTGACTTATCTCGTAAAATAGTATTTGTGTGGAAGTTTGTGGGTCGCTTAGTGGGAATGAAAGATTATGAAATAGATGAAGTAGAACTCGACTACAAACAGATGAAAGTGAGAGAGCAAGCATACCAGATGCTTTGGGTGTGGAAAAGAACTTGTGTTGATCAAAATGAGTTTCACTTGAGTGAGAAACTCTTCAAAGCATTGCACTGCATAAGTGATCACACTGGACAGTTGCGTGACTGTTTGACTTCTTTTTGTAGTTGAAATTTATAACTCAAGCAAAGACCATGTATCATTCCATCGCCATATTAACAATCACAATTGTATGAGATAACCTGTAGCCAGGGGCAGATCCAGCGCTAGTGACAGGGAGGGGCTCAAATATATTTGGGTCAATGCTTATGAAATTTAAATGATTGATTGTATGTACGTGATTCGATTATTAATTTATGAGTGAAGAGCGAATGTTAGCATGCAATTGTCCTGTAAACTGTAGTGCCCTCATCAGTATTTGTCCTTATAATATTTAAAAAAACTTGGTTTGCCCCCCCCCCCCCCCCCCCCCGGTTCTTCCCCTGCCTGTAGCAATAATAAATTTGTACATCACCTTCTAAATGACATTAAAATTTTTATAGCAGAGCTTTCTCCTGTTTTTGTTTTGACAGGTCAGCAAACTCCCATTTATATACAATTTGTCTCAGCACAAACATAGCAAACGTGTACTCATGCTTAATATTAATATATACATAGTACTTATTACATGAGTCAGAGTGTGATATATTTTTATGTGCAGGCTAACTTATTTTCATGAGCCGGAGGTGAGTGAAAATAAGGTCTGTGATATATTTTTATGTGCAGGCTAACTTATTTTCATGAGCCGGAGGTGAGTGAAAATAAAGTCTGAGAGTGAAATGTCTTGCCACTATGACATGGTTTGTTCTATGCTGGATATCTTCACTACAGTAGTTTGTACTAAGGTTGGTAAATCATGGTGTAAAGTTGGCTGTAATACTCTCTACAAACTCTAGCAGCTGCTTTAATCTGGTTGGGTAGGCTTCATTAGAGGAAGGTAGCCGTATAAACCCAGAAAACTGGTAAGTTAGGCCTGTTGCTGCAACTACTAGTGTATCAGAGGGTAATGAATGAGCTTGCGCAATACAGCGTGAGATAACTCAAGTTTTCTCACAGGTCACGTACTTATAAATAACACTGTGAAGATATCTACCATGGAATAAATAAATATATTATTCATTTGATACAGGAGAATATCATGAGCTTGTTGACTCGCCAATGAGATGAGCAATATTCACCAGAATAATGAGTTTCTTGTGCAATACACACTTGTACAACCTGGAGGGTCATAATAACCCAACATGAACTCTGAACACAGGTGATATGGAAAAATATTGCCTTTAGCCACTGGATGGTTCACGTCCTGCCAGAGAGACGCCTCGTTGTAAATCCCACTGACGTTCTGGACTTTGTAATTAATAATACAGAACACAATAGCAAATGAATAATGTGTAACTAAAAGGTAAAATGAAAAAGTGTATGCAATATAGTTAGTGCAAATCAAACATCGAGAAATATCGACGACGATTAAATGAGCAAGTGTGCTTTCCTTCAGGTATCCTTGCAGGCCTGAACAGCCACATCCCATTTATTTCAAAGCATTCGAAATCCTATGTGGCAACAGGTATTAGGCCCTGTTCACTACATAATAAATGCATGTATATATGAATGCACATCCACTCTTTTTAGCACTATATTTCAAGGAATCTATTGATTGTCACTGGGCCGACAGTATGAAGACTTTGCTGCTGGTGTCTGACCTAGACTAGAGGGAAATTATGGTCCAATCGTACCACCAAAGATAACCACAGCTCTCTGGCCATTGTATATAATGAACCATACCTATTTTATATTGTTATAATTAAAATTTTCTCGGCTTTCTCAATATTTTCATCCAACCTAATGATAAATCACTTTGTTCCCACAAAGTGTATTTTATCAGTGGGACAAAAAGGTCATTGTTAGAAAACAATTATCACCCTATTCACTCTGCCAGCTCATATCAAGAATAAATGCTAGAAATCATTCTCACTCAGAGAATTTCATTGTCTTAGCTGTCGTGAAAGTCGTCGGCTCTTATCTCACGAGGAGTTATTGTTGACTTCAAGGGTAAATGCTGCCACCAGAGGCAGTCTCAAAGATCCAGGCAATATGGAGGGGCTATGGATTGAGGGTTTGCTCTTATCTCTCATAAGCTAGACCTAGGGTTCTAAGTACTGGCCTTATGGTTACTTGATTAAAATTAATTAGCAAGAACCTGGGTTTGAGTACAAGACTGTTGGGGTATGCCAGCCAGCCAGTTTATATAGAAAACCAGCCGACACACCCCTATTCTGAGTGAGCATGATATAGAATTAACAGGTGCTTAATCTGATTGGTGGAAATGAGATATGGCCAAATATGGTTGCAAAAATGGAAGGAAAAGTGTGAATTAGTGTTAGGGTGAAGCGAACTGTATGAATACTAATTAGTGATCTGTTAATGAAATAGAAATAAATAGTTAAATAAGCAGTTACATGTTGGAGTGGGGTTGTGTTATGTGTGGCTGGAGATGTGATCTGTGCTGGAGTCTCCACCACAGTAGCAACATATTATAGTTAGATGGTCTCTCTATTACAGATACCTGGTGTTGCATTTAGCTAGCCGTTACATTAAGGTGGCGAGCTTTTCACAATAATAGTTGCTAATAACTTGTATCACCCAAAAGTCCTCTCAGCCAAAAAGTAAGAATCACACAACCATTACAACAGAGTGACCTACAGTTTCAACTCAGATGTGCATGTACAAACACAAAATCACATTTCATTTAACACAGTAAACTTAATTGATCTACAAATACATTCAGTCACTTGTACCACTCTATTCTAATCCATCACTAAGACTATCCACTTCAAAATTTCAGCGAGAGATTGATAATGAACACAACCCACTCACTGGTGTAGGCAGAAATTTTGAGAGGGGCTACATCATTAGTGAAACTGGCCCAGCAAGTGCTGAAGCAACATTTTCTCAAGCCTAAAACCAGCTTTTGCTTGCTGTTTTTGTTTCATGAGCAGTGAAAGATAGTTTTATATTGTTTCTCGCAATGAATGCAATCTTAACACGCAACTAAATAAATGTCACATTGCATGCATAACCATTGAAAACATCCACCTAAAATTACTACTGGTTAACTATATCACTATATCTAATCGTAGAGCAAAATATTGATAATAGAATCATAGTAATTGAATCATTATTATTGAAAAAAAAAAAATGTGGAAAGGTGATAGCCACAAATATTAAAGATGAAAATAAGGAAAGAATTAAATTCAGATAAATGTTAAATGTTATTATTTAGATTATTACAAAAGAAATAAATAAGATTGTTATGTTTAAGGTTAATTTTTAACGTAACATGCATGACCATTAGAAACAAGAATATCTGCAATACTGGATTGCTTTTGCGCATCTACGAACAAGTCCACACTATTAATATCAGTGTCCTGATGCACCACTGAAGAAAACAACACTTTCTCGCACTTTTCAGAGAGCATATTAATAGCCCCCTTGGTCCAGATGCCACCATCCTTTGGTACAATCCCCCTGATCATAGCATGGACAGCAAAAGCAGGTTGAGAAGCAAAGGCATCATCAAGTTTATATATATCATTTTTGGAAACAAATTCCACAGTCCCGAAATCTATGTATGACAACTTCACTGTGTCTTCACAAACTGCAAGAACTTTACAACGATACCACAACATATCCTCTGTGAATCGAGCACAGCACAAAGAACCCACTGTAGGCACATATTCAGCATAGTGTGCTGGATTAGAATAAACCTCCTGAAGCTTATTCAGAAGACTAAGATTATTTGCATTATCAGCTTCCAAATATTGGAAGTACAAAGATCCTGGGTGATTCACTTCAGTTACTTGACATCGGCGCAAAGCAACCGCCACACTATCACTAGGTTGAATCATATTTCGAAATTCAACAGATATTAGTTTACCGTTAGTAATGTCAGACAACTGCACAGAAGTATTCCCACCTAACTGATCGCTAACTACGGAAGCATTTAGTAGTCGCTCTGATGTTAGTTTCTTCAATGTTGAACAAGATGTGGATGACCAATCCTTATTTAAGTTATCTAGTCCATGCAAACTACAACTTATAGCTACAACCGGTATTTCTAGCCAATCCTTTCGAATAGCCACCATTTCTGAAAGAGCAACCCTTTCATAGTTTCCATAATCAAAAAAGAAAACGTTACACTTATTTTCAGACACGCTATCAACACGAGCTCGATACCACATGTCATCCTGAGAAAACTTAGCAATACAAACAGAACCAATAGGTGGAAAGGATGTTAAAGGAGTTAAGTCAGTTAGAGTATTTTGTTTCTCAGCAAGTTTTTGAATAGCTGATATTGATTCTTCACTATTAACTTGAACAAAAAGTTCAGACGGGCTCAGAAGCTCACAGACAAGCACCTGAAAAGTATCACCAGAGGTTGGCAATTGAAGCTTAGGAATATCTGAATACATAGGAGCATCAGAAACTATTCCAAGCAACTTCAAAACATTAAGGCCATCCTTTACTAGTTCGATCTGCGGAATACCATCTACATTACACACCAATTTTCCATCAAACACAGCATTATTAGATACCATATCCTTGAACATCGCTACCAGTTCATCAGAAGATACTAATGAAGGTGGCACTCCATGCAAACTGCACTGAATAGCAACTTGGGGCAGAGATGCAATGCTCTCGGGGCAAGGAACTATTTTAGACATGTGAACTTTATCTCCATTCCGATAGTCTAAATATAAAACGTCACAAATATTCTCCCTTACATTCTTAACTTTAGCCCGATACCACATTTTATCTTCAGAAAAGTTTGCCAGACAAAGATCACCAGCTGAAGGAGATAAAACTGATGACTTTATCATGTCCTGAGACAGATTATCACTAATAAAATTTTCAATTTGGCTAAGAATAGAAGATCGTTCTTTGCTGTTAACATGAACATAGAATTCAGAAAGACTTTTGGTCCTGTAAACCAGACACTTCACGTATTGAGAAGCAGAAGGAAATGACAAAAGTGGCAGATTAGCCTTTGTATAAGAACTAGAATGGATCAAGCCACCTTCTTTTAATATATTTAAAACATCTCTACCTTCCCAAAAAAGCTTGACTTGAGGAATACCACCCACCATTTCCTCTATTTTCATACTGGTTTCAATATTCATGCTAACCTTTTGTAAGTATTCAATAGTGGCATCAACTGAGGTAATTAAATCCAATGGAATATCTAAGACAGTACAACAAACGGCCAAAACAGGTAAGTCGATGAACTGTGAGGGACATTCTGCCAAACTTGTGCGAGGTAGTATGTCATTGTTGCCGTAATCCAAAAAGAGTACTGAATAATTATTATCATCAACAGCTTGAACCTCAGCCCTGTACCATAATGAATCTTTTGAATATTTAGCACAACACAAGGAGCCAACAGGGGGTGGATTTACAACATTGCAATGTTTTGTATCAAAATGCTTTTGCAACCCATCAGTAATGTCATTTAACATTACAGCTACTTTTTGAGTGGCAAATTGGACGTAGAATTTTTGTAGAGTAGATATTTCTGTTACAGATACTGGAAATAGTTGAGAAGTTGAAGGTATTTCAATCGTTTCCATATTAGAAACTATAGGCCATGAATAACTAGACTTTGGGGTCTTATCCAAAATCAGCTTGGATATACTTTCCCCACTACTGAATAGGGCAAGTTCATAATTACCACTATTGTAAGAGATAGCTCGAGCAGAAATAAGAGACATTGTAGAAGTATACTCCTTGAAGAAATCTATCATATCCCGAGACACTTCTTTGTCCAAGGAAAAACCCTCAAGATAGCACGGGCATGCTAACATGGGCACACTTTTGCATTCCAAAGGACACTCTGCAAGATCAGAAATAGGAACAGTGTCTTTATTACCAAAGTCAACAAATCTAGCACTACATAATGAACCATCAACACTAAGCACCTTTGCCCTGTACCACTGCTCATCCTGTGAGAATTTGGCACAGCACAAGCTTCCTGGTTGCAGATTGAACTCACAAGTGTTCAGTTTATTGCTATTTATTACACGTGTTACTTTTTCCAAGTAATTGCCCACTTCAGTGGTAGCAAGTTGCACGTAAAACTCAGCTGTACTGACTATTTCAGTAATTAGAACTTGAAATTCTCCAGTTGTTGGTAAACTTATACATTCTAATTGCTTTAAGGAGCTACAGTCTACAGTTTTGGCCAGAGAAATTTCTTCAATAATATTGACATCATTTTTGGTAAGTTTGAGCTGACTCACACTATTGATAACACCAACAACTTCAGCAGACAAAATGATGTCTGTATGCTTCATCAGAAGTGCGTCCATGTCATCGGAAGAAAGTTCATACAAATGTAAATTTCCTAACCCACATTCGATTGCCACTATGGGCATCTTAACAAGGTCTTCAGGAGGAACAGCTAAATCCGAGCAGCTCATTGACTCAACATTTCCATATTCTAGCGATTTAACCTGAATTTTATCACCTGATAATTCTAAAACTTCAGCCCGGTACCACTCATTATCAGAAAACTTAGCAAGGCACAAAACTCCAACCTCTGGTATGCTTGTAAATGATGTAAAGGAACTGCAGGTACTCTTGATTATCTCAGTAATATTATTTAATAATTCTCCAATACTTCGAGTTGCCACTTGGACATAAAATTCTTTGTGATTAACCATGCTACAGATAAGAACCTCGAAAACCTCAGATTCTGGAAGTACAATGTTCGTCATCTCTTTCACATAGTTATAATGCTCAGTTTGTAATAGGCCAAGAGAAGACATCTCGTCCAACATCATATTGCCATTTTTCATTATATCTACCAACACGCTGGCTCCATAGATTTGTTTTACAGTAATGTTTACAAGATTGCCCAATAAAGTCTCTTTGAGATGCACTGTGATACTTTCGGATGAAGCCAATGAAGCAGGCAAGCCATCTAAGGATATTCTAGAAGCAATTCGAGGAAGTTGGGAAATTTCTTCAGGGCAAACAGCTAAATTATCCTGTGATACAATATCCATGCTCCCATAATCTATAAATAACACTTCAACATTCGTTTGATCAGTACTCTTTATTTCAGCTCTATACCATTGTGAATCCAAAGAAAATTTAGCACAACAAAGAGCTCCTACAACAGGAGAACTTGAAGGAATACACTTTTTGGATGTAATTAAAAAGTCTGATATACGTTTTTCCAGATGGCCTATATCTGGAGTAGCCACTTGGATATAAATCTCTGAAGAACTCACAACTTCAGTAACTAAAGCTCTAAAAGAATCCTTACACGGGAGCTCAACCATGTCCATATCCTTCACCATAACCATGGAATTCAAATCTGGTTTTACAATATTGTTAAGCACATCTATATCATCTTTGGTAACTTTAATTTTAGGTAATTTTTCAATTGCTATAACTTCAACTAAAACGCTAGCATTCATCACGTTTTGCTGGAAGTATGACACACAACTCTCTACCTTGGTACTTGATGGCAATATTCCATGCAGTCCACACTCCACAGCAATTTTAGGAATCACTGCTACTTTTCTTGGACACATTGCCAACTCAGAATTCAAGACTTCTTCTTCATTTCCAAAGTCCACAAAAAACACTTTAGATTTCTTCTCACCAACTTCCGTTACTTCAACACGATACCACAAATTGTCAGCACAGAATTGTACACAACATAACTGCCCCACTTGAGGATTACATGAAAGTGGAAGTAACAGTTTCGCATCCTTATTTATACTGTTCGTTATAATGTCCAAGTTTGTACGCACTTCTGGAGTAGAAACTTGAATATAAAACTTGAAGGGAGAACTAAATTCACAAATAATAGCTTCGAATGCTCCTTCAGGAAGAGAAACTGATTCCAACTCTTTAGCAAAAGTCGTGCATGGCGCTAATACTTGTAAAGCAATCAAATCTTTCAAAACATTTTTTCCATCCTTAGAAATTATTAGTTGTTGTACTCCACTGATACTACTTTCAACCTTTCCATTGAGCAATACTCCACATAGAACTTGTTGAAAATATTGAATTACGCCACTTTCAGATTCTATATGTGAGGGGATACCACTCAAGCCACACTTAACAGCTTGTATGGGTAACGAACACAACTGAGGAGGACAAACGGCAAGATTAGACAAAGTAGCTTTATCAAAGTTACCATAGTCTATAAATAATACATCACAGTAGTCCTGCTTAACAGCTATAACCTCAGCTCTGTACCACTGGCCATCTACTGAGAATCTGGCGCAGCAAAGAGCACCCACTTTAGGAAGAGATTTAAGCGATATTCTCTCTGAAGGATCTGTGTTAAGACCTTTGCTGATTCTGTCCAGAGTGTTCGCATTCTCTACGGTTGCTACTTGAACATAAAAATTACAGGGAGTGTGAACTTCTCCAATCAAAAATTTGAATTCATTTTCTGGCAACTGTATTTGAGGAAGTTCTTTTACCAAGCAACACGACAATTCTTGAAATAAATTTTGTGACCGCAATTCATCTAGTAAAGTAATACCCTTTTCATTCTGCAAGCTTAGTGATGGAATCCCTTCATGGCTTGAAGAAACTGTTGGATTAAAGAACATGTCAGCAGTGTGCTGCTTCAGGTACTGTGTAACCTTCTCGATTTCATCAGTTTTCAGAGATTGCAGACCACTTAATTCACATTTAATTGCTACCACAGGATAATCACACAACTCCTTAGGACATGCCCTAATATCAGGCAGGACTACAGACTCACTATTGCCATAATCAATAAATTGAACTTCAATTATACCGCCCTGGTTATTCTTAACTGTTGCCCTGTACCAATGCTCATCAAGTGAAAATCGAGCACAGCACAGAGATCCGACACCAGGACACAACAACACACTTGATTGGTCTGATTCAAGCAAGGCATTCAGTTTCTTTCCAATGTTCATTAGACATGCCTTTACTTCATTACTGGCAATTTGTACATATACTTCCTGAGGGGACACAACTTCTGAAATAACAATCCTTATGTTTTGCAAGTTAGACGGCAGAGACATTTTTTTGATAGTAGTTACCATGGGAAACGAGTCCTTCATTTCCACAATGATACCCAATCTCTTCATTTCTTGTAGTATATCCACGTCATTAACTTTAATATTCACCGACGGAGAATTATCATCACGAGAAACCACCTCAACTGTTACTGACGATTCAGCGTTGTTCACATGCTCCTTCAGCAATTTCAGAGCTTTACCCTCATCCTTTTGCATAGATGAAGAAATAGACAAAGAACACCTGATGGCTACTACTGGAACAGTGATGCATTCTTTAGGACACGGAACAACATCAGAGAGAATCACCTCATCTCTATTTCCATAATCAATAAACTGAACCATTATTGTACCATTAGTATCATCAGATTCCACTTTGCATCGGTACCACTGGTGGTCCTCAGAATATTTCGCTACACACAGTGAATTCAATGGAGGCAGGACATTTGAATTGTTTTTAGAGTTCATCAAAGATGACTCCAGGAACTGAGAAATGGAGTTCATAGCGGACATGCTATCATTAGATACAACCTGAACATAAATCTCATTCAATGTTGCTACCTCAGTAATAAGCACTCGATGAAGTGTCACACTTTGTTCAAAAACCATGGTTTCCAGTGAAGTGCATGGAGGATATATTGGATCAGTAGAGTCAGAACAAGCAATTGTAGACTTACTTTGGGGATCAGTAGTGTCTGAAACTGCAATTGTAAACTTGCTTTGGGCTAAATTACACTGGCTAGGAGACACCACAGGTCTACAAGAATTATTTAAATTATTTTCAGGCTCTTTAGAACTTCTCTTAATAGCCACTTTGGGACTTTCAAAATGTTCACTATTCAATTCATGAGCTTGATTTTCAGATTGTTTCTTTAGTGAAGTTTTTTTCTGACTATTAGATTCCTTACAGCGAGAATGAATAAACCCAGCCTCTGCCATAGCAGAGAGAACATCAACAGGTCCCTTTGAAGAGTTAAGGCTTAAATCAACAACATGCAAAACCCCAACAACTTTAACAACCCTAGCTTTGAGTGGCCCAGATTCTAATAGCTTTTGGAAGTGAGTCACTGCTGCAGGGTCCCAATCTGTCTTACTCCCAGCCGGATTTTTGACTTGGTTCAATGAGCACGAGATGGATTGAAAAGGAAGATCCAGCAGTTCCTTAGTAATTTTGTACAGAACATCACTGGTACAATGAAAAACATTGCCATAATCTTTAAAAACTACTGTAACCTTTTGATCTTTGACATTGATTATTTGAGACCTATGCACTTCATTGTCTTCAGCATAACGGCAGAGGCAAACTGTTCCTTTTTTTATATGCTTTTTCGGTAGTGGAAACAGTCTGGTAGACTGAATTTTCCCCAATACTGACTCAACAATAGGTAAATGGCTTTCTTCTACTAACTGGACATAGAATCGCTCCAAACTGATCAAATGACTCAAGCAGACTCTAACAAAACCACCCTCTGATAAAAAGAACATGTCTGGGGCAATCATAATTTCATCATTACTAGACAAACTATCACTACTGCATTGGGTGACTGGAGCATGTGGACTATCCAATATGACTCCTTCATAATTTGAACTTTCCAAGCGACTTTCAGCAAAAGAACAATCCCTTTCTTCGGTGTCAGGCTTAACCTCAGTCAAAAATGCATTGACACCCTTTAAACTGGTACTAGATACCATTTTCAAAGAACCATCTTTTTCTTTGTTGTCGGGCTTAACCTCAGTCAAAAAAGCATTGACACTCTTCAAACTGGGACTAGATACTGTTTTCAAAGAAACATCTTTTTCTTTGTTGTTGGGCTTAGCCTCAGTCAAAAAAGCATTGACACCCTTCAAACTGGGACTAGATACCGTTTTCAAAGAACCATCTTTTTCTTTGTTGTTGGGCTTAGCCTCAGTCAAAAAAGCATTGACACCCTTCAAACTGGGATTAGACACTGTTTTTGAAGACTTTTTTGGCTGGCTGATTTCTGCATGACCTAGAAGAATAAGCGAGTTGTTCAACAACTGATTGGGCAAGTCCGGATCAAACATTTCTACCTGGACTGTATCTGGAGCAACTGAAAGCACATTGACTGTGACATGTCTATTCAAAACCTTGCTCTTAATAAAAGCAACAGCATTATCTGACCAGGTTAGAGACTGATGAGGTGCTACTCCACTTAAACAAAATCTTCTAGCCTGCTTTGGCAGAGTGAGAAATTCAGGCTTGATGTGGTACAACTCTGACAATGTTAAGTTCTCTGTATGTCCCGTCTCAACAAAGCGAACATCTACCATCCCGTTGTGATGCACCAAAAGAACCTCTGCTCGGTAGTACTTTTGGTCTTGGGAGTACTTAGCTACACAAATCTCACCCTTGGCTGGCACATATGGGTTAAAAGAAGCATCTCTAAGAGGATAACAATGATTCAAATCTTTGTGCATAGCCGTTACATTATCCAAATACGGATGGTCTATGGTAGCCCAAATAATGCAAGGGTTATTTACTACAGTAGGCAATATAACAACACTTGATCCTTGCTGAATGCGATGATACTCAACCTTATTTGTAGGACAAGACAGCCTCAAAGGCAGACGCTTACTACCGTCTTCTGATTTGGTGACGTACTTAGTACGAAGCAGTGAATCCAGCATATTTGCATCATTTTCGCTGGTCATTGCAGTGCAAACTATGGCCCCGTTTCTGACACCAAGATTTTGTACGCGCACAGGTTGGTCCTGTACCAAATCTTTAAAAACGGTAATGGCCCTACTCAAATTGGCTTTGCCATTATCAGTAATATTGACCCCATCCAAAACACAACGGCGTGTCAAATTAGGAATTAGGACAAGTTGTTCAGGAAGCTGAATTAGTTCACTGGCAGGTACTGAATAACGGCCACCAAAGTCACATGACATGACTATGACTTCATCACGCGATACCACCTTAAACACACTGACTCGCAAAAAATCATCATTCTTATTTTTGTAACCACATTTGGAGCCTGATGTGAGCTGAGCAGCAGAAATAGAGCCAGGTTTGAGATCACGGCCAGCAGTACGAATGAACTGTATGGCCTGGTTAACTTCTACACTTGGTATAAGGACATTAAAGTTACACAGAGAGGAGATAAATGTCACTATAGCTTGAAAGAGCAAAGGTGGACTTGATAAAGGTGGCAAAGAAGGCAAAGGCTTAGAAAGCATCTGCAACTGAGAATAAATGGATGGCACAGAAATAAAGCATTCTGGTGACGGAACTGTTGACACTATAGCTTCTCTGGTAAGTGTCTGATCTTCCAAGAGTTCTGTAGCTGAAGGTATCAGAGATTGCAGCATTTCAGTGGGTAAATTGGTGCACTTGTCCACCATACTCCCTTCAAGATCACTTTTAGATTGCTTGTGAATGCTTGGTACCTTTGACTGATTATTAGATGTTTCTGTAATTTTGATGCCAGCCATCAAATCGGCCAAATCGTCAGAAGTCTTTGTATTATGCAGAACCTGCTTTAATTCTACCAAATCCTTTTCAGATGGAAAATCTAATACAAACCCTTCATCTTCTGATCCTTCTGCAATACGAATTTCCGATTCATCACTAAATTCAGGCGAACTGTAAGCACACTTAAAACTGTTGCTTCCTTTGTCAGCTTCATTGCTGGTGCATTCGTTCCTGTGCCTAGGCCAGTCTTCTCGCTGGCACTCCGTAGTACAATACGCTGTCTTGCAACGAGAACAGCGGCTAACTGCAGGCTTTTGACAAACCTTGCAAGCCTTATCAGAAAATATCACACCTTTCGATTCTTCTTTCACCTTGGAATTATCAAAATTTTGGGCTGAACTAGGGGAGGAATTACTTTTCTTCACATTGCTTTGAGTGACATAAGAGACATTTAAACATTTTTTACTCTCAGGACTTCGGTCATTACTCGGAGGTATATATCTCGGTTGTAGTGGATTGGAGAGCTCTTCATCACTTTCCGGCTGCTCAAAACTAGCATTATTTTTTGCACAATGTAGTGACTTAGAAAACTGTCTCTCTTCCATTAATTCATGCTTGCGTTCTTCTCGATGCTTTTTACTTTCGGAAACTTTTACCACAAGCTTAATGTTATTCCCCATATCCTTGCCATTATATTTCTGAATAGCAGCCTCTGCATCATGTACTGTACTGTACTCCACAAAGCTGTATATAGACATATAATGATTTCTTAAGTATAATGTGAAATGTCACCCCTCAATCTCAAAGACACACTAAATATTAATAATGTATTGTAATCCTTGGTTAACAAAAAAAAAAAGAAAAAGAAAACAAACAAACAAACAAAAACAACAACTAAAACTCAGCAATATAAGAAGTGATGCCCTAATCTATAGGTACTTTTAAACAATGAATGCAAATCTAGTAGTAAAAAACAACAACAATACTTACCTTAGAATGCCAAAAAGAACACTATTTAAACTAAAATGAATACTGTGACTTTCTCGACGCTAAATGAAGTCCATGCTATAAACTAAGCTATGGAGAGGTGCCCAGAAAACAGGTTTTTGCCAGCACAGCAGGTGCCCTAAGACTTGTCATCGTCAACATTTCTCGCTAGAAATCAAGTAACTTCAGATGACCTGCTATCAATTTATTCACTCTATATTGTGTTACTTCTAAGCTAAGAATGGGATTGTGTTCTTCGCTCTTGTGGTTCAATAAGATAGGTAGAAAAAATTCTCTGTTCTACAGCTTCTAATTAGTACATTTGCTTTTACTCATACGTGTTTCCCACCCCTGTTTGTGTGGACACGTGTAAACAATCCCAGGAATGCAATGCGCTTTAATTAAAAGCGCATGCGCCATAAAAAAAAAATCACACGTACACTTCAAACCTATAACTTGGAAAATAAGAAATATTTTCCAGCCTAAGCACATCATACATGTCCGAAATCCTTTATCCTTCCCAGACTATCCTTTATCCCATATGGACATAAAGGACTATCCCAAGAATTCCTCATGTGCTTACATTAAAAAACAAACAAACCGTGATCTGGTTCATCCTATGTGTCTGACCTATCCCACTGTCCCATGTAGGACAGGTGGAATAGTCCTATGGAATCCCACGTGTCTTACTTACACACTCTATCCCTATATGTCCATCCTATCCCATTGTCCCATGTAGGACAGGTGGGATAGTCCTATAGAATCCCATGTGTCCCACTGACACACTCTATCCTATGTGTCTGTCCTATCCCAAAGTCCCATGTAGGACAGGTGGGATAGTCCTATGAAATTTTTGAGGTAATATATTTCCATTGATTCTTATGTGCACAACTAATCACAATGTGTCACATTAAATTTGAATATTTTTGTATTATTAATGATATTATTTACATAAATATACAATAAAATGTTAAGATGAACGTTAGTGCAAGCAAAGTCTCTTAGGGGATTCTGCTGAGTCTATTTCTAGTACTCTTTTTGGAGTTTTAGGTTCATCTTCTCTACTCAACAAATTTATATACAAGTTGACATCTGTTTCAATAGCCAGGTTTCCTGGTAGGGACAAGACAAATCCTTCATTGGAAATGCTTGTGTTAGCTGATGGAGTTGCGTCAGAGATATTGGCTTCTTTAAAAAAAGGAAACACATAACAACAAAACATGTAGCTACAACACCAAGACAGTTTTATTCTTTACCAGTTTTTAATACTGACAACTCTTCTGTGATATTTCCATGGCCACTGATGTATGCGGTATGCTGACAGCAAGTCTCAACAAAATTAATTGCAGCTTCAACAGCTCCATCAGAAATTACACCAGGTAAATCTTCTTCAGCCATAGAAATTTGGAACAATACATGCATAGCAACGCTAACTCGTAATACCTGCCCTAGTGACTTGCTCAACATTCCTATTAGTAGCAGTGAAGGTAGCATATAAACTATTTTAATACTAATACTTACTATAATTATGTACCTGATAAGAGATCATCCATGCCTGCAATGCACTCGAGTTCTCATCGTATTTGGTTCTAAATATAGATCCCTCCTGTTGCTCAGGAAGGGAAAAAATTCTCTTTTCTACTCCGTGGCTTGTGGATTTTTTCCCACAATGTAGCCAGAATAGTTACTAATAAACATGAAGTTAGCATACATTATTTTCATGTAATAAAAGTAACTGTATACCAATTTTTTCTGTAAACTCCTTGTCTACAGGTTCCAGGGTTTCAAACTTGCTGTATACAGGCTTTGGAAAAAGCCACAGAAACCTCTGGCTTAATTCTTTCAGCGTTCCCTGGCAACAATATATCAAATTTCTGGCAACACTTGGCTGGTTAAAGCCTTCAACTACCAAGCTAGTGGTAGCCATGGTGAAGTTAGCTTCACCGGTCACTATCACATGTAACAAGAAATGGTTTTATTAGTTACCTAGCTATATTAGTCATATCACCTGGCAACTCTATATCAAATTTCTGGCAACACTAGGCTGGTTAAAGCCTTCAACTACCAAGCTAGTGGTAGCCATGGTGAAGTTAGCTTCACCGGTCACTATCACATGTAACGAGAAATGGTTTTATTAGTTACCTAGCTATATTAGTCATATCACCTGTGGTTCTAGTCCATGGATTAGAATTATACAATTCAAGGAACATGGCCAGCTCATGGGAGTCTGTGAGGCCACGACTACTATAGAGCTTAATTTTAGTTAAAAATGATGACAATTCGTCAAACATGCCTAGTAGCCTTCCCCCATTTTCAGACATGATAACTCCCATTTTTTCAAATGTGGCATCTGTCAATAGCCAGGATGGTTCTGTGTCTATGAATAGAGAACATTACATTCACACAGCAATTTTAGAGTATTGTAATTCACCTTTACAATTAGCCTTTACGCGAACTTCTTGCAACAAACTCTTTAAAAACTGATATACAGTAGACCCTGCATATCCGGCCCTCGTTTATCCGAAGGCTCGGATTATCCGGATGGTTAAAAAAAGATCGACTTTGGTAAAGGTCGTCACTACAAAAACCTCCGTGTGCAGTTTGAACTCAGAATTAGATTGAGAAAATGGCTGAGGCTATTGGTTCTGTGTCTTCTACTAAGAGGAAACGCAAGGTACTAACAATAGAAGCCAAACTAGCTATCCTAAACTCATTGTCAAAAGGAATTAGCAAGGCTAGCTTGGCAGAAGAGTATGGAGTTGGCAAGTCCACTATTAGTGACATCAAGAATAATGAACAGAAACTGAAGGAATATGCCAGTCATCTAGATAACCAAGGGGTCAGTCAAGCAAGAAAGATAATGAGGTTAGCCAAAGAAGATAAACTAGAGGAAGTTCCGTATGCTTGGTTTATACAAAAATGAAGCACTGGCACAGCTATTAGTGGACACTTACTAGCTGAAAAAGCTACTGATTTTCACAAAAAAATGGGGTTAACATCTGAATTAAAAGCAAGTAAGGGATGGCTCTGGAGGTTTTGTAAGAGGCATGGGATAAGAGAATTGTCTTTTCAAGGAGAAAAGCTGTCTGCTGATGAAGCCAGTGTGGGACCCTTTCAAACAAAATTAAAGGAGATTATGGAGCAGGAAGGACTAACATTGGAGCAGCTATGTAACTGTGACGAGACTGGACTCTGCTACAGGATGCTGCCAGCAAAGACTCTTGCTTCACGAGGAGAAAAGAAAGCCGAAGGAATGAAGAAGCAAAAAGATCGAGATACCTTGATGGCATGCTCCAATGCAACAGGTAATCATAAATTACCATTAGTTCTTATTGGGAAGTCAGCTAATCCTAGATGCTTAAAGAACATTAACAAGGATGCTTTACCAGTTGAATACAGGTCACAGAAGAGTTCATGGATGACTTCTGAAATTTTCAGTGATTGGTTTAGCAATACGTTTGTGCCATCAGTTAAGAAGTATTGACGAGACAATAAATTGCATGTGAAAGCAATTCTTCTGTTAGATAATGCTCCCTCACACCCACCCACTGACATCCTCCAGAGTAGTGACAAGACAATCACTGCTATGTTCTTACCAGCGAACACAACATCATTGGTCCAACCAATGGATCAAGGCGTTCTGGAACTGGTTAAAAGGCATTATAAGAAGGATTTGTTAAGAAGATTACTGCTGCTTGATGAAGAGGACCAATCAATGGTTACTTTTGTGAAGACCATTAACATGTTATCTATAAATCTGCAGCCTCGTGGGATAAAGTTACTTCTTTGACTTTATTCAGATCATGGTTAAAATTGCTTGGAGAAGATAAAACTGCCACATCAAATTCTTCCGAAGAAGAAAACATCTGATGAGCCTTCCTGTGAGGAACTTGCTCTACTGTTGGATGCAGATCTAACAGAAGAAGAAATTCAGGAGTGGGCACAAGCTGACGGTAATAATGCTGGTCATCAGTTGTATACTGATGAAGAGATCATTTCACAAGTTATGAGAGAGGGAGATACAGGCTCAGAAGAGGATGATGACGACGACGATGAAGTATCACAGAAATGCATTTCCCATAGTGAAGCTGCTGATATGTTGGAACAGTGTCTAGGCTGATATGAATGTCAGTCAGAAGCAACTGCACCATCATTGATGCTTTTGTAAGAGACTTGGCAGCTCGAAAAAAAATGGCAAAAATTAAAGCAGACCAAGATCACAGAGTGTATACAGTAATTTTGTCTGAAATTATTGCCAAATATTTAAACATGTATAACCTTGTAGTTATAAACCTAAACATCAGGCAGTGACACACTAATAAACATACTGTCGTGTGTATGGTAAACTGTGCTAATAGAAAGACTATTTTGTCTGTTCATAGCAGTGTTTGATACAGAAGGGGGTGGGGAACACTGGCATTTCCTCCATTACTGTTGTCACAGCATATATTTTACAAATCTAAAAATATGTAACCCCACCCTAACACTTCAGTTTCCCTTTCCCAGCCAAAATTCCAGTTCAAACCCTGCATAGCACATTCAATTACTTGCTCAAAAGTCTATCATAATTAGTGAGATAATCTGGGGTCCAAAATGATCATAGAATTTACTTCTGTAATAATAAAAGAGAAAAATCGTCTGTGATTTATTATTATTTCAGTGAAGAATGGCTGAACCATTGACACTGGAGTTGAATAAGAATGTACTCTGCCACAACTATGAGTGACTGATGCCTTATCAACTGAGCTATGTTTGCTAAATCCTGTGATTGTAGCTTCTTTGTATGCTGCTCTGTGAGTTTCCGAATTGTTACACCCAAACTGTGTACGTTAGAGTTGCCATGGCCTTGAACATTCTTATCACCAAGTCATTTTTTCTTCACTACTCACTTTCATGTGGTTACTGTAGGTGACAGCATTCATTATGACAAAAACTGGATGCAGTTGCCATACCTTGTCGTTTCTCGAGAGACAGCATTTGAAATGGAATTTTTAAGAAAATTTGATGCAGAGATTCTAATAGGCCAGGTAAAAACATCATTAGCGTTCAAAGTTTGTTTTATGGTCAAGAATGTGGGCATACAGGAGATACCCACACTGGAGAGTAAAGAGTAAAGAAGAGGAGAAGCAAGAGAAGACAGAAGAAGAAGAGAACTAGTTTATGCTATGTTTTATGTCACGTCATTTACTATGTCATTTAGGTTATTATCGTTAGAGTGTGTATTGTATAGAACATTAAGTGTTAGCAGTAGTGCGCAGGTCACCCGCAATAAGTTGTATCATTTTCATTGGTCAGTGGCGAGAGGACTGTTTGTTCATAACCCCTCGTCACGTGTTGTAATTTTAGTTCATGCACTTACACGACATTCGTAGACGTAAGAGAGATTTATCTCGAGCTAAACTCTGGTGGCAGCGTACTTGCTGTCCATCAGACTGTGGCTCTCGCGTTGTGCGCAAAGCGAGTGAGGGCAACCTCGAATCCCCCACAGATTTTGGTGGCAGCGGTGGGATCCTTGAGGAGGAGACGTCTGACTCGGGATCCAACGAACTAGGACCAAGAGGCTACCAAGGTGTCTGCAGGTCCCACAGTCTGCGTTCACGGACGGAGATACTTGAACCGGAGTGGAATTTTTCTACCCTACCACGGTCTACGGACTAAGGAAATCACCATCCCTTGTTACGGCAGAGGGAAAGAGAACGCTCTACTGTCAAGGCAGAAGAGAGCAGATCACAAGGCCCCTTGCTACGGTAGAGGGAGGCCATAGAAGGAGAGAAGAACGAGAAGAGACGAGGACGAGGAGGATCACCGGGAAGGAGGCTTGAACTGCCCTTAGAAACTTGCGTTGTAGTGTTGTTGTGTGTGGTTGTGAAAATTTCTAAAGTGTAAATCGAAGTTGTTGATTGTTTCTGATATTGTGTTGGGTCCATTTTGTTATCACTGTGTCCTATTTGTAATTCACAGGGTCTAAACTGAGGACGAGTTCGCTTGCCCTCTATGACAGAGCCTGGACAAAGTGAGGCGAGGAGGAGGACCAAGAAGTTGCCCGGGGCGAGCACCGACAAGGAACTCTATCGACCCAGGGGGCGACCGGCTGTAAAGACACGATCACCGTACCCATTCCGAGCCTCGGAGGTGAAGTACGAGGAAGCATCAAACATAGATTCTGAAGTGGCGGAAGATAGCGAGGTGGAATTACTGCAGGAGAGTATGGCGAAGAGAGGTGACGAGGGTGAAGTAGCAGCTCTATTGCGGTACCTAGTGGAGAAGGATGAGAAAGACAGAGAGGAAAGGAAGGAGGCGGAAGAGAGGAACAGAAGAGCAAAGGAAGATGAAGCCGCAAGGAGGAGAGAAGAAGAAGATAGAGCTAGGAGATATAGAGAGGAAGGAGAAGATAGACGGCGAGGAGAAGAAGCTGCCCGTCGCAGGGAGGAGGAGGAACGACGAAGAGCGTCAAAGCTGGAGGAGGACAAAATACGTGAGAGACGAGAGTTATTGCAAGAAAAGTTAAAGGGGTTAGGAGTGTATAAGGAAGGAACTGAGCTTGGGGCGTATTTGGGGAAATTTGAGAGAATAATGAGAGAAGGGAAGGTGAGTGAGAATGATTGGGGAGAGAGACTGTATCCTAGGTTGTCTGAGACCCTGTGCCTGAGGATAGCACAGGCTAGGGACAGTGATGAACCATATGAGGAGATCAAGAAGATTTTACTGAAGGCCATGGGGGAGACAGCCATTACTTATGGGAATCAGCTGCTAGAGGCCAATGGGGATTTGTTTAAGGGTATGACTGCTGGGGGGATAGCGGATTGGTTATTACGTGTGACAAAGGGGATGTGTCAGGGTAGCAAGAGTATCGAAGAGTGTATGTTGGCCATAGCGTTGGCCGTGTTAAGGCGGAGTTTGCCGCAGAGTGGCAAAGCATTTTTGGAAATGGGAAAGATTGGGGAGTGGGGGGAGTTAAGAGAGGCCCTTGAGGACTGGATGTCCGGGAGGCAGAGGGGGAACTTTTATAAGCCGTTGGGTAGCGGTCCCAGTGAGGTGACCAGGGGGTATAGAGGAACAGTAGACAGAGAGAGTTGGTATGGGCGTGGAGGCAAGGCCCAAGGGGGTGGTTTGGGAGACAAAGTGGGAGGCACTTATGGGGTTGTAACGTGCTATAGTTGTGGGGAGAAGGGACACAAAGCCAGCGAGTGTAGGAAAGACAAGCAGGGAAGTAGCTACATTACACGCGTACCCACTTGCTATAATTGCGGTAAGGTGGGGCATAAGAGCCCTGAGTGCACAGCCAAGAAGGTGACGGTGGCTGTTAAGAAGGAGCCGAATCCGACAAAGATGTCTATGCTTAGGCGGACTGAGTCAGGGCAGGCTGAGAATGTGGCGTATGGGTTGGTGAATGGGGTTAGGACCAAGATCCTCGTGGACTCGGGTGCAGAGTTGGGGTCTGTACCCAAGGAATTAGTTCCTGAAGGAGTAGAGCTGTGCTCTGATGTGTACGTGAAAGGATATGGGGGGACAGAGAAAAGATACAAGAGTTGCATGTGTGAGTTTGTGGTGGGAGGCCACGTAAAGAGAATAAGGTCAATAATAGATGAGAGTGAACCATCTGGGGTGACGTGTTTGGTACCGGTCTCTTTGGCAGATGATCGGGAAGCTATGGCATACAGAGAGGCCATAAGGGAATATAAGTTGGGGGACAGAGTTGGGGTCAATGTGCTGACTAGGAGTATGGTCAGAAGAGAAAGGGAGCTAGATGAGAATGAGGAAGTGACAGACGAAGTAGTGTCGTGGGATGTAGTTAGTCCTGAGGGTGAGGGTGAGCCCGAACCGGAGGAAGAAGCGAGTAGCCAGTCCGATCCCTTAAATATGCCCGAAGATTGGAGTAGGGTGGGAGAGGACCAAGGGGTGGAAGAAGCTGAAGGTACGCCTGATGCCGAGCAACCCCGGGCGAAAGCGAGAGAAGAGACGGACGAAGGGAGTGCAACTCCCTTGGGGGAATTGTCGGGGGGAACGGAGTCTGAGAGTGAGCTAAGTAGGATAGCGGGGGAAATTGGACCCGTCAGAGAGGGTCAAGAGAAGGAAGAGTTTACGAGAGAGCTGCAGGAAGACAGTAGCTTAAAAGAATGGAGGGAGTTAGGAGATAGGAAAGAGAGAGGTTTCAAGTGGAAGGGGAAAGTGTTAGTGAGGGGAATGTATGTGACGTGGGATGAATACAGAGATGTGATTGTGTTGCCAGAGAGCTATAGGAAGAAAGTAAAAGTTTTGGGACATGAAAGGAATGGGCACTTAGGTGCGGATAAGGTGGCGAAGATGGTAGGTAGATATTTTGCATGGCCTGGAATGGCTCGAGACATTATAAGGCACTGTAGGAGCTGTGAGAGGTGCCAAGTGAGAAGCAAGCACAGGCCGAGAAGGGCACCAGTGGTCGAGAGACCAATACTGGCGGAGCCATTTGAGAGCGTGGCGATTGACTTGGTGGGGCCGTTACCAAAGGGGAAGGGAGGATGCAGGTACATTTTGACTTACGTCTGCTTGGCGACAAGGTGGCCAGAGGCGGTAGCCTTGAGAAGCATTACGGCTAAGGCTGTAATGGATGGACTATGGTCCATATTCTCCCGGACCTCGGTCCCAGAGAGGATCCTCACAGACCAAGGCAGTCAATTCTGTGGCAAAGTAATGACCCAATTGTGTGAGCACCTGGGGATTGAGAAGGTGCGTACGTCTCCCTACCATCCTGAGACAAATGGAGCCGTGGAGAGAATGCACGGGACTATGAAGAGCGTGTTGGGGAAGTGCATAGATGAGGGGGTAGACTAGGTAGGTCAGTTGTGTTTTGTATTGTTTGTTCTAAGGCAGATGCCTCATGCCGACTCGGGGTTTAGCCCCTTCGACATGGTTTATGGGTTTCGGGTCAGGACGCCCTTGGACGCCCTGTACCACGGTTTGTATGAGGTAGAAGCAGAGAAGTTGAATGTGTGTGAGTGGGTAACTAAGATGGCTGAGAGATTGGAGAATGTGAGAGATAGTGCAGCATTGGGAATGGCTAAGGGGAAGGAGAGTAGGTTACAGTATGTGAATAAAGGAACGAAGTTGAGGGAATTTAAGGAGGGAGATTTAGTTTTATACAGGGTACCGGGGATGACCTGTAAATTGTCGGATTCGTGGCAGGGTCCGTACAAGATTCTTAGAAAGATGGGAGCAGTCAACTATAGGATTGGGAAGATTGGGAATGAGAAGCACTCTAAGGTAGTGCATGTTAACTGTATCAAAGAATTTAGAGAGAGAGCGTGTATAAGGAGATTAGATATTGTTGTAGAGGAACAAGAGGAGGAAAGCAGTGAGTTAAAGGGCGAATGTGAAGGGTTCAGTGAAAGTGAGTTGCGAGAGTTACTGGGGACGTACAACGACGTATTCTCTGACAGTCCGGGTAGTACAGATCGGGTCAAGATGACCATTGACACGGGGGATAGTGAACCCATTCGTCAGACGCCGTACTCGGTTCCTTTGGGAATCAGGGAGAAAGTGAAAAGAGAATTGGAAAGTTTGGAAGAACAAGGAGTCATCGAAAGATGCAAGAGCAATTGGGCATCTCCGTTAGTGCCCGTGAGGAAGCCAGATGGGAATATCAGGCTTTGTGTGGATTATCGTCGGCTCAATGACATCACAACCAAAGAGCCGTATTACATCCCATCCTTCGAGGAGATGGTGGAGAAGGTTGGAGTAGGCCGAGTTATGTCCAAGATCGACTTGGCTAAGGGCTTCCATCAAGTGTTGATGGATGAAGACGACCGGGACAAGACATGTTTTGTGTGTCCCTTCGGAAAATACAGATTCCGGCGGATGCCGTTCGGCCTGACGAACGCTCCGTCCGTATTCCAACGTCTGATGGACGAGGTGTTGGTAGACTGCAGAGAGTGGGCCAACGTTTATATCGACGACATTCTTGTTGTATCGGAAGATTGGGGGTTACATTTGGTTCACCTGGAGAGAGTTTTGGAGGCCTTAAGAAAGAATGGCCTGACCTGCAAGAGATCAAAGTGCAGCTTCGGCAGGAGAACTTTAGAATTTTTAGGTCACCAGTTGGGTGGTGGCAGTATTAGTGTTCCGGAAGCTAGGGTAGAGGCGATTCGAAACCATCCTCTGCCCAGAACGAGGAAACAGCTGCGTGGTTTCCTGGGCCTGGTGGGGTTCTACAGGAGGTTTATCCCTGGACTTCACCAATGGTCCTCTGTCCTCACGCCACACACGTCCACGGCAATGCCTGGGGTGGTGAGTTGGACGAGTTCGATGTTAGACGCTTTTCATGCGTTATGCAACCAGTTATCTGTATCAGTTCGTTTATGTGTTCCGTGTGTGAGTGATGTTTTTGTTTTAGAATGTGACGCGAGTTCGACGGGTGTAGGAGCCGTCCTTTCCGTGGTTCGGAACGAGGAGAGATTACCTGTCGCTTTCTTCTCAAAGCAGCTGCGAGGAGCTCAGATGAACTATAGTGCCCAAGAGTTAGAGGGCCTAGGTGTCTATGAGGCCATCAGACACTTTGCATACTACCTGTATGGTAGGAAATTTACTGTGATCACTGATCACAAAGGTCTTGTGAACATGAGATGTGGGAAACAAGAAAATCGTAGAATTTACAACTGGTGTTTAAAGTTATGCATGTACGATTTTGACATTGTATACCGAGCAGGAGATAAGAATGTGGTTGCTGACGACCTGAGTAGGTGCCATGGAGAGACTGTTGTCTGTGACCGTGTCACCCAGCTCATGAAGGAGGGGGGAGATGTGGGCATACAGGAGATACCCACACTGGAGAGTAAAGAGTAAAGAAGAGGAGAAGCAAGAGAAGACAGAAGAAGAAGAGAACTAGTTTATGCTATGTTTTATGTCACGTCATTTACTATGTCATTTAGGTTATTATCGTTAGAGTGTGTATTGTATAGAACATTAAGTGTTAGCAGTAGTGCGCAGGTCACCCGCAATAAGTTGTATCATTTTCATTGGTCAGTGGCGAGAGGACTGTTTGTTCATAACCCCTCGTCACGTGTTGTAATTTTAGTTCATGCACTTACACGACATTCGTAGACGTAAGAGAGATTTATCTCGAGCTGAACTCTGGTGGCAGCGTACTTGCTGTCCACCAGACTGTGGCTCTCGCGTTGTGCGCAAAGCGAGTGAGGGCAACCTCGAATCCCCCACAAAGAATATACTAACTTAGCGGATTATTAATACTATTATTATTATTGTTATTTATTATTATTATATTAATTTAAGAGAAGCTACAAACAGAAAAGTGATATATATAATCTTTATAATGAGTATGACGATGTGGTCACTCATGCTAAAGGCAAGCACTGCAGGTAAACAATTAAACTTCGTTCAGTACAGAAATCAGTCATTTCCTCTTTAACAGCTATCATGCTCTTAAGGATCGCCTTAAGCTTGACAGAAGGCTGGAGACAGCTCATTTGTTGTATGCCACTTTGACCATTTCCAAATGGTATCCTACTGACTTAGATGTTCCAGTTATAAAGAATGGACTGGATAAAACAATTTTCAAACTACTTCCATTATATCACTTAGCATTTAGTCGGCACTATACAGGTAAGTTAATAGCAGGAATGAAATGTTACAAGAGAACATGCTTCATGTAGGCCATAGGTGTACCAAAAAAAGTTGTGGAGAAATTCTAGTATTGGATGGAAATAAAAAAAAATTGTCGTTCAATATGTGCTGCAACAGAAACTGGCTATATGGAATACACAGGGCTTCCCGGATCTGTAAAAACAGGTTGCTTGGAAACTCCAGAACAGAAAAGTCGATTCTGTGGTCTTCACAAACCAAGGCTAATACAGACAGACTCCACTGAGCCGTCTGCTGAAGAAAAAGTAGCTGAAACTCTGTTGAGGAAAAAGATCACCAGAAACTCAACATTTTATGAGGTGGGTTTCTTTTGGCTTTTCACCTAACGGGAGAGAGGCTAATTTAGACAATGTGAATCTGAGGGGGGGGGGGGGGGGGGGGGGGGGGGGGGGGGGGGGGGGGGGGGGCATATCAACATCAAAAGTTTGTCATACAGTTTGCCTTGTACCTTAGCCACTTTACTTATTTTATTATTGTTAGCTATTGGGCTCGAATTCAGCAATATGATTGGACAGTTTGAACGTACCATGGTACAAATATATATACACACACACATTATTAACTTTATGCAAGTATCCAAAATAAATGTATGCTTAATTTTTGAGACCCTAATGAAACATCATGCTGAAGCCAGGAATACTGAATATTGACAAGATGTCACAAATCACATTTCTAATTTTGTCTATC
>WLWD01000103.1_pt1 | contig 117689 bp, 81 predicted proteins | sample 6712731 | NCBI WGS metagenome assembly WLWD01 (sample SAMN12718690, study PRJNA576275) | sponge metagenome | isolation source: marine sponge | host: Mycale hentscheli | place: New Zealand: South Island, Marlborough, Capsize Point | collected 2014-11-01
GCAAAATGCATCATAGATAAACTTTTATCTCAATCTGCAAAATAGTCAGTTACCTTGTACTTTCAGTAGAAAATTTAAAGGCTTGTGGATAACATATTCGCTTTATCAGGCTTTGAGCAGGCATTGATGGATTGGTTGCTATCACTGCTTTGACATTTGAAGCTGTAATGCGACCTTCTCTGTGTATGTGCCACAGTTTACATCTTGATTGGTCACGAGTACATTTTTCCAACATAAGACTTTGTGCAGCAGTAATCTAAGATGAAATAAAGAACTATAACTAACATAAGTAATATTGTAGTAGTATTAAATTACCTTAATATTCTTTCCTATTTCCTCACACTTAGTGAGCAAATCAACATAGTTAAGTTGCAGTGTGTCAGGATCATATAGTTCGGAGATAGGACTAGGTAGTGTCTCAGTATTAGATGATGGTATAAACTGTTTAGAATAAGGTGGTGTTATTTTCAGTATAGCAGGCTTTTTCTCACAAGAATTAAGAACTTCATAAAAATTTGAAATCTCTGTCTCTGAAGGAGGTTCAACTCGTCGATGTTTCCGTGCAGGGCGATCATTTTTTTCTTTTCTAGAAGATGGTGAAGTAAAATCGATGTCATGCACATCGGCATGTGATACCTACAGCATTTCATTAATTTGAAATGTTTCTGTCCACTAACAATATTTGAGATAACTAACATCCCTAGACATAGGAAGCCAACTGCATTTTTGTGATGTACATGCTGTTACTCCAGACTGAGACTGAATCTGTGCAGCTCTGATCAAGCTTGTCAATATAGCTGCAATATGGCTGCAAGCTTCGCCTAGGCTAATAGCACATTAAATCTATGTAGAAAAATTAAGAAAAATGTTTTACTTACCCAGCCATGCAAGTGCAGTGTGCTGAAAGAATTTCTCCTGAAAGTGTGCATCCTACCCATGGTATAAGGGGAGTTGCTGTCATTCTTTGAGAGTGCTTTACCTAATTATATTAAAAAAAATTACGCAAAATATATAGCTAACTATAAAATTTACTTTTCCCATCACAAGAATTCTCTCTTCATTTTGATGACTGAATACATGAGCACGCATGTCATGAACCCAACCTGCCTTCATGAAGCTATCCCCTCCTACCATGGCTTTCCAAGCCTGAACAACAATATCATTAGCAATTCTCAATCCTTTATTCAAAATACCTGAAGTCTTTAGTATAAGCACTAGGAGTTTGTATAAGATACAGGAACATATCACTCCATGATACATCAGGGACTTTATTCGGCTGGGCTACCCAAGATTCACTTGGCATGACAAGGGTCAGAAGTTAATCCCATTGCAGTGACTTTGGCTGCATAACGAGCTTTACTCTCTTTAGAAAGGCCGGTGAAATACTCTGATATGGCTTCCATAAGCTAATCAGCTGTTCGCGGGAACCTCCTTTTGCCTCTCAAAATGGCGGTTAGCAACGGTTGCTACCGCGCGATGACGTAAACGCATAACCTCATGTGACAGTCTATGGGAAAAGGGGGCACTTCACTTAAAAATGCCGAAACAACTTAAAAGACCCCAAGCGTGCTGTGGAAAGACAAGTTACTTTTTATTCTCTCTCGTTCTCGAAGTACAATAAACGGGGAATGGGCGGAGTTTCAAACAAGCAGCTAAAAAAACTGCATAGCTTTGAGAATAGTGCATGCAATCTACAGCTTACCTCTGGTTGAAAGTTTACCACTACATGGAGTAGAGTAGCTAAGGATTCCGACAAGACAGGCTGTGAGACGCTCTGAAAGCTAAAAAGAACTCTACGCAAACTTCGTTAGTCGCCGTTAAAAAGCGGCTGTACGATTTAATTGCGTATGCGGAGTACGCCGTTAAGTATACGGAAACATTAATTATACCGGAAGTGGAAATTCAATTTATGTTTTCTCAATTTCTAGTTCAATTGCTTTGCTGAATACAGCCCGGTTCAACTGCCAGTTTCTCTACACGGGGAAGGTTTTACCCTCCAGTATTTTAGCACTAAGTTGTGATAAATTGTAGCTTTTTATTAGCATAAAAAACTCAATTTTTTTTGTTTGAGTGAAGTGCCCCCTTTTCCCATAGTCTGGCGTAGCCAGACCCTTTACCCACTGATCGCTGCGCGGAGGGAAAGGGTCTGGAATCATGCAATACAGCGAGTTGTTCCAACAGGATGTAATGAGACTTCGTCAAGTGTATGTCCGGTTACGTCATCTTACGCGTATAGTTAGCAATATGGCTTCCGAACAGCAGTGCCGTGGTTGTGGCCGTGATGTTTTGAAATGGAAGGCTGGGAGGAGGTTGCTGTTTTCTGAGAAGTCCATTGACATATACACATTGTGGAAAAATTTGGTAGTCAAGTATGAAACCGGTTTCGGACACACAACAGCTGGATTTTTGTGTAGAAGTTGTTTTTCTAGTTATGACAGATTCCTAAAGCATAAGAAAGAAATTGAAGAAAACCTTGAGAAGGCAATTGCAGCTAATCCTAAAAGAATCAGATTGGAATCTAAATTACCTGATCCTTCATGATTGCTATCTGTTTCCCTTGATTGCCCTCCAACAGTTGGGAAGCAAGAGGAAGGCAAGCATAGCACAGGCTCTTACCAAAACCTGTAGGTAAAATAGCAAAAACATCTCTTCCAGATAAAACTTAGTCGTAATTTCCAATTGTTCCTCCTTCATCCCTCTATCATAGCCGAGCCTCGCAACAGCTTCATTGGCAGCTTCTCTGAGCGAAATAGCCATTATTGCGTCATATAACGTCATTATACGGCACAAAGCGTCATTAATGATATTCATCATTACTGAAATTTTGTAACGGATAGGAACAACTCGCTGTATTGCATGATTCCAGACCCTTTCCCTCCGCGCAGCGATCAGTGGGTAAAGGGTCTGGCTACGCCAGACTACTTTTCCAATAGACTGTCACATATACTGATGGCATTATCATAACTTATTTCTTGCAACTACCCCCTGTCCCCTCCCCTTGTCATTGCTAGAGTAAAATTGAGTAAGCTATTGATCACCCTGCCAAGTAACTATTTAAAATAGCGCATCGGTCAATTACCGTTAGAAAATTGCCCGGAGAATGGCCCTCCTAAACTGTATACGTCAGCCACCCATTCAATGTAAAGGGTCAGCTATGCCAGACTATGCTGATTATGTATCATGAAATCATGATATCAACTATGAGAGTACTTCAATGTGCTATATTCTACTTTCTTCATTGCCCCTCATAAGGAAAGTTGTGTTACCCCTTTTCTGTATACAGCCCAGCTATATGCCCCATAGGCAAGATACGATTTAAAAGGCACCTTTCAGGGTTGAATATTTTCAGGCAGATTGTGTTCAAATTGTAATAAATTAACCAATGTGAAAATTACCCATCAAGTACATGTCATGTTGATGTTCATTAGTTATAGGTTTTTAAAGCCACAAAATATGTTGTCTAGTATCAAATCACAAAACAATTAATTAACATTTTAGTTGTATTTTTAAAACTAATTTTAACTTTTTTTTATTAAAACAAATTATACATAGTTTTATTTAACTGGAAAGAAAATGAAAATGTCATCATGAGCACAATAATTTATAAAACAAATTAATTCAAATGATTTTAATGTTCTCTTAGCTATATAAATCTCTGTTTCCAGAGATCTATATTATATTATTACTTGTGCCTTGTTAACTATAAGGCAACTTTTGGTTCTGACTTGCTTTCTGGATCTTACCTCTAGTAATAACTGGGAATGTTGTCTGGAGCTTCTTTAAGAGCTGCTACACCATAAGTATGTAAGTGGTGTGTAACTCTAGGAAACTCAGATGTGTTACTGTCAAACTCATCACCATCTTTATGACCGCTTTTGGCCCTGGAAAGTCCAAAATCGTTGTCGAACAAAATTTTCAACTCTCCGTCCCCATCAACAACCTCACAAACCTGTCAGCAGACATGAAAACTTACAGCAAGAACCAAAGACGTGATTGTTTTCAAATGTACTTAATTAGCTATGTATATAGAACTGCTACATGCATTACTATTTCAATGTATCATTCATACTCCAACAAGAGTATGGCTGGCTATATATACCACTTGCTGGTTTCATTCTGGTTGGAGACTTGTTTTCTGTAGTGTGTGAGTGTTGTGCTGTGAGAGTCTAAATCTTTAATCCTCTAAATACTTGACTTGGGTTACTGTGGTGATTGCATCTCCCTAGTGGCAGCGACTAACCTACCTCACAACTGGTAGCAGCGGTGGTCCGGAGACTGTAAAGCCTACGGAGAATCTACCAGCCATCAAAAGCGAGAAGTGGAGTCGAGAATCCATTGATCATTAGAGACGATGCCAAAGTTTTCATACTGAAAGTGTATTTCATTTCTGGATTTGTGCCTATCGGAGTATTTCCATCTTTGATAGCAAGCCTTGTAGGCCAGGCATCCGAAAAAGTAATTTTTATTCATGTGATAACATTTTTATTATGTATTATTAATATTGTTTTTAAATATCCCTACTTTAGAGTAAGATGTATCCTTTTGAGCTCATGGATGAAGAGAGTGTAAGAAAAAACTTCATTCCATTCATTTATGGAAAAGATGGAAACAAACTATTCTTTATAGCAAGACCCAACTTCATTCAAATTATCCTGGCTAGACCTAAAAGATGGAAGATACAAGCCTCTCAAGTTTGCAATGAAGTCAGAATACTAATTGAAGACACTCTGGATAATGTCACAGAGAACGCAGACACTGTTCTAAACACTTACAATCTAAAGACTGTCAGTCGTCGATATCAATTAGCATTCGATTGTCCGATTCATCCTGAGGAAGATCACTTGTGTGTGGTGAAGAAAGGAGATTATGATCCCAGCATCATGTGGTGTATCAACTCCAAAGGACTCAAGACAAGAGTTGAAATGTCATAGTTGTGTGTCAAAACTTTGAATACTATACTAAGCTTATGTACTCAATATATAGATATAATTAATGTGGTTTTTAAAACTACATACTATGTCAAAGCAATAGCATATCTAGAATGTATATTCATTTAATTACCAGCTTAAAATATTTATATGATTGAAATACAACAATTAGAGTTAAGTTATATACCAGTGTATTTAATAAAACTGCTCTACAAATAATGCATTGACAGTAGCAAAAAAGAATAATAAACGATTTCATAGTTAGTATGAATATGCACTTGCCAAGTAAATATAATTCTTGTAATTTTAACAAATAATCACATATCTATAAACTATGGTACTTGGTTGTTAAGTTGTTGTCTGGTATATTTAGGAAAGAATGTGGAAGTTAGTTCAGATCAACAATGTTGTATAAATAGATCCAACTAGAATATTTGTGATTAAATTCTAAAGTATTGAGGCTCCTTCTTTGTACCATTTCTCAGTAAGTATCATAAGCCATTTAATGTTATTCAGTAAATCAAACAACTGGGTTAATATTATAAGAAAAGAATAATTTCAGCTTTTAGATGTATTGTCTCTCTTTCACAGGTTTTTTTTTAACAATACAGAATTAAGAACCTCTGAGAAAGGACCAACCACTGAGAATGTGGTTACTATTCGGAGGTTTTAGTTTACATATCTACAAATATATAGCCCCATCCACTAGCAAAACAGTCCCCCACCTCTTCCTCAAGCCAAAATTCCTGTAATCAAATGGAATTATCAGGTAAGAATGTGGAAGTTAGTTCAGATCAACAATGTTGTATAAATAGATCCAACTAGAATATTTGTGATTAAATTCTAAAGTATTGAGGCTCCTTCTTTGTACCATTTCTCAGTAAGTATCATAAGCCATTTAATGTTATTCAGTAAATCAAACAACTGGGTTTAATATTATAAGAAAAGAATAATTTCAGCTTTTAGATGTATGGTCTCTCTTTCACAGGTTTTTTTTTAACAATACAGAATTAAGAACCTCTGAGAAAGGACCAACCACTGAGAATGTGGTTACTATTCGGAGGTTTTACTTTACATATCTACAAATATATAGCCCCATCCACTAGCAAAACAGTCCCCCACCTCTTCCTCAAGCCAAAATTCCTGTATTAAAGCATACAATGTATCTATTCATTTATAGAGATTTTAGGCTTGATTAATTCTTCAGCTACAATGGTTACTGTACATTGGCCATCTGATTGCATTGTAGTTCATGCTCACATAATATAAACAGTCATCTCTGGTTTTGTTTGTCTGTTATACGATATGTTCTTTTTTTTGAGGTACTTTATATACCAGTTTCATGGTGTGCAATAATCCTTGTTTGTGGCTAATGAAGGCCTTAACATTGCATCACATGATCAACGTGTGCGGGGCACTTGTATTTCTGTATGAGTCTCCTCCACTTGGCATACTCACCAAAGTAATCAGAGGAGGCATCAATATTACAACTAGTGCGACTTGAGCCAATATCAGACGAGCTCTGTCCAGAAATTATGTAGAATAACCTGTTGGCAGCTTATATGTTGTAATTGATTATTAAAGTTCAAAGTACTAGTCGTAAATGTTTTTATTGCTAGAGAGGATACTGTAGCTATGGTGAAACTATTATAAACATGTTTAGTTAATACTAACAACACCTCTAGCTATAATAATACACCACTGCAAATATCCCAGTGTCCCTATTCATAGCATTGTTGCCTTGTTTCACTATAAACATTAACTCCATGATACATCTCCGTTTCCATGATGACATCCTCCCCTTCCCTTTGCAAATGGAAATACCCAAAGTCATTACAATTACGTACAGCTTTATATTAATATCATTACAATTACACAAAAATTGTCCAATGTATTATTTATAGGACTTGCAAGAGCAGCTGGGCAGTGAGGTTTTAATGGTTGTCCCAACATGCATAATTAAGCGCTTGAGTGAAAAACGGCGTCCTAAGTACCATTCATGCATATAATATATCGAAATCTTGACCCTGAGAGTGTGTCAGTTGATTTTAGCTTGCTTACTGTTGAATGGTACAGTATGTAATATGCTAATTGTGGGCATTTACTGCTTTTTTTTCCTTCCAATCTCTGTTGTTATATCAGTGCTATAAACATCATGTACTTTTCCATCACCGCTTACTTCGTGTTAGGTTCTTTAAGTACATGTAGTAAATGAGCTTATCTCTAATTGATGAACAGACACACTTTACCAAACTGCTGTAATGACAAGAGCACTCTTTACCTGATTAGACTACATTAGCGGACACACCTTACCAAATACTTACAGGTTTCCTTTGCACGTATACAAAATAATGTACCTTAGTCATCTCATTGGATGTACTCCTAAATTAAATTACTAATTGTTTAACAACTTGTGCATTTGAGTAGTTCATAAATGTGAAGCTAGATAAAAGCTTTACTTTAAAAGAGTGACTCTCCTTTTTTTATGTTTAGACTCAGGCATGCCTTTCAGTATATTAATTAAAGATCAGGCATAGAATTTGAAAGTGATGGGACATTAATTTTCTTCTTCTGGTAAATGTGAGCCCAAAGAACGCCCTTTGTTATGACTCAGTTAACGACGTCATTTTCATGTTCCCATGGAACCGTTCCTTCCTTAGAATGTAGCAGTTCAGGGATAGTAAACACACACACACACACACACTCCTTCCTAGATCAGCTTTTTTTGTTTGATGTTATGTCTAATAAATTGCAATTGCATTTTGTAGTTCTGTAACTTTGAATTGATGTTTGTACTCATACATGAATAAGACTTACTTAAAGCATCCACTAATTTTATTGCACATAGATAACAAGTAGTCTCCCCATCCTCCCTCCCTCCCTCCCCCCAACGTGTAAAGGGTGGTGTGTACTGCATGTTTGGTTCCCCTCTGTTATTCCAGCTCACCGTGTAGTAAAGCAATACATATGTATTTGGTATATGATTGGAAGTTTTGACTTACATGTATATTGTTAAATTGTGGTTGTGAAGCATGTGATACCAGTCTCACAAGGAGTACGTGTATTACTGTAGTAATTACATACTATAATACTACTACTATACTACGTTTCGTCCATTTTTTTTGTCATCACTGCCACACGCAATATATAACACTAATTTCAGCAATTAATTGGACTTGAGATACTAGCAAACAAGACTTAGCGCTACAGACAATTGATTCAGTATGCTGAATTTAGCCTTATACATAAGCACGTATCATTGGAGTTGGTAAAGGGTTATCAATTTGTTCCATAACTGTGCAGATGGACCTCGGCGACGTTATATCCAAGCTGAAGTCCGAGATTGATGCCAAGGAAGAACACGAACTCATTCCCTCAGAACGGCCACTGAGAACTCAAGAGAAAATAGCTCGTGAAAAGAAACTAGCAGACAAAGAAGCACTGCAGGAAGAGAATGCCCCGCCTGCTGAGAAGGGAGAAGATATGGAGTGCATCCCTTATTCAGGCAGTGATGGTATTAAGAAACCATCGGCTGGGATGAGTGTCAACACACGGCAGAAGGTTGCTCAGAACATGAAAAATGACGGACATGTAAGTTGTGTGTAGATTTTCCAACTGTCTCCAATTAGTGATTGTATTATTCCTGCCGATGTCCAAAGCAGCAAGCATTATTGGGGGCCCCGAGAGTTACATGAATTCAATTTACTATAGCAATTTGAGACTAGCTCTAAACATGGCATTGTTTCTAATGGCACAGCGTATTTAATCTTTTGTTGTTGTTGTTGTTGTTGTAATTCTTCAGGTATTGCATCCTGCAATAAACTCCGCTCACAATAGCAGATTGGGACATGGCTTTACAAACTGATTGCTCGGGACTTCTTCATTTCTTATCAGTACACATTATTTGAAAATTTAAAACAGTGGTCTACTGTGTACATTTTTTACTTTTTACTTTTATATTCACTTCACAGTTTTACTGATTATGTAAAGACTAAACGATTAATTTTTAATGCCAATTATAATATACTGTATTTAAAATTTAACAGGAGTTTGTAATAGTGTTTCACAAGCTCATAATGTAAAAAGCATTAATATTGTGTAATAGTTACAAATTAAATGTGGCATGTGAAGTGTGCACAGTACATAAAGTACAGGATAGTAACAACAACAACAACAATAATAATAACAGCAACAAAACAGTTCTTTTAGCTATTTATTTTCCTAATGGTGACACTAATAAAATTGACAACATATTAACAATATATTTAGGTATGTATGTATATGTATAATGGTAGCAAATTATAATAATTACTGTAGCTACTATGAGTTTATTTGTTTAGTGCACTGTATGAATTTTGATGATAATTGTGTCTTATCAGAGCTGCTGTGATTGATGACAATTCGAATCAGTCACAAGTAACTACAGACATAAAATATAATCATGAATTACTAGAGTGATTTGGTACTCATACATCTAATGCCATTAAAAAAAACAATATAGCTACCAATTCTCAATAAAAACAACATTAAAAAGTTCATAATGAATTGAGCAAATGGCTACCAGCTTGTTTAAATACCTGGGCTAGCTCGGTACTGTGACTTTGATGATAACTATCTAGCTTAGTTTTATGAGCTTTAAAAAATTAAGATTCAAAGTCTATCTTAAAAAAAAACAAAAAACAACAACAACAACCCAAATTCTAAGTGAAAATAGTATAATATTATTAGAATAAATAATGTAAAAGTTACACCAAACCAACAGTATGTACTATTTGCCACAATAATTCTTTTCAATCTCGAAAAAGTTTCTTTTTTTTAACCAAAATAACTACTTTAGTATCCATAGCTATAATAATGCTTGTGTGTCAGTAACAATGACAACAACTGATGGTGTGTGTATTCATGAATAATGTATGAGCTAATCAGAGTTGGTACAGCACTGATATTACCTGACGGTAATAATGTTTGACAAAGGAGGGAAAAACAAAGGGAACAAAATTAAAGGGCTTTCACAGGATTCGAACCCGCAACTATGGAGTGTAGAATGCACACACAAACCTTTAATACAACAGAGCGTAACATCTTGGAGTATCTTGAAGTGCCTGTATCCTGTAAAATTTAACACTCGCTGAACTGAGTTGGGAAAGAGTGTTCATCTACAGTCATTCATGTGCAAACGTGAGAGCTGTAAGAGACGGTGCAATATTCTGCCCGTAATTAAACGAAGTCACGATGCCAGTGTTGAGTGTCTGTTGCCGGCCAGAGACTGTCCTAACATTTTCACAAATACCTCCAATATTGTTGGAAGGAGGCTGGGCGGCCACATAAGCCAGGCCAACCACACCCCCATCAAAGTCCCGATGGGTGAAATGGTAAGCGAGGCAGTAATCTGAATAGTCTGCTTTAGAGTGCTCATTGAGAAATGCCTCCACACCCAGACAACATTCAGTTTGGTATCCAGGAAATGATAGTTGAGCGTACTCGACCAGTGGCTGGGACTTTCTTTGCCAATGATTTCATTAGCTAACCATAATAGGTAGCTATAAGAGAGGCAAAGAAGCAGGAGAATGCAAAGGTAAAAAAAATAGAAGCAGGAGAGATAAAGCTGACTGATGTAATTACTCCAATGAAAATGTGAAAGAAAATGCCCAGGACAGAGATAATGAGGAGCAGGAGAGGTAGACAGAGGAGAAGAGAATCTATGAGTTGAAAAGGATGACGGAGGAAAAAAAGAGAGCAGGAGAAAACATGGATAAAATTACCTTATGCTACTGCACCACTAATATGCACAAGTAAGTCAGGCGCCACTGTGTAGCTGGGTACTTGCTAGTTATAAACAAATAAAAACAAATGCTCACACTGAAATTGGTCTGAAACTTTTGATACAATTGAATAGAAAAATGCTGAAATCAAATTAGTTAAACTTTTATATGTGTAATATCCAGCATATTGTTTCATATGATGCTTATTTACCAGTGTGGTTCTTGGCAATGTCTTGAAAAAGGTTCCTCTTACCAAGCCATGACACTACTTCAGCTATTCTTCTCCAGTTAGGCTTTCCATTATTCTGATAGTCATAATCCAGATGCAGCCATGAAGCAAGGGCATTTTACAGACATTGCGAAGAATTACTTGTAGAGTCTCTTCTAATGGTTTCTGTGGCATCGTAGTCTAAGCCCAACTGTAGAGCAAACTCCTGCCAGATTGGAGACAGTGGAAGTTTTAACTTCCTATAAATGGACCCCAAACTAAAGATGTCTACAAACAAAAAAATTTGAACAACTATAAGGATTGGATATTACCTGTTTATACTCACAGGCAATTGAATAATTGAAATATGCCATAATTATAGATTGTATTTAGTTCTTAAAATTATTATGTTTTGCTGAAATAACAGTACACTTCATTTTATATACAAGCTACAGAATGCAGTGTAGAGCATCTGCTGATACTAATAAATATTAATCAGAAGTTGCAGAAAAAATCAATATAGTCAAATTCTGTCCATTAATAAAATAATGTCTTACGATTTATAATTTTTACTTACCCAAAACTGTTGAATCAATTCTGCTTAACATAATCTTCTCATTCTGTGGCTCACGACAAACCTCTTGATGACCTACAAATTAATTGTCAAGTTATAATGAAGTATCATATACTAAGCTATTCCAAGTTTCATTATATATCATTGTTTCTACACTGTTAAAAATGAAGTGTTCCAGTAACACTGCTAGGAGCGTTCCCAGGAGAGGGAGGAATTAATGCCCCACCCATGTTTCCTGAACACTGCACGAGGGTTATAATATAACACTCTGAGAGGTGTTTGGACAACATCTTTAGCAGAGTTGTATTAACACCTTCTGCAAGCTTATTACAACACTAAGTAACATGTTTCAATGGCACTGCTAATAAATAATGACCACACCTCATTCACATAACCTCAAAATTGTTAGATAAAAATGATTGACAATGAATATATAAAAATAGATTGAATAAAGTAGCTAAACAGTTTTAAAGCTGTCCTTTCAACATGAGTAGATGAAATATCATGATATGCACTCCATTTATGATCGATCATGTTCAAGATAAATGTACCTGCATTGACACATAAAAATATAACATAAATCAATAAGCAATATACAAACACATTCATAAATGCTAGTAAACACATATTCTAAACACACACCCAGACTCAGTTAAACACTCAATTCTAAACACGCTCATAAATGCAACTAAACAAACTATCCAAAATATGTGACCCTCTACGGGAAAATCGGGCACAGCGCGGCAAGTGGCCCAATCCGCTGTAAATGCCGCCGTCAAAATACAGCTCTCAGTTTAGTAGTAAGTACAGTGGCTATCATGAGTGAAGCCAAGAATCTTGCTAGAGCATTAAACCTCAGCCACCGTGATGGTCTGGACATGATGGGTGGAGCTGACGCTGAAGCCATGGCTCCAGGAAGTGAGGACCCGCTTTCTGACTGTAAGTCACTTATTACAGTTAACTATAACCCTCATCAGTTCATCATCTTTTTTTCCCTTTTTTTTTAGGTGATGAAGAATTTGATGGCCATTTTACCAACTATTATGAAGGTAAAAATTTAAATTTAAATTTTTTTTTTGATAAAAAAACCAAACAAAACAACTTCTTATAAAGCTTCTAGGGATGTCTCATCAGCAGAGTTGAAGACGAAGATGACCTCTATGATCCTCTGGATTCTTTGGACTGCTCTGTACCAGACATCGAGCCTTCATCATTGCATCCTGACCACTCATCTGTTTTCTTGTCACCACCCCATTCCGACCCCACTTTTCTTTCCCCTTCCGATACTGTGTCCGTTGCCTGCCGACGGAACAGCATCATCTGTGTTAAGGAAAGGAAGAGATCAAGAAAGCCATCACCAGCAAGGACGAAACGACTTACCTCAACTGAGCAGTTAGACCAGTTTTTAGCCCGTCACAGTCACAAACTCCTTCACCATCACCAATTCCTTCACCATCACCAGTTTCGTCCGCCCTTCTAAAAGAATTAGAAGTACAGACATCAATTATTAATTATTTTTTTATTTTTAGTCATCTCTTTTAAATTATGTATCATCTATACAAGTAATACACACCTTTACTTTGTTCTTATGTCCAGTGTTATCAAAATCTATCTATTTACATTGAATACGCAATATAATTATCCCAACTCAGCTAAAACCACAAAAAAAAATACTCTAGTGGACAATAGTAAAAACAGACATTACCAAGATAAATAAAACTATTAGTGCAAACACCAATAAAAATGACTCTAGTGCATGTGGGCACTAATAAGAATGACTCTAGTACATGCGAGCACTAAAAAGAATAACTCTAGTACATGCGGGCACTAAAAAGAATGACTCTAGTACGTGTACACACTAATGAAAAACCACAAGCCCACCTCAGAACCACTCAGATAGCCTCGAAGGACAAAATTTAACGACAGGAAGTGAAACTGGAAGTGACATCATGTGACACGCCCACCAGTGAAGAAATAATTTGGCCTCAAGGACTTCGCCCGTACCTCCAAAGATCACCTGATTAGTAAATTATTTCATCGGGTATCGTAATATCCTTACAACAACAGCTACTACAATCAAACTAGCAATAACTAACTTAATCGAACATACTACAACTGACAGACACTAGCATGTGCTGACACTAATACGAATAAATCTAGTACGTGATAACACTAATAAGGATGACTCTAGTACTTGATAACACTAACAAGAATGACTCTAGTATAGTGTAATTACTATGTGCATGCATGGTGTTAGCACTGTGTGCGTGCACCGTAATAGTACTAGTGTGTGCACAGTGTTTGGTGTTAGCACTATGTGTGTGCACCGTAATAGCACTGTGCGTGCATTGTTAGCACTATGTGTGTGCACAGTAATAGTACTACGTGCAGTGTTAGCACTATGTGCGTGCACAGTAATAGTACTACGTGCATGCACAGTGTTAGTACTACGTGCATGCACAGTGTTAATACTATGTGCGTGCACAGTAATACGTGCATGCAGTGTTAGTACTATGTATATGCACAGTGCTAGCACTATGTGCGTACACAGTAATAGTACTACGTGCGTGCACAGTGCTAGCACTATGTGTGTGCATAGTGTTAGTACTACGTGCGTGCACAGTAATAGTACTACGTGCATGCACAGTATTAACACTATGTGCGTGCACAGTGTTAGTACTATGTGTGTGCACAGTAATAGTACTATGTGCGTGCACAGTGCTAGCACTATGTGCGTGCACAGAAATAGTACTACGTGCATTCACAGTGCTAGCACTATGTGCGTGCACAGTAATACGTGCATGCACAGCGTTAGCACTATGTGCGTGCACAGTGTTAGCACTATATGCGTACACAGTAATACGTGCATGTAGTGTTAGTACTATGTGTGTGCAGTGCTAGCACTATGTGCGTGCACAGTAATAGTACTACGTGCGTGCACAGTGTTAGTACTATGTGCGCGCACAGTGTTAGTACTATGTGCATGCACAGTGTTAGCACTATGTGTGTGCACAGTAATAGTACTACGTGCATGCACAGTATTAGCACTATGTGCGTGCACAGTGTTAGTACTATGTATGTGCACAGTAATAGTACTACGTGCATGCACAGTGCTAGCACTATGTGCGTGCACAGAAATATTACTACGTGCATGCACAGTGCTAGCACTATGTGCATGCACAGAAATAGTACTACGTGCATGCACATTGTTAGTACTATGTGCGTGCACAGTAATACGTGCATGCCCAGTGTTAGCACTATATGCATGCACAGTAATACGTGCATGCACAGTGTTAGTACTATGTGTGTGCAGTGCTAGCACTATGTTCGTGCACAGTGTTAGTACTATGTGCGTGCACAGTGCTAGCACTATGTGCGTGCACAGTGTTAGTGCTATGTGCGTGCACAGTGTTAGCACTACGTGTGTGCACAGTAATAGTACTACGTGCATGCACAGTATTAGCACTATGTGCGTGCACAGTGTTAGTACTATGTGTGTGCACAGTAATAGTACTACGTGCGTGCACAGTGCTCGCACTATGTGCGTGCACAGAAATAGTACTACGTGCATGCACAGTGTTAGTACTATGTGCGTACACAGTAATATGTGCATGCACAGTGTTAGTACTATATGCGTGCACAGTAATACGTGCATGCACAGTGTTAGTACTATGTGTGTGCAGTGCTAGCACTATGTGCGTGCACAGTAATAGTACTACGTGCATGCAGTGTTAGTACTATGTGCGTGCACAGTGTTAGCACTATGTGTGTGCACAGTAATAGTACTACGTGCACGCACAGTATTAGCACTATGTGCGTGCACAGTGTTAGTACTATGTGCGTGCACAGTAATAGTACTACGTGCGTGCACAGTGTTAGTACTATGTGCGTGCACAGTGTTAGCACTATGTGTGTGCACAGTAATAGTACTACGTGCATGCACAGTGCTAGCACTATGAGCGTGCACAGAAATAGTACGTGCATGCACAGTGTTAGCACTATGTGTGTGCACAGTAATAGTACTACGTGCATGCACAGTATTAGCACTATGTGCGTGCACAGTGTTAGTACTATGTATGTGCACAGTAATAGTACTATGTGCGTGCACAGAAATATTACTACATGCATGCACAGTGCTAGCACTATGTGCGTGCACAGAAATAGTACTACGTGCATGCACAGTGTTAGTACTATGTGCGTGCACAGTAATACGTGCATGCACAGTGTTAGCACTATATGCGTGCACAGTAATACGTGCATGCACAGTGTTAGTACTATGTGCGTGCACAGTGCTAGCACTATGTGCGTGCACAGTGTTAGTACTATGTGCGTGCACAGTGTTAGCACTACGTGTGTGCACAGTAATAGTACTACGTGCATGCACAGTATTAGCACAATGTGCGTGCACAGTGTTAGTACTATGTGTGTGCACAGTAATAGTACTACGTGCGTGCACAGTGCTAGCATTATGTGCGTGCACAGAAATAGTACTACGTGCATGCACAGTGTTAGTACTATGTGCGTGCACAGTAATATGTGCATGCACAGTGTTAGCACTATGTGCGTGCACAGTGTTAGTACTATATGCGTGCACAGTAATACGTGCATGCACAGTGTTAGTACTATGTGTGTGCAGTGCTACCACTATGTGTGTGCACAGTAATAGTACTACGTGTTTGCACAGTGTTAGTACTATGTGCGTGCACAGAAATAGTACTACGTGCATGCACAGTGCTAGCTCTATGTGCGTGCACAGAAATAGTACTACGTGCATGCACAGTGTTAGTACTATGTGCGTGCACAGTAATACGTGCATGCAGTGTTAGCACTATGTGCGTGCACAGTGTTAGTACTATGTGTGTGCACAGTATTAGTACTATGTGTGTGCACAGTGCTAGCACTAGGTGCGTGCACAGTAATAGTATTACGTGCGTGCACAATGCTAGCACTATGTGCGTGCACAGAAATAGTACTATGTGCATGCACAGTGTTAGTACTATGTGCGTGCACAGAAATAGTACTACGTACGTGCACAGTGCTAGTACTATATGCGTGCACAGAAATAGTACTACGTACGTGCACAGTGCTAGCACTATGTATGTGCACAGTAATAGTACTACGTGCGTGCACAGTGCTAGCACTATGTGCGTGCACAGAAATAGTACTACGTGCATGCACAGTGTTAGTACTATGTGTGTGCACAGTAATACGTGCATGCAGTGTTAGCACTATGTGCGTGCACAGTGTTAGTACTAAGTGCGTGCACAGTGTTAGTACTATGTGTGTGCACAGTGCTCGCACTAGGTGCGTGCACAGTAATAGTACTACGTGCGTGCACAGTGTTAGTACTATGTGCGTGCACAGTGTTAGTACTATATGCGTGCACAGTAATACGTGCATGCAGTGTTAGTACTATGTATGTGCACAGTGCTAGCACTATGTGCGTGCACAGTAATAGTACTACGTGCGTGCAGTGTTAGTACTATGTGCGTGCACAGAAATAGTACTACATGCATGCACAGTGTTAGTACTATGTGCGTGCACAGTAATATGTGCATGCACAGTGTTAGCACTATGTGCGTGCACAGTGTTAGTACTATATGCGTGCACAGTAATACGTGCATGCACAGTGTTAGTACTATGTGTGTGCAGTGCTAGCACTATGTGCGTGCACAGTAATAGTACTACGTGTTTGCACAGTGTTAGTACTATGTGCGTGCACAGTGCTAGCACTATGTGCGTGCACAGTGCTAGCACTATGTGCGTGCACAGAAATAGTACTATGTGCATGCACAGTGTTAGTACTATGTGCGTGCACAGTAATACGTGCATGCAGTGTTAGCACTATGTGCGTGCACAGTGTTAGTACTATGTGTGTGCACAGTGTTAGTACTATGTGTGTGCACAGTGCTAGCACTAGGTGCGTGCACAGTAATAGTATTACGTGCGTGCACAATGTTAGCACTATGTGCGTGCACAGAAATAGTACTATGTGCATGCACAGTGTTAGTACTATGTGCGTGCACAGAAATAGTACTACGTACGTGCACAGTGCTAGCACTATATGCGTGCACAGTGCTAGCACTATATGCGTGCACAGAAATAGTACTACGTGCATGCACAGTGTTAGTACTATGTGCGTGCACAGTAATACGTGCATGCACAGTGTTAGCACTATGTGTGCAGTGTTAGTGCTATATGAATGCACAGTGTTAGTACTATGTATGTGCACAGTAATAGTACTACGTGCGTTCACAGTGCTAGCACTATGTGCGTGCACAGAAATAGTACTACGTGCATGCACAGTGTTAGTACTATGTGCGTGCACAGTAATACGTGCATGCAGTGTTAGCACTATGTGCGTGCACAGTGTTAGTACTAAGTGCGTGCACAGTGTTAGTACTATGTGTGTGCACAGTGCTCGCACTAGGTGCGTGCACAGTAATAGTACTACGTGCGTGCACAGTGTTAGTACTATGTGCGTGCACAGTGTTAGTACTATATGCGTGCACAGTAATACGTGCATGCAGTGTTAGTACTATGTACGTGCACAGTGCTAGCACTATGTGCGTGCACAGTAATAGTACTACGTGCGTGCACAGTGTTAGTACTATGTGCGTGCACAGAAATAGTACGATGTGCATGCACAGTGTTAGTACTATGTGCGTGCACAGTAATACGTGCATGCAGTGTTAGCACTATGTGCATGCACAGTGTTAGTACTATGTATGTGCACAGTACTAGCACTATGTGCGTGCACAGTAATAGTACTACGTGTGTGCACAGTGTTAGCACTATATGCGTGCACAGTAATACGTGCATGCACAGTGTTAGTACTATGTATGTGCACAGTGCTAGCACTATGTGCGTGCACAGTAATAGTACTACGTGCGTGCACAGTGTTAGTACTATGTATGTGTGCACAGTGTTAGCACTTCGTGTGCAGTACTACTTCGTGAATGCTGTGTTAGTATTAGTACGTGTATGTACAATGATAACAGTAGTGCATGCCTAGAGACTTACCATTATTCTCTTCTTCAATCAAGAACACCAGAACCTCAGTACAGATAGCAGCAGCCCAAGCACCATGAAATCTAGGAAATGAAAAAAAAAAAAAAAGGTTACTAGCAACTACAGCAACAAAAAGTAGACAATCTAACTAGTTAACAATTACCTTTCTTCACATTTCAGGAACACCAGATCCCCAGTTGTCATAGCATATTGCAGCACTAGCATCATCAAAGCTAAAATGAAAGAGAGGAAAAAAAAAAAAAAAAGAACAAGTATTATAAGGGCTACCTACAACTACAACGAGAATAGGAAACTAGCTAGCTAAAAAATCACCACCCAGTGTTCAGCATAGCAAGATACTAACAAACTATCCTCTTAGAACAAGAAAGACAAGCTCGCTAACCTTTTTTCCACCAGCAGTGTTGTTGAGAGAATAACTCCTTGTTGATGTTTCTACACAATGCGCGCGGTAAAAACCTATAGTATGCGGAGAGTGCGGTAGAATACGGAATCATGGCTGCCACGCCTTAGTGCCCGATTTTCCCATAGACGGTCACATATACACAAACATAACACAACTAAACACGCTATTCTAAACACACAAAAATACATAGAAATAGAAAAAGAAGCAAAACAAATGTGTTTGTCTACAAATACATTTTTTACTATTATCACTCTATATAGCATGATAATGCTTTTGAATAGTCTGGACAGCATGAGAACACAAACTATAACAGGAACTAATCTTGTGGCATGTTTAATTTGGGGGAAATATTTGGGGAAAGAAGAAAAAAGAGCAAACTGAGGGTAAATGAATGGTTTATAATCAACTGCTGAACTAACAACTGTAATAATTTTGTGTTAACCTTTATATTCTTACTTTGTTAGTCTCCAAAAGCATCTCTAGATTTTCACAGCAGCACTTTTTTGTAGCCTAAAATTACATATGAAAAAAATAAATAAAAAGAGTGCAGTAAATAATTTTTGAGATAACTCTCAGATATAGTCGGAAAAAGTACTGAACTAGCTACCTGCTAAATTCATTAATCATAAAGAAGAAATTACCTCTTCCGTGCTCAAACTCAACTTAAACGGCTAACTCTATTCAAATGCGTCACTTACATTAGCCAAAACACTCTATTGTTTCTAATAATAAACACATATTTAAACTAACCATTTCTCCGAAAGATCCAAGGCACGATCTGCACTTAAAAACACCATATCCATAAAACTCTTCTGCAGGATAAGGAGGGCCTGGAATATTCTAATAAACGCTCTCCGGTAAAAAGCGGGTGCTTGTGCGCATCGCAATAAAAACCATACCGCGCATTCAGTAAGCACTCGATCGAATAGTAAACAAATTCTCAGAATTTTTTTGCCAAAGTTGTACAGCAAGACGGTCTTCTGCGGGGATTTAAATAATGCATTAAATTAGACATTGCGTGGAGCAATGGCTAGATTTCTTCTATTTCCTGCCCTAGCTTAGCTATATACAAATAAGTAGCCAACAAAGTTACTGTCAATTGTAGAATTTAGATAGATAGCTATTGCAGCTAAGTTCCCTTACTGCTTGTTTATAAACTTCTATGAATGTATCAGTATATTGATAATGGCTTGAATGTTATCAGGTAAATAAATGCTAAAGAAACAAAAAATGTGGTCATATACACCAATTTTCACAATTACACTTATTTCAGTGTTACTGGAATGCTGCAGTGTTTACACTTAGAATTAACACTGGCCTCAGTGTTACTATAACACTGCAAGGTTTTACACTCTTGATTTACACTTCAAAAGTGTTATTATAACGCTTCATTTTTAACAGTGTATATATACGCATGTCTGTGTGTTACCTCAAATACATTGGATAGATGACTTACATTCTCATAACATGACTCACAATGATAGTACTACTTTGGGTTCTTTTTTCTTGTATTTTTCCCCTACCACTGTGTTTTTCTTTTCCAAGATATAAAAAAGTTCAGAATGTATGCGCATCTATTAGACTCACCGACCTGTGATATTCATGTTTCCCCTCCTTGTCAAAAATCCTGTACCAAACCCTGACAAGTAAGCATATTAGCTGCCTTTACACAGCTTTTCAGCACTAATGTAGTAAGCAAGTTACTATTTAGGGTAGGACAAAAAACTGTGCAGTAATTCCTTAGAAATGTACGTTTTATTTATTTATTTTTTCAAGTCATAATAGTTGCTGCGAGTGGTTACTAAGGCATTGAACCCACCTTACCATTATGTTATTTAAAATACTCTGCTGTTTTTTTAAGTAGCTAGAGTGCATTTTGTCAGAACACGGGTTATTGAGATGATGCTGTCACTACTCTAGTCTACATAGCTACTTGTAATTACTTTTAGACTGAATGATGCCTTCTAAAACTAGATGAACAGGAAGTAAGACAGTCTAAATGAATGTATCCTAATTGTTACTTTTTTGTAATCAACTTTTATGAGATTTCACCTTGTGTGAATTACTAGTGGACAATGGCTCGCTCACCATTTGTCCTGAAGCACATTACTAATTGGTGAGCGAGCGAAATGAGCAAGACACTTACAGGGATAACAAAATTGAAAATCGGGGATGTTTGTTTGTTTATTGTTTGGTTGTACGTATGTCATTTTGTAATTTGACCTTGCATTTTTGTGTTTGCTAGGAGGTCGATCTCGTCCCATTTCCCCTAAACAAAATACTTTGATTAATTGATCTGTGCCCATATGATTCAAAGAAATTGAATTGTTTACTACTTTGAATTCTTTTGTGGGTGCTTTTGTGGGTGCTTTTGTGGGTGCAGTTAAAAGTCCAGAGTTGATTATATATTAGAATTAGCGGCAGTGGTAAGTTTATGCGCTATTTGTCATAGTAATACACCTTATGCAACAGTGTTGTTTCTTACCTGAATATCCATTGTCTAATAGTCTTACGCACGAAAGTAAGTCTTGTGTTGGTTTGTTCAGTAAACATGTATGTGTGAAAGTGTTGTGCATTACAACTACTGCTTAGCTAAAGAACAGTACAATTAAACATTTTAGTAGCAAATAAATATATTAGCTGTCTTTACACAGCTTTTTTGGTCACTACATCAGTAAGCATGTCTTAATAGGTTAGGTTCAAAACTGTGCGGTAATTTCTAAGAAATGCCTATTGTTTTTGTTTTGTATTGTTTTTAAGTCAAACAGTTGCGGCGAGTGGTTACTATGGCAATGAAACCCCTTTACCATATGTACGTAATTTAAAAACTAGACCGTTTTTAGTCGCCAGAGTATTTGAAGTTAACAATAATCACAATACTGTAATTTTGTGTGACCTAACTAGGGCAACTTGCTCACGCATACCACTATGTGCAGACGTTCATAAGCCATTTTTTATTTTGACCCTGTTTGCTTCGTGGTCTACCCCTTTGCATACCTCCATTCCACTAAACAGAATCTTTCGGTTTAGCGATCCCATATCATTCAAGGAATTTTAATTATTTACCCCTTTGTATTTGGTTGCTTCTAAATGCCATAAGAATCGCTTAGGTCGTAAAACTTACTGTTAGACTCAACACTGTACTGTAAAAATTATAGCATGAAAACCCACCAAATTCACACCAAACTGGTGGTGTGAATGCCCACCATCCATGCATAGTGTTTCCTTTACACTTTCCACCTAGTGTGAATGCACACTTAGCGTGAATTTCACACTCAAGGGAATAGCGTGGACCTCTTACCGAACATTAATTATATTCATGTGCAGACAAAAACCAATGCTATTGTCATTGTAATCTACCTTATAAATGTGTTGTACACTGTGTGCAAAGTAAGAGAGTTGACAAAGATGTTGGTCCTCTGATTAATGAGATCTGAGATTCAGGCAATAAACATACACCAATTTTTTTTTTGAAAATTTATGTTGATATTATAATTAGAATCAACCCAACTTAAAATAATTCAGCATTAATGTAAGTATGAGTTCACATTGTTTATGGTGTGAATTCACACTGAATTTGGCGTGTTCTTCATATCAAAACGAGGAGGTGTGCACATCACACCATAATTTGGTGTGTATATATTGTTACAAGTGATTCACACTTAATTCGGTGTGAACTACACACATTTTAGCCTACAGTGTGCAGTATTTCTTTGGAACTTCTTGTTTTTTCAAATCGCAAAATGTTATGGCGAACGGTTACTATGGTATTGAGATCCTTTACCAGACATAATTTCAAAAACTCAGCCATTTATAGTAGCTGTGAGTGCTTGCTGTCAAAAACTACTGTTCTACAAGGCCCTTCAAGGTTTTCCAGGTTCATTGAAGAGAACCTGAGGGTTCCATCATACCACACTGAAAAAGTGGGTGGAGCACATCAGTAACTTCTTGTTGGATGTTCATTCTTTCCACTTGCACTCTATGAAGGGAATTTGGTAAAGGACTTTTAAAAAACCGAACTTGTTACCTCTAAATTGATGAATAGGGTCAACTCAGATAGTGAGAATGTGATATTAGAGAGCAAATTGAGGCAAGAGAGTAGTTCTGTATTTGTTAGCTAAAGTAAAGAAAACAATTCTGTAATTGTGTGGTAAAATTAATGGTCACAAATGCTAAATAGAATCCACTTTTGTCATCATGCAAGAATGGAAAAGCTCGCATCTTCAGGTAAAACACATCACATTACAATATTTTAGTTTTATGTAACCTAGCTGGGCAGGCTCGCTCGATATTTGTGCTTATTATATGTGTGTGTGTGTGTGTGTGTGGATGGACATATGTCATTTTGTACTTTGACCCTTGTATTTTTGTGTTTGCTTGTCGGTCAACCCCATCCCCGTTAAATAATTTGGTGTATCAATCTTTACCTGTACTATCTATTGTTTACCCCTTTAAATAAAATTGTGTCTGATGTATCTGATTTTTGCAGACGCAGTTAAGTCTTACAAATTTAGGAGGAAGGCAAAAGTACAAAAGAGAAAGCAAAGATGTGATTAATTGTAACTAAAACGCGGGTGGAATTCACGAGTAAAGGCAGCACAAGTTTCAAAAAGCAAAAGTAGGCAAAAGTTTCGCACAGCCTCTGCTAAGTCCACAATCCTGATAGTACAGAGAGACTCAGAAACATGGGAGGTAGACAAAGGAAGGACTCCATGACTTAAGAATAATGAGCTGAAGAAAGGAATGTTGGGGGATAAGAAAACAGAGATAGTTTAGCAGAGCAGGAGAGGGAAACTTATGTACCCTTAACCAATAGTAAAGAATCATCAACAATGAGTAAAAACCTATTACTTTCTTACTTCGCAATATTAAGTCTAGCGCCACCGTATGGCAGGGTACTTGCTAGTGGTTATAATTTTATTGCCAAACTGCTAATTAAACATGAAATGTATTAATCACTTTTTCCTGATAGTACATTAAAAAATCAGTATTCTAATTTACACTGCCAATAAAATAAACTTAACTTGCCATTTAACTTTATGATAATCACAACCTATAATTGAACTTAATATTATTAGATTTAAAAAGAATGCAAATTCCACTAAGGAAAAAATTGTTGTAAAGAAAAATGATTGTTTTTTATAGCTACTAGTTTAGGGACACTGTAGCATAATAGTAACATTAGTTTTGTGAGATATTTTATGTTCTTTATTACTAGTTATGTGCTTGAGCACAAATGGTGAGCAAGCCTGTGCACAAATGAAACACTTCAAAAGAATTTATCATTCCATTTCTAAAAATAAAAGTAGGTAACCAACCTCAATTTCCTGAGTGGTGGTTGGTAACTTCTGTAGTATCAAACATAAGTCATTCTGACTATCTCAATATCCAGTAACTCTAGACAACAAGCTCTCAGCTACAAAAAAATAAGGCCTGAATTATTTTTGTAATTTTAACCAACAATATGGAATTACGTACTTATTGCAGCTTCCCCAGAGAGTAGCGCTAGCTTCTTTAGTATTAATAATAAAAGCCATTCTTGACAACCAACGAGCGGCACTGAGCAGCCCCCCCACCTCCCCCAAAGCAACGAAGTTCTGAAATTATATTTGGTAAAGTGTTTTCAATGGCATAGCCACCAGCCACAGCAACTTCTTGGGACTTGAAAAACAACCGTTTCGCAGGGATTATCCCCCAATTCGGAGTCAAGGTAAGCAAGACTTGCTCAATGTTTAGTATCTGAAAAGGGGCCAAGCCTAAAAGGCCGTGTCTTAGAGTGTAAATAGGGCATTTTCAATGGAGCGTACTTTGGATAGTAGATTAGTGCAAAGCGGAATTCTTAGGCTAACTGATCCTTACCAGTATCATCCTTGGAAATTTGATTGCTTATCCCTTGACAGTCACTAGTCAAGTCACGAAGAGAATACAATGTACTCGTATAATTAATGATCAAGTTGGCAAGTTTGTGTAAAAGTGTTATGAAGAGCACAAATAAATATAACAAAATGTCGGCTAGCATTCAAATTTGAATTTTATAGTCAGATCAGCTCGCTCGCCATTTGTGCTGAACCACATCACTAGTCACATACTCATTCAAAACGACAACACTTTACCAAACTCATAATATATTCATGAATACACACCGTCATCGTTACTGACGCACGAGCATACTATTATATAGATTCTGTACACATTGTTTTCAATCCTAATAAACTTCATGGCCTTGCCAAAGTCTCTAAATATTCTCCAAGGTCGAACTCCTTGTGATTTCGACGCATGCTATTAAGTATGTGCTGTCTCATGCAGTCGAAGTTACGATTACTTTTAGATATATAAACTGATGCATTACAAATACATAAATGTTACTACCCAGCTCACCTTGACAAATAACTGAGGCTTGAACAAAACTACAGTTATGTTGCCCTGCAAGATTATTGTTAGGACAATCTAACAAGAAATCTTCATTTCCAGTACAGTTGAGATCAATGATGTTGACTTGTAGAGATGGTGTTGTGTTTCTTCCAATAGCTTCAGCTATAGCCCCTATTATAGATATTGTGCAATATTACACTAAAAATACAATTAACAAAATACATAAAGGTTGCACATACAGGGTAAATGATTAGATATGTGAAACTAAAATTGTTTTTATAAAAGTCGCTGATAATATTTAGCAATTTTTTTTACAAAACATGAAATATTACAAAAAATGGTATTGTACTTAATTTCCAAGTGTGTAATAATGTATATTTCCTACAAATTTAGAGACACGATAGTATGAATAGAATAAACTAGTAAAATTCTGGATAATTTCAGTTAAGATTTTGCTAAACTTAGCTAGCAACACTTGTCTAGTTATATTCGCAAATACATATCAAGTTTTATATGAAAATTTAAACTTTTAAATGCCAATACAATTACTTATCTTCCGTGTCTCCAATAAAAGTAAAATATACTGAATGAAACAATGTCAAAAAGAAGGCCAATTATTTATAGAATACATAAAACTACTTAATTATAGTCACAAGAAGCGACGAACTATAGAGAGCATTTAAGGGTTTAATAGGAGTATTGATAATGTCGTAGATTTTCATTGCTATTTAATAAATTCTTTGGTAATTCATTTTTATTAGCTTAGTAGCATTATATTAGTAATATAATGACAATACTTTTGCATAGTAAGCCTTCTTCATTTATGAGATAAGTACAAAATGATCATTTAAAATGACACATAATGTAAACAAGGAAAATGCACATAGCAGTCGGGTACACAGTCGCCAAAGTTTATGATAGGATTGGAGTCCAAGCAAAGTTATAAGCTTGAGGCCTTTGTCTAGATTTCATGTTGTATTAGTGCTATGTATTAAAGGCTCTGTTAACGACCTGGAGAAAAAATAAGAAATTATTTTCACAACTTTGGACTCACTCCAACATATTTTATTGGAATTTTTAATACATGTACTGAGATACCATTGTTGTCATACATTTTTCAACTGCCAAAAAATGGATGCCAAAATGGATGACAATTAATCTTAATAGTAAGTGAAACATAAGTGATGAGAGAGGAAGTTTAATATGTTATTAAATTTGAGACACATGGAAGTCACGGAATAATAAATAATAGCAGCACAAGTCGTGTGAACAATTTTCACTCAGATTCGCCTCGTGAAAGTTTTTGTTACATAATAATGTAGTTACTGACATATGTTGAATTGTATACTCGTCAAAAAAAAAGATCCTCACTTTGATTCAGCCATAATTCACACTGAGTGCTTCCCACTAATTTGGCTGTGAATGAATGAAGTTTGAATCAGATCATTCTTATAGTTTTCTACTGCTGAGGTATTTCAAAATAATACTACACTTTCTTAAAAACTTTGGCTATTTTAATACTATATACAGTATATCTATATTTGCATAAATTGTAAACTACAAACCATAACGGGAGTATCCCAGTTGGCTGCATACAACACTTGCATCTTTATTTTGCCAGTAGTCATTACAAATAGATCCCCAAAGGTTATTTAGGCATACTTCAACACTGCCATAGGTAAGATTATTGCTGCCACCATTCTGAAAAAAAATCCATAGCAATTAATTTTATATATTTGAATTAACATTTACTGTATTATAATCAACAGAACATAATATGAGTTTAACCTAACATTGGTAAAAATAATCAATCAAGTGCTTTCTATATAATTGTGCTAGAAAACTATAAAGTCTACTGTAGTGTAATTGAACTATATAGGCTACATGTACTGAAGAAGTAAGAAAAAGTTACATTGTAATGTGTGCCTACAATCTTTTAAATTCTGGTATAAGTATATCCCTTATGATTGCGGTATATGTTATGTTTGTACCTTGTCTTGTTTAATCTGTTCAATCAGTTTATTGAGATATGGTGAAATATTTCATTAGCAAGCTAATGCATTTACATGAGCCAGAGAAGAGGGAAAGTAAAGTCTGAGAGTGAAATATCTAGTAGTATCACTCTGATGAGTGCAACAAGTTATTGGCGAGCAAGCGTAGCGAGCGAGACACTTACAGGGGTAACACAATTGAAAATCGGGGATGTTTGTTTATTTATTTATTTGTATATATGTATGGACGTATGTATGTCATTTTGTACTTTGACCCTCGCGTTTTTGTGTTAGTTATGTGGTCGACCCCATCCCAAATTGCACTAAACAGAATCCTCTGGTTTATCGATCAGTACCCGTATCACCCTAGAAATTGAATTGTTTACCGTTTTGAATTCTTTTGCGGGTACAGTTAAAACTTGAAAACTTAAGGGACTTCCATTTCTATTCGAGTTAATGGCGGTGGTAAGTCAATGCGCTCTTTGTTATGGTTATAAGCCGTGCGCAACAGTATTTACTTGAAAATACATTGTCCACTAGACTACCGCGAAGGTAAGTCTGTGTAGGTGCATGTCCAGCTGTGTCAAAGCATTGTGTGTTACAACCACTACTTAGCTAAAGAATATCACAAAGAAATTTTTTAAATAACGCGTATTGTTGTGTTGTTTTTTTTCCCTTCAATTCAAGCAGTTGCATAGAGTTGTTACTATGGCACTGAAATTCCTTTACCGTGTATGCGAAATTTAAAAACTGGACCTTATTTTCAGTAGCTTCAGTGTTAGAAGTCAAAATCATTTATATAAAAATAGTATAGTCTTTAGGCTCGCTAGCCATTTGTGCTCAAGCACATCACTAGTTTATTCTATGCTATATATCTTCAGTGCAATAGTTTGTACTAGGGTTGGTAACTCTAGGCTGTTAAAATTGCTGGGGGCTCTGCATACTCCCAGCTGATATTTTAACAGCTGCTCTAACCAGGTTGGGTAAGCTAGGTAGCTGTAAACACACTGGATACAGGTAAGCTAAGCCTATCCATGATAATGAGTTTGCCCAATACAGCTGGAGATAACACAGTTGCAATGGTAGAGCTTGGAATAAATATATCTAAATATAATATTATGTATATTTATAGCCCGTTACCCGAGCGACCGCGCTTGTCGTTAAGAACTATAAATCTGATACAGTCTGGTATGCCCGTAAGAAAATGTATTAGCAGGGAAAAGTCTGATATAGTTCTTAGCAACCATAATTATGGTAGAAGGCAGATCAAAGCAAAATGGAATAATGAAGAGTTTGGGTACTTTAATACAATTACTAAGATAGCTAACGCTATACTTTGCTCGTTGTTTATGTTCTGGCTATAAAATAGTTATAAACCAAAATCATTAGGTTTGTATTTCGATTTATAAATCCTCGCCACTCGGGCTGCGCCCTCGTGTCTCGGAGTTTATAAATCGCATACAAACCTCAATTTTGGTTTATAACTATAACATATAATATATATATATATATATAGTACTTATTACATGTGTCAGAGTGTGATATGGTGAAATATTTCATGAGCAGGCTAATTTATTTTCAGGAGCCAAAGGCTAGTGAAAATAAAGCCTGAGAGTAAAATATCTAGCCATATCACTCTGAGGAGTGTAATAAGTGGTTTATTCCACACTAGATATCTTCACAGGAGTAGTTTTTTGGTAACTCAAGGTGAAAACTCACTAGGGGCTCCCCACAACCCCAGCTGATATTATAGCAGCTGCTCTAACCTGGCTGGGTAGGCTCTACTAGAGTAAAGGTAGCTGTAAAAACCCAGAAACTTGTACCCAGGCCCAGTTGCCATAACTACTCTGGTAATGAGCTTGCTGCAATACAGCCATGACATAACACTATGTGATATAGTGAGATCTAAATATCATTGTGAAGATATCTAGCTTGGAATAAATCTAAATATATATATATATACAATTATATTCACTTCCTAGGAGGTGACTAAGAGAACTGCCCAATCAAAGATTATAGCCTAGAGTTATGGTTCAAGACACACTAATTTCTAATACTTTTTGCAGCTAAGTCCTGAAGTCAATGGCAAGAGTGTCTCCTACAAAACCTGTAGAGCCTTATGATCTTAGTCTCACGTAATCAGACCCTTTATCAATTACTGATGGTAAAGGACATAGTTATGTGAGACTATCACCAGCAATATTAAACTTCAAGGAATACAACTTGACCTACCTTTACTGATAGATATCTAAAACTATTGTTGAGTTGATCTAAAATATTAATATGAAAATGTTTTATTCAATATACTGCCCTACCCTACTAAGTTCAGTAGTTCCATTTTAACATTACAAGTATAACCCATCTCTTACCTGTATTTCAGGAGTAATGATAGCACCATTAACTGTTCTTAAGTGAAGTACCAGTTCTTCAAAACAGGCTTTGTTTTATACAGTTGTTGACCATTAATTTTAGCTAAAAAAATACGAAAGTACTTTCTTATCTCAATCAATAAACTGCATAGTCCTCAGCATTGAAGCCATTCTGACTGTCCAAATGGCCATTAGATCCCGTCCAAAATGCACTAAGAAACTAACGGGTCTGGTAAAGAATCGTCAACTACTTTAAAATAAGACGTGTTGGCGAATTTTTTTTAATTTCGTATGGTAAAGGGATTCAATACCATAGTTACCACTCGTAACAACTTCCTGTGACTCGAAAACCACTGGTTCGTTATGACAACTTACGTGCATCCCTGATGCAAAACCGTAATGAATTTTCTAGGTAGCATACACAACAGATCAGACTTTTTCTCCTCTTTGAAACTTCTTGCTGAGCTGTAGACCTGCTGGCTAGATATTCGTGATTTTAGATGCACACTACCCTACTACACTTGTGAGATCCACTCCTTGCCCTACAGAGCATTGTCTAATATCAAAGGGGCAGAGGAGCCCCTTTAACTTATTGGTGAGCGAGCGAGACACTATATCAGGGATAACTCAATTTTGAATTGAAAAAGAAGCAACAAAATCAAATCACGTTATTTAAAATTTTCTTTGTGATATTCTTAATAGTAGTTGTACCGCACAATACTTTCACACAACTGAACATACCTACGCAAGACTTACCTTCGTGGTTCGTCTAGTGGACAATGCATTTTTAAGTAACTGTTGAGTAGGGCTTATAACTGTGACAAATAGCGCATTAACTTACCACCGCCACTAACTCGAATAGAAATGGAGCTCCCATAAGATTTTGAGTTTTAACTGCACCCGCAAAACAATTCAAAGCCGTAAACAATTCAATTTCTAAGGCGATACAGGTAATGGTCGCTAAACCGGAGGATTCTGTTTAGTGAAGTTTGGGAAGGGGTCGAACGCGGAGCGAACACAAAAATACAGAGGGTCAAAGTACAAAATGACATACGTACGTCCATATATATAAATAAACTAGTGATGTGCTTGAGCACAAATGGCGAGCGAGCCTAAAAACTATACTATTTTTATTGACTTCTAACACTGAATCTACTGAAAATAAGGTCCAGTTTTTAAATTTCGCATACACGGTAAAGGGATTTCAATGCCATAGTAACAACTCTCTGCAACTGCTTGAATTGAAGGGAAAAAACAACAACAAAACAATACACGTTATTTAAATGTGATATTCTTTAGCTAAGTAGTGGAGTGGTTGTTTGTAACACACAATGCTTTGACACAACTGGACATGCACCTACACAATCGAAAATCGGGGATGTTTATCGGCGAGTGAGCGTAGCGAGCGAGACACTTACAGGGGTACTAGTGATGTGCTTGAGCACAAATGGCGAGCGAGCCTAAAGACTATACTATTTTTATATGAATGATTTTGACTTCTAACACTGAAACTACTGAAAATAAGGTCCACCCCGTTCGACCCCTTCCCAAACTTCACTAAACAGAATCCTCCGGTTTAGCGACCATTACCTGTATCGCCTTAGAAATTGAATTCTTTACGGCTTTGAATTGTTTTGCGGGTGCAGTTAAAACTCAAAATCTTATGGGAGCTCCATTTCTGTTCGAGTTAGTGGCGGTTCGACCCCTTCCCAAACTTCACTAAACAGAATCCTCCGGTTTAGTGACCATTACCTGTCCCAAATTGCACTATACAGAATCCTCTGGTTTATCGATCAGTACCCGTATCACCCTAGAAATTGAATTGTTTACCGTTTAGAATTCTTTTGCTGGTGCAGTTAAAACTTGAAAACTTAAGGGACTATTCGAGTTAGTGGCGGTGGTAAGTCAATGCGCTCTTTGTCAGGGTTATAAGCCGTGCGCAACAGTATTTACTTGAAAATACATTGTCCACTAGACTACCACGAAGGTAAGTCTGTGTAGGTGCATGTCCAGTTGTGTTAAAGCATTGTGTGTTACAACCACTACTTAGCTAAAGATAATCACAAAGAAAAACTTTTAAATAACGTGTATTGTTCTGTTGTTGTTTTTTTTCCTTCAATTCAAGCAGTTGCAGAGAGTTGTTGCTATGGCACTGAAATCCCTTTACCCTGTATGCTAAATATAAAAACTGGACCTTATTTTCAGTAGCTTCAGTGTTAGAAGTCAAAATCATAAAAATAGTATAGTCTTTAGGCTCGCTCGCCATTTGTGCTCAAGCACATCACTAGTATACAAACAAACATCCCCGATTTTTTTCATTTTTACCCCTGTAAGTGTCTCGCTCGCTACGCACGCTCGCCAATTATGTTCGGACGCACGAAAGTCATTTTTGTACTTTGACCCTTACGTTTTTGTGTTAGTTCGATGTGCGACCCCGTTCCAAAAGCCACTAAACAGAATCCTCTGGTTTATCGATCAGTACCCGTATCACCCTAGTGCAGTTAAAACGTGAAAACTTACCGCGGGAGTTACGTTTCTATTTCAGTTAGTGGCGATGGTAAGTCAATGCGCTCTTTGTCATGGTTATAAGCCGTAGCAACAGTATTTACTTGAAAATGCATTGTCCACTAGACTTACCACGAATATGTCTCGTGTAGGTGTATGTCCAGTTGTGTCAAAGCATTGTGCGTTAGCTAAAGAATATCACAAAGAAAACGTTTAAATATAACGTGTATTGTTTTGTTGTTGTTTTCCTCTTCAATTCAAACAGTTGCAGCGAGTTGTTACTATGGCACTGAAATCCCTTTACCGTGTACGCGTAATTTAAAAACTCGACCTTATTGTAAAAGTCATATAAAATTTTTTAGGCTCGTCGCCATTTGTGCTCAAGCACATCACTAGTAGTCTAGGGGAGCAACTGCCCCCAGCCCCCTGGTATTGCCAGTGAAAGAAAGCATTTCTAGGGAACTTAAGCACAGGCTTGAGCCTAAGCCTAAAATAAGGCTTGCTTACTGCTGTAGCACCAGAATAAACTGGGTACAGGAAAAAAAATGCTGTTTTGGGGAGAAAAAAAGAGGGCATACGTATACATTCATCTTATCACATGACAATTACTCAGCATAGTTGATTAGTGACTGCTACATGAGTAAGTGTGATATTAAATCACGGTCCAAAATAGCCAGTGGACAGAACATAATTTTGTACCAGTGATATGTTATTGTGGTACTTAGTAAAGTCGATATTTTACTTGTACCAAACCCTTCAATGTCTCAGGAACAAAAAAATACTGTGTGTTTGAAGTAGTAACTGTGGTATAAAATTGGTGAACCATCACAACTCCAGAAACTATCGCTGGAAACCACCCTCCCCCTTGGGATTTGCCCTTGGGATCAGAACAGCACAATGGCAATTCCTCAGATTCAAGGTTAACTTTTACATATGTCACCTGTAATTGGGTGATTATTATTGATTAGTAACTATGAATTTAATCACACATTTTCGCCAATCACACCAATTAATTAAATGGGCGCATCATCCACACTTTTCGTACATCACTTGTTATACTTCTAGTTGTTAAGTTTTTCAGTATCCAAACATTAATTGGCATGGAATATAATTTTGATAACAGTCAGCTATTCATGATATCATCTTACAACTTGTGTTAAAAGTTCTGTTCCCTTACAGTGAGAGTTTCTCTGTAGCTTCATAATTGGGTAAAGTCGTTCCCACTTATAGCATAAAAATTCGCCTATTCAACCAATTAATTTACAAAAAAGCTGGAGCTTTTTAAACAATGTCATCCATTTATCTTTTGGGGGTCATACACTTTCTGTTTATATGCTGGCCTGACTCCAGAGCGTTTCCTCGGGTGGTAGCTGGGTGCTAGCTAAAACGATCAGGTTAGGGAAAACTATGTTTAACTTCAGTAATTTTAGAAGGATTGGCAACCATGTCCGGCTTTATTAAGGGTGTAGCCATAAACGCTAGAAAACAATCTAAAACAATCACCTAACAAATACCACGTAGTGAATTGCCACGTAGCAAATCGCCACAACTTCAGCGATAAGAATAACACAGCATGAAATAAAAAATAATGAGTCATGTCCAAAAGTTATACTGAAACATTACAGAATGTCCATCTAGCTATTTCCCTTTGCTCACCAAGCGAACATCCCAATCAGTACACTGAGACCTGGCTAATATTGCGATCGGGAGCGTCAGTAGCACAGCAAATACGTTGAAACGCACAAGGAACCACATAACTGCAGGTAACATTATAAAAAAGTCAAATTTCAGAATTTATAGAAACTATAGCAGGGATTTCCCAGACATTGGTGGACATCTGGTTGGAAGAGTACTACTGCAACCCCATGAAGCCACACAAACTAACCACAGATAACCTTGCCTTGCTTTTTTTCTACTTTTTTTTAAATTTTACTACATGTATAGGTTGCACCATGACTGGGAGTATCCTGGGACTGAGCCAGACACATAATACAGCGTGCAAAGCGGGCGTAAAGATGTCTCTAAATTTGTTCTAGAGGGAGTGTGGAAGTGATCAGAGCCTCACCTCCCTAAATAGTCTGAATTTCTACCGCTAGCAGTAGGGGCTGTGTATTCCAGTGATCTTTATCAAGTGTCTGTTACTTTAGCTGCCGGACTACTGGGCTATGATTAGTCTAACATGCGCAGCCCCTCCACGAATAAACGGTAGAGTCCGGTGACTCCAACGCACCCGTTTGGGAATAGCGGAATGCAATTAAACCTTGCGCGGGGGGGGGGGGGTTATTTATCGTCCTGTCATAAATCTTTGCAACTGGTTTGTATCGTGAGAATTCTTGCTGAGGCTATGACAGCAGTGTACTGCTAAAATAACATGTACAAGCTGTGAGAAGAAGAATGTAGCAGCACAGTGTTTTTCCAAAGCTTAAAAAAGTTTTCTATTTGCTGAGAACTCAGCTCGAAAGGCAAATTGAGTGAATCAGTCACTTCAATATTATTAGACTGGAACTCTCCATTTTTTTCCAGAGCACTTTTCAGCTAGGAGCTTACATAAGTGCATCGGTGAGACTGGTGAGAAATAGTTCTATTCAAATTTTGTAGCCGTCTACACACAATTAAATCTTACGTAAGAAGTACACATTTTATACATTCCAGGAGAGCTAGCTACTACAATTACTATGAACTTATGAAATGTTAAGAGATGATCAAACAGGAAGGGAGACAAGCAAAGCAAAGGCTGCCATAGCTGGAACAATACCTAATGCATCTTTTCCTGTAGCAAAAGGTCTGATGACCTCCACATGCAACTCTTTCAACTTGTTATACTAGTCTCGTCAGCCGGACCCTTTACCTAATCGCTCCTCTCGGAAGGGTGTGGTTACTCTAATGCAATCTGTTTGGTATGTCACCCCAGGATTCCCGAGAACCAGGTAGACTTTTATTACGTAAGAGATAGCTAACTAAGCATCAGTAATTCTTTGGCAGTGGTATCTGAATTTATTTCAAATGCCCCTTGGCTATTCTCAGTCTGACAGAGGCTGTCATGTTGCTGCAGTTAATCGCAACACCACATCAGCCACGAAAAAGAATGCCACATGCTAAGTGACAGTGTTTATATGAATGTTTGCCCTTGCTTCATATTGTTAGACAGGTAGAAATCATAAAAGATTCCAAGTCTAAGTGTCTGACTTTCCATAGTGTAGAAATTTACATTTTGTTTATTTAGTTTTCTTTACACTTGTTGATCAGCCCTCAATGTTTGGATAGAATGAAATCATTTATTGTTAATGAAGCACATTGCATCAAGAAGTGGTAAGTTTATTACACTATCCATTGAAGTTAATTTTTACTAATTATTTATTTTTCTGTCCTCTGTATGTGTATTTTCTTTCACTTCATCATTGAAGTAATTACATTAACCAGATTTTACTCTCCTTCTTCCATTTTTATTGACCCTTGCATTCTCCTGCTTCTTCCACTCTTATATATATATATATATTTTATATTATATAATTACAGTACTTATTACATGAGTCAGAGTGTGATATGGTGAAATATTTCATGAGCAGGCTAATTTATTTTCAGGAGCCAAAGGCAGTGAAAATATAGCCTGAGAGTGAAATATCTAGCCATATCACTCTGACAGAAGAGTGTAATAAGTGGTTTATTCCACACTAGATATCTTCACTGAAGTAGTTGTTTTGTTAGCACTCACTAAGGGGCTCCTCACAACCCCAGCTGATATTATAGCAGCTGCTCTAACCTGGCTGGGTAAGCTCCACTAGAGTAAAGGTAGCTGTAAAAACCCAGATAACTTGTACACCAGGCCCTGTTGGCAATACAGCCATGAGATAACACTTTGTGATATCCTCTTGGTCATGTACCTAAAAATATCATTGTAAAGATATCTAGCTTGGAATAAATAAATAAATAAATAAATAAATAAATATATATATATATATATATATATATAATAACCATTATGGTTAGGTACTGTAGATGAACACTCTTTCCCACCTTAGTTCAGCAACCCAGCATTCAGGTTAATAAGGTACTTCAAGATACCTCTGTTCAAAGGTTTAGTGATTTGTGTATGCACTTTGCAAGCGATGATAACTATGACCAAGGTTCACTTTTTTCTCCCATTTTCCCCCCTTGTCACACATAATGACGATGTTTTACCAACTCACATCGTCTCATGAATTATTCATGAATATACATACCGTCATCAACGTTACAGACACACAAACGTATTATGATAATATGGATAGCTCATTTGTAGTAATTAAAAATAATCACACATGTACCTTGTTTACTATTACCATTAGAATGAAGTATTTCATGGGGGTGGGGATTCTTCCATATTACAAACACTGCATAGAATTACATCTTTATAATTATAACACTTTTCATGCTTCCTTTCAAAGTGTGTACCTCTATGTGTGTTCATTTCTACTAGCTGAAGCTATTACTATTAGAGCTATTAATTACAACTTTGAAACCTTAACAGTACAGCTTGGGTGAGGTAAGGTAATGCTTGTATTAAAAAAACAAAAAAACCCACAGGCTTATTCATGTTTAGATGTGAACAGGCAAGCCTATGAAGTGCCCTGGAATATATTGCTTACCAAATTTCACATCTCACTGGAGCATATGCCAGTGTATACAACATCAAAGAAAGAGAAATTATAAAAAAAAAAGTTCAAGTGTGTGCTGAGAACTCTGAAAATCGGGGTGGCCATGTTATCTCAAATTGGAACCATTGTAGCAGTAATTTGCTCAGGTGTGAAGGCTTTCATATACATTGGAGCATCAGTGAGCTGAGAAAAACATCAATTCTGTTATAAAATGATAGTATGGATTGGATTGAGTATGTCTGTTAATAGGCATAAACCACCCTCAAAACCTACATAGCCGGGGGGAAAATAATATACTTTTTACAATATGAAGTGAGAGATTTAAATTTTGAATCTTTTATGATTTCTACCTGTCGAACAACATGAAGCAAGAGCGAACATTCATATCAACACTGTCACCACATAACCTGTGTCCTTTTGGTGATGATGGTGAGGATGGAGGCAGTAAAGATAGTATCCCATTTGAAATGGCAACAAACATTGCAAGGAAGAAACTACTGGAAGATACAACTCTGGAGGAGTGCACAATGCTGTAACCAAATGAAGTTACTAATTTGCTCAGTTTTTGTTTGAATGCAACTACTTATCCTATAAAGGTCACTTTTACCAACAGACATTTGGTACTGCAATTGACTCACCAGTGTCAGTTACTGTTGCAAACTTAGTGATGGAAGATATAGAGGAGAGAGCCATTGCTACATATCACACACCACCTGTATTTTGTACGTGATACATAGATGATGTTTGTACATCAATAAAGAGCGAGGATGTTATGGGATTTAAAGACCACTTAAATTCAGTTGAGCCATCTATTCAGTTCACTGTTGAACTGGAGACCAATCACGAGTTGTCTTTCCTGGACACACTAATCCACCATCATGAAAATGGTACAATAACAACTAAAGCATACAGGAAACAATCACATACCAATCAGTACCAGCATTTTGACTCACGCCATCCAATGGCTCACAAACAAGCAGTCATTAAAACACTTTTCAATAGAGCCAAAGGGGTTTGCAGCAATGCTCTCGATAGAATGAAGAAAGAGTTGTACATCACAAATGCACTGAAAGACAATGGCTATCCATTGACTGTGGTTAAGAAATACAACAACAACTCTCCTTCCAAGCAATCAGACAGAGATCCACGAGATGCAACAGTTGTCAGAACTTATCCGAATCTATTAGAAGAATTCTCTCTACCATTCGCACAATTGGGGCTACACACACTCGGATCGCCTTTTCCCTGGTGGCTGCGTACCTGGTTCTTAGGATAACCATCACCTGGCTCCTTAGAACTACCTTCCTAGGCTCTGGAGTTCTTCTCTACCTGATTCCAGATCCACAATCATTATGCTGGCAGACAGCTCTTTACTAGTAAAAATTTCCTTTATTATTAAAGTTTAAAACCACTAGTCATAAATGGTTTTTTTTAATCAAACATTTCGGCTGCTATTCAGCTAGCCATCATTAGTGAAACATAAATAGTAACTGCTAGAAATGATGCTATAGCTATGGTAATGCTATTGTAAATGTTTGGTGATACTAGCAACACCTCAAGCTATGATGCTCTTATACACCCCAGGAAGTATCCCAGTGTATAACATTGTTGCCCTGTTTGCTATATACCATGACATCGCTGTTTCCATGATGACCTGTGATCAACCACTTTAGCTTTCTTCCAGTTAGTTACATGATTGTTATGAACAGCGTGCTCTGGAACTGCGGAAGTGTAATAAGTGCAATCAGTAGAGGTCAGAGATCTTTGGTGTTCTTTCATTCTGTGCTCCAGTGTCCTCCCAGACTGTCCTACATAAATTTTGTTGCATGTCCCACACGTATCTCGTAAACCACTCCATTTTTCTGATGTTCTGGTGTTTTTGCTTTTGGATGTACTACCAGCCAAAGGACTATAATTTTCCTAAAAGAGTATTTGGAAAAAAAGGAGACACTTCCAGAGCATTTCAATCGCACTGGTTTAAAATTTGGACATTCTTACACTACGATGAGGCGAAGTATGATGTCTTCTGTCATACTTGCATGGTTGCAGCAAAAAGAAAAATGTTATCTACCAATAATTTAGATCCAGCTTTTGTAAGTTGTAGTACTAACAATAACTGTTACGGCTTGTTTAACCTATAATGCTTTTCTTTCTTTTTAAAACTAAATTTTAACTACTAAATTTTTTTAGATAAGTCGTGGTTACTGTAATTGGAAAGATGGAACAAGGGGTTTCAAAAACCACATGGGCAGTGCTTGTCATCATGAAGCCGTTCAAATGATGACTACAATTCCAGCTACTACTGGAAATATAGGAGCAATGCTATCTAAGGAGTCAGGAATTCATAAAAGGAATGCATCTACAGCTCTCCTTGAAATACTTTCCACAGTAAGGGTATTGTGTCGACAAGGGTTACCGTTACGAGGTGACAAAGGAGAAAGTGACAGCAATTTACATCAATTGTTGCAAGAGAAGGCACAAACCAATACAAATTTAGCGCAATGGCTAAAAAGGAAAGAAAATGTATATACCAGTGCAGATATTCAAAATCAAATGATTAAGATTATGGGAATAAATATAATGCGTAAAATAGCTACAGATATTCATGCTTCCCCATTTATTACAATAATGGCTAATGAAACGGCAGATACTTCCAATGTTGAGGAAGTTTCTATATTTATACGTTATATAACTGATGAGCTTGAAGTTCACGAGGATTTTTTGGGTTTGTATTCTGTTCCATCTATTAATGCTGCAATGCTAGTCTCAGCAATAAAGGATGTTTTTTTGAGGATGAATATTAGTTTTGACAAAATTACGAGGGCAATGTTATGATGGGGCAAGTGCTATGAGTGGGAGTAAGAATAGTGTTGCTAAGTGCATTAGTGACATTGAACCAAGAGCACTATTCACCCATTGCTATGGCCATGCTTTAAATCTGGCAGCAAGTGATACTGTGAAAAAATTGAAGATTGTAAAGGATGCACTCAACTTAACACAGGAGATAGCTAAACTAATTAAGTATTCGTCACGAAGAGAGGGTATTTTTAAGAGTATTAAGGAAGCACGTCTCGATGATACAAGTGGTATACGAGTGCTATGTCCTACACGCTGGACAGTCAGAGCGGATGCTCTTGCAAGCATAACAAATAATTTCAAAGCTTTAATGCTTACATGGGAAGAGACAGCTAAAGTTGTAAAGGATACTGATACAAAATGCAGGATTTATGGAGTTTCAAAGATAATGAATTCTTTTGATTATATTATTTTTGGTAATATTCTTGGTGAGATGTTGCTTAAACATTCAGATAACTTAAGTAGTACTCTACAACATAAATCTCTTTCTGCTGCTGAAGGACAAAAAATTGCTCACATGACTTTGGAAGTTATTAAGAGACTTAGAAATGAAGAGAGTTTTGATCTTTTCTGGATGAAGGTAGAAAAATTTAGTGAGGAAAATGGCATTGAAAAGCCATCTTTACCTCGTAGACGTAAATGTCCCATGCGATTTGATGATGGCGAGTCAGAAGATCATTTTCATTCTGAAATTAAATCATTTTACCGGCAATCATACTATGAAGCGGTAGACTTGCTTATTTCTTGTATTGAAGACAGATTTCAACAACCAGGGTATGAAAAATATAAGCGTCTGGAATCGTTACTTCTTAAAGCATGTACTTCAGTGGATACTGAAGAGGAAGTTGCAGAAATTTGCCAGTTCTACAAAGATGATTTTAATCATAGTATTCTTCAGACTCAGCTTCAAGTTTTCCATACTCATTTTAGTTCAACCCAAACCGACAATCATCCTCAAAAAATTGACATTTTTGACATAAAAAAATACTTTTTGTCCCTCTCTGCTGGCCAACTGTCACACATGTCGCAAGTCTATGGTCTGCTGCAGTTAATCTTGGTGATGCCAGCTACGAATGCATCCTCCGAAAGATCTTTTAGTGCTTTGAGACGCATAAAGATGTATTTAAGATCTACTATGAAGCAAGAACGTCTTAATTATTTGATGCTTCTTCACATTCATAAAACAAGAACAGATGAAATAGATTTAAAGTGTATTGTCAATGAATTTATAGACGAATCCGAACACCGTAGCACTACTTTTTCTAAGTTTTAAGTTCAGTAAAGAACTTTAATCATTTATGTAACAATCTATTGTAATAAAAATTTTGAAAATTGTAATGTTCATAATAAAAAATTAGAGGTCCTTTTTACTAGTTTTATTGCTGTATCCACTTGTGAATTCAGTGTTTAAGCCACTTCCACCTGCAATAAGTTCAAACTTGTAACTAAAGTATAGACAAACCACACCCACAAACTATTAACCACACCCATTTCCGGAGCCGCACCACCCCAAAATTGCTTGCTACGGGCCTGTATCAAGTTGTGTTAAGATCCTTTTGGTTCATCCATCTGTAAAGTGCAGCATCTAAAGCTGTATAGCCCCACTTTCTAACAGTGCTGCCCCCCCCCCCCCCCCGGAACCAAATTCCTGTATCAAATCCTGCCAATTTTGGCTTGGTCAGTTATATATTCCTAATATTTTCCTTGTTTTCCAACAGCTGCCGATGCAGTATATCAGACCACTCTATCCAAGAAACTCGAGTGTGAACAGAAGTTCCTCGACCAGCAGGCAAGTGTGGATGCCACTGTAGTACAAATAGAGGCTTACACAAAGGCCTTGGAAGATATTGCAACAGAGGAAGACGAGTGCAAAAGGCTGATAGAAGAACTACCTACACAGATCACTGCAGTTCAGGCTAAACTAGATGCTTATAATCAGCTCATGGCTGCTAACTGAGATCCGGTTACCCAAACTATAGGTTGTTTTTTTAGTTAATTTTTTTCCTGGCCGTCAATTACTAATCATGTGATCGTATTGAAATTATTTCCTCACATTCATTCCCTTCCTCTCATTTCTCCCGTTTTCAACTCTTCCAGCAACATCGTTGACACTCTTCATTGCATGTATCAAGAGTTGCATTCATAAATGATAATCTTATTATTTCTTACAAGATAGTTTTGATGCTATTGACCACACACAAGCATGCATGTAAGGTAGATGTGGGTTGTTAAGCGCTTGCACTTTATTAAGTGCTGGTTTTTGTGGTACTTGTTTTTCTTCTCGGCTTGTAGCACTTTATGTACATACATGAGATGACTTGTAGTCATTTTCTATGATTGTTGTAGTCCCACTGCTGAGGTAACTATGTCATTAGCTGATAAAATAGAATTTTTTTAGCATTTTTGGAACACTGAAGAATTATGAGCATTTTAAGTGTGCTGAAGCATTTTCAGGTGAACTTTTAGATATTACACACAAAAGATAGATAATTTTATGGCAGATTAAATCATGACACATACGACTCGTGTATACTGCATGCTTTATCGGAGCCGTTGACGTGAATAATGTAGGAAGTAATGTAGGAAGTATTAAGTGTTGTTGTAAGTGTTAAGTGTTGTTTTAGTTCATTAAACACAAGATCCCCAGATATCTGAGGTGGATGAATTCATATACTGCAACTTACACAAGATAACGATATCTGAACTTTATAGAAATAGATCTTTTGGCTGTGGTATGATTAATAGCACCTGTGCGGCTAACAGCTTCTGTTCTTCCCTTATGAAATCCAAGAAGTGGGTTATTCCGGCAGAGCCCGACTCGTGTAAAGTGTGATCCCAGCGTAGAAATTTGGTAAAGGGTCTGGCTACACCAGACTGGTAAAGAGTGGGAGGTGCTAGACTAGATCAGCTGCTGGAGGCTTCAGAACTGTGGGTACAGGGCTATCTATCCAGCTGACTAGGATAGGAGTGGTGTGGTGGAAGAATCTGAATCATCACCTGCTGGGGTCTCTGAAGCTATACCCTTTTGTATAGTGAGATAATAATAATAACTATGTATTATGTTTATACAGTGTTTCACATTTTGAAGGTTTATATCTAATTTACTCCTCACCAGCGTACCAGTAGTTTCACTCATTACAGGGCATATGTAATAATTTTAAAATATTGGTTATTTATGCAATCAATTCTGGATATTATATTACAAAAAAATGGCGACTAAGAATGTCTCTCTCTGTTCAGTTTGTCTCCGAAGAGTAACTTTGACCAGTGCAGGTGTAGTAAGGGCTCACGGCCCTATTGGTAAGATGTGCTAATGGGCTGGAATACCCCGAGAACTAACAGCAAAGGTGGTTCTGTCTAGCGGCAGCAATGAAGCCAGACCATGCGGCCAGCCAGATTCACTACCGCAATCATCCCCCATCTGGAACGAGATGGTGACAGCCCGGTTACTGCCAACATTAGTCCGGTGGGAAATTGTACTTTTGATGCAATTATTGTGACAGAGTGGACAAAAACATGTTGAAGGTATGTACAGCAATATTAGAAGGGGTGTCATCCAGATATATATTCCTTTACAAAAATATGTCTTACAAGAAACTTTGGTCAATATAATCGGCATTACACGCGAATTTTTTATTTGCGCGCCAAATACAATTATTATAGCGAAAATAAAAAACGGCGATATTACAGGCAGCTAGACTATTTAATAGAACTAGCTACCCTGATAGCTAGCCAGGTGTAGCAAGTTTCAGAAAATTTATTTCAGTAGAATAAAACCATAATATTTCGGCTTGTGGAGCCTTCTAGTGGTTACTGAACTGAATGAGGGTGACTGAACGAGGAACTTTGTATAAACAGATGATACAGAACATGAGATCATTGTGTGGTGGGGCACAGCCCCTGGGAATGTTAGTTAGTGTCGGACAATTTCTGTGACAAGTGAGTTATACTTGGGAGGTGTGAAGGTGTAGTCATAATTTAATTAGTAGCAGTCATTCTGGAGGGGCCACTAATTAAATTACGACTACACCTTCACACCTCCCAAGTACAACTCACATGTCACAGAAATTGTCCAACACCAACTAACATTCCCAGGTGCTGTGCCCCACCACACAATGATCTCATGTTCTGTATCATTGGTTTATACGAAGTTCCTTGTTCAGTCACCCTCATTCAGTTCAGTAATCACTAGAAGGCTCCACAAGCCAAAATATTATGGTTTTATTCTACTGAAATAAATTCTCTGAAACTTGCTACACTTGGCTAGCTATCAGGGTAGCTAGTTCTATTAAATAATCTAGCTGCCTGTAATATCAGGTGACTCCTTAATCATTAACATTAAAGTATTAAACCACAATACATCATAATAAACAATTTATATTAAGCTCTTTTACATAATTAACTGTTAATAAAAATTTCACACTTTAAAAATTTTGTTTTAATTAAACAATTTTTTTGGCACCCCTTCTGATACTGTTATATATGCCAAACCGAACCTGCATACCAAGTTTCATGCTTTGGTCCACACTGTCACAATAATTTTTCTTATCTGCTGGACTACATCTAGGATCGTGAAAAGAATCCCCAGGCCAGCCAGGGAACAGTGCCGTTTAAAGTTGGGAGTCCATTTTGAGATATAGTGAGAATAATGAAGTGAGTTCTTGGTACAGGCTTTTTTGCTATGCCACCTGTTGTTTGAGACTGCCCAGCAAAAGAAACTCCTCTCATTCTCTGGCGAGTTTAATTCAGAAATAAGTGATGGAGGAAGCTTTACCCCATAGGCATTCTAGCCTCACCTCCTCCTCCATGAAGGGACAAAGTCCTGGTTATCCATTGGAATCATTGGCCTGTCAAGTGTCTAGGAAGATTGAAGCGGGTGATATTAAAGGAGCCATTCGGTTAGCAAGCACAAAGGATACTTTGGCAGTATTTAGTGACAATACTTTATCTGCCCTTCAATCCAAACACCCATCACCTCACCACCTCCTGCTTCTCTGCCAGATGGCTTAGTTAGACCAGCTAGTCTTGTGATCAAGGCAATAAAATCCTTCCCAAATGGCTCCGCTGGAGGTCCGGACAAGTTACTCCCACAGCAACTCAAAGACTTGCTGCCAAAAGACGAAATTAACGAGGATTCATCCTTCGTTACTCTACTGGCAGATTTCCGCTCTCTCATACTAGAAGGCCATACTCCTGAAGAAGTTCGTTCCTTTTTAATAAATATAATGGGGGGATCAGACCCATAGCCGTAAGATGTACCCTAAGATGTCTGGCTGCTAAAGTGGCAGGATATATGGTCATTGATGATATGGTTGCCCTTTTAGCCCCCCAACAGCTGGGATATGGAGTGAAAAGTGGAGCTGAGACAGCCGCGCATGCGGCTAGAATATTCTTAGTGAACATGGACTCAAAATGTGCATTAGTGAAGATGGACTTTAAACATGTATTTGCTACAGGCCGTGAGTGATTTAGCTCCTACCATCTATCCATTTGTACACTCACTATACTCATCCCCATCAGTATTACACTGGAGAGGCCAGTCTATCTCCTCAGCAGAAGGAATTCAACAAGGGGATCCCTTGGGTCCCCTACTATTCTGTCTGACAATACATCAGCACAGTTAACAGCTGAGATCTGAGTTCTGCATTTTGTATGTGAATGGCATATCTTTAGGCGGATCTTGTGCTGACATTTTACATGATCTTAGAGTGATACATGATGCAGAAGAGCTAGGACTTGTCTTAAATAATGGCAAATCAGAGATAATTACCAGCAACCATACTACCTTAGGATCCATTTTAACTTGTCTTCCAGGAGCAAGAGTTGTTCCCCCTTCCAGTGGTCCCCTTTGGGTGATGTCAACTCTATATCGACCGCCATAGTACAGAAAATTGAGTTTTTGGAGAGAGTGGGTGAGAGGTTGAAGTATCTGACATCTCATGACTCCCTTGTACTACTACTACGTAACTCACTGGCCAATATCTGCTTCGTAGCTACATCTCCTGTTTTCAGTCCTCCACTTCTCTGGTTCTACATATGGACAATGAGTGTCTTAGAATTGCTGTGGTTTTACGCATGGGTATTCCAATTTGTGGACTGCATCCTTGTCACCACTGTGGATCAGAGGTTGATGTAACAGGAAGACATGCTTTGAGCTGCAGAACTGGTGAAGGTAGACTTCACCACCACTCAGCCTTAAATGACATTATCCACAGAACACTTGTCTCTGCGCATGTGCCCTCCAGGCTGGAGCCTCCTGTTTTATTGAGGTCTGATGGCAAGAGACCAGATGGTGTTATCATAGTGCCATGGGAATTTGGAAGACTCCTAGTCTGGGATGCCACCTGCCCTGACATGTATGCTCCTTCTTACTCCAATCACGCTACAGTGGTGGCAGGCGAGGTGGCTTCTCAAGCAGAAGAATGGAAGTGCATGAAATATGCCTGTCTGTCAGTTATTCATTCCTTCACACCAGTGTAGAGGCCAGTGGAGTATTTGGCCCCAAGACCTGGAAACTATTAAAGGAGTTGGGCAGGAGAGTCAGGAGAGAAACTGGGGAGGAGAAGGCGTCTTCCTTCCTTTACCAAAAAATATCAGGGACTGTCCAATGCAGGAATGCCATTTTTATTTTAGGTGGGCACCCCAATTGACTAGAACTAGATTATTCATATTATTATTATTATTCATTCTTTTATTCTTTTTATTTTATTTTATTATCATTTTTGTCATTTTATTACCTTTTGCCTTGCCAGTTATAATTAACTATATTGGCTCATATTACATGAAAGCAGTGGGGTAAGGAAGCTGGTAGTCTTGTGTAGTCCCATCTTTTACCAATATTGTTACAGCCATGCAGATTAAGAAGCTGGGACAAGTTACATTATAGCTAAATTTTTATTTTGTAAATAAAGCTTTGCTACGAATTGTAGTCATATATATAATTATTATTAATTAATTCATAAATAATAATAACTCATGATGAATGACTGAATCATTAATAACTAATAGCAAAAAAAAAACAAAACAAAAACAAACAGTAACAACAAAAAACAAAAAAAGTGAAGTATGGTGATACAAACAGACAAAATCAACAAACCACACACAAACAACATCAAAACCAACAAACCACACACAAGCAACAACAACAACAAACAACAAACCTAATGGAAAAAACCCCATAAGCCCATGCCATATCCCTGGTTACCAACACAATAGGTATTTCTTTTCCAAGGAAGCTTGCGTAGCTCTCCGCTCTAGAGGCGCCAGAGATGTTCAGTGTTCTACCAGGAATTATTGTACTAAGGAGACATAGAGCAGTGGTGTACACAGTGTGAATTCAAGAAATTTTGACAATTAATAACCAATGAGCTGAATGAATAATTCACAAAAATGGAGGCAAGAAAACAAAAAGCCTCGTCTTTCTCCTGAAGTTTTGTGTATTGACCATATTATTGGGTAAGCGTGGGAAGTAGCTACATATTCACTGAAATGTGGACGGTTACGTATGGTTTCCTATCAGGTTTCCTATCCCGTGTCTCCCGCTTTCTGGTCGAGCTGCTTCCTCATAAATTGAGAATTGCTCGTTTTTGAACGAGCGAGCTGCCGTTTCTCTGCATTTAACTATGCTTCAGTTTGCACTGAGGGTGCTGATTAGCTTGTTTGCTATAGTTGTGGCTGTTTGGTGCCAGTGTGAGAGTGGACAAGTACGGTTGGTAAGTTGTCCTATAATTCTTTTAACTAGCTACCAAAGTTTTCATCTGCATTGCTGCTTGGATTGCTTATGGCAAGTTACAACTAAGTGATCAGCTATAGCTATAGCTATTTTGTCTTCACAGATTTATTTTTATACAATTAGACAGGTTAAAGCTATAACTGCAGAAATGTTCTATTTACAAGTTGTGGCTTACTTACTGCAAAAAAACAAACAAAAAAACAACAACAACAACTTAAAAATACTTGATATCTTGCAGCAAATTATTTGACATGCTCTATTTGGCATTTTAAAATATTTGTAGAATGGCGGAGGTGGAGACTATGGCCGTGTAGAAGTCTGCATTAATGGCACATGGGGTATTCTCTGTGATCAGGACTGGAGTAGTAAAGATGCAAGTGTGGTGTGCACGCAACTTGGATACAGTCGTTATGGTTAGTGAAGTCTATTATTATTATAATTTTGGCAGATAATTACAATCTAAATATAAATCCACACCTCATTGCTTTAAGGAAAAAAGTGAATTCTATTCCTTGTTCTACTGACAGTTGTAGATGGTAGCTATCTGCTGCAGATGAAAATGTTCAATGTTTCTGATGACACAAAATTATCAGCACAGAAACAATGGATGATAATACTTCTCTAAAAATATCTATAAATCACATCCTGTTGTATTCCTCACTTAGTTCACTATATTCTGTAGAGAATTTTGACTTGCTCATTAGCAAGTGAGCAAAGCAAATGAGGCCCTATCAGGTGTATCACAATGAAAAATCAGAGATATATTTTTGTTTGTTTACTTATATATATGGATGTACGTACGTTGTTTGTAGTTATGTTAGTTTGGTGATTGACACCATTCCAATATCACTGAACAGAATCCTTTTTTTTTTAATCGATTTTTACCTGAATTATTTCATTGTACATGCAATTGAATTGTTTACTGCTTTGAATCCTTTTTGCGAGTACAGTTAAAACTTACGAACTTAGCTACCGGATTTTATTTTGTATTCGAATGAGTAGTGATGGTAAGTTAATGCACTATTTGTGATAGCTATAATGCCCTATGCAACAGTGTTAAGTCAGACAGTTGGGGCAAGGGGTTACTATGGCATTAAAATCCCTTTACTTTATTTAGCTACGTAATTTAAAACTCGATTTTTTTAGTAGCTGGAGCATCTGAAGTTAAAATTAATCACAACTCTATATATCTACTGGATATTCAAAATGTGAGTAAAAAAAATGCCGTGGGTTTCTGGTGTGCCACTTACTAAAAAGAATAGGTTTTTCAAAGGTACGGTAAGAATCACTTGAATAATAGTGAGTAATTTACCAATGATTCTGTTATTTGTAGGAACTAACCTTTTGTGTAACCTAAAAACCCTGAAAACTTTCCCTATTGTTCACGTGGGATTCCCACACTTCCCACGCTTTATGCATTTCGAATTTCTGTATACACTGAGAGAAATAAAAGGTTAAAAAATGAGTTTTCATTCAATGGCGCGCTTGATCATTTTTGAATTGCTAATATTTGCAGAGAGCATGTTAATACTAGTGGCACATTCAGTAGGGTTCGACTTGGTTCAACCTAACTCCCCTTTATATGTTGCCAAAACTCTATTTCCTTCCTCGTTAACTCCTGTAACCTCAATTATTTTCAGTCTCATGAGCGCTTTTACAGACTAAAGAGCCGAGTCTTACTTTATATCAACGCGATAGGAAAGTAATTACTAGAGCTCTAATTTTGAAGTAGCGGTTGAGTCAGTGGAAGTAAGGAACCACAGAAAATTTTATTTTGTCCTTTTTTTTAAAGTAAACTACATACATAAGGGGCAGTTTCAACAATAATTTCCATAATTGAATTATTTGTTGGTCATGCAGGATTATTTATGCACGAACAGAAAATTGAAGCAATAATGGTACATTTCATTATAACATCATAACACAAACAATAGCAACAATAGCAATTATAAAAAAATTGTAGTTTTGTTATTTTTATCACAATTATCATAATTGCATTACTTTTTCTACGTCAACTTTAGCTACTAACTTGTATGAGCGCACAAAAGTCAGCATGAGATTGAAGTCAAGTGCAAGGAATAATGGGTATAAAATCTGGTAAGGTAACTTTGATTCAATATGACCTTATCAGGCTATCATGGCGGCTGCAACAGTTACTGAACCACTCAAGGTACATCATGATGGGTACAGGATCATCAATGGTATTGATTTTTTTTGTATGCACTGAAGTGGAACTGCAACAAATGTCAAAATGAAAATTCTATCAAAGGATGGGTGAAGTCAATTTCAGACGTAGAGAAAGACAGGAAGAATATAGAGAAGTTTGCAGCAGAATCAGTGGACCCTAGCTATTTCCATAATCAGAAGAGGTGTCTTGTCAGAGTTACATTTGCCTCATTTCCCAAGCGATAAGGAACTCTGAGGTTCTACTGTAGTGAGATGAGTGTAGACATCAGTGTACCATGGTGACAGGTTGCAATAGTTGTGCAAATAAATATGATTATCCACTAAGAGTTTCAACTTCAAATGCTTCCAAATTGTATTTTGTAGTAGCTTTCTTGGCTTTTGTCAAAAATCACAATCAGGATACTACTTTTAGCATTATGGAACTATATAAATTGTACTTTATTCTTCACTTATCCTACCGGTGAATTTCCTGGTAGTATAAGATTCATTTCTATCTTTTATAGGATGAATACATTTGCTAGAGTGCATAAGTGATGAGTTGGAAGCATTTTATGTTTATTAATTTATTAATGTCTTGTAAATAACCTGTTCTTGGGAGTGACAGTCACCACTACTGACATGATGGCCCAGTCTGCTCATAGCTGCCAGTCATAATTATATCAATCAGGAAATTTTAGTGTTCTTTATGCTCACATTAAGCTATTTTGTGACGTCTATTCCATAAATTTAAAGTAGCCATAACTAAACCATCACATACTACTACATACTTTCAACCATAAATTTAATCTATCTTTCTGCTCTACTTTACAATGATGAGATTACATAGTGAGTGAGTGTGGAGTGAGACAAGACATAAGGAATGCAGGAAACATAAATTATTAAAATAATAATCAATTACGATAAGTGCTCAAAGTGTTCACTAATAGTTTGTATTTATAGGTGCTATTGCGGCTCATGGGCTATACCCAAATGCATCTTTTCCAGTTTATTTCATTGATGTCAACTGTGATGGGAATGAAAATTCCATACAGGAGTGTCCTAGGAATAGTCTGAATGAGAATTATGAATGTAATCTAAATCATGCAGCCTCAGTAAGATGTCAAGGTGAGCTTATTATTATACATTACATAATCTTTACAAACAAGCAGGTAAGCTATCATAAAAACCATTTCAGTATATTGTATATATATTTTAGTATAGATTATTAGCAATGGGCTGAATAGTTTATGAGCTAGCGTGGTACAGAATTTAAGATATTTATGCTTTAATAGGTTAAAATATTAGATTACCTTAGCATATCACTGTTTCGTTCTTTGAACATATTGGTCTGTGGACCTTCTTCGGGTAAATTAAGAAGTTTACACAATGAACTGGATTGACCAAGGATAATAGTCCGAGATGAATATTGTGCAAACTTCTCATTACAGCTGAAAAAGTTCCATATACCGAAAGTTTTTAGGAACTAAAACAGTATTACACAAGCCAATCTCTTTATTTAAGGGTAGTATCCTCGACTCTTTCACCAGCATAACTGCCATATTGTGGTTGAACTATCCACCAACAGATTTGCCAACATTCATATGGCTAAATACATATAAAGCTTTGCCTTTTGTATGTATTCATTATGTGTCATAAAACCACAATGCTATACTGACATGACATGAAATGAATGTAACTATGCTAATATGAATCCAAAGAGGCAGAGGCATTAAAGATTGTTGATGCTACTTTAGTAAACCCGTCATTGAATTTTATGATATGGCTCACTGTGGTGGTATCTAACCAAGACTAGTCTTTAATCATTGCATCATATTTATTACATCATCGTGTGGTTTTGCCATGTATTTAATAACTTGTCATTAGTTATTTCTTTAGTCAGTTATTGAGAGTGTATTGTATCCTTGTATAACTTGCTATATGAATTGTTGAACTTTAATTGTTTGATTGAATGAACCTAGTTGTCGTTAGTATACAACACTCACTGAATGAGATCATCAGCAAAAGCTACAGAGACTGAACACAGTCCTCTCACTCATATTGCTGGTGACAAAATTTGATGTATAGTGTTTGTTATGCACGTATATAGAACTGAGAGTGCTAGCTTGCTGGTTAAAAAAAATATTGCTGCTGTTTTGTGTCCATTATGCAATAAATGGGGTCTGGGTGTAGCTAGTTTAGATATGGCCACAGAGTAATCCCCATTTTAGCAATCCTGTCTATGACCCTGTTAATTGCAGTAAATATCACTTGAATCTCTAGACAGATTACGAGTTTTAAAATACTGACAAATAGCACAAAATATTTGATTGATTCAAGTAGAATGTTAAAATGAAAACATTTAAATATTAACAGTGAACATTTGTTAATTATCAATAAACTTTGCTTTGCTATGTAAAAAATGATTGAGTTCAAGCATAGTAATTATTCAGGTAAGAAAATTTACTATACTTGGTGCTGACCTCTACAAGTACAGTAAAGTAAACAGACAAGACGACTACTATAACCCTCTCGCGCATGCGCGCTGAGGCTTCATAATGATGCAGGAATGGTAAACATACACTAAGGTAACTTAACGAAGAAGATGAATTATTTGAAGGAGAACAAAGACAGTAGAAAATTCACTGTGAGGCAAATATGACAAATATTAAGTGAATAATGTGTCCTGATGTTTTTTTAACCATTTAGCCGGCTAATTATTATAGTATTTTAGTACAATTGAATAACTAGCCTAAATTTCCGGAAAAAAACAACAAAAAAAAAACTACACAGAATTAGTGACTAAACAAACTTAGCTTCAGGGAAGTTTGCTATTTCATATAAAAAGGACATACAAGCTAAGGAAAGCCTATAAAGGGAGAAGTGTTCATCCCAAAGAAAAGTCTTCTTTTGAACAAAACAACATCACTGATGAACTCGTCAGACTAAAAATATCTGTTTGTGGACTAATACTCTAAACTATACCTACTACTTATACTTTAAGTTAAAAAGTTTAAATTTATGTATACCATAGTTGCTATGGTAACATCCATGGATTAAATATATTATTCCCCTGTGTTATTTCCCCCAATCACCTGCAGAAAAAAAAACATTTGCTACCACAAAGGCAGTGTAAAATGCAGAAGAATTTTTTGTCGACAAAATTGATTGAGATGCACAAATAGTTATGTTATAAAGAGATATATCATTGTTGTTCGCTACGAATAAATATATAGTGTTTTTTACTTATACGAAGCTTCTTTGCAAATGGTTACTCCATCCTGTATAAAAACTGGCACAGAGAATTTTAGTTAATTGAGTATAAAGTATTGTCTTGCGAACCTCACTGAATATCGTTGTCAATCTCCACTTTTTTGTTTGAAGGCAGCGGAAAAGAAAAATTTTCTTGTCTGGTTGTCGGTGTCTAGGAATGACCCTCGCTGCATTGACTGGACATGTTTTCCCCCTTAAAACAACAATAGCCACTCTTTATATTTGTATTTAATTCTATTGAAAAAATATTCTATTGTATAAAATAACTAGACTAATTGTGTGAAATTGTGATGTCACATTCTAAGCACTGTTATTATGTAGTCAGCCCCTTGAGTGGCCCACAAGAGATGCAGAACATGTTTTACCTTATGGTTATTGTGGTTAGATATGCCTTTTAGTAGCTTTTAAATGTTTTCATCTTATGGTTAGTTATTAATATGTGAAATATATTAGTATTACAGGAAGAGAATGTTGTCAGTGACTGTTCAGATGGTGATGTGAGGCTCACTGGTGGAAACACTGAATACGAAGGAAGACTTGAAGTTTGTGTCAATAGAATGTGGGGAACTGTATGTATAGATTACTATCCCAATTACGAATACTACTATTATTCAACTTATCTTTACATATCCCACTACGCTTTGTCTTATTACAGTAGTGTTGTTAAACTCTCCAGAATAGTATGTCATCAACTAGGACACCAGGAGCTAGGTAATATGTTGGTATTGTACATGTGTTCATTTGGTCTAACAATTAATATATTAATAGGAGCTGTGGTGTATTCATCTTGGACTAACACCTTTGAGCCAAGTGACAAGCCAATTATGTTTAAATACATGGATTGTGAAGGAGCAGAATCAAGTCTTCTTGAATGTTCTAATAATTTTTTCATTGATAGGCAATGTACTCACCGTAATGATACTGGTATAAAGTGTGAAGGTACAATAATTATTAAGATTCCGGTAAATAAGTTTAAGTTTGTTTTGATAATTATGCAGCTAATTGTGTTTCTGGATCAGTTCGTCTAGTTAGCGGCCATGAAGACTACTTCAGAAACTATGGAAAAGTAGAGATATGTGTTAATAACACATGGTATGGCATATGTAGTGAACATTTTGGTTATCAGGAAGCCAGTGTAGCGTGCCACCAATTAGGATATTCTAAATATGGTAAGGTTAAGTCTTACTTCTTTCTATTTTAGTTTTTTAATATACATTTATACAGGAGCTGTATCTGACCAACATTTTATTGCTGAGACATCCTGGCCTGTTCTCACTAATATCACTTGCACTGGAGAAGAAGAAAGTTTAATGAAATGTAAATTTAACTTACATTATAATGAAACTTGTGAAGACAGGAATGATGCAGCGGTTGTATGTCAAGGTAAGAAAATATTTATTAATTAGTTTGAAATAATAGAATGCTATACTTTGCAGGCAGAAATACTCCTGAAGAAAACTGTAGCACTGGAGATCTTCGATTAGCTAATTCTCAATCTCCAAATTCGGGTAGACTTGAAATTTGTTTCAACAGGGCATGGGGCACAATTTGCAGGAACTCCATGAACACACAAGGTTACAATGTGGCTTGTAAGCAATTAGGTTATCAACCATATGGTGAGTTTGTATTATGTCAGATACAGCCAATTGACAATATCAAAATTATTGGCAGGAGACTCCTATTATTCAAGATCAAGTGTTTTTGCTGATATTGGCAGTGGACCTATTTTTGTTTACGATTCTCACTGCACTGGGATGGAAAATTCAATTCTGGAATGTGACTTAAAAAATACTTATTTTGAAGGGTTTTTTTGCGATCATTTTTATGATGTGACTTTGGAGTGCATAGGTTAGTATTATAACATCGGACAAAAATTTATAATCTTGATAAGAATGGCACATAACAGAATGTTTTGTTAATCCTCAGTGCGCATGCATGAGAGGGTTATAATAGACATCCTGTCTAGTTTGTTGGTTGATTTACAAGAAAATGTTAAGCAGTTAGCTCCACATAGGACTAGCTTTTGTGGGTGATGACCCGCTAATTCACATCATAATCATATGTGAGTGGGTCTAGGAAAAGGGACCTTATGGCGCAAATCAAAAAAATTGAGTTTTTTATGCTAATAAAAAGATACAATTTATCTCAACTTAGTACTAAAATACTGGAGGGTAGAACCTTCGACACGCAGTGAAACTGGCAGTTGAACTGGGCCCTATTCAGCAAAGCAATTGAACTCGAAATCGAGAAAACGTAAATTGAATTTCCACTTCCGGTATAATTAACGTTTCCGTATACTTAACGGCGTACTCCGCGTACGCAATTAAATCGTACAGCCGCTTTTTCGGCGACTAACGAAGTTTGCGTAGAGTTCTTTTTAGCTTTCAGAGCGTCTCACGACCTGTCTTGTTGGAATCCTTGGCTGCTCTACTCGCTGTAGCGGTAAACTTTAAGCCAAAGGTAAGCTGTAGAGTGCATGCAGTAGTCTCAAAGCTATGCCGTTTTTTTAGCTGCTAGTTTGAAACTCCGCCCATTCCCCGTTTATTGTACTTCGAGAATAAGAGAGAATAAAAAGTAGCTTGTCTTTTCACGGCACGCTTGGGGTCTTTTAAGTCGTTTTGACATGCGAAACTTGGCATAGACGTAGCGTAAGGGTCACTAAGACTAATTCTGCAAAAAACAAAAACTGGAGAAAGAAAGAATTTTTCCGATGACTGTACTTCTGGAGCCTATATCTCAATTTCAATTTTTGCGCCATAAGGTCCCTTTTCCCAGACCCGCTCACATATGTACAAACTGTGCTGACTAGTACCAAGTGCTGAAATTTTGTGTTTAAACTACTGGTGAATGCTCCTTGCACATTTAGCTCTCTGATAATCAGCATTTACATCAACCAATACCTGATTAGGTATATGCTAAATAAATTATTCTCTATAAGTCTGATGTAGTAGTGCTGAGGGTTTCACCATTGGTGCTAGATTACATCGTTTAACGAGTATTGCAAGATCAATAATACTAGTGCAATGCTTGAGCACAAAATGGCAAGCAAGCCTAAAATTGCACTATTGTTAAATGATTGATTTTAACTTCTAACACTCAAGCTATTAAAATAAAGGCGACTTTTTTAATTATGCACATATGGTAAAGGCATTCAATGCCATAGTAACCACTCATGGCAGCTGTTTGAATTGAAAAAAAAAAGCAATAAAATCAAGTCACGTTATTTAAACTTTTTCTTTGTGATATTCTTAGTAGTAGTAGTTGTAACACACAATGCTTTCACACAACTGAACATACCTACGCAAGACTTACCTTCATGGTTTGTCTAGTAGACAATGAATTTTCAAGTAAATACTGTTGCGTAGGGCTAATAACTATGACAAATACTTACCACCGCCACTAACTCGAATAGAAATGGAGCTCACGTAAGTTTTAGTGTTCACTGCGCCTGCAAAAAAATTCAAAGTGGTAAACAATTCAATTTCTAGGATGATACGGGTAGTAATCGATAAACCAGAAGATTCTGTTTAGGGAAGTTTGGGACGGGGCCGGCCAACGAACTAACACATAAATACGAGAGGATCAAAATACAAAATAACTTACGTACGTCCATACATATATATAAACAAACAAATATCCCCAATTTACCCCTGAGAGTGTCTCGCTCGATCCGCTCACTCGCCAATTAACAACATCCAGTTGCTAACTGTATATTATGTAGCATTGTATCAATTGTAATGATGATGCCCACTGTTGATTATTAGCAATACATCATTGAATACATGAACTGTAATGAGAAAGTGTAGGTACCAATGAATATTTTTTCTACAGTGTAAGGCACAGTGTGATCAAAGTTTGTATTAATATAAAAACCACATGGTGTGAATAATTGTATTGTAGTTAAATAGCATAACTGAGAGTTTGCGGAATAAGCACATATCACATGCTGCATCATAAAAAGAACATTATTCATCATTACCATGTGTTAATAGCTTGACAAATATTTTGCAGTCCAGATATAGACAGCTACACAGGTAAATTGGATGTTTTATTAATACTTTTATCTTTTCTTTAGTGCCATGTGTTGATGGATCAATTCAGCTGATTGGTTCACCAGTGGATTATGCAGGAAGTGTGACAGTTTGCATAAATGGAACATGGGGAAAAATTTGTAATGGAGAGAGAGACAGCCACTTTGGCTCAGTTGTCTGCAACCAGTTGGGATACTCACCATATGGTATTAAGTCAAATATAGTGGAATACTTATTTTCATGCTTTTTTTAAATTTGTAGGAGCTAGAACATCAAAAGGAATATGGCACGACTCCAAGTATATTTATCATTACCAGCAACCCTCTTGTGATATACAATCTACCAATATCTCACAGTGTAATTATTTAGATATTTCAGCAAATGGAAGTTGTACTTACAATAATGCAACATCAGTTGTGTGCTTACCTAAAGTATCTGATAATGCTGTATCGAACTGTACAGATGGAAGTATACGTTTAAACAATGCATCAAATAGAGGACGCTTGGAAATATGTCACTCCAATGTTTGGGGCTCAGTGTGTTCTCGTGGATTTAGCAGTAATGATGCTAATGTGGCTTGTAGGATGTTAGGATATCAGGAAATAGGTTTGTGGGATACAGTGTCAAATTTATTATTCATAAAACTTGCTTTTTAACATTCTAGGAAACAGCATCTATCAGACTTCTTCATTCGAGACTAATCCTATTATGTACAGTAATTTTAACTGTTTATTGTCTCATTTTTCTTTCAGAGACTGCAGTAATCCAACAGGTTTAAGTCAAGGGATAGTTTCATGTGGATCAGAAGCTGTAGGATTGCAATGTGAAGGTAACTTACTAACTATGAAAATACACAATTAATTGATATATTATATGTTAATACATGCTCAGATATTTGTATGGGTAAAGAAGTTCGTCTAGTTGGTGGCAGAACATATGGCAGAGTGGAAGTGTGTGTAGATGGACAGTGGGGCACCATCTGTGCCGACAGTTATTGGAATAACATCGATGCTATGGTTATTTGTAAACAGCTTGGGTTTTCTACTTATGGTTAGAATAGTCTAATAGTGTTAATTCAATATTTACCCATTTTATTTCCTATTATAGGACCGGTAGCATTATTTAATCAATTCACAGAAAACCAGCTACTTTCATTTATGGGCTCAGTACAATGCAATGGAACAGAAGCAAACATATTTGAATGTCAATTTAATCAAAATAATCTACCATGTGGATCAATTCAGGATGCTGCCGTCTATTGCATAGGTAATGTTAAAACAAAAATGTATCAGATTGGCTTATGTTAATAGGTTTATAGTTGAAGTTGTTTAAATTGATTGTAATATTTGAAAAGCTAAATTTAAATCAGGTGTTCATTTTTTACTTTGCTGAAATGATTTTTATTGAATTTTTAAGCCAAGGATGAGGAATTTTCAGATCTACTAGTGTGCTTTTTGGTAGTTCTGGTGCAAATTTTTTTTCTTGCTATATAATATACTTGTGTGTTATTAGCAACAACAAATACAACGATGACAGTGGTGACCGATGGAGTGTGTATTCATGAATAATTCATGAGCTTAAACAGTTTGGTAAAGCATCGTTGATACATGACCGGTAATGTGTCATCACATTCAGTAGAAAGTGATTAATTGTAACTAAAAAGCGGGATGAAATAGTAGATGTGGGAAGGCGGCATAGGTTTCAAAGGAGAAGGAGAAAGTATGAAAGAGGGCAAAGTATGAAAGAGAAGGCAAAGGGCGATTAATTGTAAAGAGCGGTTGGAATCAGCGAGGTAAGGGAGAATAGGTTTAAAGCAGAATGGAAGAGAAGTCTAAAAGGCGAGTGATTAGCTAATCTATTTGTAACTAAAAACCGGATAGAATCGACAGTAAAGGCAGCATCTGTTTCAAAAAGGAAGGCGAAAGTATGATAAAGAAGAAAAAGTTTCACATAGCTTAAGTCTGCAAGCATGATAGTAGGGGAGATTCAGAAGCTGGAGAGATAGAAAAGAGCTGAAGAAAGGAAAGGGTGGAGGATAAGAAAAGCTGAGATAGTTCAGAAAAAAGAGAGTGGGAGAGGGAAATTTAACCTTACCCAATGGTAGATAATGATAACTGAGCAAGATAACTTACGCTACTGCAATGTAATATGAGCTAGTTAAATGTCATGGCTACTAATTATAGACTCATTACTTATCTACTGACTTGTTTTAAAAATCTTCACTAAATAGTATAATGAGATGGACAGATATTGGCTATTAAATCATAATCTTTATTCTTCCAATTGGTTTATGTATCAGAATCTAACTGCACTGATCTTGCTGTCAATCTTGGCATGAGTGAAGAACTACAGATTTGTGTGAATAGAACATGGAGACCAGTTTGCAATCTGAATCACAATGCAGCTGGTGTAGTATGTGATCAACTGGGATTTCAGAGGCAAGGTATGTTGTTAGTACTCTAACATTACTTTAATTACAATTTTTTGATCAACATCAGAAAATAAATTTGAAAAGTAAAATAAATTTCACAAGCAGCAGATGTGGTAGAATACAGTACCACATTTAACTAAAGTCTTATGGTTCATTACATTCCTTTCATCCATTCACTTAATCTGTCCATTCAATTAATCTGTTATCCATTCACTTAATCCGCTTATCTGTTATCCATTCAGTGTTATCTGTCCATCTGCACTTTAATCCTTTTAGCTACAACACACAACTCCATTGTCCAAATTCCTTTAAATGTACTTTGTATCTTCCACACATCAATGCTTACCTATACATATATGTACCACATTTGTCTTTTTTGTCAGAATTACCTTGGTAAATTTACATTCAAACCAAAGAAATTGTCAAGGGAAAGTGAGGTTTTCATTGCCTTGGGCTGGTATCCCCTGCTTTAGCGTTTACCTGCTAAGTAGTAGAGGTAATTCTCAGGTGGCAGCAATACCCAGTTCACTAAAGCTGAACCACAACAGCAGACATCATGGCAAAAAATTGACACTGTTGTAGTGCATTGACATTCACAAAACCACAGTAAAATGGAGTGTGTAAAATTTTGCAATTATTTTTGTCTCTCTTTTGCTATGAAGATGAGAAGGAGTGGCCACACTGTGCTTGGTGGCCAGTGTGTACGACACAACATGCCAGGAAGAAATCATAACAGATGATGAATGAATGTTAAAAGCGAGTTTTCCCACACTATAATTTTTTTACAAATTTTTCTATTTAGCTAGTAATGTGGTAGTACTTCAGAATAGTAAGTAATCATTATGATTAGTTTGGGATTAGTACCTCGTCCTAAACTCTACTAAGTGGAGTCTTTTTGTCTGATCTTTACCCGTATTATTCAAGAAAATTTAATTGTGTTCCCCTTGCAATTAGGCTGTTTCTAATATGACTTGAATGTTGTAAGACCCAGTTAGGTCTTATAAACATTTGGTGGGCAAGGAGGTACATTATCTTTGTTAAGGCACTGTGTTTGTCATAGTTGTTCTAACTAGAAAATCCATTGCCCATTATGCCAAGTCACAAAGAGTATATAAAGTAAGTGTTGTGTTAGCATACCATGAACAAGTGTGTGAGAGAGTGTTGTGTATTACATATTCTCTGAGCTAAGAACATTTTGAAGAAAACAATATATATATATGTATACATTAGCCTTTTGTTATTCCTCTTAGACTTCTTCAAATTATGTTTGTTAATAAGTATATAGGCTCACAACTGTGTGGCAATTCCTTAGAAATGTTGCGTTTTTTCAAATCCCACATAGTTGTGGTGAGTGGTTATTATGACATTGAAACCTTTTCCCATATACAATTTCGAAATCATAGTCGTGTTTTATCAGTTTAGTGCTTATAGTCAGGAGCTGCTGGTAATTTAGGTAATCAGAATTACTATGTGCACAATGGCTCACTCGCCATTTGTACTAAAGCACATCAATAGTTTACAAATACTAACACAAGACATAGTTATTACTGACAGAACTAATTAATACTGCTAATCTTACAATAATGGGTATTGCACAGAGTCTCATAGTTGCAATAAAAAATCAAGCTTAGCATTAGCTTGGCCGTAAAAATGCTATTGTTTGCTTGATAAATTGCTCAGTCTTACAACCTATGTAATGAAGGTTTGTTTGTTGTTTATGTAATAAAAATATTTTGGTGGCCAGAATATTTTTACATAAAAATATTGCTCCAAATTTTTGTAATTGTTTGTTATGATGTAATAATACATTATATATATTTTTTTGTATTAGAATGCTACACAATTTAAGAAAGAATTGGGAGTTTACATAACATTTATCCCTTAGTAGTTATAATAATAGCTAATTTTCTCATTCTAACAGCCAATATATGTTATTTAAAAATTAACCCTATGTTTTGACTTCTTGTCCAAGTCCTCTTCAGGAGTCAACTGAGGTTGAACTCTCCTTTGTGATATGCTAACACAATGTAAACAGCAAGAAAACAGAAGGGTGTTTACTGTTTATTTTATCCTGAAGGTAGTTTGCACGCAGCATAGACAGTCAGCATCCTCGAACATCTATTCCTGTGGGGCGTGGTCTTGCTGCCGCCAATAAAGAGGAGAGATGAATGCGTCGGGTAACAGTTAGGGGTTGATCCTCACGCACTCAGTAGATAGATAGTCGCCGCCACCAGAGTCTACTCGGCAACTGCGATGCGCCCCAAGGTAACAGAATCTCCGGAATAAAGTCTTAAGTCAATAACGAAGAAACTGAGAGTAATGGGACACACATACAACACACACGAGGTACAGACTGATGATGCACGTGAGGTAACAAGTATATATAGTTCAGGCTGAGCATGCTCAGACAGTTCATGACCACACCTTACCATACACACTACAACATAAATACTAAAATAATATTCATGACATGACAACTTGTGCGTTGACTATCTTTACTTTTAGGAGGAGGGCGGTTCCACAATTCCAATGTCGCTTTTAAACTTGTCGTTGTCCGGTGTCATCTGTAGAGCTTCCTTGATCTTTAACTCACAAAGAGATAAGAGTTATAGACAGAGCCAGTAAGAATCGTGAGTTAAAGATCAAGGAAGCTCTACACATTTATAAGTTTAATGGAGACATGCATTTAAAGCTGATATATTATATAATAATAAACAGTAAGCGTAAGACAAGACAATTTGCTGTAATAATTGTATCAGCCAAGAATGACTTAATCACTCAGTAGCTACCTGGCCATGATTATTTATTGTGGTGTTTATTAGGATTTGCAATTGGCTCAATCTCTCTATCTTCTGGATTATTGCCAGTGAATTATGTGCAATGCTTTGAAAATTCAAGTGCTATATCAGAATGCAACATAGACTTGCAGTCATCTTGTTATGAAGGAGCTCTACTAAAGTGTTTAGGTAATTAAATCATAGAAATAATATTGAGCAAATTATTATGATATTGGTGATTTCAGAACTTTGTAGAAATGGTGACATTCGATTATCAAGTTCTAATGTTAGTGGATATGGAGAAATTCAAGTTTGTGTCAATAATTCATGGAACAGTATTTGTTATAGTACCTTTGACAGAAATGATGCCAGTGTTATATGCCAGCAATTAGGATTCTCACGCTATGGTAGGTATAAGTTTATTTTCCTCTTCTTTTTGAATGCAAATATTATGTATATATTTGCTATTGTGAGAAATAAACCTTAATTGATCATAAAAAGATAGCCAAATGAGACACAAACAGATTTACCAAAACTTGCATTATGGGGCTAAATGACATAAACAACCACACTATAAAATAAAACAAATATCAACACAGAGGCAACAAAAAAGTTTGTTAATGTACAAGGGTCTAAGTCCAGAGAATGGGATCATGTAAATACCTTACGTATCCCTGGGCCTTTGGCGCTTGGCCATGTAAATCCCATACCAAACTTCATCTCATGATGTAACCTATACTTATTATGTTTATGCCGTCATTGGTCATCCTATTACTCATTGGTCATTTCATTTACTCATTACCACATAAAAATATTAACGATAGTTTTACCTATTAAGAGTGTCACACCCATTCCACCCACAAAAATAATAAATAGTAAAATAACATGGACCACACAAAACACCCACCACATTGAATTGCACAATTAGCTTACTTAGCCGATTCAACCCATTCATCCAATGTGAACTGTTATAAAGTTTCAAATCAGGAAGACCAGGCTCTGTATTTCACCAATCACAGATCTAGGCTATCAAACCTAAGAATTAATGCCCCAGCAAAGTTAGCTCAGATGTAGTTTAAGCTTGATTATATGAGCCAGGTAGAACTCAACAGAAAAAGAACAGACAACAAGTATTTATAGAGAGATAAGGGAATGGGTGGTACAGGAGATAATATGACAGCATGAACAGGGATGAATGTGAAATTGTATTCAGTGCATGAGAATGTTTATTTTGGCATATGAATGTTTATTCAACTAATGAATAATAGTTCAGCAGTATAACAGTTCATATGGGTTGAATCGGCTAAAGTTAACTAATTGTTCAATTCAATGTGGTGGGTGTTCCACACCAGCTTAAACTCTGTTTTGATATTAAAGTCTTACACACTCTCTGAATACTCTAACTCAATCCTGCTATGTATGGAATGGTAAGAATTAAACTTTTCCTCTTGCACGGTATCTGTGTTATCTCTGGATGGAGGTAACTTTTTAAAGCCTGGGGATTGCGTTGTCATGACCATTACTTTGAAGTGCTTTGTGTAGGTGTTTAGGAAGAAGAGAAAACTCCTACACAATGTACATCAAAGTAATGGTTATGACAGTGCAGAGAGGCTATCAGTTTCACACAATATATGCCATAACAATGTATCAGTGGATCTTATTATTATAATAGTTGATAAAGTTCAAATCAATGTGTAATGGAAGATTGTGTGTAGTAATGAACAATAAAGGATGAAAAAAAATGAACATTTGATGTTGAATAAAAAAACAAGATATATTTAAATTTACATAATAAACAATTTAACTAATTTTGTATGGTCTTTTTATGTTCATCAAAAGAGCCCCCCTTTTCCATGCTCTATATCTGCTTCTAGGGTGTTTATTAAATTAGGTATAAGTTAAAATGCTTATTAACAAAAATAGGTTCTCCTTTATCCTGAAAATATGCACCTTCTATGCCAAATTACTTTTTGTACTAATAGGTGCCATACCACTCAATGGATCTTCATCTTTGAATCTACGTTTGGCATTAAATTGCTCAGGATCTGAGGTGAACTGGCTGGAATGTCAACACAGTAACATTTGGTGTTCTAATTATACAGCTGCAGTTGCTTGTCAACCCGCAGATAGTGAGTTACTACATTACAAATTAATTAATGCCGTAATGTTGATGCAGCTAAATATTTAGAATAGGATAATCTTCTTTTAATAACACTATTTTGAGTTGGAGTTGTTACTATCTCATGGTCAATAGCAGAATGAAGTTGCTTTACTAGTTTATGAAACTTCAAGGAAGGGTATTACTCAGGCCTGTAGCCAGTAGTTTGCACGAGGGGTTCGGATTTCATAGAAACACTAGAAAGCCACGCCTACATTTGTTTTCTTCGTTTATTCATTAAAAAGCGAAAAAGAAGGGGAAAAATTATGCCAAAACTAATAATTTGTCAGATGTTCTATGTATTCTATTAATAAATTGATTGAACACTGCTGATTATCGGCAATAAGCAGTAAACTGCTAGCGCTATATCGTTCTCGTGTAACCAGGCTTCTAACCTAACCACTACCGTAAGCTGTACACAAACAGTGAACCATTAATAGGCCTTTCGTACTATAAGTTATCTAAATAAATACATTACCACACACAATAAAAAGAATAGTTGTAGCGTAGCTTGCTTTATTAGTGTCATAATGAGAGCAATGTTTTGTAGTGAAGGAGCTCAATGTTTACCTGAAAGCTTGGAATCAGACTAAGCCGTCCACATAATAGCTAAATAGAAGAAAATTTCATTGCGATTTAGACACGATCGACCAGAAGTCGACATTCCATAAGTTAAATGTGAGGTGTGGCTAAATAATTTACTTCCGGTCACTCAAAAGGGGGGATTCGGCCAAACCCCCCGAACCCCCTCTGGCTACGGGTATGATATTTCTTAAGTAGACAAAATTTATAGCATTTAGACTGAGAAACTAAGTTGTAACTTGCAGTTGTTTCTATGTGAAATTTGTCTAATTTAACAAATCAAATTATAAAATAATCAAAACATCAAAGGTGTGAACCCTCAGCACTACTATGCATAATAGTATGTTCGGGTTGAATTGGCATTGCAAAAACTGTTAATACAGTCGAACTTCCGAATAAAGGACAGAATGGGAGCTTGAGTTTTGTCCATTATTCAGAAGTTGTCCCTTCTCGGAAACCATCACTTTTTGACTGTTTATTTAATATTTTGGTTGTGTAAAAGTTTATTAGATTAAATGAATGGAGTGAAAAAAAAAATTACACTTCAGTAATAGAACTAGAACATAATGTATTGGTTTTTTTTGTTTTTGTTTTTTTAATCACATCAATTAGTCAAATGAAAATTTTAAGTTCATAATTCTCTCTAATGTTGTTCCTTATTCTATGGCTATTATGTGGCCATGAAACTCCAAATATGAGCTTACATTCTCCAATTGCTTCTTTGAAGCTCTTCAACTTCGGTGAAAGAGAAAACAAATGGGTTGTCATCATCATTATCATCTCATCCCGTTGATTCAAGCTGGATTCTCTTTCATGGAGCTATTTAATAGAGGTTATGAATTTTATTCGAGAATTAGAGGGGTTGCTAAAATATCATGCTTGTGTACACCACTTTCATGCACTTTGAAAGCACAACTTGCCTAAGTTGAACCCTTTCCCGCTTAGCGATTAGTAAAAGTCTGGCTAGGCTGCTGGTTGGAAATACAGTTCATCTACCGCCTCTATGGACCCAAGATTTAACTTGTTGATTCATTAAACTTGTCTATAGTAAATTTTGATATTATGTTTATGAATGTCCAGTGAAGCACTTTTAGTATGGTGTAGCAATACTGGGAAATCTGTTCTGTCTGTTGCCCGGAACTCGGAAGGTCCGCATCTCAGAAGCTCTTAACATACAATTTTCAATAGGAAATCCATCCGTAGTTTTGTGTTTTACTGCTGTGTCATGGCTGTTTGTTTGCGGAAGGTCTGTTGAACGAGGGTCAACTGTAACTTTTGAGCGAAATAGCTACACTTCTGCAGTTAGTATCATTCGGAAACTTGTTTGAAAGGTATCCAAAAACTTTCCTCGACATACTTCAGCTATTACAAAATTAGTTTTCAGACCAAAACAAAGATTTTCTTTTCTATTCCTGAACAGGTATCAGTATAGCTCTAGCAATAAAAATGGTAGAAGCCTGAAGTTAAAATGGCAGAGCATTAAAAGGTCTTAAATGATCATTCTGAGTAAGTTCATATGTAAAAGTTCATTACACTAAAAAGAGGCCAAATAACTTTTATTTACTTTGTGACTTAATCATGGCAAGAATTGCACAGACCATATTAAAGCATACGAAATTAGGTTCCCTTTGATATTAATTAATAGGCAGTTTATATAGCAGCCATGATATTTATCTAATGTAAATTTATAGTGCTCGGGCTCTATGCTGTTGTGCATCAATTAGAGTTTCCACTCCAGTCAGAGTTCAAACTGGAGAGAGAAGTTTGAAGTTAAAAGGATAACTCGCATAACACATCAAAATAATATTACAAACAATATGGATTATCAACATCTTTAATTTAAAAGGGATGCACATGTACCACCTACATCTCCTCTGTGTTTGGGTATGGTTAGTGCTCGAATTTTGTATGCGGCCCATTTGGAGATTAGCCACAGGTGATCTGTACTAAAAAAGTGGGAACTATTGTCTAGGTTTGGAACACTTGGAGCCACTGTTATGTTTAGATAGTAGCAATTTATGGGATAGCCTATTAAGGACAGTGCAATAAAAATGCTTCATTGCCAAGCTACAAATGCTGAAAAAACAAAATATGTACTTCAATTTTTTTCGATAAATCCACTAATTCATTATGATGAAAGAGATTTATATAACTATTGATTAAGATAAACGTATAATCATAAATTTCCTAATTTCTCTATATATATTATTATTATCATACATACTATATTTTATGATGGTCATTAGCAATTAAAGCAGATTGCTTTGATGGAGAACTCAGAATCAAAAATGATTCCAATGCTGTCAGAGGACGATTAGAGTTTTGTGATAATAAAGCATGGTTCTCTCTTCAGTGGCATTATTACTACTACTATTGGAGCTATCAACAACAATATAATATTCCTCTAATATGTTCAGCTTTGGGATATACTAATCCAGGTATTTTTATGGCATAGTAATAATGTATATTTTTAATCTTGTATTGTATTATAGAATCTTCTTTTCGCATTAATAATAATAATCGAGGGTATAGTTTAATATATCCTAAGCTTATACAGTGCTCATCTAATAGCAAGTCCTTTAGTCTCTCTGAATGCTCAAGTTACAAATATATTCAACATTCTTATCGTGACTCTGATGTTGTCGGGATAGAATGCAGAGAAGGTTAGACATACATTATTATTTAGTATCTAAATAAAAAATTATTATTGTACAGTTTCGGGTAACGGAGTAAGAATTGATTACAATGGAGATATTGTGGAGGTGTATGTGAATGGAACGTGGGAGTATATTTGCAGTGACAGTTGGGATGATGCTGATGCTAGTGTAGTGTGCCACCAACTGGGATACTCTCGAGAAGGTATTGTCATAAAGATGTCTAGATAGTGAGATACTTTTGTTGAAAATTATGTTAATGCAGGAGCTGCTGCAATTAAACATTCACAGAACTACTACTACTACTACTATGGATCTTTTTTTATTAGTGATCTCAATTGTAATGGGACAGAACAATCAGTGCTGGATTGTTCACATACACATGACATAACATATTGCAATAGTCGACCAGCTTGGGTATTTTGTCAGAGTAAGTATATTTAAATATATCAATAATAATGTGTATTATATTTTCTTGTCTTGAGCAGAAAATCCAGTAGTCACCAACTGCAAAGACAATGATGTGAGATTAGTAGGTGGACCGACTGCACTAGAAGGAAGAGTCGAAATATGCAATAATAAAGTGTGGAGTGGCATGTGCCAGTTTGGTTTGGATAGCAGGGATGCTAATGTGGTGTGCTCCCAACTTGGATACAAGTCTATAGGTAAAAAACAATTATTTTGATGCATTAATGCAAAATTAGAGTAAAATTTTTAAATTGTATCGTATTTTAACGTTTTGCTTTTGTCTTAATGTAGTCAAGTGTGGACCACACAATTGTTATGAAAGCTATAACAGTACCATGCCTTCTTACAATGTTGATTGGTATCTATTAGCTACATTTATGGTTATGTAATCCACAGGATTCACTAAATCACCAAGTCACAAATACAATTCATTCTGTACACACAAGGTGCTATCTTGTACGATAGGATAACATATACAACAGTGTACTTGCTTATTCAATAAGTTTTACTCTATTTTAAGCATTAGAAGTTACTGATACTTAATTATTATAAAGTCAGCTCTATTTTCAATTCCAGTATTTGCTAGAATATACTTAATATATTTTCTAGAAATATCAAAAATTATTGTTTATTTATTATGTAATTTGGTGTTTGTATTTTAGAGTCAATAATTCTAGAGAACAGCTTCTATGGAAAGTCTGATGGTGGTGCACTGTATATATCTGTTAACTGTTCAGGAGAAGAGCAATACTTTTCTAATTGCTCTAGCCATTTTGTATCATACACTTGTGGTGATAGCTTTAATGCTGGTATAAAATGTACTGGTAAGAAACATTTTTAAGTATTTTACTTGCATCAAGATGATGAAATTTTTATTACAGATTTTTGTGAAGAAGGATCAGTTCGTCTTGGAAATTCAGGGACTCCTAGTAATGGCCGTGTAGAAGTCTGTATAGAACTTACCTGGACAACTATTTGTGAAGATTCTTGGGATGACAAGGATGCGAGTGTAGTCTGCAATCAGCTTGGATTTTCACCCTATGGTAATTATATTTGTTGATGAGAATTCATTTCATATACTCACTATGTATTATTTGTTATCGTTTTCATTGCACTATATTTTGTTCTTTCCATTAATCACCACTGACACAGTTGTCTAGGTAAAACTGGTGTAAGTTTAACATGTGATGTCTATTGGAAAGATTGAATTATTGTAAACGTGAAGAAGTGAAGTAAAAATTGGAAAAACCTTTACGCATTTTTTTAATTAAAGTTACAGTGATTCAGCTTTGATGTTACTATACAGGAGCCTTGTTAACTTCAAGCCATGGGGAAGCACAACTGTCTTTTGGTATTACACAAATTCATTGCAATGGAACTGAACCCAACGTCACATCTTGCCATCACAGTCTCTCTAATCTACATAACTGTGGACAATATGACGATGCTGGAGTCATTTGCCAAAGTAATATTTCATGTTTCATTTGATGTTAATACACAGTATACTTTATTTAAATATATTGTAGCCATTTCAACAGTTATGTCTGAATGTGATGATGGAAGTGTCAGACTTGTAGGAGGGTCTGGAGATCACGAGGGCAGAGTAGAAGTGTGTATGAATCAAGCTTGGGGGAGTGTTTGTGCAGATGGTTGGGATAATACTGATGGAGATGTAGTTTGCAACCAGCTTGGATTTCTAAATAGAGGTTAGTAATAATACTATAATATTGTATATATTGCTGAAGTATAGAACATACAATATAGAGCATTTTTGACTTTGTTGAATTATGTTGGATTGGGTATTGAATGGATTGCACAATATGATAAAGTTTTAGATTTAGAGTGTTATGATTAGATCCTATGCATAGTCTGGAAACTAATATATAATACACTTTCTAAGAAATTAAATAAATTACCAGTACAAGCCTTAGTAATTATTAAGTTGTTCACATATCTAAGAATTTATATGCTGTATATACATATGTAATATATACATTGTTTATGTGATTTAGAAAGCCTTGCTTACACTGAATCAAACTTTGACAGTGGAAATCCAGTATTTTTTAGCAATGTTTTATGTCAGGGATCAGAATCATTTTTGTTGAATTGTAAAAAAGTCACCATAAGAACTGGAGAATGCCGGAATTATAAAGCTGCTGCAGTTAGCTGCCAATGTAAGCTGTAATTGTGGCTACACTAAGTTTTTGTATTAATGGTGGGAAATAATTATAGATATTTGATTGCTTTTGGTTTAGCTAATTTTAGGTGATTCAATGGTGTACAATTATTAAGCGGAAATTAGAAAGCAACATTGTTGAATAACCTCATATAATGTAATCATTCTATATGAATTAAAGATGCAGAAGCAATTAAAAAATCAATCAGCCTCATATTATTCATTTTTATAGCACAATGTATGAATGGTAACATTCAAACAAGAGGAATTGGGAGAAGTTTGAATGGAAGAATTGGTCGTGTTGAAGTTTGTGTAAACTCTTCATGGGGACACATTTGCAGTCAATCTTGGAGCTCTACAGAGGCCTCTGTTATATGTAAACAGCTTGGCCATTCACGTTATGGTATGCGTAATACTAAGTTTATAATTACAGAAGAAGTCAGTATGACACTAAGAGTGAAACGAAGTTTTGTGATGTGATATGATCAATTTTATGTGGTATTGACTTCATTTGTAAATAATAAAATTATGTATACATATGCATATATGTAAATCATTTATTGGGCGAGTGAAGTGAAACTCTCACTAATGAGTCTCAATTGAGATTTTGGTATAATATATGGCAATTTTCAAAGAAGTCAATGCTTGTCCACCCCTGGAGGTTTCTTAAAAAATGTAAACATTAATGCAGGCGCAATAAATTTGGGAGATAAGACATTGAAATAATGCCAGGAGAAAGAAAAATAACAAAAAGCTACGGAGACCGAATGGGAGAGATGTTCACAGCTAATCTTCCTAATTAGCCCTGTTCATTAATTTTGTGCTGTTCATAATAGCTATACTCCTTACGAAACAGATTTGTCCTTATTTGAAAATCTGAAGTCCAATAGTCAAGTCAATAAGAGAATACAGCATCAACATCTACTAGAATCCTGGTTCAATAGAGCATTTTGAATGGAGCGTACTTTGGAAAGATGTCCAAGTTGAGTTGGCATGACCACAAGCGCGGTAATGGAGGAATGCATTTAGTACTTTACCGGAAGCAATTTAGTCATGTGAATCCAAGTCAATTAAGTGCGCAAATGTCAACGTTGCACGTGAAAAAGGGGCGGTAGCACAAGTGCGCATTAATACTGTAGCTATTGTAAGAAAGAAATTTAGTGAAGTTTATGGAGTTTTCGGGCGCTGTACAGCTCATCTCATCTGTTTTCAATTATATTTGTTTCTTACACGCAGATAATGTACAGCAGATGGAAAACGCAAACTGGTGGGGCGTTCTTCTAAATAGACAGGATTAAAATAAGTCGATTCTACCTGTGTCCCAAGAAATATTCTGATATTCACAGGATTTAGCAGTACAGCACTGTTAACTTGTAGCTAAAGTTACTAGACTTTCTTGTTTAATAAAATTATCAATTGTTTCATTTATTTATAATATGCAGGCCCGTAGCAAGCAATTTTGGGGTGGTGCAGCTCCGGAAATGGGTTTGGTTAATAGTATGTGGGTGTGGTTTGTCTATACTTTAGTTACAAGTTTGAACTTATTGCAGGTGGAAGTGGCTTAATCACTGAATTCACAAGAGGATACAGCAATAAAACCAGTAAAAAGGACCTCTAATTTGTATTATTATGAACATTACAATAATTTTCAAAATTTTTATTACAATAGATTGTTACATAAATGATTAAAGTTCTTAAAACAATAATGCTATGAACTTAAAACTTAGAAAAAATACTGCTACGGTGTTCGGATTCGTCTATAAATTCATTAACAATACACTTTAAATCTATTTCATCTGTTCTTGTTTTATGAATGTGAAGAAGCATCAAATAATTAAGACGTTCTTGCTTCATAGTAGATCTTAAATACGTCTTTATGCATCTCAAAGCACTAAAAGATCTTTCGGAGGATGCATTCATAGCTGGCATCACCAAGATTAACTGCAGCAGACCATAGACTTGCGACATATGTGACAGTTGGCCAGGAGAGAGGGACAAAAAGTATTTTTTTATGTCAAAAATGTCAATTTTTTGAGGTTGATTGTCGGTTTGGGTTGAACTAAATGAGTATGGAAAACTTAAAGCTGAGTCTGAAGAATACTATGATTAAAATCTTGCATGTAAGCATTAAAGCTTTGAAATTATTTGTTATGCTTGCAAGAGCATCCGCTCTGACAGTCATGCATGTAGGACATAGCACTCGTATACCACTTGTATCATCGAGACGTAACGGTAACCCTTGTCGACACAATACCCTTACTGTCGAAAGTATTTCAAGGAGAGCTGCAGATGCATTCCTTTTATGAATTTCTGACTCCTTAGATAGCATTGCTCCTATATTTCCAGTAGTAGCTGGAATTGTAGTCATCATTTGAACAGCTTCACGATGACAAGCACTGACCATGTGGTTTTTGTAACCCCTTGTTCCATCTTTCCAATTACAGTAACCACGACTTATCTAAAAAAATTTAGTAGTTAACATTTAGTTTTAAAAAGAAAAAAGCATAGGTTAAACAAGCTGTAACAGTTATTGTTAATACTACAACTTACAAAAGCTGGATCTAAATTATTGGTAGATAACAATTTTCATTTTGCTGCAACCATGCAAGTATGACAGAAGACAACATCCTTCGCCTCATCGTAGTGTAAGAATGTCCAAATTTTAAACCAGTGCAATTGAAATGCTCTGGAAGTGTCTCCATTTTTCCAAATACTCTTTTAGGAAAATTATAATACTTTGGCTGGTATGGTTTCTCAGGAACCTCCACGGTTAGAGCACTCAGCTTCGAAGCCATACTATCTACATGGTACTGGTCTTGCGTGGCACCGGTGTAGCCGACCCTTACCTTACATGTCATTGTATTCCAAAGTGTTTCTGCGCATGCACTGAATAATAAATTAGAGTTGAAAAAAAGTGGTGCGGCCAAAGCCGCACCGGCCACACCCTTTGCTACGGCCCTGATATGTATATGAAAATTGTTGAAATGATAGAATTTAAGTAGTACACATACACAAAATATAGTTGTGATCCGAGTTGAAGGTGGAGTGCTGCCTGAGTTGGTCCTAATCCTTACAATAAACGGCATCTATAGTGATGAAAAGGAATTGGCATAAACACGGCTTTGACAAGTACACAATTTAACTGAAACAGCTTAAGTGTGGCTGTATTACGAGTTGCTAGCTAAATGATAACTATACCACTGAAATATATTGGCTATACAGCATTTATTATTGAACAGGTAGACAAAATAATCTTACCAACATCCTATCAGGTGGTCCTGTACTCTCTGTGACAACAGCACACTCCGCCCATCCTGTTTCCACACTGGCAACCTAAGCGAATCGCGACATAAAGCTAGAACCGCAGCAATCTGAGGAGAAGCCGCTCATTGTTTACAAAATTCTTAATGAAGACAGTCCCGTGATCAATTGAGCCGTACCGCATGACTAAAAGCAGGTGCATTTTGAGCGGGAATCCTGTGGTTTTTTCTATTCCCATAGACTTTTGTATTGAGTTTTGGAATAGAACTTTTTCTCCGTTTTGGAGTATACTGAGGAAATATTTTTAACCGCTTCGGCGCGAGCTTTCCAATGGTGGAAACCCCGGATGCGTAGCTGCTTCCGTTCTAAAGTTATTCAAGTTTTTCTTGCGGCCAACTCAACTTGGACATACTTTAGCTTAAACGAAATCCGGTTAGTTATCGTTACCCATATTATTCTTGGAAATTTGATTGCTTACCCCTTGAAAATCCTTTGTCCAATAATCAAGTCACAAGAGAGAACAATGCAGGTCTTGTGCTGGTATATCCAGTGTACAAATATGTATAAAAGTGTTGTGTGTTGCTAAAGAATAGCAATAAACTAAGTAATAGTTTAGAGCATAAGCGCTTGAGTACTGGTGCATTTAGTGCACTGAAGCCCAAGGGCCGTAGGCCGAGGGCTTTGTGCACTAAATTTACCAGTACCTAAGCACCATGCTCTAACTATTTTAGATCCCGTTTACCCAGGCCTGCCCAGTTTCCACTAGCAACTTTGTTTATCAGCATTTTCGATGTCAAGCTAATTCTTCCGTGTGTGTGCCCAAAATTAAAATTCAATTAAAATTCAATTGAAGCACACCAGCAGGTTTACTTTAGCAAGTTTACTTTAGCAAGTTTACTTTAGCATTGTAGTTGCCAGCTGTTATCTCCAGATCTACTCTACCTTGGGCTACTCTGCAGTAAAGCAGCTAGCTATGGTAAATTCCTGCATTGAGAGCGGCAGCAGGAGAGTTATATGATAGGGCTGGTCCCATATAGGTGGATATGAGAGAGTAGTAGACCCTCCCATATCCAGCCTCACATAACCTGCTCCCTGCTTTATCTGGCCTATTCTATTAAACTAAAACTCAAAAATAGCAATACCCCAAGGGTGGTTAGTATGCACAGTTCATATACCTAAAGGCAAAAAATAGTGCACACTTACCAAGTTAGTACACCTAGTAACAATATAGCAACAGGATCTAAACAAAAATATTTAACTAATAAATTATTAGCAGCTAGCATTCAAATTTAAATTTCGGTCAGACCAGCTCGCTCTCCATTTGTGCTGAAACACATCACTAGTATGTAATTTAATTTCGTTTCTTGTAAATTAGAATCTAAATGAGCACTTCAGGCATGATAACTATTTTTAAACCCAAACATAGATACATACATACATACATACATACATACATACATACAAACACTACATACAAACACATACATACATGCATAATCATGATAAATATTTCATTCATAATAGGTGCCTTTTCCTTCAATCAGCTCTCTGATAATATTTGGCCTACTCTTCTTCATGATGTAAGCTGCACTGGGAATGAATCTTCCATCTGGGATTGCCAGTATAATTGGCTAGAGGATGATAAGGAATGTAATGAACATGCATCTGTAATATGTCAAAGTAAGTGTTACTTCTACTTGATGTAGCATAGTAATGAGATTGTGCTTTAATTAGATTCTACTGTAGAGGTTTCTAGCTGCCACCATGGATCTGTTAGGTTGGCAAGTGGAAACACTGGAAATGTAGGAACTGTGGAACTTTGTTATAACCAAGTTTGGGGCATTATTTGTGGTGACCTTTGGGATTCCAACGATGCCAATGTTGTTTGTGGTCAACTCGGCTTCCAAAAAATAGGTAGGGGAAATTGTCTTAACATTTTGATAGCTATTTTATTGGCTATTTAACATAATCACTACCCAATTACTATTATAATTAATTATATATTATATAAATATAATAAACATATAATATATTGTATTTGGCAGGAGCAAAGGTTTTGAGTGGAATATATATTTCTAGTAACTCTGGACCACCAGTACTTATTACTAATGTGCAGTGCAATGGACGTGAAGACTCCGTTTTAGAATGTCAATGGTCACCTAGTGATTTCAATGGGTGTATGCAGCTTGAAGCAGCAGGCTTGAGTTGTGAAGGTAGTGTTATAATTTGCTAGTGTTGTTTCTTAGTATGAAATGGAAATAAGTTACATGTGTCATCAACAAGAATAATATGGATAATTTTGACATAATTGCTTAAATCAAAACAATGTGGCCAAAAATTTATTTTCTTCTTTTAGTTTCATCATAGAACAACTGTGATAACATATTCTGGGGGAAAAAACACGATTGAGACAAATTCAAAACTACTGCCAATCTGCAATTTGTTACTACCATTCACACTAAATTATAGGCAAATTTTAATGTCTATTGGTACTTTTTACACATATTGTCCCAACACATTTAACGTAGACTCAAGCTTTAAGAATAGTCTAGTATGAAACAATGTTTAAAGTGAGTTGATTTTGCTTTAGTTGTAACAAATTTCTCATTGTCTTATTTATTTGTGTCTTAGTGACAGCTATCTATCTATCCTTGTGTGGTTTTTTGCATTTCAATTTTTACAAATACCCCTATCATTGATACTCACACATGATCATGTCATTGCAGTTGTTGGTTCCATTTTCAAATTTTATCACCTAAACTTTCAGCTATGACATGTGGTTTTCTGATTATTATAAATTTATTGCTATGAAAACATTGAATTTGATATACCGTTAGTTAAACTTAAAATATTAGCTGTAATATTTACTACATATTGACTAAAAACTTGATGTTGTAATACAGTGTTATGTGAGGATGGAAGTATTCGTGTTACTGGGATATCCTCACAGCTCTATGGTGCTCTGGAAGTTTGTGTCAACTCAACATGGGTGGCTGTGTGTAACACACAATGGGACAATATAGATGCAGCTGTGGTGTGCAGACAACTTGGCCATTCTCCATATGGTAACTGTTTTTAGTGGCAGTCTTGTATATAGTTTAAAAAATGTATTATAACTAGGTTCACTGGCAAGTGATGATTTTCAGACTACTGCTCAATTAGAAACACGCTTGGGCAGCATAATGTGTCAAGGAAGTGAGAAGAAGATAATGCATTGTGATGTTCAGCACATTTCACCAGAGGAAGGACGGCTTTGTCAGAAAGCTGGAATTATATGCCAAGGTAATATTGAAGCTGTGCATAAGATATCATTCTTTATAAAATATTGAATACTTCTTTACCATTTAGATTCAATTGGTTTTGATGACTGTGAGAGTGGTGACATCAGACTAACTGGTTCATCTGTTAGTAATGGAGGAAGAATTGAAATATGCATCAATAATGCATGGGGAACAATATGTGGCGAAGGCTGGGATGTTACAAATGCAAATGTAGTGTGTGCTCAGTTAGGCTTCCAACCATTGGGTAAGATGTAACTTGTATATATTTAGTATTATGTAATCTAATGAATTGATTTTGTTGTTTTGAATTGGCTCAATCTATTACATTATACTTACTAGAACAGTTGATGTGAATTGATTGCTATGAGACATCATAATAATAATACTCTATTTTTATGGATATGCTAATTATTGTTGATTAGGTTCAACTCCTTACTATGACAGTAGTTTTGGAAAGGGAAAACAAAATATATTGTTTGGAACTTTTGGATGCTCTGGTCAAGAAACATCTTTAATTGATTGTGATAGGATAGATCATAGTTTAAGAAACTGCAGTGAAGCAGTAGCAGGAGTTCATTGTGAAGGTATACTGCAATTTTGATTTCCAGTACTTTTGTTATTGTATCTCATGTCTGTCTAGAGATTTGTTCGAATGGTGAAGTTCAAATTGCAGGAGGACCCAATAATTTAATAGGTCGTGTTGAAGTCTGTGTTAATAGAACTTGGGGTACAATCTGTGGAGAATACTGGAATGATGTGAATGCAATGGTGGTCTGTCGACAAATGGGGCACTCCCCTTATGGTTAGTATAATATTACTTACATTAGCAATACCCCATCACACAGTGGTGCTTGACGTTTTGTAAAGTAAGAAAGTAGTAGCAAAGTTCATAGTTGCCAACTTTTAGATACAAAATGTAGGGACAACTCGGCGAGCTTGCGCGCCTGAAAATTTTTGCCACGACCACGCCCTTTTTAATTAAACCACGCCCCTCTTGCCATGTCCACATGCACATCGAAAAGATTCAGTGGTACCTGGTGATTGATCGTGAACTGATGATTTGTTTTGTGAACTGATGATTTGTTATGTGAACTTGTTTTTAGTCTTTGTGAAGTGATTGGCAAGTTGCTTTCTTGCGTTATGACTAAAAATAACTGTACTTTGACCCTACTGGGGCCATAGCTAGCTAAACTAAGTCTCGAGCTGTACTGTTACAGTTTAGCCTTCATTTCCTGGCCTCGGACCCTCTCTGGTCGGTGATGTCGGGACAGGAGCGGGACTGGAGCTAGAATGTCGGGATTGCCTGCCAGAATCGGGATGGTTGGCAACTATGAAAGTTATTTATTGCCACTTGATTAAGTTACATCAGTTTTTCCTCTCCTGCTCTCTTTTTTCCTTGACTATCTCAGTTATTCTTATCTTCCTACACTGTTAAAAATGAAGTGTTCCAGTAACACTGCAAGGAGCGTTCCCAGGAGAGGGAGGAATTTATGCCCCACCCATGTTTCCTGAACACTGCACAGAGGGTTATAATATAACACTCTGAGAGGTGTTTGGACAACATCTTTAGCAGAATTGTATTAACACCTTCTGCAAGCTTATTACAACACTAAGTAACATGTTTCAATGGCACTGCTAATAAATAATGACCACACCTCATTCACATAACCTCAAAATTTTTAGATAAATAAATGATTAACAATGAATATATAAAAATAGATTGAATAAAGTAGCTAAACAGTTTTAAAGCTGTCCTTTCAACATGAGTAGATGAAATATCATGATATGCAGTCCATTTATGATCCATCATGTTCAAGATAAATGTACCTGCATTGACACATAAAAATATAACATAAATCAATAAGCAATATACAAACACATTCATAAATGCTAGTAAACACATATTCTAAACACACACCCAGACTCAGCTAAACACTCAATTCTAAACACGCTCATAAATGCAACTAAACACACTATCCAAAATATGTGACCCTCTACGGGAAAATCGGGCACAACGCGGCAAGTGGCCCAATCCGCTGTAAATGCCGCCGTCAAAATACAGCTCTCAGTGTAGTAGTAAGTACAGTGGCTATCATGAGTGAAGCCAAGAATCTTGCTAGAGCATTAAACCTCAGCCACCGTGATGGTCTGGACATGATGGGTGGAGCTGACGCTGAAGCCATGGCTCCAGGAAGTGAGGACCCGCTTTCTGACTGTAAGTCACTTATTACAGTTAACTATAACCCTCATCAGTTCATCATCTTTTTTCCCCTTTTTTTTTAGGTGATGAAGAATTTGATGGCCATTTTACCAACTATTATGAAGGTAATAAATTTAAATTTAAAAAATTTTTTGATAAAAAAACAAAACAAAACAACTTCTTATAAAGCTTCTAGGGATGTCTCATCAGCAGAGTCAGGCTCTGCTACTCCACTGTTTGAAGACGAAGATGACCTCTATGATCCTCTGGATTCTTTGGACTGCTCTGTACCAGACATCGAGCCTTCATCATTGCATCCTGACCACTCATCTGTTTTCTTGTCACCACCCCATTCCGACCCCACTTTTCTTTCCCCTTCCGATACTGTGTCCGTTGCCTGCCGACGGAACAGCATCATCTGTGTTAAGGAAAGGAAGAGGTCAAGAAAGCCATCACCAGCAAGGACGAAACGACTTACCTCAACTGAGCAGTTAGACCAGATTTTAGCCCGTCACAGTCACAAACTCCTTCACCATCACTAATTCCTTCACCATCACCAGTTTCGTCCGCCCTTCTAAAAGAATTAGAAGTACAGACATCAATTATTAATTATTATTTTTTTATTTTTAGTCATCTCTTTTAAATTATGTATCATCTATACAAGTAATACACACCTTTACTTTGTTCTTATGTCCAGTGTTATCAAAATCTATCTATTTACATTGAATACGCAATATAATTATCCCAACTCAGCTAAAACCACAAAAAAAAATACTCTAGTGGACAATAGTAAAAACAGACATTACCAAGATAAATAAAACTATTAGTGCAAACACCAATAAAAATGACTCTAGTGCATGTGGGCACTAATAAGAATGACTCTAGTACATGCGAGCACTAAAAAGAATAACTCTAGTACATGTGGGCACTAAAAAGAATGACTCTAGTACGTGTACACACTAATGAAAAACCACAAGCCCACCTCAGAACCACTCAGATAGCCTCGAAGGACAAAATTTAACGACAGGAAGTGAAACTGGAAGTGACATCATGTGACACGCCCACCAGTGAAGAAATAATTTGGCCTCAAGGACTTCGCCCGTACCTCCAAAGATCACCTGATTAGTAAATTATTTCATCGGGTATCGTAATTTCCTTACAACAACAGCTACTACAATCAAACTAGCAATAACTAACTTAATCGAACATACTACAACTGACAGACACTAGCATGTGCTGACACTAATACGAATAAATCTAGTACGTGATAACGCTAATAAGAATGACTCTAGTACAGTGTAATCACTATGTGCATGCATGGTGTTAGCACTATGTGCGTGCACCGTGTTTGGTGTTAGCACTATGTGCATGCACCGTAATAGTACTAGTGTGTGCACAGTGTTTGGTGTTAGCACTATGTGTGTGCACAGAAATAGTACTACGTGCATGCACAGTATTAGCACTATGTGCGTGCACAGTGTTAGTACTATGTGCGTGCACAGTGTTAGTACTATGTGTGTGCACAGTAATAGTACTACGTGCGTGCACAGTGCTAGCACTATGTACGTGCACAGAAATAGTACTACGTGCATGCACAGTGCTAGCACTATGTGCGTGCACAGAAATAGTACTACGTGCATGCACAGTGTTAGTACTATGTGCGTGCACAGTAATATGTGCATGCACAGTGTTAGCACTATGTGCGTGCACAGTGTTAGTACTATATGCGTGCACAGTAATACGTGCATGCACAGTGTTAGTACTATGTGTGTGCAGTGCTAGCACTATGTGCGTGCACAGTATAGTACTACGTGTGTGCACAGTGTTAGTACTATGTACGTGCACAGAAATAGTACTACGTGCATGCACAGTGCTAGCACTATGTGCGTGCACAGAAATAGTACTACGTGCATGCACAGTGTTAGTACTATGTGCGTGCACAGTAATATGTGCATGCACAGTGTTAGCACTATGTGCGTGCACAGTGTTAGTACTATATGCGTGCACAGTAATACGTGCATGCACAGTGTTAGTACTATGTGCGTGCACAGTAATATGTGCATGCACAGTGTTAGCACTATGTGCGTGCACAGTGTTAGCACTATGTGCGTGCACAGTGTTAGTACTATATGCGTGCACAGTGCTAGCACTATGTGCGTGCACAGTAATAGTACTACGTGCGTGCACAGTGTTAGTACTATGTGCGTGCACAGTAATACGTGCATGCAGTGTTAGTACTATGTGTGTGCACAGTAAGGTTGGGCGATATTGGGGTATATTGTATCACGATATTTTGGCAGGACAATATTGTGATATGACTATATATTGAATATTTTTTATATTATTAATTATTTAGGAAAAAAATTAACAGCAAGAATTTTTAATGATGATATCTAATGACAAGCCAAACTGTGAAAATTTAAATGATGAGGGGAAAAAAAAAAAATTTACTGAAACTTTGAAGGATGGGAAAAGAAAATATTGAAACTTTGAAATGGAAAAGAAAATATTGAAACTTTGAATTATGAGGAAAAAATGGAGAATTATGGGTCCTATTACAAGTTTTTCGAAAGAAAGGTTAGCATCTCCCTGTACTCTATCCACTGACTCTGCAAGTGACAGTTCATCAGCAGGCCTCTTCCTTGAAGTTGACACTCCTAGTGTTGCTAGCGATTCTTTCATCATAGCCTCCTTTAAATTCAAGTGAAGATTGCTATGGGTAGTGCGCAAATGTGCAAGCAAGTTACTAGTGTTCCCATTCTCGGTTGCCACTCTTCGATAACAAGTGCGACAAATTGCAGTCCCCTTCTGAAACTCTCCATCCTTTTTTTCCAAGCCAAAATAGTTCCACACTTGACTCTTGCTTCCAGGCGTCTTGTGTAGCTCCGGTACTCTCGTCGCAGGGTCTGCCGTACTTACTTCTTGCAAGAGAACAAAAATACAGCGGCTCGACTATTGCGTGCGCGTCACTTCCCGCGCATTATGCGCGCGCAGGTAAGTTCGGCGGTTTTTCTAGATTTTCAATATTTCAATATTGCTAGCCAACACGATACCGCCAGACGGTTATTGACAGATACCGCGATCATGACTATATACCGGTATATCGCCCAACCTTAGTGCACAGTAATAGTACTACGTGCGTGCACAGTAATAGTACTACGTGCGTGCACAGTGTTAGTACTATGTGCGTGCACAGTGCTAGCACTATGTGCGTGCACAGAAACAGTACTACGTGCATGCACAGTGTTAGCACTATGTGTGTGCACAGTGTTAGTACTATGTGCGTGCACATTGCTAGCACTATGTGCGTGCACAGAATAGGTGCATGCAGTGTTAGTACATGTGCAGAGCACTATGTGCGTGCACAGAAATAGTACTACGTGCATGCACAGTGTTAGTACTATGTGCGTGCACAGTAATACGTGCATGCAGTGTTAGCACTATGTGCGTGCACAGTGTTAGTACTATGTGTGTGCACAGTGCTAGCACTAGGTGCGTGCACAGTAATAGTACTACGTGCGTGCACAGTGCTAGCACTATGTGCATGCACAGAAATAGTACTACGTGCATGCACAGTGCTAGCACTATGTGCGTGCACAGTAATACGTGCATGCACAGTGTTAGTACTATGTATGTGCACAGTGCTAGCACTATGTGCATGCACAGTAATAGTACTACGTGCGTGCACAGTGTTAGCACTATATGCGTGCACAGTAATACGTGCATGCACAGTGTTAGTACTATGTATGTGCACAGTGCTAGCACTATGTGCGTGCACAGTGTTAGTACTATGTATGTGTGCACAGTGTTAGCACTTCGTGTGCAGTACTACTTCGTGAATGCAGTGTTAGTATTAGTACGTGTATGTACAATGATAACAGTAGTGCATGCCTAGAGACTTACCATTATTCTCTTCTTCAATCAAGAACACCAGAACCTCAGTACAGATAGCAGCAGCCCAAGCACCATGAAATCTAGGAAATGAAAAGAAAAAAAAAAGGTTACTAGCAACTACAGCAACAAAAAGTAGACAATCTAACTAGTTAACAATTACCTTTCTTCACATTTCAGGAACACCAGATCCCCAGTTGTCATAGCATATTGCAGCACTAGCATCATCAAAGCTAAAATGAAAGAGAGGAAGAAAAAAAAAAGAACAAGTATTATAAGGGCTACCTACAACTACGAGAATAGGAAACTAGCTAGCTAAAAAATCACCACCCAGTCTTCAGCATATCAAGATACTAACTAACTATCCTCTTAGAACAAGAAAGACAAGCTCGCTAACCTTTTTTCCACCAGCAGCGTTGTTGAGAGAATAACTCCTTGTTGATGTTTCTACACAATGCGCGCGGTAAAAACCTATAGTATGCGGAGAGTGCGGTAAAATACGGAATCATTGCTGCCACGCCTTAGTGCCCGATTTTCCCATAGACGGTCACATATACACAAACATAACACAACTAAACACGCTATTCTAAACACACAAAAATACATAGAAATAGAAAAAGAAGCAAAACAAATGTGTTTGTCTACAAATACATTTTTTACTATTATCACTCTATATAGCATGATAATGCTTTTGAATAGTCTGGACAGCATGAGAACACAAACTATAACAGGAACTAATCTTGTGGCATGTTTAATTTGGGGGAAATATTTGGGGAAAGAAGAAAAAAGAGCAAACTGAGGGTAAATGAATGGTTTATAATCAACTGCTGAAACTAACAACTGTAATAATTTTGTGTTAACCTGTATATTCTTACTTTGTTAGTCTCCAAAAGCATCTCTAGATTTTCACAGCAGCACTTTTTTGTAGCCTAAAATTACATATGAAAAAAAATAAATAAAAAGAGTGCAGTAAATAATTTTTGAGATAACTCTCAGATATAGTCGGAAAAAGTACTGAACTAGCTACCTGCTAAATTAATTAATCATAAAGAAGAAATTACCTCTTCCGTGCTCAAACTCAACTTAAACGGCTAACTCTATTCAAATGCGTCACTTACATTAGCCAAAACACTCTATTGTTTCCAATAATAAACACATATTTTAACTTACCATTTCTCCGAAAGATCCAAGGCACGATCTGCACTTAAAAACACCATATCCATAAAACTCTTCTGCAGGATAAGGAGGGCCTGGAATATTCTAATAAACGCTCTCCGGTAAAAAGCGGGTGCTTGTGCGCATCGCAATAAAAACCATACCGCGCATTCAGTAAGCACTCGATCGAATAGTAAACAAATTCTCAGAATTTTTTTGCCAAAGTTGTACAGCAAGACGGTCTTCTGCGGGGATTTAAATAATGCATTAAATTAGACATTGCGTGGAGCAATGGCTAGATTTCTTCTATTTCCTGCCCTAGCTTAGCTATATACAAATAAGTAGCCAACAAAGTTACTGTCAATTATAGAATTTAGATAGATAGCTATTGCAGCTAAGTTCCCTTACTGCTTGTTATTTATAAACTTCTATGAATGTATCAATATATTAGCTAAAATTAAATAAAAATACAGTATGAAATATTTAGCTCATTGTACAATTTAACTTGATTTTAATAAAGTACAACCATGCAGTTAATGATAATGGCTTGAATGTTATCAGGTAAATAAATGCTAAAGAAACAAAAAATGTGGTCATATACACCAATTTTCACAATTACACTTATTTCAGTGTTACTGGAATGCTGCAGTGTTTACACTTAGAATTAACACTGGCCTCAGTGTTACTATAACACTGCAAGGTTTTACACTCTTGATTTACACTTCAAAAGTGTTATTATAACGCTTCATTTTTAACAGTGTACTTTCCTATCTTCAGCTCTTTTTTCTTGAGTCGTGGAGTCCCTTCTCCTTTTTTGTCTATCTCTCCTGCTTCTATGTTACCTTCCTTTTTAAACCTGTGCAACCTTTCCTCGTTGATTCAACACACTCAATAGTCTGTTTTTTTTGCCTTCTCTTTCGTACTTTTGCCTTTTCTTTTTGAAACCAATGCTTCCTTCGGCCACTAGCCAACTCCGCCTGCATTCTAGTTGCAAATAGCCTTCTACTGAACATGACAACACTTTACCCATTCAATTAAATGAAGATAATTTACCAACCAATTTAAGTTCAAGAATTATTCATGAATACACACCATCGTCATCATCATTATTGAAACATAGGCATATTATTATTGTATAGGTTATTTAAATCCATGTTCATTTTTATTCCAGGAGCTATCGCTGGAATGGGTGGATTTACTCAACATAATCGTCCAGCTCATATTACAGATGTTATATGCAATGGCTTTGAAAAATCTTGGGTTGACTGTCAACACAGTGTTAACATCTCTTCTTGCTCTTCCATTGATCTCTCTGGAGTAATTTGTCAAGGTATTTATATGAGAAGCTGAGAGTAATGTGAATAATCTACAGATTGATGTCATATGGTTTTTTCTTTTTAAAACCATACAAAGGATAAGTAATAATTTTATATTCTATTCCATGCTCGCTATAAGTTAAATGTATTTTTCGTGGCCAATTTTAAGACATTTAGACTTGAACTTTGATAAAATATTATAGTTAAAGAATAATAGCTTTTGATGAAGGGTCAGTGATATTACAGAGCAAAGGTGTTAAACGTATGGACCAAAATATATGAGAAAACAGCATTTTTGCTGTTAGATAAAACTTTTCAATGTTATTAAATATTTTTTGTGTTATAGATATAGCTGTTGAATTTTCTAATTGCACTCATGGATCCATTAGACTTGCCGGAACTTTGAAATATGTTAGTGGCACAGTCGAAGTGTGCACTCATGGAGTTTGGGGAGCAGTCTGTGATGATGGCTGGGATTATAGAGATGCCAATGTGGCTTGTGGGCAGTTGGGATATCTATCTTTTGGTAAAGTATTCATGTGTGTTATTTGTTGTAGTTTTTTTAGTGTGGCTACTAATCAGAAACCTTGTATTAGTTATTAGCTACTTTATCTTTCTCTTCCATATGCATCGGTATTTTGTTCTTATTAAACAGTACTGAAATAAACTTTTATATATTCCTTTCAGGAGCTATACCACGATTTGCGAGTAGTCAAAGTTCTCAGCCCTTTGCAATAGCAGATTTGTCGTGTATTGGAACAGAAAGAACGTTATTATCGTGTAACAGAGACACATTTGCAGTTACTCAGTGTGGAGAATATGAACAAGCTGGAGTCAGATGCTTAGGTAAAATGCCATATTATTTGATCATCATACAAGTTAGCAGTACATAAATTACTACAGGTTTCTTCCCAGTTAGACTCAGTCAGAGAGTAGGTAATCTATTAGGAGGTGATTGGATCACTATCACGGGGCTAACTTTCAGTGAAAATGATCAGATACTATGCAAATTCGGAGAAAATGCAGTGCAAGGAGCATACGTAGATAAAGATAATGTGGTATGCGTCAGTCCACCATCATCAATTGAGGCTACAGTAGAATTTATAATACATGTAGTTAAAAAGCATGGAAACATTTCTGGCGGTGCTCGATATCAGTACAGTAAGTTATAAAATATTGTAGTCATCGCTTAATTATTATATAAATAATTTGTTCAATCAGTATCGCCACAAAAAGCTTCAGATGTCGTAGAAATGCAAACACCTTCCAGTTCTATTTGGGTAGTGGGAGAAAAAGCTACTTTCTTTTGGAATCCTTCATTATTTATTATTAACGAAGCAATGAATAGAAGTGAATTACGTGTAGACATATCATTATGGATTTACAATGAAATGACCGATAGATTTGAAGAAAAGCTACAACTTGCAACAGATTTACCCAACACAGGCTCAGCTTCAGTATTACTGCCAGAGTCATTACACACTGCATTGCCTAACTCTGACAAATCTTTGTTTATTTCTTATCCCCAAATCAGAGTAAATACATCCACTTCAGCAATTGCTAACCATTTCCAAATATGGAGCAAAATAGCTAAGTATGGTAGACTAATTACTATAGCAGCTATTAAACGTGCAGTCACAATTAGACTTTTGTGTGAGGCATTTGCACAGACTCAGTCAGTTCCAAGAAGAAGTATTCCTCCATGTCCATGCACCGAATTAGACGCTAGTAATGACGATCGATTCGAAGTTGAAGGCACTCCGGATACAATCAGGCAGTTTTTCCATAAAAATTCTAAGATTTGTTTTCGACAAGCTAGTGTCAGGTTCGTGCAAAAACATTCATTGTGATTTGGATTATATGTTTTTATTTCATTCCACAGGGATTTTGGACCAGGACAGCGATGTTGCTATGGTGATGACGGAAATATAATCACTGGGTCTAACGGAGGAACTGCAGATTTAATAGCTCCCACTAACTGGAAAACAATACCCACACATTTCTTGGTGGACGTTGTGCCTTGGTTTTTGTGTTGTTCTTTTCTTGCTGAACCATTACGAGCTTGTCATCGATACACTAGAGTCAGACCTGTAGACGATTGTTCAGAGTGGCCAGAAAGACTTCCACCAGGTAAGGAAAATTACAACAGTTTTCGTTAAAATCTACAATGTTTAATTACCTCCTGAATAAACTTTTTCATAGACATGTGAACTGAAATGTTAATATTCAATGTAGTAAATTGTTGTCATAATACTTTATATGTCTATGAATAGTTAAGATATTCTTCATCCATTATTAGTAAAGCAAAACTTCAAGAATGCTTACTATGCAGTGTCTCCATATTCTATGTTCATGGGCCATATTTATTGGCATCAAATTATGCTTATGCTCATAATCATTTTTAGATATATTTGGTATGCTTTATCCTGCATACTATGATTTTTATTATAATATTCTTATTCATGAAGCACGCATGTTTGGAGATCCACATTTAGTCACTCTGGATGGATACCAGTACACATTCAATGGAAAAGGAGAGTTTGTTTTAGTGGAAGCTTCTGATCAATCTTTTATTCTTCAAGGGCGTATGACAGAGCCAGTTACATCTGCTAATACCATGTCAGGAGGGACATCAATCATGGCTCTGGCAATGAAGCTTTATGGAAACCCAACAATTCAATTGGAAGTTATAAACAATACTCTAGCTGTACTTGTTGATGGAGACGTACTGGATTTTGCAGGCCAAAGTGAACAGAGAATAGACAATGTTACTATCGTAGACAAGGGGAATGATACAATCGCAGTCAGAATGACACCTGGTATATCAATTCAAGCATCAAAAACCAATGGCATACTAACTAACATAGTCATCACCGTACCAGAATCTTTCAATACAAAAGGATTGCTTGGTCAATATAATGGAAATTCAACTGACGATTTGTTATCCAAAAATGGCACCTTACTTCTCACAAATTCTACAGGAGAACAGATATTTCATGAGTTTGGATTGAGTTGTAAGTCTAAATTTACTGATTTTGCTCCTTTAATAGCAACTTTGCTTGGGGTTAATTCATGCATTATTTTAGCTTTTAGCATTGCATAACCAAAGTAGAGTGGCCAACTGTTCGTGATTTAGCTTGTTGTAACCTGATAAAGGGTATCATAATATGGTACTTGAAACATTTTATAATAGTTACCTAAGACTAGTGTAGCTATAATACTAAAATATGATTAGATCAAGTCACTCAGGACCTTTTCAGAAACAAAGTTTGTATAAGGCTCAATTAATGTGTCATTAGTGTGCTGCTAAATAATAATCTTGAACTTAATACAACTAGAGATTAAAATATACCATTCTTAATGATTTTTAATCATGGGTGGTATAAAGGTTCAACCAGTTCAATTTTAGCCAAATCATTTTATATCAGCTCTAACTTATTGAGTACACTTTTTGTGTCTACTTAGAACTGGTAAAGTTAACTCATAAGTATTCCATTCGCAACCAGTGTATGAGTATGAGAAAATGAAAGAACTCGCTATGTGTTACCGCCCTATTTGGCAAAAACTATGCACTTTCTCATTGAGATTTCTATAAGTTCAGACATGGTAACTTAACCCACCACTACCAAGTTATATTAGGCACCCTCACTTTAATTACAGTGAAAAGGTATAGATTTATATTGCTTACAAATTTCAATTGCCTTTGAGTGTTAGAGTACACTATACTTGTTAGGTAAAGCTTTATATAATGTAATGACGCATGTTGTATAAAAAACAAAGCAGCTGGAATGATAATTTGTTGTGCAATTGGCATTTGTATGTGTTAACATTTGCAACCAGCCTTGTTATTATTAATGACAATAAAATTGCTGTATAAATCTGCAATTAAACTATTTTTAACAACAACAGCAACAAAATATGCTAATTATAATAATTATTAATAAAGCTAGAAATAGTGAAAGCATATTTTGTTTCCATTAGGGATCATGGACAGTCCTCAAGAGAGCCTTTTCACTTATGGGCTTAATGGAGATTTTGATTCCTACTTTGACCTCAACTTTGTCCCTGCCTTCAAGCCAATATTTACTGATTCTGACTTAGAAGAACAAGCACAGAGTATCTGCAGAGATAACAAACTTTGTATTTTTGATATTGCTGCCACAGGGGATGTTAATATTGGCAGCAGCACCATGGAGAGTGTGGAAGTACAAGCTATGCTGAGAGAACAATTTGTTCAAAGTAAGTGTGGTTTATATTTTAAGTAGTGGAGTAGATCCTACATCTGCTTGAATCAATTAAAATATAACTTGTATATACTACTTTGCATCTAATTTACTAAGTGTAGCAACACATTCAAACATTGAAAAAAATATAAAAAACATAGTTTTGGTCTTTCAATGTCGATAAGTATTTCTACGCTTGGTCTATTTCACTTCTATATTATTATTATATATATATAGCTATAATATTATAATATATATTATATCGTATAACAATAAAAAAACATTAGCTATATTTATAGCTACTCAAATGTAGGAAGAAGTAATATTGAGTGGGAGGTAACTATATAATAGATATCCTGGAATATTGTTACAATAACTAGAGTGATATGTTGTAAAGTGGCTCAAGTACGAATAAGGGAAGAGTTATTGTAATAAACTAAATATACACGTGTTCCTATAATATTTGTCTTCATCATTATGACTTCAAGATTTAATAAATGTATATTATCACATGTTTATGTGAGTAGGAGTGTGCAGCCCTCCATGTGTTCATGGTGCCTGTATTGGTAACAGCACGTGCCATTGCAGTGAAGGATACCATGGTCTAACTTGTGAAACTGAAGGTAGCTCTTTACCTACAAGTCATTCATTTTTATGCATTGTATCTGCTATGTTTAGTTTCTGGGAAGTGTGAAAACAACATTTGTGAAAATGGAGCTACCTGCAAAGTTCTTGCTGGAGATTACATATGTGAATGCCTCCCTGAGTATACCGGAATTTTTTGTGAAAATGAAAGTATGAATATATTATTTGTTTTAAATATATCTTGTACCTTAAATGATATATCTTCATTTCAGTTGAAGGGACTTCAGCGACTGAATTTTCAACTTCTTCTTTATTGGTGTCTTCACTTGCTGGTGCTGTGGTTGGAGTTTTAGTAGTGATCATTGGCTCTGCAATAATTGCTACAGTTGTTATAATCCTTTTTATGAAACGTAAGAAGATGAAGTTACACAAAGTGGAAGAGATAGAGTTGAAGAAAGAATCTGAAGTAATTGAAAATGTGTACAAGGAATGACAATTTTATACTTTTGTAACTATAAACACTTGTATTATTGTATCAGCTAGCTAGCTGTTAAGTGTGGTCACAGAATAGATGTACTGACTTTAGCCAAACACTTTTTTGTTGTTGTTATGTATTCTAGTTTAATGCTCGTAATAGTCTTTTAGCCTGATATAGCATTAATAATGTCAGTCTGTGGTATTTGTACCATCCATTTGTTAATTTGTGTATTATTGTCATTATTGTCACACTTCCTAATATGAATTGAATTGTGCTTACCGGTAATTATAGCATTTGCCACCTGGTAGCATATATCAAATTAATGAACGTAGCCAGAGATGCCACATAAACTGTGGCGACGAGTTATGATAAGAACTGGTTGACGGTAAGGTCGACATTGTGAAGCAAAATTTATGAATTTGATGAATCCAAGGAAGAATAGCCTCAGTACACTGAGAGGCACAAGCATTTGTAGCAAACGGCAAAACAGACGTGAATAGAACAAAGCTGCTTTCTTAGCTAGGAAACTTGTGTCTCCAGCCATGCCTGGTGACAAATCTTACTAGGAATTGGTAACCTCCGAGACAGTATAAAGATTGAAAATTTATAGTTGATTCAGACAGTTGGAAGTAAACATGGCTACATTTGTATTGGTGCTGCGTTCTCTGGTAGAATAATTTGTACGTTTGGACCTACCTTAAAGGATATGTTGAGAGATCGAATTGTATGTGAGACTAAAGATGGGCAAATCCTACATAGGCTACTTGAAGAGAGTAGGCTTTGGAAATCGCCCATCCAGAGATTTGTGCAGCCAAGAATATGAAAGAGCTGAACATGGAGCAAATCAAGAAGGTTCACTAGACACTCTTAAAGTGCATAGAATCATCCCCCCTTGAGGGTGTCGGAACAGTCAGTTTAGTAGCATTAATAGTAAGCCTACCTCTAAATGTTATGTTGTGGCAAGACAAGTCACACTCATTCAGATTGTTACTTTCAAACATCCTGTGTTGCAAGGCCAAAATTTGTTGGAGTTCCACTAAGGACCAAATGAGCCTCCAATGAAGAAAGCTGTCCATCATGTAGATGAAACAATCAAAGATTCATTGAAAGAAAGAGATTTGTATACAATTCATTCTGTATGCAAGCTACAACTGTATAAGATAAATGTCAAAGTTAATGAAAATATTCTGCAAATTGAAATATACCAGGTGATTTGTTACCACTGGTGTAGGAGAAGTGGCCAGACTTGGAACCATTGCAGAATGACACTATACTGTATTCCAACTCTGGTGAGCTGATTCCAGTGGTTGGGTCTGTTAGGTTGTTTGTAAAATATGAAGATCAGCATTTCTTAATTCCCTTACTAATTGTAGAAAAGGAGGAAGGAGCCTAGCCTATTTGAGGAATTGGTTGAGTGAATTTTTGTGGCTGAAAATTGAATCACTGAATCCCATAAAGGAGAAGTTTTTTTTATAAATAATCCAGGAATTTGTCAAAGGGTTTAAAGCTAAGATTAGTGTAGAGCCAAATAACACTCCCAAGTTCATAAATGCTCATGGTATTCTTATTAGGAGAAGGTAGAGAGGGAACCTTGTCAATTAGTGGAGGAAGAAATTTTAGAGCCCATGGAATACTCAGAGTGGGCTTCACCTATTGTTACAGTGTTAAAGCCAGATACAAATAATGTGTGGGGATTATAATAGCAAATCTTGTTTCAAAGCTTGACAGATACCTTGTTCTACACATTGAGATCTGCTCTCAAGGTTGATTGGCAGAAATCATTCACAAAACTTGATCTTACCCAAGCCTATTTACAAATTACCCCACAATAATTAATCCAAAGATTTGTTAGTTATTAATACTCACAAGGACGTTTTCAATGTACAGCAAGGATGACTGAGGTCTGCCTCATGTCTTTGTGTACATTGATGACATTCTAATTACAGGGCCAATGACGAGGAGTATCTGAAGACTCTAGGCTTGTTGTTGTTATGAGGAATCAAGTTACATAGTTGGAAGTGTTACTTGCTACAATTATCTGTAACCTACCTTGGTTATCAGTCAATCAGCATGGTCATCACGAGAAAGTTCGAACTGTACAAGATGCTCCTTATCCTAAGAATGTAATGAAACTAAAATTATATCTCAGCCTTGACAAGTTCACACATGAGTATCAGTGATCTGGGTATATTTGGGAAAATTACAAATGGATTACAGAAGATAGATAGATAGCCAGTATATAGTTTTTTTGTGGGGGGAAATAGGTCCCATGTGCTATGAAGATCACTTTAAAATACTGTCTACACGAAGTGTATTTTGGTTGGTTTTCACTGCCTTCGAATTAACAGTGGTAATAAACCGTTGATGTCTTGAGGTTCCCAAAACAAGACGTTATACTCCAATGAGCAATTCATTTAGTCGACTTTAGATGAGGATGAAGAGACTGTAGATATGCTCACAAAACATTGCTTCTGACAACAATGAATAGATTTCCTTCGAGCTGAACAAGGCCCAGATGACATAATCACTTTAAACCATAATTGTCTGTGAAGCTCACTCTATTTTGTCAAGAAACATTTAATGTGTGTGGTACAAAGTTATGTATTATCTTAAGGTGATATAATGTTTTAGAGGGTTATATCCTTCATACATCAGCTTATATTAAGAACCGAGTACCCCAGCAGATATTTTTTAGCAGCTACTTTCGCAAGAAAATAAGCAGCTATTAACCACTGCGTATCTGAGGGTAATGAGCTTGCATAATTCATAGTGAGTGAGTTCATTTTGACTAGCTATGTACATGTAAACAAAATAATATGAAGTACTCCTTAAGAAATTTTTTATGAAAATTTGATTAGAAGGTGTCTGTATAATGTTCATAATTTTGAGTATCCAAAGATAACATGTTTAAAACATAAAAATCGTTGTACAAGTAGTTATGTAAAATGTTTAATTGTGGTTGGTTTCAAAGCAAGTGCTAAAGGTACAGTCTAATAGCTGTACATTTTTAAGTTTAACTTCTAATAAAATATTTTCAGAAACCTAATCCCTTTAACATTACAATTTCGGCATAATTTTAAGATGTTGAATATAATTCATCTGAATGGTGCCAATATTAACAACGCATTCTGAATGCTTATAATATAAAGCAACAGATTTGGTCAATTGCAGTCTCCAATGAGCAAATAATTATTAACAATAGGATTATTATGTCAAGGATTAGTCAGTTTAAACCTAACCGATATCTATGGTATGTGTATAAAACATTATAAAAGCCTGAAACAGTCCTATTCCTACCTTTATAATTCTGTAATTCTATAATTTGTTGTTTTTTCACTCTTTCACCCCCATCTCATCCCTCCTTCCCCTGCCCCTTTCATTTTTAAGTTTTTTGTCTTTCTCATTTATATAAGTGCTTACAGAAATAATTTTATATTTTCTTCATTTCTAACAGCTAATGGGACTAATTATATATTATAATATAATTATATAATACATTTTATGTATAATAATTTTATAATTACAATACCAATATTTCTGATCCAACAAGTTTACAAAGAATTGTCCTTTCATACAAGGCTTACATTCAGACAAAACTCGTGTACTTATTGTAGAGGACATGTATTCTCACCTCCAGATTTCATATGGTTGTATATATTTATATAAATGCTTATTGTACCAGTTGGCATATTTGGGAGATATTAGCCCGTATATTATTTTCTTGAGCTGAAGGCGGGTGAAAATACAAGCATATGAGTAAAATGCCATCTTTATAATTTATATGACGAGTGTAATAAATTGTTTATTATACATTTATATCATAATTTCTTCCAAAACAGTAAACGCTCACAGGTAACTCCAGCATATATATAAAAATTCAGTTGTCCAGAACTATGCAGAAGTGCATTGAAGCATTCAATATGCAGTGTATAATATGGAAAAACATTGAATGCTCACATGACACAGTATACTCAAGGATAATATTGGATCACTTGTTAAAGAGAGAGAGTGATGGTATGCTTACTTCTACTGAGTACAGAAAACGTATATACACAGAGAGACATTTTCACTTTAAGTCTCATCATCCTAGTCATGGAAAAAGAGGAATAGTGAGATGCTTGTATCAGAGAGCTAGGAGGGTAACTAATATGAGTAATTACTTGAAGGAAGAAGAGAAACACCTACACAAAGTACTTCAAAGTAATGGTTATGACAACGCAACCATTAGGGCAGGCTCTAAAGAGTTACCTTCTAGAGATCACAATACTGAGCAAGAGAAAGGTTTGATTCTTAATATTCTATACATAGCAGGATTGAGGGAGAGTATTCAGAGAGTGCGTAGAGACATTGACATCAAAACAGCATTTATAAGTCGGGTAAGACACTATAAGATCACATCTTACTAAAGTCAAAAATACTATACCCATTACCACCGAGTCATCCATAGTGTACAGTATACCCTGCAGTTGTGGTGAAGTATACATAGGTGAAACAACTAGAAGGCTTGAGCAGAGAGTGAGAAACATCAGGATGCTTGTAAGAGAGGTGATGAGGTTTCAGCCATTGCTGAACATGCCTGGTAGCAGCATCACCCCATGAAATGGGAAGAAGTAAGAGTTGTAGACAGAGCCAGTAAGAATCATGAGTTGAAGATCGAGGAAGCTCTACACATACAGATGACACCTGACAACAAGAAGTTTAATAGAGACATAGGTTCAGAGTTTTCAGTTGCGTGTATATTATCCTCCAGGATATAATAAACAGTAAGAGTACCCTCCAGTAATCTTGCTGTTTACATTGTGTTATATACCACAACTGAGAGTTCAACCTCAGTTGACCCCTGAAAAGGACTTCAGCAAGAAGTTGAAATGTCGGGTTAAGTTTTAATTAACAATTTTGGCTGTTAGAACGAGAAAAATTTGCTATCATTATAATATCATGTGCCAACTGTAGCAGCTGGGTTAAACCCTTGAACAAACTACTGCAGTGAAGATATCTAGCATAGAATAAGTGGTATGGTAAAGGTAGATGGGACTTACAGCCAATCTAAAGATGTGATTTCTCACATGAACTCCATGAAGCCACAAAATACATGCCCTTAGAGTTCCTCCTCTTCCCAATACTAAAACATCTTCCTACATCGCTGAAGCTCATGAGAGGTGATATAGCAATATATATTTCACTATCAGGCTTTATTTTCATTCGCCTCTGGTTCATGAAGATAAGTTAGCCTACTTGTGAAATATCCCCCTATATTACACTTGCCTCATGTAAAAAATATACACAGAAAAACTACAATAATAGGTAGTCATTTATGTGACCTCAAATTTTGAAGATTACACATCTAAATAAAACAGGATGATACATCATAAGAGACAAAAATAATAACATGCTTAAATAAACAACATAGTAACAGAGTGTTCAACTAAAGTCACTAACTACATCTATTTTCTGACAGTACACTAATAGCAGTTATCTAACTAATTGTTTATAGTTTCTCATTTATAGTTGTAATTCTTTGTACACATTTTCAATTACATCAGATTCTTTCTCCAACTTGTTCACTGCTTCCATTTGGTGTGACTTTATCTTCTTACGTTTCATGCACAAAACAATAATTACTGTAGCAATTATTGTGGAGCAAATGATCACTACTAAAACTCCAACTACAGCACCAGCAAGTGAAGACTTCGAAAATGAAGGAGAAATCACGGTTGCTGAAGTCCCTTCAACTGAATGAACATAAGTAATCAAATGAATATCTATATGGTCATAACAAATTTTATAGTCTTACTTTTATTTTCACAAAAGGCTCCTGTATATGCTGGGAGGCATTCACATATGTAATCTCCAGCAAGAACTTTGCAGGTAGCTCCATTTTCACAAATATTGCTGTCACAGTTTTCATAAACTAAATACAGCAATGAATTGTGTAAAATACAATTAAAACTTAGTAGGCTAAAAGCTACCTTCAGTATCACAAGTTAGTCCATTATATCCTTCACTGCAATGACATGTGTTATTACCAATACAGGCACCATGGACACATGGAGGACTGCACACTCCTATTCACATACATACATTATGATAAATAATAAATAGCTAAATTGTAAAACTTGAAGTATTCTATATACAACAACTAAAGGTACTTAAAAAATAACAATAAGCATATGAAAGCATATAGCTTACGGTCTATTTAATAAAGAAATAGAAAAAACTATCCAAACACTCTAATTTCTACCTGAACCATTTCATCACATGTCACATAATTATTATAACATGATATATTATACCAAGATAATGTTTTGCTTAATAATCTTACTCTAATCAAAAATAAATCACCAACTCCTACTTTCTGTGGCTAAATTATTTTTTTAAAGACATGAAAGGAGATGATACAAAGTGCATCTGTTCTTTTGAACAGTAATTACAAAATCCCAATTATTGTCTTGCATTCCTCTTCAAGATAAAACTATAAAAAAAAACACAGTAAAATTGGTGGTGCTGCCCCATACAGGTGTAAAATCCACTCTATGAGTACAAAAATCCACACTTACTTTGAACAAATTGCTCTCTCAGCATAGCTTGTACTTCCACACTCTCCATGGTGCTGCTGCCAATATTAACATCTCCTGTGGCAGCAATATCAAAAATACAAAGTTTGTTATTCCCGCAGATACTTTGTGCTTGTTGTTCCAATTCAGGATCAGTAAACACTGGCTCGAAGGCAGGGACAAAGTTCAGGTCAAAGTAGGAATCAAAATCTCCATTTAGTCCATAAGTAAACAGGCTCTGTCGAGGATTGTCTACAATCCCTAATACAGACAACACATGTTTTCACTATTAACTAGTTCCATTTATAACTACTGGTCATTAAGTTAAAATATATATAGAATAAATTTCACTGTAGATGTGCAAACCTGGATTTCATTGTCATAAAAAGTAACAGCATTTCAAATTGTTGGCGACCCTGACAGCATGTGAAGTCAGGAGTTGCAGAGGTCAGGCAACCCCTGATTTAACACTCTTTTTACAAGAACTTGTTAATTGGTGCTTGTTTATTCCGTTGTGTTTTGTGTGCATTGGACTGTACTTCCTGTCTGTCTGATTCATTACATTGTTTTTCAGTTTTTCTCTTTTCTGTTCAGTTAGTCATTTTCTGTCTATCAATCACTTGGTACTATATTGAACAATCTATAAACCATTAACCTGACAAGGGTGGGTGCTGGTATCCATTACGGAAGGTAAAAAATCTTAGACAGCGCTTGCAGCGACTAGCATTTTAGGAAGAGGTCTGGGATTTACGACCCCTGACCTACGACTTCTAGAAGCTCTGCAGGCGCTATCACAAATAATTGTAACACTGATACAAAAAGTGCACAAAAATTTATCATACTAACTAAATTGTGTCCTATAAGACAGACATCCTATATTATTATATATAAAAAAACTGTCATATAATGTGGTGTGCTTCAACACACAAAAGACAAGTAACATTTCTAAGGACTATAAATTAATACTTATACACTAACAGTCATAAATATATATCCACATTCTCAATATATATAGCCAATTCTTATGCAGTACATATTGAGTAGCCACATTAAAAATTCTACTATGTCAGAACTGATTTAAAAATTTGATCTGGCTTAAATTTAACTAGTCAAACTAAAGAAACAAATTTTACAATCTGGACTTACAACTCAATCCAAACTCATGAAATATTTTATCTTCTGTAGAATTTGTGGGAAGTAAGGTGCCATTTTTGGATAACAAATCGTCAGTTGAATCTCCATTATATTGACCAAGTAATCCTTTTGTATTGAAAGATTCTGGTAAGGTGATGACTATGTTTGTTAGTATGCCATTGGTTTTTGATGCTTGAATTGATATACCAGGTGTCATTCTGACTGCGATTGTGTCATTCCCCTTGTCTACGATAGTAACATTGTCTATTCTCTGTTCACTTTGGCCTGCAAAATCCAGTACGTCTCCATCAACAAGTACAGCTAGAGTATTGTTTATAACTTCCAATTGAATTGTTGGGTTTCCATACAGCTTCATTGCCAGAGCCATGAATGATGTCCCTCCTGACATGGTATTAGCAGATGTAACTGGCTCTGTCATACGCCCTTGAAGAATAAAAGATTGATCAGAAGCTTCCACTAAAACAAACTCTCCTTTTCCATTGAATGTGTACTGGTATCCATCCAGAGTGACTATGTGTGGATCTCCAAACATGCGTGCTTTAATCAAAGGAGACAAATATGACAAAGTTACATGTGTGATTCATTAATATAAACATATTATCATATATCGTTAATTTGAATGATAAAGCTAACAAAGTATGTGTGAAAAATTCCTTTTAAGCATAAACATTACATTAAATATGGCCAATTTACAAAGAATATTGAGGTACTCCTTTGTAAGCATTCTTGAATTTGTTAACTTTATCTATTGATAAAGACTATCTACACTATCCATAGACATTCAAAGTATGAAACAAATAAGCTAGGTAACTACTAGAGTATTATTGCACAAAACAGCCTGAAATAACACCATGAAATAATGTGAGTTATTTCACACAGGTCTAGTACCTAAAAATAACATTGTGAAGACATTTATAGTGTAGATACTTATTCCACCCAAGATATCCTCACAGTATTATTTTTAGGTACTATACCTGTTAAAAAACTCAGGACATTTCATGGTGTTATTTCAGCTGAATTGAACAAGCTCATTACCATAGTAGTTACAGCAACTGGCTTAGCTTACAAGTTTTCCTGAATTTTACTGCTAACTTTCTATGGTGTAGCCTATCTAACCAGGTTAAAGCAGCTGCTAAAATGTCAGCTGAGCATGTGGGGAACCCCTACAGCCAATTGTGTACCAAATAGTTACCAGTCCTAGTACAAACTAAGGCAGTGAAGATATCTTGAGTAGAATAAACAACTTATTACATTCTGATTATGGCTAGATAATTCTCTCACAGGCTATATTCCACACACCTCTGGCTCTTGAAAATAAATTAGCCAGCTCTTGAAATATATTTTTATCACACTTTGACTTGTGTAATAAGTATTATATATGTATATTTATTCCATACTTCACAATGGTATTTTTAAGTAAGTGTGAGAGATAACTCATGTTATCACATGGCTGTATAACAACTGGGCCTCCATGGTTTACCAGTTTTCTGGGTTTTTACAGCTATCTTTCTCTAGTAAAACCAACCCAACCAGGTTAGAGCAGCTGCTAATATCAGCTAAGGGATGTGGGGATTCCCTAGAAAGTTTTACCTCCAACTATACACCTAGAGCTACCTACCCAAGTGCATATTACTTCAATGAAGATATCTGGAATAAACAAGTTATTACACTTTTCAGAGTGATATGGCTAGATATTTCACTCTCAGGCTTTATTTTTACTCACCTCTGGCTCATGAAAATAAATTAGCCTGCCTCTGAAATATTTTGCAATATCACACTCTGACTCATGTAATAAGTATTATAATAATCGGCGAGCGAGCGTAGCGAGCGAGACACTTACAGGGGTAAAAATGAAAAAATCGGGGATGTATGTTTATTTATTTATTTATATATATGTTTGGACGTATGTATGTCATTTTGTACTTTGACCCTCTGTATTTTTGTGTTCGCTCGGCGTTCGACCCCGTCCCAAACTTCACTAAACAGAATCCTCTGGTTTAGCGACCATTACCCGTATCACCTTAGAAATTGAATTGTTTACCGCTTTGAATTGTTTTGCGGGTGCTGGGAGCTCCATTTCTATTCGAGTTAGTGGCGGTGGTAAGTTAATACGCTATTTGTCATAGTTATAAGCACTACTTAACAGCATTTACTTGACAATTCATTGTCCACTAGACGATCCACGAAGGTAAGTCTTGCGTAGGTATGTTCAGTTGTGTGAAAGTATTGTGCGTTACAACTACTATTAAGAATATCACAAAGAAAATTTTAAATAACGTGACTTGATTTTGTTGCTTCTTTTTCAATTCAAACAGTTGATGGGAGTGGTGACTATGGCATTGAATCCCCTTTACCGTATATGCGTAATTTAGCAACTCAACTTTATTTTAGTAGTTTGAGTAACAACAGTGTAGTTTAAAGCTCGCTTGCCATTTGTGCTCAAGCACACCACTAGTATATATGTATATTATATGTATAATTATGTGTGTGTAAATTGACATGTCTGAACACTCTGAAAAAGTCTATTCAGGATTTATGTAAACATTGTACAATTTAATTAATAATGTTGTAATTTTCCTTACCTGGTGGACGTCTTTCTGGCCACTCTGAACAATCGTCTACAGGTCTGACTCTAGTGTATCGATGACAAGCTCGTAATGGTTCAGCAAGAAAAGAACAACACAAAAACCAAGGCACAACGTCCACCAAGAAATGTGTGGGTATTGTTTTCCAGTTAGTGGGAGCTATTAAATCTGCAGTTCCTCCATTAGACCCAGTGATTATATTTCCGTCATCACCATAGCAACATTGCTGTCCTGGTCCAAAATCCCTGTGGAATGAAATAAAAACATATTATCCAAATCACAATGAATGTTTTTGAACGAACCTGACACTAGCTTGTCGAAAACAAATCTTAGAATTTTTATGGAAAAACTGCCTGATTGTATCCGGAGTGCCTTCAACTTCGAATCGATCGTCATTACTAGCGTCTAATTTGGTGCATGGACATGGAGGAATACTTCTTCTTGGAACTGACTGAGTCTGTGCAAATGCCTCACACAAAAGTCTAATTGTGACTGCACGTTTAATAGCTGCTATAGTAATTAGTCTACCATACTTAGCTATTTTACTCCATATTTGGAAATGGTTAGCAATTCCTGAAGTGGATGTATTTACTCTGATTTGGGGATAAGAAATAAACAAAGATTTGTCAGAGTTAGGCAATGCAGTGTGTAATGACTCTGGCAGTAATACTGAAGCTGAGCCTGTGTTGGGTAAATCTGTTGCAAGTTGTAGCTTTTCTTCAAATCTATCAGTCATTTCATTGTAAATCCATAATGATATGTCTACACGTAATTCACTTCTATTCATTGCTTCGTTAATAATAAACAATGAAGGATTCCAAAAGAAAGTAGCTTTTTCTCCCACTACCCAAATAGAAGTGGAAGGTGTTTGCGTTTCTACGACATCTGAAGCTTTTTGTGGCGATACTGATTGAACAAATTATTTATATAATAATTAAGCGATGACTACAATATTTTATAACTTACTGTACTGATATCGAGCACCACCAGAAATGTTTCCATGCTCTTTAACTACATGTATTATAAATTCTACTGTAGCCTCAATTGGTGATGGTGGACTGACGCATACCACACTGTCTTTATCTACGAATGCTCCTTGCACTGAATTTTCTCCGAATTTGCATATTATCTGATCATTTTCACTGAAAGTTAGCCCCGTGATAGTGATCCAATCACCTCCTAATAGATTACCTACTCTCTGACTGAGTCTAACTGGGAAGAAACCTGTAGCAATTTATGTACTACTAACTTGTATGATGATCAAATAATATGGCATTTTACCTAAGCATCTGACTCCAGCTTGTTCATATTCTCCACACTGAGTAACTGCAAATGTGTCTCTGTTACATGATAATAACGTTCTTTCTGTTCCAACACATGACAAATCTGCTATTGCAAAGGGCTGAGAACTTTGACTACTCGCAAATCGTGGTATAGCTCCTGAAAGGAATATATAAAAGTTTATTTCAGTACTGTTTAATAAGAACAAAACACCGATGCATTTGGAAGAGAAAGATAAAGTAGCTAATAACTAATACAAGGTTTCTGATTAGTAGCCACACTAAAAAAACTACAACAAATAACACACACGAATACTTTACCAAATGATAGATATCCCAACTGCCCACAAGCCACATTGGCATCTCTATAATCCCAGCCATCATCACAGACTGCTCCCCAAACTCCATGAGTGCACACTTCGACTGTGCCACTAACAGATTTCAAAGCTCCGGCAAGTCTAATGGATCCATGAGTGCAATTAGAAAATTCAACAGCTATATCTATAACACAAAAAATATTTAATAACATTGAAAAGTTTTATCTAACAGCAAAAATGCTGTTTTCTCATATATTTCGGTCCATACGTTTAACATCTTTGCTCTATAATATCACTGACTCTTCATCAAAAGCTATTATACTCTAACTATAATATTTTATCAAAGTCCAAGTCTAAATGTCTTAAAATTGGCCCAGAAAAATACATTTAGCTTATAGCTAGTGTGGGTCTGAGATTGGAGAGGAATGGGAAGAAAGACGAGAAGGAAGAGAAAGACAAGAAAGAAGAGAAAGACAAGAGAGAAGAGAAAGAGAAGAAGAGAGAAAGTGCAATGGGTGTGGCTGCAGCCACACCCATGTCATGAACAGTTCACATGCATGTTTATTTATTAGTTAGTGTATGAAGCAGAGTCATGTAATTTTTGTAGAAGTTATAATTAGCTTTGATTGACTATGCACCGATCACGTGCGTGTTTGTGCCTGCCGGCAGTGCGAACTAAACGCTGCAGGGCAGGAAGTATAGAGCTTGTGTGCATTATCGTGCATCATATTTGGGTGGAGTTTATGTTGCTATTTAAACTGAGTTGTACGATTGTGTGTTAGTTCTCCTTTGCCTTATAATTTTATAAAGACCTAACCTGTGTCAATAGGGAAGGGGGGAACTCTGGTGGCAGCGGTTACCGAGATAACCCATACAAACCCCACAGCTAGCATAGAATAGAATATAAAATTATTACTTATGCTTTGTATGGTTTTAAAAAGAAAAAAACCATATGACATCAATCTATATATTATTCACATTACACTCAGCTTCTCATATAAATACCTTGACAAATTACTCCAGCGAGATCAATGGAAGAGCAAGAAGTGATGTTAACGCTGTGTTGACAGTCAACCCAAGATTTTTCAAAGCCATTGCATATAACATCTGTAATATGAGCTGGACGATTAAGTTGAGCAAATCCACCCATTCCAGCTATAGCTCCTGGAATAAAAATGAACATGGATTCTTAAATAACATATATAATAATAATATGCATATGTGTCAGATGACGATGACGATGGTGTGTATTCATGAATAATTCTTGAACTTAAATGGTTTGGTAAATCAACTTCATTTAATTGAATGGGTAAAGTGTTGTCATGTTCAGTAGAAGGCTATTTACAACTAAAATGCAGGCGGAATCGGCTAGTGGCCGAAGAAAGCATTGGTTTCATAAAGAAGAGGCAAAAGTACGAAAGATAAGGCAAAAAAAAAAGACTATTAAGTGGGTTGAATCAGCGAGGAAAGGTTGCACAGGTTTAAAAAGGAAGGTGAAAGTATGACAGAGAAGGCCAATGTTTTGCATAGTTAAAATTCACGGTCATGATAGAAGGATGGAGAGACTTAGAAGCAGGAGAGATAGACAAAAAAGGAGAAGGGACTCCACGGCTCAAGAAGAAAGAGCTGAAGATTGGAAAGTAGGAAGATAAGAATAACTGAGATAGTCAAGGAACAAAGAGAGCAGTAGAGGAAAAACTGATGTAACTTAACCAAGTGGCAATAAATAACTTTGCTACTACTTTCTTACTTTGCAAAACGTCAAGCACCACTGTGTGATGGGGTATTGCTAGTGTAAGTAATATTATACTAACCATAAGGGGAGTGCCCCATTTGTCGACAGACCACCACTGCATTCACGTCATTCCAGTATTCTCCACAGATTGTACCCCAAGTTCTATTAACACAGACTTCAACACGACCTATTAAATTATTGGGTCCTCCTGCAATTTGAACTTCACCATTCGAACAAAACTCTAGACAGACATGAGATACAATGACAAAAGTACTGGAAATCAAAATTGCAGTATACCTTCACAATGAACTCCTGCTACTGCTTCACTGCAGTTTCTTAAACTATGATCTATCCTATCGCATTCAATTAAAGATGTTTCTTGACCAGAGCATCCAAAAGTTCCAAACAATATATTTTGTTTTCCCTTTCCAAAACTACTGTCATAGTAAGGAGTTGAACCTAATCAACAATAATTAGCATATCCATAAAAATAGAGTATTATTATAATGATGTCTCATAGCAATCAATTCACATCAACTGTTCTAATAAGTATAATGTAATAGATTGAGCCAATTCAAAACAACAAAATCAATTCATTAGATTACATAATACTAAATATAAAGTTATATCTTACCCAATGGTTGGAAGCCTAACTGAGCACACACTATATTTGCATTTGTAACATCCCAGCCTTCACCACATATTGTTCCCCATGCATTATTGATGCATATTTCAATCCTTCCTTCATTATTAACAGATGAACCAGCTAGTCTGATGTCACCACTCTCACAGTCAGCAAAATCAATCGAATCTAAACGTTAAAGAAGTATTCAATATTTTATAAAGAATGATATCTTATGTACAGCTTCAATATTACCTTGGCATATAATTCCAGCTTTCTGACAAAGCCGTCCTTCCTCTGGTGAAATGTGCTGAACATCACAATGCATTATCTCCTTCTCACTTCCTTGACACATTATGCTGCCCAAGCGTGTTTCTAACTGAGCAGTAGTCTGAAAATCATCACTTGCCAGTGAACCTAGTTATAATACTTTTTAAAACTATATACAAGACTGCCACTAAAAGCAGTTACCATATGGAGAATGGCCAAGTTGTCTGCACACCACAGCTGCATCTATATTGTCCCATTGTGTGCTACACACAGCCACCCATGTTGAGTTGACACAAACTTCCAGAGCACCATAGAGCTGTGAGGATGTCCCAGTAATACGAACACTTCCATCCTCACATAACACTGTATTACAAGATCAAGTTTTTAGTCAATATGTAATAAATATTCCAGCTAATATTTTAAGTTTAACTAACAGTATATCAAATTCAATGTTTTCATAGCAATAAATTTATAATAATCAGAAAACCACACGTTATAGCTGAAAGTTTAGGTGATAAAACTTGAAAAGGGAACCAACAACTGCAATGACATGATCATGTGTGAGTATCAGTGATAGGGGTATTTGTAAAATTGAAATGCAAAAAAAACACACAAGCATAGATAGCTGTCACTATGACACAAATGAATGAGACGATGAGAAATTTGTCACAACTATAGCAAAATCAACTCAATTTAAACATTGTTTCATACTAGACCATTCATAAAGCTTGAGTCCACGTTAAATGTGTTGGGACAATATGTGTAAAAAGTACCAATAGACATTAAAATTTGCCTATAATTCAGTGTGAATGGTAGTAACAAATTGCAGATTGGCAGTAGTTTTGAATTTGTCTCAATCGTTTTTTTTTTCCCAGAATATGTTATCACATTTGTTCTATGATGAAACTAAAAGAAGAAAATAAATTTGGCCACATTTGCTTTGATTTAAGCAATTATGTCAAAATTATCCATATTATTTTTGTTGATGACACATGTAACTTATTTCCATTTCATACAAAGAAACAACACTAGCACATTATAACAATACCTTCACAACTCAAGCCTGCTGCTTCAAGCTGCATACATCCATTGAAATCACTAGGTGACCATTGACATTCTAAAACGGAGTCTTCACGTCCATTGCACTGCACATTAGTAATAAGTACTGGTGGTCCAGAGTTACTAGAAATGTGTATTCCACTCAAAACCTTTGCTCCTGCCAAATACAATATATTATATGTTTATATATTTATATAATATATAATTAATTATAATAGTAATTGGGTAGTGATTATGTGAAATAGCCAATATAATAGCTATCAAAATGTTAAGACAATTTCCCCTACCTATTTTTTGGAAGCCGAGTTGACCACAAACAACATTGGCATCGTTGGTATCCCAAAGGTCACCACAAATAATGCCCCAAACTTGGTTATAACAAAGTTCTACAGTTCCTGCGTTTCCAGTGTTTCCACTTGCCAACCTAACAGACCCATGGTGGCAGCTAGAAACCTCTACAGTAGAATCTAATTAAAGCACAATCTCATAACTAGGTTACATCAAGTAGAAATAACACTTACTTTGACATTATTACAGATGCATGTTCATTACATTCCTTATCATCCTCTAGCCAATTATACTGGCAATCCCAGATGGAAGATTCATTCCCAGTGCAGCTTACATCCTGAAGAAGAGTAGGCCAAATATTGTCAGAGAGTTGATTAAAGGAAAAGGCACCTATAATGAATGAAATATTTATCTTGATATGTGTGTATGTATGTATGTATGTATGTGTGTGTGTTTTCTTGTTTGTTTGTTTGTTTGTTTGTTTGTATATATGTTTGTATGTACGCATACGTGCTTTAGTATTCACAAAAAAGTGCTATACCTGGTGCATTGTTTAAAAACAATTATCATGCCTCAGAGCTCATTTAGATTCTAATTTACACGAAACAAAATTAAATGATTTACGTACTAGTGGTGCTTCAGCACAAATGGAGAGTGAGCTGGTCTGACTGAAATTTAAATTTTGAATGCTAGCTGCTAATATTTTTTGTTAAATATTTTTGTTTAGTTTATAGCTATTCTTTAGCAACACACAACACTTTTATACATATTTGCCCACTAGATGTACAAGCACAAGACCTGCAATGTACTCTGTTCGTGACTTGACTATTGGACAAAGGATTTTCAAGGGGTATGCAATCAAATTTCCAAGAATAATATGGGTAAGAATCGATAAACTAATGGTTTTTGTTTAAGTTTGTCACCTTTCCAAAGTACACTCCGTTCAAAATGCTATATTGGAGCAGGGCTCTAGTAGATATTGTATTCTCTTAGTGACCTGACTATTGGACTTTGGATTTTCAAATAAGAACAAATCTGTTTTGTAAGGAGTATAGCTATTACGAACAGCACATTGACAAAGTTAACTTACCACAGCCGCTAAAAACATAACTCGGCTGTTTAGTAAGACTAGCTGTGAACATCTCTCCCATTCTGTCTCCATAGCTCTTTGTCATTTGTTCTTTTCCTGGCATTATTTCAAAGTCTTATCTCCTAAATTTATTGCGCCTGCATTAATGTATACGTTTTTTGAAGTAGTCTCCAGGGGTGGGCAAGCATTGACTTCTTTGAAATTTGCCATATATATATACCAAATCTCAATTGAGACTCGTTAGTGAGAGTTTCACTTCACTCGCCCAATAAATGATTTACCTTAAGGTAGCGTTTATTGACGGATACTAATTTTGGCGATTTCTGATATGGTGCATTTGACGGATATTAATTTTGGCGGTTATGGTCTGTAATAATACATAGAATTTTTCACATGCTTCATAAATTATCAGTAATAACTTACAAGGAGCCAATTGATGGCAGATTCGAAGATGGCACTGCCGCTATTTTGAAAGATATCTACGATAGCGAAGAAGAAGACGATGAAGACGACGAAGCCATTGAAGTTAATGCTAATGAAGAAGAAGACGATGAAGACGACGAAGCCATTGAAGTTAATGTCAAAGAAGAAGAAGACGATAGTAGCGAAATAAATGTTGTTACCTAGTTAGCTTGTATTATATCATATATGTTTAAATTGTTTACCGACAATTGAACTACAGAAACTCACTTGCAGCCTATCCAGCAAATTAGGTAAAGATCGTCAATATAGCCACATCCATTAATTGTTAGCGGGTTTCAATATTAGCGAAAAATGGCAAATCGCTAATATTCGCTAAAATGAATACCCGTTAATAAATGTTACCTTAAGGTACATATACGCATATGTATACCTAATTTTATTATTTACCGATGAAGTCAATACCACATAAAATTGATCATATCACATCACAAAACTTTGTTTCACTCTTAGTGTCATACTGACTTCATCTATAATTAAAATCTTAATACTACGCATACCATAACGTGAATGGCCAAGCTGTTTACATATAACAGAGGCCTCTGTAGAGCTCCAAGATTGACTGCAAATGTTTCCCCATGAAGAGTTTACACAAACTTCCACACGACCAATTCTTCCATTAAAACTTCTCCCAATTCCTCTTGTTTGAATGTTACCATTCATACATGGTGCTATAAAATGAATAATATGAGGCTGATTGATTTTTTAATTGCTTCTGCGTCTTTGATTCATATAGAATGATTACATTATATGAGGTTATTCAACAGTGTTGCATTCTAATTTCCGCTTAATAATTGTACACCATTCATTAAATCACCTAAAATTAGCTAAACCAAAAACAATCAAATATCTATAATTATTTCCCACCATTAATAATACAAAAACTTAGTGTAGCCACAATTACAGCTTACATTGGCAGCTAACTGCAGCAGCTTTATAATCCCGGCATTCTCCATTTCTTATGGTGACTTTTTTACAATTCAACAAAGATGATTCTGATCCCTGACATAAAACATTGCTAAAAAATACTGGATTTCCACCATCAAAGTTTGTTTCAATGTAAGCAAGGCTTCCTAAATCACATATAACAATATATATATATATATACAGTAAAACTTCCTTATCCCAGACCTCTAAGATACCAGCACCTCCCTCTACTGGGAAGCTGTTAAGTTGCCTTCTTTAGGGTAAAGTACATAAAAACTGAACAGCTGCTTAATTAAGAATTGCTGGAACTCAGTCTTTACAGCCTAAATTATTTATTAGAGCCTTACCAAAAACGAATCTTGTGATTCTACACTACATGTAAGTATTATAATGCATTTTTTAAATACATACAATGTGATTTCATGTATTATTCTGAGATACAAGTAATTCTAAGTTATGGGAACCCCCCAAAACCAAGGTGTCCAGATAAGAGAGGTTATATTGTACTAGTAGAGTTGGACAAAAGGCTCTGACAGCTACAATAAATGGCCAAGTTTTTTTTTAATTATGTCTGGTCAAGGGACTAAATATCATAGTATTCTTTTGCTCGACTAGATACCATAGTGCAGTTTTGCTGTAACATTTTATGACCTGAAAAAAAAAGAAGTTCTAAAGAATTACTGTACAGTGTTGAGTCTAACAGTAAGTTTTTAAGACCTAAGTGTGCCTTGTGGCATTGAGAAACAACCTAATACAAAGGGGTAAACAATTAAATTTTCTTGAACGATATGGATCCAAGAGATTGGAGATGATATGGGAAAGGGTAGACCACAAAACACAAAAATGTGAGAGTCAAAGTACAAAATGACATACAATAGTCCACACATATACACAAACAAATATCCCCAATTTTCAATTGTCCTGATAGTCTTACTCGCTTCGTTCGCTCGCCAATTATATGTCTTCATAATATGAAACCTAATTAATTGGCGAGCGAGCGTAGCGAGCGAGACACTTACAGGGGTAACACAATTGAAAATCGGGGATGTCAGTTTATTTATTTGTATATATGTATGGACGTAGTAAGGCATTTTTGTACTTTGACCCTCGCGTTTTTGTGTTAGTTCGGTTGTCTACCCCGTCCCAAATCGCACTAAACAGAATTCTCCGGTTTAACGATCAGTACCCGTATCACCCTAGAAATTGAATTGTTTACCGTTTTGAATTCTTTTGCGGGTGCAGTTAAAACTTGAAAACTTAAGGGACTTCCATTTCTATTCGAGTTAGTGGCGGTGGTAAGTCAATGCGCTCTTTGTCATGGTTATAAGCCGTGCACAACAGTATTTACTTGAAAATACATTGTCCACTAGACTACCACGAAGGTAAGTCTGTAGGTGCATGTCCAGTCGTGTCAAAGCATTGTGTGTTACAACCATAACTTAGCTAAAGAATATCACAAAGAAAACGTTTAAATAACGTGTATTGTTTTGTTGTTGTTTTTTCCTTCAATTCAAGCAGTTGCAGAGAGTTAGTTGTTACTATGGCACTGAAATCCCTTTACCCTGTATGCTAAATTTAAAAACTGGACCTTATTTTCAGTAGCTTCAGTGCTAGAAGTCAAAATCATAATTCAGCGAGCGAGCGAAGCGAGCGAAGCTGACTATCAGTCGTGTTCAATTGAGATTTCAGATATATATAAGTATGTATACGTACGTCAAAATATTTCGCCCGCGCTTCTAATTACGTAAGTGAGGTAAAGCGTTCACAGTTCCAGTATTTTTCAATTAACTACCGCGGAGGATCCTGCTGCACTGCCTTACGCAACGTTTCAACCAAAAAGTTTATAGCTACTCTCTTCTTGAAACAATTGTGAAGTCTTTGTCAAGCTGCGCTTCTTTGCCACTGCTTTCGATGTTTATTCAGGTAATTCTGTTATTGTTACTACACATGGGTTCCACTTCCTTAGTCTGGGATCAGAGACTTTAGATTCTCTGATGCTAACTGAGAATGGAAAGGGTTATACTGTGCACTACAGTTAGATGTAATTTCTGTCCTATTTAGAGTCTGCTCGCTCGCCATGCATTTGCGCTGTTCGAGCGCACCACTAGTACTAAGGCTTGAACTTGAAACTTATAAAAATTCATACTGAGCTCAATTGTTATGAAACCTTATAAATGTATTCTATAGTAGTCTCCAGACAATGTGTACGATCTAATCATAACAACTCATTCATATTGTGCAGTGTAATCCACCATTAGTTACCATTTTGTTCTTACTTTTGTGTAACTCTTTCTGTTCTGATCTATCTTTCTATACTATCATCTGCTATAATATATTCTATCAATAGCTAAATACAAACATAGTCTCGCGAGCCAGACCCTTTACCAACCGCTAGCGCGGGAGAAGGAAAGGGTCTGGTAAACGTGCATACATCGTTTCGTTCTGCTGGAATGCAATTAGTACGTTTGTTTACTTCCTGCGTTGGCCGGAAGATTTAAATTGCAGGTTTAAATTGAATAATTACCAGTTGACTGCAAGAAGAAAAATGGTTAACCAGAACTGTTTTGGCTGTGGGAAATTGTTGGATAGCGGTGAAAACAAGAAGCGTAGGCGCCTGCTGTCAAGCCCCAGCTTGAGTTTACATTTGAAAACTTTATCTTCTCTGGCAGTTGCTGCAGATAGTGGAGTAGACACTGGAAGTCTGAATACAGGATACATCTGTAGAAGTTGTGTGGGGCTGATAGAAAAATATCACCAATTGCACAAACAGCTGAGCAACAATTTCTCTGGGGCTATCTCACATAATATCCCGATTAACCACTCAATCTGAAGCTCCAGAAGCATCCACGAGCACACTATGCAGTCAGCCTGGATCTCATGAAACTGAAACCGGCCAACAGTTGCAGAGTATGGAATTAGCTAGTACACCCTTAAGTACAGACACAGGAAGCCAGACCTTGCAAGCTGAGCCAAGTAGTCCGTCTCAATCCTTAGAGACCTTACATGCCGTACCAAGTGGTCCGTCACAATCCTTGGAGACCTTACATGCTGAGCGAAGTGGTTCATATCAATCCTTGGAGACTAGCAATCAGTCAACATCTCCAGCTCTGACAGTAAGTTCTGTTATTATAATTGATTTATTTACCAAAATAAACATTAATTTATAGGCAAAGATACACTACTTGAGGCATCCAAAAGTGTACACTGTTACTCCCAACAGAAGAAGAATCTGCAGGCCTCTAGTGAGAAGGAGTTACACATCTTTTGCAATTCAGTGTGTGAAAAAAAACCAAGCCACCAAACAAGCAGTTGTTAATGTTGTAGGACAGGTTCTTCGAAGTGAAATAGCTGCCATTTGCTCTGATAATTTCAATTCCATTATGAGGGATAAGTCTGTAATGTCTGTCCAAAATTTCAAGAATGTGGCAACATCATTACATAGTGAATTAAGAAGCAAAGCACCAACCCTTCTATATCTTTTGATGTCCTGCTTGAAAACTGCAAAGCCAAGACGAAATACAGAATATATAGTGGTTGTAGTGGTTTCCATTCTGTGTAAACATCGTAGACCTTCAGCATGTCTCATTCAAAGAATTATTTCACTTATATTGTACGTTGGACATGCCAGTAAACAAGTAAGTTATTCACTTAAGCAATGAAACAATTTTGACGCTGCATTCAATTTCATTAGGTATTTCAGCGACTACAGAAAATTGGTCTTTGTCTCTCACATACCGCCACTGTCCAACTTATTAATATCTTTGGTAGTGATTATGATTCTTTGGTCCTAGACTGGAAAGAAAGTGTTCAATGGAACTCGATTTCATCTCAGGTATGAATGTTAATACATATTTTATATGAATACTGGCATGCAAAGAGAACATGTAAACACTCCATACTATATACTACATAGCCTCACTCCCATTTATGCAATCATTTGGAATAGTATGTAACTAGGGATAGTAAATATTCACATTAAAATCAGCGAAGCGAGCTATTGCAAACCATAGAATGTGCTAAGGTGTTGTGAATAAAGAGTTGAGCGAGGATGCTTGACTAAAGTTCAAGTTTTCAATAAACAGTGGTACAGGACGTCATTACATTTAGAGTCACGCGTGGGCAAGAGAAAAACTGCTCAGCCATTTATGTTAGATTCGCGCGTGAATGAGTGCCACATATGCCTGAGGGGTTTCATTTTCTAGACATAGATATAACTAAATATGAGACAAAACACATTAGAAAGTCAGTTCCGCTCGTTGTGCTTGCTTTGCTGAATTAAATTATATAATTGGTCTTATCTTTAATTTTTATTTTGGTGTGTCTATGTGTTACGTGTTTGAAAGATTTCAATTTACTTGATTCCATGGAGAGTTAAGATTTGCACTATGGGTGACGAGGGAGGCAATGAGCCATTGAGTATTGGTAAAAATAAAATATTATGAACATGATAAAGTCAGTATCATTAGGTGATTGAATATGTAGTACACATTCTATGAGTACTAGCTTGCTCAACACATTATTTACATGATACATGCTTTTTGGTGTAAGGTAAGGGCCTAAATGTATCCAATTACACATGTAACATTTATTTAATCATCACATCCATTGAACAAGTAATACATTTCCCTGGGCATAGTTAATGTGTTCCCACTGGTACTGAAACCTGAGCTAGCAGGATAATAAGAATAGGCCAGGGATGTATCCAGAGAGGCTAGGGAAGAGGAGAGGGGGGTTGTAATCTTTCTATCCCTGTTTACGATTTATATTTTTTGAAATGTGTAATCCTCACGGTAAAAGAAATTTGCAAAATTAGACAATTGAATACACTTTAATGAACATTGGGGGGTGTATTTTAGGGTTTGATCAACAACCCCTTCTTTCTGCAATTTTTCTGGATCCGGAAAAGGACATATTCACGGTTTGCACACAATAAATTTTCAAATAATATTACAAAATAAAATGTAATTCCAGTATGGCATTGTTAGGCAGTAGTTAGGGCATGAAATGGATTTATATACACACTTCTTTATTTACAGTAATGTTACTTTTACAGGATGAATCTTCTGTTCTGGATAGCAGGGTATGTTCCCCTCAATTACGTTTCCCACTTCATTCATCAACACCAGAGCCCCTTGAAGATGCACTATCCTCTGATACTTTGTCACTTGATTCTTCAGCATCTCCTGATAGCAATTCTTTGATCTGCCCAGATGTTATTGAACAGTCATTGGATAGCCAGGATCTAACTGAGCTAGCTTTTGAAGAAGCTGAAGAGTCAATGGCTGAAGAGTCAATGGCTGAAAAGTCCTTGAATGAGACTACAATCTCAATCCAGTCAGAGGCAGTAGAAACTTGCACTGCCATCAAGTCGACAAATGCTGGTTATAAGCTAGTGTTTGATAACATCGATAAAACTATCAAGCCAAGATATATGAGGCATGATGTACAGAGTGTGATGTTGCATTATGTGCAAGCTTATACGGTCAAGGATAGAATTGATTTTTCTAGCATAGGCCATGAACAAAGAAAGGAAGCTAATTATATACAAATTAATACCAGAATCTGATGACTACAGATTATTGAAGAACAGATTTATTATCCATGTGTCACGAGTCATTGTAGAATACCTGGATTTTTTTAAAGAAGACTTTAAAGGTCTTGTGCAGCGACACATTCCTCATAAATATAGTTCAGAAATGTGTCGCATATCAGAAATAGTAAGCAGTATTGAGCGGCTAATGTTTATATACAATAATGTTGTAATATCTTATGACTTTGAAAGCTTCCTTCTTGTGCTCTGTCTTTCTATTGCACTTATAACGTTAGAGAACACTTTTTAAATATATTTCTATTATTGGTCAATCAGTACCCTAATTCAGAAATTCTACTAGCTAAAAGTTATTGGTTTATTTGAATCTTTTATTGATACCATAATTTGTTATTGATAACATAGTTGTTATGCCATTTTGTTTTTATGCTAGGTTCCACTTGGAGTCTTACCAAAGAATGAAATGCTTTATGAAGACATGGTAGATATATTAGAAGAGTATAAAAAATATATCCCATCTAAAGTGGTAAATCTTGAGGAGCCTATTCCTGGTACTGATCTTACTGAGGATCGAGTATTTCTTTCCACATTGTTGGGTGGTGATGGTTTGTCTGTGGCTCGAGCACGAGGTGCACAATACATCAGAAGCACTTCAGAGTTGGCAATGCATCGCCTGGATGGTTTTTTGCCTGTTGCTGAGGATTGGCATGCTAAAGTATGCTTTTTAGAGGTATAAAATATATTTGTATGTTTATTATGTAAATAACCATGCATATTATAATGTACAGGTGTTTTGGAAAATACTCTACAAAACTACATCAGGGATGGACAAAGGTACACTGTGTCAGCTGAGAAACCTGATCAATCGACGAAACATATCAAAATCTCCAAAAAATAATGTCAATGCATCAGAAGATTTTATGGAGGTAATTGTGAATGGTCATATTTTGGCTGCAGTTATGTCCTACTTAGGCATGTCCTCCATACACGATCACCTTCAATTGTCTCCCATGATGTTTGGATGGAAAGTGATGACGTCAGACGCTTGGTTTTGCATAGCATAGCGGAGCATGTTATTACTCAACATGTCGACCTGGCAACTTCGTTTAAAGAACCCTCCCATAGTGGTAGTGATAAGGGCACTGCATATGAGTATGCTTGTGAAGTTTTAACATTAGGTCTTGTAATATTTGACTTCAAAGACGCTATTCGAGAGGGAGATGGAGATCAGGTTCTTTTGCTTTGGAAGTATGGAAATATGTACTTCCAAAGCAAAAGAACCTGATTCCATCTCCCTCTCGAATAGCGTCTTTGAAGTCAAATATTACAAGTTATATCGATATTCTTTTTAAAGCTACTGGGAGAAAGAACTACGCAATTGAAGCATTGACTCTTCTATCTCAATACCACATACTTCTTCCATGCAACTTGGCTGAGCAGCTGAAATGGTCACGGTTTATCAATGTACGTGGTCTTCCTGGACACAATATCAGCTGTGATTTACATATGGAGCACTTAAACAGACTGGTAAAGGTGTCCATGGAAGGTCTGGGGGCTAATAAATCAGAAAAGTCTATAAAGAGAGTGGCAAAAGCAATGGGTGTGCTCACAAAGGCAACTAACTCATTTGATTGTGAAGTTGGCATAGTTTCTACCAGTGGCAAACACTCCGAAAAATCACAACTTAAAGATTTAAAAACGATTATACAGCAGTTGGTGGAATGCGACCCCTTCAAAAGTGGAGCACAAAGACCTCTCCGATCTTTTCCTAATTTGCAGAGAAATGTATTTAAAACTTTGGATGAAAAAAAAAGTGAAAGAATGGATGGTGGAAAGATTTTCAATTATATCTCAACCTGTTATGGCCTCATTAAACTTAGTTCAAGACTCAGATAGCAGTGATGATGACCAAGATATGTGTTAAAATACTTTTTTTTATGCCTCTCAAAGAATTTTTTAATGAAATACTTAAATACAATTATAAAACAAAACAATGACATATTCAGTAAAAGAATGAATTTAGTTTGGTGTCAAATTGTTCACACTTGCATATTTTAGCACAAACATCACAGCATGTACAACTTCCTGAATTCCAATCACAACTTGGAAAATCACTGAACAGAATTGTTTTTCTACATAAATTGTTTGTGTTTGAGCAGTAATTCTTCATCTCGTTTGATGTATACTTTAAATCATTACTGTTCTTTAGTAGCAGTGCTAATGCAGGCCTTCTATCTCGTCCTGCTCTTCCACTTTCTTGTATATACATTTCTGTATCATCAGGAACACCCCAGTGTATGACTTGCCGTACATCAGGACAGTCTACACCCATTCCAAAAGCGCTGGTTGCTACAATTACACGAAGGGTAGATGAGGAAGTAAATTGCTTTAGTAGTTTGTTCTTCACTGATGGATGAGTGCAATGGGAGTAAATGGGAGTATAAATCCGCAACTCTATAGTTAACATAGTCAGGTGATCCTTTAGGTTCTGTACAAGATTGACCAAGTGCTGTAATAAGGTAGCTGTGAATTGAAATAGCATCTGGATAGGAACGACAAAATATTATTACTCGACCCATATCACGTTCTTTGGCTAATTTTGCTGCTATCGGTTGAAAGACCTCAGGAATACCACCCTTTGGCTTTTCCGATACAAAAAAAATAACATTATTTTTTATAGGTGGAGCATAAACTATAGCAGGATTCTTCATACACAAATTTGTAATAATAAACCTTCTTGTTGAGAAGGTAGCAGTGGCAGTAAGTGTCATCAAACGTACACTTTCAGGAACAATGCTCCTTATTTCCTCTAGATGAGAAAATTCTTTCCTGAAACTTGGACCCCTACATTGCAATTATTAATAAAAATGAAACATTACAGGCTAACATTAGTTATAGTATATTACATACCACTTCTTGATGCAATGGGCTTCATCGATCACAAACGCAACTAAATTATTTGCATAAATGTCAGTTGCCAACATACTTCTCCACTCCATGCCACCCACTAGAGCTTCTGGTGATATAAATACTATCTGGTATTCTCCATTCTTAACTGACTGTTTTACGATTAACTTTGTAGCATGCTTGTCAGTAATGTGAATTGCTGATACTCCCATTGCTGTTGCAGCAGAGACTTGATGCTGCATTAATGCTATAAGAGGAGACACTACCAATGCTATCGACTTCTTGTCCACCTTTCGTAGCCGATCAAAAACAATGGGCAAAAGAATGCAACAGAGAGACTTTCCAAAGCCAGTTGGAAGAGATACAAACACATCCTTCCCCTTCACAAACTCCATAATACTCA
>WLWD01000726.1_pt1 | contig 117603 bp, 83 predicted proteins | sample 6712731 | NCBI WGS metagenome assembly WLWD01 (sample SAMN12718690, study PRJNA576275) | sponge metagenome | isolation source: marine sponge | host: Mycale hentscheli | place: New Zealand: South Island, Marlborough, Capsize Point | collected 2014-11-01
GGTGTCGACCGAACCCCCCTGGCTACGGGTATGAACTGTGCCAGTGACCTAAGGTAAGAATTAGAGCCAGGTAATAGGGAGAGCCACCTTTTTCTTTTTTTTTGTTGAAAATCTTATCAAAACAATTGATTAATTGTGCCTACAGCAGAAGGGGCTATTATAAATACCTGTCATATTTGAGTCCTCTCTTCAGGCAATCTGAGGATTGTATTTCAATCCCATGGCATGATTTGAAAGGGTATAAATAGATTTTCTTTATTCTGGCCACAGGAACACTATATATCTTCTAATTGTACGGCCTTTCCTCTGAAAGCAAACCAAGTGGCTGCTAGACCCGCTGCACCTACACCCAAAGTCAACGCTAAGTAGAGGTCGTCCATTCGCAATTGGGTAAATATCCAGAGGAACGGAGTGAACAACCCAAAAGAAACTGATCATAGTTGAAGGAGAGAATGAATATTATAATGCGTTCCATTTAAAGAATGCATTTAGTATTCATGAAATGTTTCTTAGAAGCGATGCTTCACAGTAGATAAGTTAAGGGTGCTGGGACAACGCCCACGCACGTATTCACAATAATTGGATTTTGGTTGCTAGGGATTACTAACTTTTTTCTTGGTGTTTGTAGAGCTCCAACTAAGGGTGGATCCTAAAGAGTACTGCTAATGGACTAACTAAATAAAAAGAACGGGCCTTGGGATCCTTTTTCGTTCAAGTTACAAGCTCCTCAGCCTCAAGTATACTAGTGGTGTGCTTGAGCACAAATGGCGAGCGAGCCTAAAGACTATACTATTTTTATATGAATGATTTTGAATTCTAACACTGAACATACACGGTAAAGGGATTTCAGTGCCATAGTAACAACTCTCTGCAACTGCTTGAATTGAAGGAAAACAACAACAACAAAACCATACACGTTATTTAAAAAGTTTTCTTTGTGATATTCTTTAACTAAGTAGTGGTTGTAACACACAATGCTTTGACACAACTGGACATGCACCTACACAGACTTACCTTCTCAGTAGAGTGGACAATGTATTTTCAAGTAAATACTGTTGCGCAAAACGGTAAACAATTCAATTTCTAGGTACTGATCGCTAAACCAGAGGATTCTGTTTAGTGCAATTGGGGACGGGGTCGACCACATAACTAACACAAAAACGCGAGGGTCAAAGTACAAAATGACATACGTACGTCCATACTATACAAACATCCCCGATTTTTTTCATTTTTATCCCTGTAAGTGTCTCGCTCTCGCCAATAATCCACAACTCCTCCGCGGGTGCCGTCGCTGACGAGCCCATTCTTCGTCTACTGATACATTTTTGTTGATTGTCTTCAAAACCCTCGTTGTACTTTTTCTCAATTTTGCTTTGTTTTGTCTAGTTGAATGTGCTGATTTTATCCTCGCGGCAGCGCGCCCGAATTTTTTTCTTTCAAAAAAAATTGCAACGAACATTTTGTAGCTAAGGTCGTAGTCAGCCTGTGTACGAAATTTGGAGTCATTTCTACTCTTAGTTTCTGAGAAGAAACACAAAATAGACTCCAGGACTAAAAATTAGTCCACGCGATCTTTTGGCAGAGAGACTTGATTGCTTTCAAACCACACCCACAACAGATTCAATTAATTCCCGCGGGAAAGTGAGTTCCAGGTGCTCTCTAACTTTCGGGCGCCTACACCGGTTAGCAAACCAGTTATCTGGCCGCCTTTCCTTCTCGATGATAAGCCCTACTGAAACGAGTGTGAGGACGTTATTGTAGTCTTGTTAATAGTGTTTTTCTCGGCATGGTCAGGTAAGGGAAGCCTTTTATCAAGCTAGCTAGATGCATAAGTGTGTGTATGTACCTATGATAGAGATTAGTGAATCATTTTTGCTGCTGGAAAACTCTACAGTTTCAGTTTGTGTACAGTTTTCTGTACTTAGCTATTCACTTCATTTGTTTATTCATCCTTACTTAGCTAGCTACATCACAAAATATTCATCTATATTTAGCTGGCTATTTCAAAATATTTTTTATATAAAATAAGTATCATTATAATTATTATATACATTCATAAAAATTATCACTGGTCATCACAGTACTGTAAAATAAAAAAATCATGAGTGATATATCAGGAAGAAGTTTTGCACAAGAATAAAAATTTAAAATAATGGAGTCATTAGTGCGGTATAATTTACCTGTCAAAGCTTGGATACAATCTGGGAGCCAGTGTCTGTTCTAGGGAGAAACAATACTGATAAAGTAAGCCAAGAAATACAATATCAAACAGCTGCGCTCTTTACAACTTATAGCGGAGGCGGGGCCTCGGTTAGTTTTATCAATTGGTGGGCGGGAAGCTTCGAATTACCCGCGCAAGCTAAGTTAGCGGTTGGTAAATCACCCGGCAGTATTGAGCTAGTCTCCGTAGACAGACCCTTTACCAATCGCTGCGGGAAAAGGGTCTGGTAAACTGACGTAATATTCTGTGAAGTAAGACTGCTCAAACTTTTGCGCGTGTAGTATTTCTGTGCACAACTCTCCAACAGCCGTGTCAAAACTCTTCCTTTAGGTGATGCCATTAGTTTAAGCAGTGACTTGGCCTAGCTTTTTTAAGATATCTGGAGTTGGAAGTTTCGCTTAGTTGTTGCTTTGTGCACAGGCCATTGTATCATGGTACCTTAGGTTTTTGTCATGCTTAAAGGTGAATAATGCTAGCCAAGAATCAGTATCAAAGTGCCATTAATTTTTAACCGACAGCATTTCCCAGCATAGCTTTGCACAAACTCTGCCTACTGATCTGAACAATTCACGCGCCTGAAAATATTTAAAGGATTTACACCCACACTAATTGAACCACAGTTAACCACTTGCTGACTAAGCAAGAACAAACTGCTCTACGTCAGTTTACCAGACCCTTTTCCCGCGATTGGTAAAGGGTCTGGCTACGCGAGACTAGTATTGAGCTGGGCGAGGTAAAACCGGAGTGAGGAGATCTAAAGTTGTTCTGTCATTTTCCCCCAGCAAAATGTGCATAAAAATCAGAAAGAAGAGTTGCCGGGAAAAAGTCCGCGACACTGGTACCATCTTTAGAGAGTACGTGGATAGCAGTGCGACTAAATTTCTGACTAAAGTTTTTAACAAGAAATATGGGGTTGTTAAGAGACTGTTCTGGCTTGTTATCTTCTTGGGTGCCGCAACGGCGTGCTTTTTCAATTGCAAAGATAGGGTCAAGCTGCTACTCAGCTCTCCAACTTCCACAACCTTCTCTAGCGAGAGAGTGACGCCCGCTCCTTTTCCAGCGGTGACTGTATGCAACCTTAACCGTATAACTCAGTCTGGCCTCCGAGGTAAAGGACTGTTGGATGTAGCTCAACAAATATCTAGTATTGGCAACCAGGAACCAAATTTTCTCACTAACTGTACAAATATTATTAAAACTGCCCCACCAAGCGCTCAACAAGTGACTATTCAGAATCTGTTACAAACTGCTGCCCAACCTGTGGGTGACTTCATCGAGGATTGCAAGTTTTTGGGCCAAAACTGTCAGAAAGATTTTCAACGTACAAATTACAGTTATGGAATGTGCTATACATTTAACAGTTACTCCTGGAGCCCTCATCTGGAGACAAGTGGAACTGGAAGTCATCATGGGCTGCACTTTAGAGTGAACATCCGTCAGGATGAATATATCGGATCAAATTTAGTCGATGCAGGTGTGAAAATATTCATACATCCTCCATCTGAGCCAGCCCAAGTACTTGATCGAGGGATAGCAGTTCCTCCTGGTAGAGCTCTCTATGTAGGCATGCAGCGACAAGACACGATCAACAAGGCCGGAGTAGACTGTACTGCCAAGAGGGACAGCTCCCATTTTAATTTCCTCGGGAATATATTCAACTATTCTGTTCAAGCCTGTCTTCAAGATTGCTTGCTAACCGAGATAGCTAAAGCCTGTCATTGCTACTATATAAAATCTGAAATACCTCCAAGCAATCCCACCTATGCCAATATCCCTGACTGTACTTTTGCTGATGTTTGTTGCATTGAGAATGTCAGTGCCAGTAGCTTGGACTGCAACTGTTCCACATCGTGTGATTCTACCTCATTCGATCTCACCACTTCCTACTCTCTCTATCCAGCCCAGTACGGTAATCAGGACAATACTGTTAGTGCTGATCCTAACAACTTCTTAGAAGCGTCTGTGTATTTTCAGACACTAGTTATAAGCAAAGAGACCACTACTTTCTCCTATACTTTAACAGGTCTGTTGTCAGACATGGGTGGTCTTCTTGGTCTATACCTTGGGATTGGCATCATATCATTTGTGGAGTTTGTGGTCTGGGTACTGGAAGAGTTTGTAAATTGGTTGTGCTGCTTTCAATTCTCTGTGCAGAAAAAGGAAGAAAGAGATGGAGATGATGGTGATGAGGAACTTTTGGGGATGGGAGAAAGAGATGAGTTTTGGCCAGAATCAACATGATTAAAAAAAAGTTGATCTGTGCTTCTAGTGTGTGTGTGTGTGTGTGTGTGTGTGTGTGATACTAGCTATGTTCTTGTAAATGTTGATTGATATATTCTAAGAGCTGTGTTTATACTTCATTTGTATTATAGCAACATTAAATTTTGTAGCTGCTGTCACTAGAATAATTTAGCTCTAACTGTCCTGAAATCTCTACTGCCTACATATAGTTAGTTTTATTACAATCCTGTTAACCATTTAAGCAGGTTACATGAGTAGCTATATAAATTAAATTAAACTCGGACTTTTCAGGATTTGAGTTCATGACAAAATTAACAAGAAAAGAAAGAAAAAAAAACCAAAATATATTATTCCGAATATTTATTGATTCATAATTTACATAGTATATGCAAATGTTCATTAAGAATCAATAAATATTCAGAATATAGCTAAAGGAAATCGTAAAAAATGAGTCTAACTCTTTCTGATATAAAAAATATATTATATTGATCGTATGAAAAAAGTGTCATTTAAATTGATTTTCGCTTCCTTGATTACTCCAAAGTCACAGCCAAACAATGGGCAATCCCCATACTGAATTCTGCTGCCTTCTCCTAGAACCATGGAGTGAAGCCTGTACCTGATGCAGCCACAATTCAATGACAAGATAAATAAGTCATTTAAAGGCTTTTTCTTTTCTTTTCAATTGCTGTAGCTACAGACAGTACATCTATACTGACCTGAACATCATTTATATTTACGAGAAACTTATGAGTAAAATATTTCCATGAAATATGTTTGATACGTACTAATAGATACATATTATAATATACTTGATACTTGTTCTTCTTTTTTCTTTTGTTAAGGACTGCTGAAACAACAGCTACAATGGTTGCCTCAAGAGTGAATCGTCAGAAAGTTATGTTGTAGCAACTGCATACTACTTCTCAACCTCTAAGTGGTCCGCTCAGTGGTGGGTGTGGTTATTTTAGAATTGGCGGTAATAGTTATTGCATTCAATTAATAGTTTGTTTTAGTTTAGTTTCTGCAGTTGTAGAGTTATTTTAAGTGAGGATTTTAATAGTTTCGTTTTAGTTATGAAAAAGGGCCAACTAATAAGCTTATTTGTTCTAGTTTTGTTAGTTTTAGTTAACGATTACAACACTATATCAGAGGTTTCACGGTAGCTAATTGCTTAAGCAAATGACTACATAGTGGCTTTTCAAACATAATCATTCTATAGAATGTAGATAAGAACCACGGTCAAGTCTTACTTTCTTAAAGTTTGAAGAGGTTCTCCTGAAGTCGTGCGCTCTCCTTTCTCTTGGTTAACAGTTGTCATCTTACAACGAGAGGACATTTTCACTCTATTGAGTACCGCTTCATTCTCCGTGCAAACTTCAGGCCAACTATCCTATTTAAAAAGTTTATAATAACTAAATAGTGTGGAAACAAAATTAATGCACACATAACAAAAATACTGCACACAGTTCAATCGTTAATTAACACCACATTAATTAAATACAATATCCCCTTTCCCACCCCCCTTCCCCCTTTACCAGTAATATGAAAGAATGTGCGTGATTGTTTCCTACCTCAGCATGGGCGTGGCAACCTGTGAGGATGATATTTGGTCTAAACCTCTCAATTTCCAGCTTCTCTGGCAACTTGGAGTTGAGGAGATCCATGGAGGCTTCTGACGCCACTAGCAGAGGTGAAAGGTCATTAAAGCTGGACTGTGGAAGATTTATAGATCAATAATGAACGTAACAAAGGAAGACAAACAAAATAAGTAGATGAATGGTAAAGAAACAACAGTGCATGGAAGTAATAAATTGATGGCTAGATTTAGTAATCACTTCTCACCTGGTTGTCTGGCCTTGCTTCAAGGCCCCATTCTGGATCTGTAATCAAGTAGCGACCTTTGTGCTCAGGACTCATGTAGAACACGGAACAATCCTCCACTCCGAGGTACTTGGAGAACCACGCCCCCACTTCTTTATCAACGAGGACACATGAGCCAACCATTCCCCACACTCTAGAAATGAAATGAACACTATGGTCACGTATTCACACTGTGAAATTCATAATCCTTACACTGTAATCACATTCTTAAAAAAAAAGAAAAAGAAAAAAAATACAAAAACAAAACAAAAAAATAAAGCTGCCTACATGACCCCTTTTCTGCAGTTTTATGGCAAGAAAGGTATTATTATAGTCAGAGAGTTAAATTTAAACTTTCAGGTGCCATTGCATACACTGGCTCTATGATGAATACAGCAAGCTTAAAGTGGACTCACTTGATGGACTGGGAGGGTGCTATATGACCTGGAGGCACTCGGACTATGATGTCATTCATTCCTGGAGCTGATAACGCAAATGAAACAGCACCACTATCTCCGTAAACGAACCGAGGTTGGACAGTAGCCATTTTGGGATGTGCTCGCTGAGACAAGAAGTGACCATCTTTACCACAGATAACAAATGTTCTGGAATAGCATAAAAACAAACATAAGTGCATGACATTTGCATAAATTTAATTCTAAATTTTAATTTTCTGCAAATTTTTACTTCATGGTATTTTTCAGAATATGCTAAAATTAGGTCTATAGAACTTGATAGAAATTATGAGGTGAAGAAATATCTTAACACATTACTGGGCTTTTGAATTAATTCGTGCACCATTTTTTTGAAATACAATTCAGAGATTGATAATTGCAACAGTACAGAATGCAAAACCACTGGCTGACGTTGATTAATGTAAATGCTGTTCACCTGTCATATTTGAGGCCTCTCTTGGTGCAGTCTGTACTCTGCACTTCAATTCTGTGGCAAGATTTAAAAGGATACACATAGAGCTTTAATACTCTGGCTACAGGTACGTTATAGATATCCTTTAGAGATGTGGCTCTCCCTCTCAAAGCGAACCACGCTGAAACAACACCTAGAGTAGCAATAGCTACGGGCAACAACTCCACTAATATGTAGGCACCCATCTATTGTAGAGTTCGTAGTTAGCAACCCTTTACCGAAAATCGTTAGAAGTTGGGTAAGGGGTTTCTTAGTAACGAAAACTAAGTACACGCCCCGTACGCGCGCGCCTTGATTATCATGCATGCGCAAGGTAGTATGAATATTTTCAACTGCTGTGGGGTTAAATCTGTCAAGAATTCCTATCCAATAGTGATTGATATTCATTAGGCCACCTACTGACAAAATGATGGAGAGAGACAAGCTAGACTACGTTAAAGTCCGAGAAAAACAAAGAATTCCAGGGTGAGTATTCAATAAGTTGTCATTAAGTTAGCTATCCTAAGATAGCTAGGCTGTAGCTACATAGCTATGTCTGTGTATATGAAGCTAGTTTGAATTATACAGATATGGAGGACACTTTCCTAAAGTGAATGCTTGCTATGGGATTACATATGGAAATGCTACTCGGGCACTTCTTCAATCCAGGTAGGCAATTCTTGGTGGAAAGCTAGAAACCAGTTCAAGAATTCTGGCTCAGCTAGCTAATTGCAGGACCTCCAAGTGTATCATTCATTTCATACTTGAAATACTACCAATATTTTCTGGATTGACACATGCTACCACTATCGGCAGTGTTTAGTAGCAAATCAATGTTAATTCGCACGATTAACACTGTAGGTGCGAGTTCTATGGTTATCACCATGGGGTAAAAATGAATTAGCAAGTTTTCCTACAAATTATATAGATTCACACCTACTGTTACTTACTAATACAATATCACACACACACATACACTCACACTACAATTTTCTTTCCTTTATAGTGAGCAAGCTGGAATGAACACCAGTAATGTAAGGTACTTGCAGAGGCAGCAAAGTGAGCCGCATCAAACATCAGTGGAACTCTTACAAAAGTAATTTATAGGGGGAAAAAAGTTGACAATGCCAACAAAGAATTAATATTATATTTGATTTGCAGGCCTGTAGATGCAATTGCTCCTAAATTCCGACCAGGATCAGCCAAGCAGCATGGCCAAGTGGACATTCCTTACTCACTCACTCACACTGGCAAGAGGAGGGATGAGCTCTTCTCATTCATGGAGGTACACACTAGATGATTAAATTTGTGTATGACTAGTGATATCATAATATTCTAAATAATGTCCCCTTAGCAAACTCAAAGTCACCGAGGACACTATCAGGACCTCACTGGAAAAATTCAACTCATTCCATACTTTGCAAGGAAGAGGTTTTACTCAGCACCAACAGCAAGGTTAGCTGATAGTTTGTACCTATATTAATGAAGGGCTGAAGTTTTACGTACTAGTGTAAGAGTCATAGGAACGAGGGTTGCTAGAGCTCCTTTCAATATTATATAAGATCATTTGTTGTATTGTAGAGAATTGGATGGCTTACGTGAGGGCTCCATGGCTATCACTTTGCGTCAGCCTCCTCAGACAAAGCTGACGAGTCACCTCTATCTTTCCGAAATACCCAAGTATGACTTGAAGTATCCCAAGTACCAGTATCGCCAGCCTTTGGCAAGAGAAAAGCAAAGGAGGGATGTTTATTTTGAAAGAAGATAATATGTTCATTGAAAAACTGAAGCTTCCATTTCATAAAATTTGGCAACATTTTGTAATTTGTATTTTGAAAGTCTTTTGTTCCCCATCACTTCATTATATTAATAGCTATGTCATTGAAATTAAATTTATTTAGTAGCTATATAACTAGGTGGCAAAGGGCAGGCAGGGTGGAGGGGGGGGGGGGCAGGAGGGCTGAATTTTCTTAAGGGTAGTGAAGTTTAGTCCCCTCCATTTTCTATTGTCAGTCAAGAAACTGATTATCAGTTACAAGCAATTCATAATTTATGCAGCTTGAAAACTAATTGTGCATTGCCATTGGAATCGCAGCTGCTACAAAAATCAGAGCTGCCTCAGCTTCAGAATATACATTCATTAAAGTCATTTTTGGTTTTACCACTTCTTTAAAAAACAACCTTAAATTGGTGTTTTCTAATGTTATACTAATCCCACACCCTTCCACTTCGTTCCTACCCTCTGATCAAGGTGAGGATACCACCTTCCTAATAGAACAGTGCTAAGTAATCGAGCAGGTATAATATTCAGCAGCACCTACCCTCCTTAGCATTGTCGGGTAGGGGTCGTCGTGTGGTGGTTACTTTTGTATATTTGCGTGAAGTACGTAACGTGCGCGGTGTGGCTAAATTGATGTTACACAATTAATTAGCTACGTGTAAATTTCTTCGGAGAAGGTTGCTGCGCCGTGGAAAGGTCAAGAAATGGTGTCTAGGTGCGCTACTTTAGTTGTGTTAGCCAGTCTGGTCAGTTTGGCTGTCAGCCGTCATCAACCGTGCAGAGTGGAAAAAAGTAAGAACGTTGTGCTTCTATTATTTTTTTAAAGTTGAGAGAGTACTATTTATTGTGCGTCCCTGAGCCTGAGCTGCCTATTGTACTAATTATTTGTAGCGGTCAAAGTGTTAAATTGTATTGTGTATGGTAAGGTTTATCACTGAGACAAAATTTGAAATAATTGCCTGTGTATTTTGTGAATGTAGACAAGGAAAATGACACTCCCTATCATTTGTGCAGTAGCTTGTGTCAATGCTTGTATTCATTCCTATAGCTGCAGAGCTGATTGCCGTATACATAGTTTGTATTAATACCGCAAAGCTTGAATTATATTTCCACATGCATGTATAAGTTGGTTCTAGTAGTAAAAAAAATATCGTAGAACGATAGTTTACCCTCCCCACTTACACTAAACTTTTTTGTGTCTCCTTCCCCAGCAACTTTTCCTGGTGGTGAACGCATCACCAAGCCATTGCCACATACTTATTTGAGCGAGGAAGACTTGCCGACGGAATGGAACTGGGCCGATGTGAATGGAGTCAACTATCTGACACCGGGCAGGAACCAGCACATCCCTCAATGTAAGTGTTGGTATGGGATAGACATGCTGTTGTGGGGCTACCAAGCGTCTTTCCGCATTCACTTGTTTCTTCCATGCCTTTACTCCCTCCTCTCATCTTAGTGTAAATATTTCTATCTTCTCTCTCTATCTCTCTTCCCCCCCCACCCCCCCCCCCCCCCCCCCCCCCCCCCCCCCCCCCCCCCCTCTCCCTTTATTCCATCCCATCCCACCCCACCTCCATCTTCATCTTCCAACTGAGTGATTGGGTACTATTTGTTCTGTAAATATTAATAGTTGTGATAATTTAATTGTAATATTGTGATCAGTGAATATATATAAATGACAATATAAATTAAGCTTAAACAATAGTACAAATTTTAAACAAGACAATATTGTTGTCCTTGTTGAACAACAGCAGAATTCTCACAGGTAGACACCGTGGATGTTTCAATACTCTCAAAAAGTTTACAATATTGGGCTGCCTTAGTCTTCTGTGGCTGGTAATTTCACTCCTTCAGGTAACAGCGCCAGGAAATAACTATTTAGAACTGCAAGACGACATTGACTAAACTCGAGCAATAGTTAATGCATTAATAATGCACACCCGAGTAGCTGCCCCTTTTCCATGTGAACGTTGATTTACTCGCGCATCAATTGCAATTAGTTCACATGACTAAATTGCTTCCAGTTTTTTACCAAGTGCATTCCTTGTTTACCGTGCTTGCGGTCATGCCAACTCAACTTGGATATACTATAGCTTGTTATGTAAAGTTTGGATTGAAGCAGTGAAGGCTGCAATTCTGATACTGGATATAAGCCAAACTAAAATGTCATGTGGTATGAAAATTTTAAAAGAACAGATCCAATAATTTTCGAGGAAATAGTGCAATCGATGCAGTCCTTGTGTATTGAATGAATACTCCATGCAGCTGTGGTCCGGAAGAACGAATGGACTTTTATGTCAATGCTTTCCAAATTATTGGCACGAGTCAAGTACACAGTAGAGCCACAAACTAGTGCAGGCACATGTGGATGAGCTGATGGACAGAGTGAAGGAAATGATCCTTACAATACAACTAAGTACATATCAGAGTCTAATTCTGACTGCAATGACTGACGTGTGTATAGCACTGATAGGAAGTAGGAAGACTGTGCGGGCTTCGTCATAAGGCAAAGAAGTAAATAAGGGCATAAGGGCTTCCTAGTAAACTAAAAATAGCTGCAGGAAATACAACAGAAATTGACCATGTGTTTAAGTTAATTATTAACAGCAACTTGTTTGTATTGCCTTCAAGATGGAATCCTCCTAATCTCACCTTTTTCCTGATCTGGTTTTTCTAGCACACACCATGGGCAGCCAGTATCTTGGGCTAACCAGCAGAGTGATATTGAATTCTGAAGTATAACACTGTCTATACAAAGAGGTGGCTATAATCCTTGAAGAAACATTGTACATTCCTCTATATTATCGAACAAACTATAGCTGCCTCAGTCATGGTGGGGCTGAAGAATGAGGGACAGCCTAGAGTTAGAAGCTGTTGGAGTTCCAGTGACAATGTGTCATAGTTATTGATAGTTTGGGTATAAGACACATGACTTGGTCTGGTATTTATGCATCTGTTTTATTCCTACCTTCAAGTTTTGATGATAGACATAGGTATTGTTATACGTAGTACATAAGGTGATGAATAGATGAACAAGTGAAAGAAGAAAACTGACTAAAAATTGATTAAAAACTACGAATAAATAAACAAGTACAAAATGATGAATGAAAAATAAATAAATGGTTAAAACTAATAAATACAATTTTTTAAAACAGTAACGAAGAAAAAGGCAACAATAAGAACAAATAAAGAAATAAATAAACCAATTATTGTAGCATACTCTAGGACTTAATTTGCTTGTCTAATAGATTGTGGCTCCTGTTGGGCAATGGGAACGACCTCTGCCCTCAGTGATCGCATCAACATCTTGCGGAACAAGACCTTCCCCCAGGTCCAGCTGGCCCCCCAAGTGCTCATCAACTGCCGTGGAGGAGGAAGTTGCGACGGAGGAAATCCTGGAGGCGTCTACGAGTACATCCACAGAAATGGAATACCAGATGAGACCTGTCAGAATTATGAGGTAGGGAATGAGTGGTCCAGATGAGACCTGTTAGAGGTAGGGAATGAGTGGTCCAGATGAGACCTGTTAGAGGTAGGGAATGAGTGGTCCAGATGAGACCTGTTAGAGGTAGGGAATGCGTGGTCCAGATGAGACCTGTTAGAGGTAGGGAATGAGTGGTCCAGATGAGACCTGTTAGAGGTAGGGAATGCGTGGTCCAGATGAGACCTGTTAGAGGTAGGGAATGAGTGGTCCAGATGAGACCTGTTAGAGGCAGGGAATGAGAGGTCCAGATGAGACCTGTTAGAGGCAGGGAATGAGAGGTCCAGATGAGACCTGTTAGAGGCAGGGAATGAGAGGTCCAGATGAGACCTGTTAGAGGTAGGGAATGAGTGGTCCAGATGAGACCTGTTAGAGGTAGGGAATGAGTGGTCCAGATGAGACCTGTTAGAGGTAGGGAATGAGTGGTCCAGATGGGACCTGTTAGAGGTAGGGAATGAGAGGTCCAGATGAGACCTGTTAGAGGTAGGGAATGAGAGGTCCAGATGAGACCTGTTAGAGGTAGGGAATGAGTGGTCCAGATGAGACTTGTTAGAGGTAGGGAATGAGTGGTGCAGATGAGACTTGTTAGAGGTAGGGAATGAGTGGTCCAGATGAGACCTGTTAGAGGTAGGGAATGAGTGGTCCAGATGAGACCTGTTAGAGGTAGGGAATGAGTGGTCCAGATGAGACCTGTTAGAGGTAGGGAATGAGAGGTCCAGATGAGACCTGTTAGAGGCAGGGAATGAGAGGTCCAGATGAGACATGTTAGAGGTAGGGAATGAGTGATCCAGATGAGACCTGTTAGAGGCAGGGAATGAGAGGTCCAGATGAGACCTGTTAGAGGCAGGGAATGAGAGGTCCAGATGAGACATGTTAGAGGTAGGGAATGAGTGATCCAGATGAGACCTGTTAGAGGCAGGGAATGAGAGGTCCAGATGAGACCTGTTAGAGGAGGGAATGAGTGGTCCAGATGAGACCTGTTACAATCATTTTAACGTGCAAAAACAAAAACAAAAAAAATAATGTGTTCATTGTTATCATTTTACTGGTGTTGTTTTTCAGGCAAAGAATGGAAAATGCAAGCCTAACGGTATCTGTGAAACGTGTGCTCCAAGTGCTGGGGTAGGTTTTGATAGAACTGTAATTTTTGTGTGTGTAAAAAATGACAGTATGATAACAATAATGATGATGATGACTATGATGATGATGATGATGATGACTGTGCTCATGATGACGGATTTGTCCTTTGCAGTGTTCCACCATTACCAACTACAAGAAGTACTGGGTCAGTGATTATGGCAGTGTGAGTGGAGCCAGCAGGATGAAGGCGGAGATTTACGCCCGAGGGCCTATTGGGTGTGGCATTGATGCCACCAGCGCTCTGGAGAAATACACGGGAGGAATCTTCTCCGAGTTCACACTACTTCCTATGATTAATCACGAAGTCTCAGTGAGTGCGAGATTGTGACGCTATGTAGTGGGTGTGGCATCTGGATATGATCTGATCGTAATGTATATAATAAATATATATGTAAATAAATTTTCCATTTTTGTCCTTCACAGACGATCGTTTCAGTGACTTGTGTTCAGTTTCTCTTCAGTTGTTTCCCGGCCAGTCATGCCATCCTGTTAGTAGCTTCATCATGTATAGGTGCCATAATGTGTTATGTTGGTATGCTCATGGTTGCTGTCAAGAATTCCGTGTCTGATATGGTAGTCCGGTATATTATGTACATTAGTCTCGCAGAGCCAGACCCTTTACCAACCCTGAGCCAACTACACAGGGCATAGAATGTGTCTGGGAATATGCTATATTACATAGCGCCCTCCCCTCCCCCCCTAAAGGGTTCTCCAATTCTAAAGTTTGCAGGTAATATGAACATCACAGAGTGACCACTGGTTTCTCAAAGTCTCACTGTATACTGAAAGTTGTGTTATTTTTTGTGACGTTTTATATTGCCCGCAAGTAGTGTGTTGGAAATTTTGAAGCACCCTTTTTGAGGATGCTGAACGCTTTTCTCATTATTTTTGCTTTTAAATTTCAATGAAATAATTATGCAAGAAAGTGCTTTTAAATACAAAACCTAACACTCTGCCTGCACCTTTTGGGCTTGAGGTGGCGGCAAGTGTAATAACTGATCATTTGGTATACAGTGTCTCCACAGCAATAGCCATGCTGATACTAATGTTATGACCCTTGCAGAGATTTGGCTGCTCTAAGAGGCGACTTTGTGTTATGGTAGATCATTTTATGTGGGCCATTGTTCACAGTTAGGTTGCTTTGTGGAGTCCCTTTGTAGAGAGGTTCCACTGTATGTGATGTGGTGTGTTTGTGGTGTGTTTGTGGTGTGTGTGTGTTTAGGTGGTAGGCTGGGGTGTAGAGGATGGGGTGGAGTACTGGCATATGAGGAATTCCTGGGGGACCTACTGGGGCATCAATGGCTTCGCAAAGATTAAAATGCACAAGGTGAGTGTTAATTCGGATTTAAGTGAATTAAATGTTTGATTTTTTTCTGCCCTTATTATAGTAGTTACAATTTTATTTTTGTTTAAAGGATAACTTGGCACTTGAAAGTGGGTGTGACTGGGGCGTGCCTGTGCTGCACGAGGAAGAGAAGTATGGAGTCCAGCAGGTGCCAGCAGCAAAGGACCCAGCACCGATCACCAAGGGGCCCATGTGTCGGCAGAAGAACCTGGTAAAGCATGGTCATATTAAAATTCAAATAAAGCTAATAATTTTTTTATTACCTCCCGTTTAAAGGACCACCCTGTACCCACTCATGTGGTATCGCCTCTTCCTCATACGTACCTCAAGCCTTCAGATCTGCCATTGCACTATGACCCTCGTAATATGAGCGGTGTGGACTACACCACAGTCAACAGGAACCAGCACATCCCACAATGTGAGCAGATCACACCCTCTGACATTATTATTATTATTATTATTATTATTACTACTATGTTAGACTGTGGGTCATGCTGGGCCATGGCAACGACCTCTGCCCTCAGTGACAGAATGAAACTGTCCAGGAAAGCTGCCTACCCGGACATTGACCTCTCTCCTCAAGTCCTCATCAACTGTGTCACAGTGAGCACATGCTAATGAGTGTTAAGTCACATGACATCACTACCGTGGCATATATCTCCCTCAGGCTAACCAGTCCAAGGGGTGTGGCGGGGGTGACCCCACTGCCGCCTATTCCTACATCCTCAACAACGGTATTCCGGATGACACTTGTACTAACTACGTGGCGGAGAACCAAGAGTGCCAGCCCGAGTATGTGTGCAGGAACTGCCAGCCTTCAGGGAAATGCGAGGCTGTGCCTAAATATACTAAAGTGAGTTAAATACACACATATTCACACATACATACATACATACATACATATTCACACATACATACGTACATACATGAACACTGCATATTTATTTGCACTTACTTGTTGTTACAATTATGAGCACACAATGTATTTCTTACCGACTGTCAAAATGGAACGGTGCAGTGAGCAGGTAAGCTTGTACACATGAACTGGTGTGTGTGTATGTGTGTGTGTGTTTCCATATTAACTCATCTTTAGCTTGTATCAGAATGAATAAATTATACTTTTTACTTATTATTATTTATGATTTTCTGGGGTGCTCAACATTGTTTAAATGATGGGCCATGAAAGCTACTAAACTAAAGAGACTTCATATTGAAGCAATGTTTGCATTGACCTACAGATGAACTTTCAGGGTGTAGAAAGAGTATCTGAGGGTCCAAGATTAACTCTCTCTCTCTCTCCCCTCCCCTCCCCCCACTGAACTCTTGCACACTTCTAGTATGCCATCACAGAACACGGCCAAGTGGCGGGCGTGTCAGCCATGATGGCTGAGATATACCAGCGAGGACCCATCGCCTGTGGCATTGCAGTCACCTCTGAATTCCTGGCTTATACCGGAGGCATCTTTAATGATGCCACTGGACACAAGGTGAGAAAGGGAGGTGTGGTCACGATAAGAGAGGTGTGGTCACAATGATAGAAGATGGAATCCTCTACTGTAAAGAAGTTTGCTTGTGAAATCAGTCGACTGACTTCTTTGTCACTGCAGGTGTTGGAGCACGAGATATCTGTGGTTGGGTGGGGCACTAGCGCCGGAGTGGACTACTGGATAGGGAGAAACTCATGTGAGTACAGGAGGAGCTAGGGGAGGGGCCAGCAGATGGGAGGAGCTAGGGGAGGAGCCAACAGATGGGAGGAGCTAGGGGAGGGGCCAGCAGTTGGGTGGAGCTAGGGCAGGGGCCAGCAGATGGGAGGAGCTAGGGGAGTGGCCAGCAGTTGGGTGGAGCTAGGGCAGGGGCCAGCAGATGGGTGGAGCTAGGGGAGTGGCCAGCAGTTGGGAGGAGCTAGGGCAGGGGCCAGCAGTTGGGATGAACCATGTAATTGGAGGGAGGAGAGTGCATGTTTATTTTTTAAAGTTTATATTAAATACAATTAGCTTATAACTAAGTTGTCAGTTTTGTGGAAGTGCTGTATAATCAGAGAGATGGTATATGTGTGTGTAGGGGGCACTTATTGGGGTGTTGGTGGCTGGTTCTACATCGTGCGTGGCACCAACAACCTCGGAATTGAGTCTGAATGTGACTGGGCTTGGAATGACAAGTGGTAAAGGATGGACAACTTAAAAAAACAGTTTTATACACATTTTAACTTTTTTTTCTACAAGCTTACTGTCTGTATACCATCATCGTAATTTGTATTTATTGTAATGTTGGAAATTAGAAAACTTTATTTTCCTAATGAAGGCACCAGGACTGGTCTTAAAGGATGCCCATAAATAAAAGTAAATTTGTGTAAGAAGAAGAAAGACAAGGTCAACATTATTAGAAACATGTGTTTTGTTCCTATGACACAACTTTATTGTATTCTTGGACACACAAGATATGGTCAAGTACTGATCACTTAATTAAGAGCTTTAGTGTGGCTCCTCCTTCAAAAGTTTACATATTTCTGAGAATACAAGGCTACACTTATGTCTGTACTTGTAAAACGTATGTATCCCATTATGATAATACATGTGGGTTATAATTAATGAAGAATTAACGAGTGATTGTAGCTTTTGTACACTCAAGTTAAACTTTTCATCAAGAATGGTCCGTGGGCAACAAAAGGCACTGCCTAGCTACGGCACTGCCTAGCTACTAAAGGATCACACATAAACAACTTAAATCACTTTTGCTAATAATAATAATATTAAATAAAGTTGACAAGTTCAGATTTAAATATTATCAAACGTACAACAACAACAACAACAACAACAACGTCACTGCTTGATGTAAGTGTGCCCATAGGCTATACCCGGTACGGTGAGGCCAGTGACTTTGCCCAGGAGGTTGCGCTGGAAGTAAACCCATGCCCCAATGTGGCCACTGGAGAAGACGAAGCAGGGAGCTGGGAAGCCCCTCAGGCTGATCTGGAAGGCGTCGTTCTCCCTCCATTCCAGAAGAGCCATGTCTCCGCCTTCTGTTGTGAAGAGCGCCTGAGGCCCGCCCATGTTCAACAGAGTTATGTTGGCCACTGTCTGCGAGCATACAATAATTTCACAATTAATTATAAATTAAATATAAGTGTAAGTAATTGACTGATTAATTTGGTTCACCACCACTTACTGTGTGATTGCATACACTGACTATTTAAAAAGTTTCCCAGCAGAAACTGGTTTATAAAAACACTTATAAAGGGCATTCCAATAAGGTTTCATGTGCCCCATGGGAAAATTGGTGCATTCTAGGAACGTTAACAAACTTTCAAGGATCTCATTCAAACATTGCTTACATTCAGCCTGCCTACTGTGGTCTTATACACGCCCACATAGTCCTGCGGGTTTGGTGGTACAGAAGGAGGAGCCTGTGCTCCCTGCAGAATGCTGGAGGCTTGGAGGAGAAGCTGCTGGCCAACTCCAATGATCTTGGAGTGACTACTACACTGGTCGCAACTCTGGAGAAGAATAAATCCCACCTTACTCTCTACCTATATAAACAACAACAACAACAACAACAACAATAAACAGCATGTATTTGTATTCATTTTTTAAATTCATTTTTAAAGTATATTGTTAGACCAGCCTTTTAGCTATGACCGTCCTATTCGGTAAAGTGTAAAAGACAATTCATTAAAAGCTCATAGCAATGGAGCTATACAGCACGAGGTTGTGTGGTTGGGATAGTGGGCGGAGTTCTTACCGCCATTTGGAATTCAGTGTTGTACCCATTGATGGCTCCGTCTTTAGTCCTGAGAGTGTAGTTGCCCAGTTTGACCAACTCCCACGGATAGCTGAATCCCGAGCCATCTGGATACTTGTAGGCGGGTTCTAGCCACTCCCGAACAGATTCACCGTCTAACAGCTACCGAATAGTGATCAATGGATGTTAAACAACAACAACAACAACAACAACAAACATCTTAATTAAATTTGATATGCTTTAATATCACCACAAACACGTACAACAATCTAATTCAACATTGACGTAATTACTTGACTGCTGCAGTAACCTTGGTTACCCATTCATTTGTTCAAGCTTACCTGATCCCTTGAAGATTTCGCAGAGCTGAACACCAGAGCCATCAGCTTGGCTAGATCAGAGGTGGTGGAGTAGCTCTGCCCGGCGGATGTGTCCCAGCCTATATCAATGAACTCTGCCACGCTTCCATCTGGATAATACCCATAAGCCATGTCTTGCTTGCTCTCAAATGAATTTCCCGTGTTCGTCATCCCTAAGGGTTGCACCACCATTTTCGTCAAAAGCTCATCCCATGAGGAAGCCTTGGCCATTCTAGTGATGACTTTACCAAGGAGACCAAACCCAAGGTTGGAGTAAGCGGGTTGGGTACCGGGCGGGTACATCAGCCTCATCCCGGCAATGTTGCGGATAATTTCAAAATCACTCAGAGAGCAGCCATTTACGAAGATGTCCTTGCAGGGAGAGTCCCTGGGCAGTCCAGACATGTGACTCATCAGCTGCCGGAATGTGATCCCCCTCTCCGTCCGGAACGGATTCTGTACGCTAAACTCCGGATAATACTTCCTGATGTCGTCGTCCAATGAGGGGAGTTTCCCTGTATCTCGAAGGATGAGGGTTTGAAGTGACGTGAATAATTTGGTGATCGAACCGATCCTAAATGGAGTGTTTTCATCAGGCACACCAGAGCTGGTATCTGTAGACAAAACAGACAAATTCATTAACTTATGAATATGTAACAGTAAACAACTAATAATAATAATAATAATAATAATAAAATAATAACTAGTGGTGTGCTTGAGCACAAATGGCGAGCGAGCCTCTCTAGTTAGGCTACATAAGATTACAGTATTGTTATTATTATTAGCTTCTAACACTCCGGCGATCAAAAACGGTCGAGTTTTTCAATATGGTAAAGAGGTTTCAATGCCATAGTAACACTCGCCGGAATTGTTAGACTTAAAAACAAAACAAAACAAAAACAGGCATTTCTGAAGAGTTACCACACAGGTTTGAACCAAACCTATTAAGACATGCTTACTGTTGTAGTCCAAAAAAGCTGTGTAAAGGCAGCTAATATTATTTATTTGGTACTAAAACGTTTAGTTGTGCTATTCTTTAGCTAAGCAGTAGCTGTAACACATAACAGTCGTTGGGTTCTGGTCGTCAACATGTTCACCCACTTTACACGGTTAAAAACAAATACTAAGGCTGTTGGACAACTTAAAGTAAGCATATAGTGTTGTAGATGAATACTTGAAATACCTGAATGTGCTGGGAAAAAAAACTTGTAGAAAAAAACTTTGTATAAAAAACTTGTAAAACAACAACAACAAAACGTCATTTATCAAACACACATTCAAAACTAGTACAACTAAAGAAGTCTTGTTTTCTCTGTTACAAAACCAGCTGTTCGGATACTTTGCTGAAGTCCACCCTAGGGCATTTCTTTTAACTAAAACTAACTAAAACATCTGTAGAGCAAGAACAGCCAAACCACAATACAAGCATAATAGATACATGAAAATATACACAGACGGGGAGGGGTGGAGGTGGAGGGGTGATATAGGATTTGTACTAAAAATATAAACTCAACTACTGACCAGTTAAATAAAGCTGCCTCAAGTATACATACAATACAGAATTAAAAATATTTGGTCACCACCGGGAATCGAACCCAGGACCGCTTGCTTAACGCACAAGCGCTCTGCCACTGAGCTACAACAGCCAGCCGGCAAACAAACACTCCAATTCTGTATTTATACTGTTAAGGGGTACTGCCATGCTACAGTCTCACTCTCAACAGACCAACAAAAATTTTCTTTTTTCAAAGATTCTTATTATTCGTTGAATTTTTTTACTCCACTAATTTATCACTTAACCAAATATTCTTAATTCCATATTGTTAAAAAAAAAAGTTGGTGAAAGTGAGAGAATACATCTAATGAGTAAAAGAAGGCTGAGAAAGGAATTGTGAAATTACTATTATTATTATTACTATTACTATTATTATTATCATCATCATCCTAGTGATTAGTTATGTCTGGAAATGCAGCAACAAATAATAAACAAACAAATCTATAGTGAGCGAGCAAAGTATTAGTATTAGTAAATACTCGAGTCAGCACTATGCAATATTATGAGATATGGCTAAAAACGTAGTAGTTTCTTCTGGTAATTAACAGAATTATGCCAGTTCATTCAACTTCCACGCCACTTAAAAATCAGAAGTGTACGATTGAGTGCACCCTAGTCCCTAGTATAATCTTAGTGCTATGATATCAACACTCCTATTTATCAACTGACTTGGGAGTACAGTAAGTATAGTCCACTCAATGCATCTTTTTTATTTCACACAACTGCAAACAATGTTACTAAAAAAAAATAAAACTTAAAATAATAGTTAGATTAGCACAACTATATGTGTGTAATGAAGGACTATTCATCTGCAGCATAGCCTTATGGAATGAAGATTCTGATTGGTCCAAAGAACAGGTAGAAGCTCTTAAACTATGTGCAGGTACAGTATGAGGTACGTTAGCAGGCAGCAAGGGTACCATCTGCATCCTCTCCCAGTCCTACATGCCCTCCCTGCATCCAGCAATGGAGATGAAGGTCAAGACTGAAGTTAACAAAGAGCCATTGTGATGTGGGCTTCCATTGTTTCTTCACTATAGTTACCACATCCCCATACACCTGTTGTTTACTATGACCAGATCTTATTCGGTGCTAGTTATATAACAATCTCCTGACAAACCTAAATTCTTTTTTAATATTATGATGGATAGACACCAGGATATTCCTTATTGTTCCAGAGAGATATAAAATAAAAATAAAAAAATAAAAAATCAATGCAATTTTTTTTTTTGTACAAGTCAAGTGGTGTAGAAAATTGTTTTGGTATAGGGGTGGAAGGGGGTGGGGAGACCTCCAAAGGCATTTAGATTAAAATTGTTAATGTGAGAAATCACCTTGTGAGATAGTGCACACAGGCAAGTTAGCTGCTGGTTGCCTAGCTGCTGGTTGCCTAGCTACAACTCCACTTACCATTCATATTCTTGGAGCCATAGCCTCCAGTCCACAATATTTTGTCCATGTACACTAAACTAAGAACTGCACCTCCAGGGTTTCCAGCAGCCGCCATTGCAGTCTTGACTTGCTCGTCTGCTTGCTTAAAATAGTCGGCCATCTTGGCGCTTAGTTGATCAGCTGTTAGGTCCGCCTGAGGCAAGCTGGGGCACAGTTGGAAGGGCGGGCCAGGCATGCCGAACCTGCGCTTCTTGCTGCTGCTGTGCCCATCAAAAAGGCCTTGGGACTCGAGCAACAGCAAGAGAAGAATCAAACACTTTGCATACATCGCAGGAGAATCTACGGCCTACGCAAACCTTTTCTGTAAAGACGACTTAGTCTCGCGTAGCTACACCCTTTACCAATAGCAACGCAGGACAATTGGTAAAGGGTCTGGCTACGCGAGACTAAAGACGCCGCCTGCGATTCGTGTACAATTCGCTATCCTCGAAGGGTACACTAAATTCCGGATCGGATCTGACCGACGGACCTGACCTTGCGCTCTTACTAAAATGCGGATTTCTGACGGACAGGGAAGCAGGGACAAGTGAGGACTATGCTTATCCTTGCTACCAGTAGTCTATCAGCAGTGGAAACATATATTACAATGTAAAATTACACCCCAAAATGGTGAAAATAATGATAGAAATAGTTAATTCTACTGTTTAGACAGTAGACAGCTTTTATGATAATGATCATTCAACTAGCAGCAAAAACTAAAAAAAAATTAAAATGTCCTTTGTCTACTGCTTTGTAGATTATTCTATATGACTACTGCAATGGGGTGATCACCAGAGATGTACTAAAAAATTTCCTGGATAATTAGAATGGTTCTAAACTTAGATCACTTGTGTGCCTGGCAATGACAAACAAGGGATTCATGGTCACAACCCTCAAGCGACAGATTATTGCTCTGTGCTCTGAAAATGCATAATATAGCTACTAGCTAACAGTAATTTTTTTGTACACTCTGTGCCACTTTGTTTCCTAGCCCACTGCTTTAGTTTTGATATACGAAAACTACACAAATGCTCTGATAGCACAGCCAGATGTTAATCAAAAAATTTCATAAGTTCATGCCCCATGGTTCCTCAGCATAATATGGATTAAATAGTTTGCTGTTGGTATGCTTTCAAGCATTCTGGTGATTGTAATGTACAAATAACCAAGACAAGATAGTAGATTTAATCACACTTTATTTTATTATAAATAGCTATACAGCAAGAAGGAAATTAGAATAGTTAGTAGCAACAGATCTTGGATAACAACATGGCACACCATAGACAGTGTTCTACAGATCAATGGTCAATCCACGTCAAAATTATAGGTCCATATTTTAGGCATTCGACTCATTTCTGCACTAGTCTCATGGGGGCCAGATCTTTTACCATCCCACATAGCGGATCGGGTTTGTGAAATATTTCATTTGTATTCCTGGTACACAAAGTGAAGACTAGTAGACAAAACAATGAACATTGTCAATGAAGCAGGAGTGATAGAAGTTGTTTCAAAGTGGGTGGGCACCATGTACCACACAACAATTTACTCTCATAAAACCATGTTATATTTTACGAAACATTCAACTCCATATTAACTGAACAGTTTATGTAGTCATAGTAAAAATTGGATGGAAAATTATATGATGTAAACGTTTAAAACTATATGATTTAGTCTATTAATTTGTTCCTTATAACTTTTCTTTCATTTCTTCCTATGAATTCCTTAGCAATGCCTGTCAGTTCAGTGCTCTGCTTTGTCTTTTGAATATGCATCAAAATGGCATCAAAAAGTGCTCTACTTTTATCATCTCTCTTTTTACCCAGCAAGCCAAAGACAACTGTTTTTTCATAATGACAGCAGTAAATACTGTGTTCTGTAGTTGATAAGCAGCTTGTTTTATTGGTTTAGCAATTAGAATTGAATTCATGAGCCCATCAATATTATGAAATTCAATTACAAGGCGTAATATGAGCATGCTGTATAGCCCCCCTGTGCCCTTAAGCCATAAATCTGGGGGCCTGTGCCTCCCTGACCCCCTTCTCCCTCCCCTCCCCGCTCCCCTCCCACTTCCATCATCTCTGTGAAGACTTCATCGGCCACAACAGGAAAAGAAATTAAGACCTGTACCTCACTGTGATACTGGAAAATTGTTGATTTCTCTCTTGGATCACTGAGTTGTTGATATGAAATTGCACCAGTATCTGCTTGTAATTGACAATAATAGATTATTTTGTAATGGTATTTTAAAATGGCGGAAATATTTACGTTAGTAACGGCTCCAATGTCTAACAAAACATTTAATTTCAGGATATGTTTGTGAGCTAAAATTTAGAGTTTGTTATATTGGTCCAATGACCACTGGATTACAGCTGTTATGAGTACTGTTGTTCCAATTGGATAATTAAACCATAAACATGTTTTTCCATTACATTCGAATTGTCAGAAATATTAAAGTTACTTCATTATTACGGTGAGACTCCCCCTAAATAAAAGGAGTAGCTAGCTGCACAAATAAATTATTACTTTTTACATGCATACTTGTAAACTTTAATTGTTTACCCATAAATACCGATATTTCTGGAGGAGGGGACTTGCTTAATATATTTAAAACCAAGTCTCTTTTAGTTTACTCTGTAAAGTCAGTCATGAGCAAGAAGAAAGAAGACATGGAAATGATACACCCTAATCCCTGTTATGAAACTGTAGCATCAGCCACAGCAGCTAGCAAACCACCTGATTTATCTAACAAGAAGACTAATTATTCTAGCTACATCAAGTGTCTTATAGCTGGATGGATCACCAATTTCGTGCTAATTCTAGCAGTTGCTGCCATATTGGCTATTTTTCAAGCGAGAGTTACCTCAGGTGTAGATGCCCAAATCCAGGATTTACAGTTATCAGGAAACCAGTCTAGATCAACAAATGCAGCAGGACCACCTGGTCCCACTGGGCCTTCCGGAAGTCAAGGTCTGCCCGGAGCTAAAGGAGAAAAAGGAGACACTGGTTCCATTGGGCCTCCTGGTTCTCCTGCTTCAGTAGTAGGAGGAGTGTCATATATTCGATGGGGAAGCACTACCTGTAGATTAGGTGTGACTTTCGTATACTCAGGGCAAACTGGTTCTACAAGAGGAGAGGATCAAGGTGGTGCATCAAACTACGTCTGTATGCCCAATAATCCTCAGTATCCATCAGGATATGGGATAGGTGTGAAAGGTAACAGCTATGTGTATGGTACAGAATATGAGCAGCCACCTCCTCCACATCAAGGAAGCCACCAGCACAATGCTGTGTGTGCCGTCTGCTACGTAGCAGACAAACACACCACCATCATGATTCCTGCTCGTACATCTTGTCCCACTGGCTGGACAATGGAGTATCATGGCTACCTTGCCTCCGAATATATTGGCCACCATCGTACTACCTATGTGTGTGTTGATGATGGAGTGAGTTCTGTACCCAACAGTCAAGCAGATGTTGATGGAGGCCATTTTTATTTTATTGAAGTTCACTGCTCTGGATTTGCTTGCCCGCCTTATCATGCAGAGAGAGAATTGGGCTGTGCTGTGTGCAGCAAATAGACAGACTTTGTCATACTCAAATGAATAATAGTTTACATGTATTGATTATGCATTTTATATCTTAGGTATGTAGAAAGTGATATAAAATATTGGTTATGTTTAGTTCTGCAATACACAGTGTAGTAGTAGCAATAGTAGTAATTTATCACTTCATAGTTTCTTTCTCAGCCTTCTTTTACTCATTAGATGTATTCTCTCTCTTTCATAGGCTTTTTTTTTTGTTGGTCTGTTGAGAGTGAGATGGAGCAGTACCCCTTAACAGTATAAATACAGAATTGTGGAGTTTGTTTGCCGGCTGGTTATCCCGGTTTTGCCGGGATTATCCCGATTTTTTTAGCCTTTCCCGGTTTCCCGGTTTTTTTTAGCCCTTCCCGGTTTTTTTAGCCTTTCCCGAATCCCTGGTTTGCAATAGGATTTCCCGGAATTCTGATAGAGTTAACCAATTATCGGTCAAATACTCGAAATAGAGTACCCGTTATTAAGGTCCACGTAACTGTAACGCCAAATACTCGATTCCTACGACAAAGGGGGTTAATAACTATTAGCCAACAGCTGCACACAATAGTCTGCAAGTTAGTCTGCTTGATATCAGTGGTTTGTGTAGTGGTATAGCTATCTGTACAGCATATCTACAAGGGTGGATACTATAAAACATTTTTCATATAAACTTGGTTGAAAACACTGAAACAAAGAATAAAATATTGCTGTATGAAATAATAGCACAACAGCAAAAGTTCATCATTTGGTACAGGTGAGTGAATCAAGAATGGCTGAAGTCTTCTCAAGGAGGTTAGTGATTATTCAGTGATATTCAGGATCCAGAGTTGGAACACAAGTAGCTATAAATAGCCAGGCTGTTTTGGTAGACTGTTGGACGTCAGTGGTGTTCTCAAGCGAAAAATAGACCTGGAAAGTATCAAATAGAACAAAGAAATGACACAGAACTTCACTTATTACTCCTTTCTGATCAAGATTATTAGCTAAATTCAGTTGTTTACTTCCGCTTGTCAAAATATAGTGTATGTATGTCCATTCCTGTTTGACTCACAACCATTACTGACATCTCTGTAGGTGTCTTTCACGGTAACACCATAGCTAGCTTTCTGAACCTAAGCAACGAAGTAGCGTGCCGAAGCTTAGCATCGACTTAGCAGATTTTCTCGTAGCCCTGGCATTATCTTCTATAATCACAGACTGGAACACTCGGACTCTTAATTTCTTTCAGCAATATTCATGCTATCTTAATGATATTCATGATGGTTAATTAGTAGTCTGGCTTGTCTGGGCTGGTCCCTTGTCCTTCTAGGGGGCTGTCCCTGACAAACCCATGGAAATTAGCCTCAAATGTAGAGCAAAAATTATCTAAATTTTTTTAACAGTCATAGCAATAACAGAAGGATCATGCTATCATGATTTTGTTTTGTTTTTGTCATCATACTTTTTTGGTCATTATTATTACACTTTTTTGTCATCATGCTCTAATCAATCAAGTTCTGCTGTGTATACAATGAACATACAATATAGATGGTGCCCATTTAAGGCCCTGCCAATTTCAGCACTCTAGATACGCCACTGGTGTCAGATAAAATGGAGATGAAGCTATACTCAAACCTGAGTTATGATACCATAGCAGTCTCATCTCAGCATGCGACTGAGTCAAAGAATACATGCTGTATCAAGTGTCTTGTAGCAGGATGGATCATAAACTTTGTTCTTATTGTTGCTGTAGTTGGAGTGCTTGGGTTTTTCCTAACAAGAACAGCTTTAAAACCTGAGGAAGATGCCCAAATTCAGGACATTATACAGTCAACAGAGAATCAGTCTGGACAAATTTGCCCTCCAGGTCCACCTGGCCCTTCTGGACCTCCTGGAATAGCAGGTTAGAATAAATATTTGAGCATATTTTAGTTTCTTTCCCAGTGGTGAGTCTGAGTCAGTTAAAATATGACAGGTCCAGCTGGAGCTAAAGGGGAGAAGGGAGCAACTGGTGCCACTGGTTCTCAGGCCTCAGTTGTTTGCGGAGTCTCATATATTCGATGGGGAAAAAGTGTTTGTCGATCTAATGTTACTCGTGTTTACTCGGGACGGACAGGTGTAAGCTATGCATATGACAGAGGAGGTGCTTCCAACTACATCTGCATGCCCAATGACCCTCAGTACACCTTAGCATTTCGTCCTGGAGTACAAGGAGACAGCTTCGTGTATGGCACTGAATATGAACGGCTTCCTCCTGGTCACAGTGTCCACCAGCACAATGCTGTGTGTGCTGTGTGCTACGTAGCAGACAAACACACCACCATCATGATTCCTGCTCACACTTCCTGTCCATCTGGATCGACGAAGGAGTATTATGGCTACCTTATCTCAGAGCATAAGACCCATCACCGCACCATGTATCAGTGTGTTGACATTCAAATGGAATATGTACCCGGCAGTCAAACAGACGTCCGTGGAGGTCACTTTTACTTTGTCGAAGCTCACTGCAATGGATGTGCTTGTCCACCTTACGATTCACAAAAGGAATTGGGTTGTGTTGTGTGTAGTAAGTGAAACACAAAGATAAAACTTGTTTTTATAGCCATTAATACTGGATATAATTGTATTCGTGTGTGGTAGCTAGCTATTTGTACATTATGCTCTATATTTTTAGTGTGATATTTTTATATGCAGCTAGCAATGCTGTTTTTTGTTACTTAAATTTATGGAAAAATCTGACCAAAGCATTTTGCAAGATTGTATAAATAGGATTCAATGGTGAGGGAATTCAGTCCATAAATTGCAAGCATCCTTCAGGGATCTTTCAAAGATTTATCATATTATCATCGTGTACAGTATTATAGGTATAGTAATAATGGAGTGTCTGTTTGGAGGATTATGTTGCTCTCTCAAGAACCTTTTAAGAAATTTTCAATAACCAAATACCCACAAACCACCAGGTACACATACAAACCAGCGACTTAGTCTTTATCATGTTTAGATACTTTTTGCAGAGCTCACATAACAAAGTGTGTATTAATAGGTTAATTTTGTTAGATGTAATGCAGTACCTGTAACAACCACGGGTACAGTTGAGGAAGAAGGTGTCCTGAAGAGACTCACAAAGTATATATCTAGACAAGGTTACAGTAATATAGGGAAGGAAGATGAATCTGCCTGAAGGAAGAGAAGACTCACAAAGTCCTTGTAATACTGTGCCACTAAATTATATTCACTACTTTGGCAGTTGTCCACATACTCTATTGTGATCATGAAAGCAGGAATAATATAGTTAAATAGGTGACAATATGACTTAACAAATAATTGGTGACTTAATTAGTTATTAGATTAATGTAGTAACTGACATATCCCTGCTGATGCAATGGTGGTTACCAGCCATTGCTGACTGTATCTCATTAACTATCAGATGTAGTAGTTATCATGCTTTGGTTTTTGTAGTCACACCCAATTCACACCTCAAGTCAGTCGATCATGATCATGTATATATTTGTGTTTTGTGTCCTTGTACTCAGTTGTGTTCTGGATGCATTTTAATACTTTTAGTAAAACTTAGTCAAGGTGTTATAAACGGATTGCTATTAGCGAATACTAAGTTATTACAATTAATCAACATTATCTTCAATGAGGCATTTTAGGCAGCACAGTAAAAATTTAAGAGAACAACTGAAGTCACATCTTAGATTTCAGCTTATATTAAATTGAAGGAAGAAAAAAAGAAAAAATAATATTGGAAAAAAAAAAAAAAAAGAGATGGAACCAATGGGCACAAGATTAAGCAAAAGTATAGTGAATCACCAGTCCACAAATCAAACTATATTGGTTTGACAATTGCCATTTTGTATATTATGCTTGTAAGTTTGTACAATAGTTATATCATATTTTAATCCAGACCTATTATTGGACCATACCCAAGTCAGTGGTGTTAACTGACTGACTGTGCAACATGTGGGGCCGATGAGAATTCAATCAGGCTTTATAGCTACAGTAGATAGTTTACCATGAATTCCAACTAGTTATTGAAACTGAGATGAAGATAAACTTTTAGCTAAGTGTGAGTATTTACTTCTTTGGTGGATCTGGTGAAGTCAACTCTACCCACAAGCTGGCTCCCGATAAAACGGAGATGAACATACTCAAACTTGTGTTATTATGAACTCATTAGTTGAATGATTAAAGCTAATTGAGTGCAGCTGCTTCAGTGAGTGTGTGTCAAGCTAAAGTTTGTTGTGATATTGAAACTAGTCTTTTCCAGTTTCCAACACTATATTTAAATATCAGTTATTTTTGTAGCAAAAATGCTACAAGCTGACAGTAGTAAACTGCACACCTGATGCCACAGCAAAGATGATAGTTATAGTTGAAGATTTTAAACTCCTTAGAGACAGTAAGTAGCTTTTTTTCTTTGATAGATTTGGCCCAAAGTGTACCTATCCTCATTATCGTCATGAAGAAGGCTGTTGACAAAATGGAGATGAATATATACTCAAACCCGAGTTATTACGAGACTGTACCTTCTTTACCTACAATTCAATCAACTTCTGACGAGAAGTCAAAAAATCCACGTTGTATCAAGTGCCTTATAGCAGGATGGATTATAAACTTTGTGCTCATTATCACAGTAGCTGGAATACTAGTCTTTTTCCTGACAAGGGCAACCTTAAAATCTGAAGTGTCAGCTGAAAATAAAGACTTACAGTCACCAGAAAATCAGTCTGGACTAGTATGTCCCACTGGCCAACCTGGTCCTCCTGGTCATTCTGGTCCTCCTGGTCATTCTGGTCCTTCTGGTCCTCCTGGTCATTCTGGTCCTTCAGGTCCTTCTGGTCATTCTGGTCCTCCTGGTCCCACTGGCCAACCTGGTTCTCCTGGTCCTTCTGGAAGAGCAGGTAGAGCTGAGGATATTTTTTGTGCTAAATATTATATACATTCTTTAGGAGCTAAAGGATCCACTGGTCAAGCAGGGCCACCTGGTATTGCAGGTAAAGTGAAAATATATGCAAAATGTTTTACAAAATAAAATAGCGCTATTTAGGAGTCAAAGGAGACAAAGGTTCTGCTGGTCACACTGGATCACGTGGAGTTCCTGGTAATGGTAACAGGAGTTGATGTGTGTGCATTTACATTTGTGTGTGTGTGTGTGTGCTACTTATATGGCTTAATAGGTCCACCAGGAGTTCAAGGTTCTTTAGGACCACCAGGACAGCCAGGAACAGGTAATATTTTAATCTATGCTGCAAGTTACTAGTTTCATTTTTCTTATTTGAAGATTTAGTTATTATTATGATTGTTTTCATTTATATTTCTTTGGACCGTTCAGGAACTAAAGGGGCTAAAGGTAATGCTGGTCAGTTAGGATTAACTGGTCCTCCTGGTCCTTCTGGAATAGCAGGTAAAGTAAACTTGTAATATTGAACTGTCTGTCTGAGTCAGCTAATAAAATACAGGTCCAGCTGGAGCTAAAGGGGAGAAGGGAGCAACTGGTGCCACTGGTTCTCAGGCCTCAGTTGTTGGTGGAGTCTCATATATTCGATGGGGAAAAAGTGTTTGTCGATCTAATGTTACTCGTGTTTACTCGGGACGGACAGGTGTAAGCTATGCATTAGACAAAGGAGGTGCTTCCAACTACATCTGCATGCCCAATGACCCTCAGTACACCTTAGCATTTCGTCCTGGAGTACAAGGACACAACTATGTTTACGGAACGGAATACGAGCAACCTCCTCCTGGTTACAGTGTCCACCAGCACAATGCTGTGTGTGCTGTGTGCTACGTAGCAGACAAACACACCACCATCATGATTCCTGCTCACACTTCCTGTCCATCTGGATGGACGAAGGAGTATTATGGCTACCTTATCTCAGAGCAAAGGACCCTTCACCGCACCATGTATCAGTGTGTTGACATTCAAATGGAATATGTTCCCGACAGTCAAGCAGACGTCCGTGGAGGTCACTTTTACTTTGTCGAAGCTCACTGCAATGGATTTGCTTGTCCACCTTACCATTCACAAAAGGAATTGGGCTGTGTTGTGTGTAGCAAATGAACTATTTGAATTTGGTGAACATTTTTACTTCTTGTGTGAATGAAATTGTCTTAGCTAACTTTCTCTGGGTAGCTGAGAAAAAAAAAAATTCAAAATTGTAATTGTATGATATTTTGCCTTGCCAGCACTTTATTATTATTGCAGTCTAACAATTAAAAAAAAAAAATTAAAAAAAATTATTGGAATAGTGAATATTAAAAGGCTGAACACAACAACAACAGTGGATGGGAAAGGGGGAAAAATAGAAATTTTTAAATTAATCTTATTGGGGGTGGGAGTGGGGGTGGGGTTGAGAGAGGTCAGGGGAACCTGGAAATTTTTGTGGAAAAACAGACAAAAAAACAATAGCAAAAACATAGAATCAGAAATGCAACCATGGGGTGACCAAGTGTGCAAGATGGATTTCTCTCTGTATGTTGGAGCAAGCAAACAAGTGACAAACATAGGCCAGATGGCACAACAATAAACAATTAATTAATGATTTACACCTTATTGAGAAAGGACAAACATACATTCACACTTCATTCAAACACACATTTACGCATTAGCTTCATGAAAACAACCCCCCTTGGACTGAGCTACAGTATATAGTGGACTGACCCAGCTCAGTCCAATCAGTTGTGCAGTTGTTCAGTTTGTTGTGCAGTTGTTCAGTTTTGTTGCATTTGTTCAACTCTTCTAGCCATTCATTGCATTCTTCATTTCATATTTTCTTGAATATTATTCGACTTCCTATTCGTTTACTCATCATTGTACTATTCTTCAATTTCATATAACTTAAAAGGGTGCTCGCACACTTCCCACGCACCTCCCACGCGGTTAATTGAGTCTGGTTGCTAGGGAAGAATTTTTATTTTTCTGTTGTATTCAGACCGTTTTCTGCAGGTGGACCTTATTCACTACTACCGTAGAAGTCTACATACCTGAATTCAGAAGTAACAAGTGGCCGCTTCAAGAGATATGACCCTTCTACCTTCTCATACAAAAGCTAAAACTCCTTCGCCAGTACCGCACCTAGAGCGGCCATACTTCGCCTACTACTTCTCCGACCCGATGCCTACAATAGCTTCGATCCATTTTTTCTTCATTCAATATTGCTTTTAACTTATTGACTTTTGCACGCTCTATTAGATCTTTTTTTTGTGAAAAAAATAATTTTTTTGAAAATTGTATCGAACATTTTGCTGACTAGACTCTGGTTGAGCTCTGTTCCAAATTTGAAGTCATTTCCATTCCCCATTCCTCAGATAAAGTCCAAAGTAGTTTACAGAACAGAAATTAAAACTACGCTAACATTAATCACCCGGTTCAGGTACTTTTCCCCTTATTCAGTAAGGGAAATTAGTGGCACTCGCCGCTTAGTTTGAAGGGGCCAAATTGGCACCCGTACAAACGCGCATGCACAGAGAAACCAAGACTTTGAGCTGGAAACCATAGCAACTGTTAACTAAAAACTATTGCCATTTCTACATAATGCCCCACCATAGTGGCTCATTTTCTTTTTCTAAATAATACCTGCCTAATAGTCGTTGCTAGTCATTGGTTTGCGCTTCTAGGGTCCAGCCAGAAGGGTACTGGAGTCTTCCGATAGGCACTAGAGATGATTGAAACAAGCCTATTGGAGGAGTCCACCACCTGGAAGCTTCAGTCATTGACCAATGTTGGGCCAGTTGTGGATAGGAAATGGTATGTATGTTATAGTCAATACAATATTATTCCATGTACAGCACCAAAAATAAATTCAAATCAGGAAATGAAACTATTTTCTGACCTTCAACAGTTCTTTAAAATAATTGGGTGGAACTAACAAAATCAGACTGGTGTACAATTAAACCCAGAGGTGTACGAAGTAGTGGTGGGCGATACCGAGTAGTTGGTATCAATACTTCGATACTTCCAGAGGAAAGTGTCCGGTATCGATACCAGAGAACAGACTTCGATACCAAATATTACTATTAGCCCTGCCCAGACAGAATATCGACCTTTACCGACATCTCATTGTGGCCAACATTAACACTTGGTAAAGGTGGTTAATTTAATGTGGTTAATCTCTAGCGGTTCCTTCCAGAGCTGAATAGAAATAAATAATCAAAATAGCGAACTTTTTCATCCGTAGTAGTTGCTTTGCTTACATGTAATACTCTTCCAAATCATTTTTTTGACAATTCATCTAAATTCAAAAGAATAATTTAATTAATTAGTGCGCATGCGTGGTATCGATATAGGTATCGATACCGCCGATACCAGGTTCGAAAATACTTGGTATCGATATCGAAAACATAAATCCGGTATCGCCCACCACTAGTAGGAAGCCAAATCAGATTGATGCAGCCACTTAACCACACCCACTTAACCACACCCTCTTGTCAGTGACTGAGACAGTTTTGAAGTTTAATGAACCAAGTCAAATTAATAACTTTTTAATGTAATTATATAGTCTATATTGTATAGCTAACATAGCCACTTGGACATAAAAGCAAACAACCATTTAAAATTAGAACTTACAAATGCCTAGTCTGACTTTAGCAGTCTTTGCTTTTGTTTTCTATTAAAAAAATTAAGCGTATTTAGCAACAAAAAAAAACTACGTCTGCAGACTTCTTATAGTGCTAAATGGCCACTTCTCAAAATCAAACCAACGACCTCTGAACTACGTTTGTTTTTCCAAAAGATAGCTCGAAAAAATAAAGGAGGACAAGGCAGGAGCGGAGTTTCGGGAATATCTTCCAAAATGGTCGGTATTGGCTGTTTACTCCCCGCAGAAGACATTGCCACAACGACCACTAGAGTCATTATGAGCCTTGCCCCTTTTTATCAAAATAGTGGTGTGGCCATGACTGCGTGGCCGCACCCATTCTGACGTCCCTGAAACCCAAAGTTGGGACAAAAGTGGGTACAACTCCATACCTGCAAGATTGCTGAATATCCCATTTGCTGTTGTTTAGCTAACGTGTAGAAAAATTTACGGTTAACTGTTTATGTCTGGAAGTGGTAAGTCATACTGCTGTTCACCATGGCCGAACAGTCTGATAAGGTCAAGGGTCAACATGCTCATTCTATTTAACTGAGCACCACAAAAAGATATATAAATATTATATGGAACATTATATAAATAGAACAAGGAAGAAAATTCCATCACTGAAATATGGTTCTATCATGAGAGCGATGCTGTAATTGGAATGGGTACAGTAATCATACCTACTTTTGAAATTCTCACTGTCGAGCTCTCTATCAATAAATAAAAAGATACCTGGTGGCACATGCTCACCGTTTAATATATCCCAATATAAGAAAGCTTTACATGTCCGAATAAAACCAGAAAACCTCAGGTTTAGTGAAGACATCAGTTTAGAGCTTCAGTTTGCTGGCTGGCTGTCCAAGTTGTCATGCAGGATTTACACAATAAGCATGCGCCACTAATTATCTTGCTGTTTATGTATGTGTGTATGTATACTATAAAATCAAGACGAAGATTTTGACTTTAGTAGTCTTTGTAGTCAGAATGTTGGGTTAAGTTATTGAATATACTAATGATGTGCTCAGCACAAATGGCAAGCGAGCTGGTCCGGCTGAAATGAATGCTAGATTCTCATATTCATTTGTTAGTTAACTGTTGTTGTTGTTTTTGTTTAGATTATTAATTTGTGCTATTCTTTAGCAACATGCCACACTTTTATACACACATACATATTTGTTCACTGGGTATACCAGCACAAGACTTACATTGTATTCTCTGCGCGACTTGACAAACGATTTTCAAGGGGTAAGCAATCAAGATTCCTAGGATGATATGGGTAAGAATTGCTAAACCAAAGGATTTTATTTAAGCTAACCACCTTTCCAGCTCCATTCAAAATGCTCTATTGTACCAGAGCTCTAGTAGTTATAGCATTACATTGTATTCTCTGAGTGACTGGACTACTTGGCAGTGAATTTTCAAGAACAAATCTGTTACATAAGACACATAGCTGTGGCAAACGGTGCATGAACAAAGATATTTTACCACCACCACTAAAAAATTAACTCTGCTAAGTTTGTAAATCTAACTGCGAACGTCTCTGGTAGGTAGCTGTAAAACCCAAAAAGTGTTGAACTTGACCGGTTGCTATAACTTCAAGGGTAATGTGCTCGGCAATACAGGTGAAATAAACCTAAAAATATCATTGTGAAGATATGTAGGGTGGAACAAACACACACACACACACACACACACACACACACACTAGAAGTTTCATTGATTGTATACCAAATCACCTGGAATTTACCATGATTTTTCAATTAGCACAAGAAAAACTAAAACAGCATCGTGAAACATTTAGAGGGACGGCTTTGGTGAGACAGTTTGTTAGTGATTAGAAGTAATAAAAAAAAAGAGTACAGTGTAGAAAATCAGAGTAAGGGTTGGGATCTTTTATGAATAGTGTGCTACTGGATGAGCTTCAGGATCTCGCGACATTTTTGGAATAGTATATTGTATGTAGAAACAATATTTGGAACCTAGTATTTGGACACAAAATACTAGGTTCCAAATATTGCACACCATTAGCATAGCTTTAGTTGAACTAGGGTTTCATGTAAGATTTTATTATTTGGTCAGGCTTGAAGAATAATTCACAAGATTATGCTTTAATGTTACTGCAATTGTCATTATGCTATCATCCCTCAGCGTGCATGACCGTGAGGGTTATATAGTAGTCGTCCTGTCTGTCTGTCACACTCTGATTTTGGAAATTACTGACAATTAATCATTGATTTAGGTGTGAACTTACTCAGAACGACTATTTAAACCTCTCATTGTGACACTTTTTTTTTTAATTTCAAGCTGATTTTTGAGAAAATGTGAAGCTTTCAGCTCCATGTATAGCTACATAGGTACTAACTTTTGTGGGTAATGCTCCCTATCATTGTGTCACATGAGCAATTAATTTATTATGGCCAGCAGTAGCTACTTTATTCTGCTTGGAAGCTCACGAAGTTGTCTCTTATGAAGATTGCATTTACATGTACCGTTTTCATTGCTCGAGCTATATTGATGCTTGATTAATAGTCAATAAAAGTATTCTTTTGGTCTGAGATTATTTTTTGTAACACCTAGCTATTTTAAGTAGCGCTGAGAGTTCGCACCTTTGGTGCTTTATTTTAAATGGCTATTCTTTGGGAAGGAGACTTTGCATGGGGTAAGATTGAGTGAACTTTGTAAAAAGATGTTTGATACCCCGTAAGTGTATTTCCAGCATGTTAATGGCTTTTACATATTTGACTTCTTTTTTTTTTCTTTGTTTATTGTGTTTGTGTTTGTTTGTTTGATTCTGTTTTGGCATGCAATGATGGCTATCAATTCAAATTACTGTTTACTGATGGTGAATGTTTATCACTTATCATGAATTTTTTTACAGGTTCATGGTTGTTTAAAAAAATCTGTTTATTTACTCAACCAATTTTTTTTTTACTTTTTTTCCTGAAATTGTGGTAACTGTACAACCATAATGTTATTGTTGTAGCCATTTATAATTCAATGCAATTCTCCATACATGAACTCTGTAGCCTTGTTTACCACTTTCTGAACTCCTTCTGAAGGTCCAAGTATTAAGGGAGAGTCCCCGGCATGCCCTTTGACCTCTAGCTCCTTGTTTTCAAATTCAAAAAAGTAGCTGTGCAAAGAGAATAGCTCACTATTCTTTATTTTTATGAGTAGTATACATAGTAGAATCAGTCTACTCCTATTACTGCAGTGTGTGTGTGTGTGTGTGTGTACCACCACAGTATGTGTTGATTGAAGATGACCCCTCAGTAGTATCTAGCAGTACTCCAACACAGTACGCTGTGATATCATGCAGTTGAATTCAGCAAACAAAACTCTCCTTTTTCCTCTCTTTATATCCCTTTTTTTTTTTGTTATGATTTTTTCCCCCTTTTGTTATGGTGCTCATAACTTTTTATTACTTACGTGACATTGTGCCTTATTCTTCTTTTTTTTTGTTTTTTTTTGTTTGTTTGTTTGTTACACAAACTCTACGTTTAAATGAATGACTTTGGATTTTTCAGGAGTGTGAAAATGAAATACAGTTTTTATCATTTTTAATTTAGTTTTTGTGGTTTTTTTTTTTTTGGTTTTTTTTGTATGTTTCTTTTATATTTTTTTTGGTGCATCCGGTTCCAGTACTTTACTAAACTGCTAACTTTATGCCAAGAGATTTCTTTTAGTTGAAATACTTAGAGCGACTGCATCAGAAGCCATAACAACTGTTAAATAGTATCTTTCTAAATATACGCCACCTAATGGCTCATTATGCATAATTCTAATTAGTACTAGCTTATCTCATTTTTCGGTTTTGCTTCCAGCATTAACACTGACAAATGAATTGAATGAGAGAACTGAAATATTGAACTGCTAAAATTAACTTATAGGAAAAAATTAACTTGTAAAAATCAATGGGTAAACAAAAAGCTGACAACCAAATGAACGAGTAAGTATGAAGTAAAAATGCGCCATGTCAATGACTTTTACAGAGTTGAACAACTGCATTTGTTAAAGTTGAAAGCTTTTCTGAACTTTGAAAGCTCCACCCACTCTGTCGTTGTGAAGTAGTAGAAATAAATAATGACATCAATAATAATAATAAAATTGTCAAACAAAACAAATAAATTAATAATAGATAAATAAATAAATACTAAGGATTAGCTCCCAGGACAGGGCCACAGTTTACTCGCTGCACAGCCACTGAGAGATGCTGGAAAAGATGATCTCTAGCCCATAGGTCTCACTCACTACGAAAGAAAAGAAAACAAAAAACAAAACTAACTTATTCCAGTGTAATCTATTTACAATATTTATTGTGTTAATGATTTACCAGTTTTTTTTGTTTTTGGTTTTATGTTTGCATTTGCAGCTAGATTTTTATTTTCATATTTTATTTTTGTAAAAAAATTTATCCCCAGAAACTTGAGAGACAGCACATTATGTGGAAGTATACAGAAGTAAACAGGACTTGGATAAAGAGTGTAGATGTGACGGGAGCCAGAGGTCCGATGGCGACGGAGAACGCATCAAGCATTGTCTTAACCCAAACTTCAATACAATCATCAGAACTTATTTATTGTATTTTTTATGCCAAGTAAACAACTTCAAATTACATTCATTGTTTCGGGGTTGGTTCAGTTGCGACTTGTCAAGTCCAGGTTGTTAGCTACCACAGACCCAACAGAACTCTCTACACTTTTCTTTTTCAATAATAATACTTTGAATGCACACCACAGTTATATAGCTACAGGAATGAGGGTGATAGTGGAACACAACAATGTTCAAGATAAGTGGGGACTGTCAAACATACACTCAACACACACAACACAGCAGAGGGAGATCAACTCTTGTGAGGGTGAAGCTGAACATTCATGAAATCCCAGGTTATACACAAGAATTATACATTTGGAGTGTAAAAGTCACTTGGATATATGTTGTACATTAGATAGAGTTCCTGAGTATACCATTGTCTATATCTTTAGTTATTCCTATAGTTTCTATTGCCACAGGCTAGAAAACTTTAGGAGCTATGAGCAATGTTTCTCACAATCACTTCTCTGCAATGTGCAGTCAGTAAACTCGCAGTAGTAGCTTGACTCCAGTTGTATCTTGAAAGTGACATAGGAATCTGAAGAAAGGGTTGGAATAACCAAACTGCTGAGTGCTTGTGTTCATACAGTTGTTTACCTCAGAAGGCAAGGTGGTATTTTATTAGCTAGTACATAGTTATGAATGTATTAGTCAAATTAAAAAATTATCATCATCATCATAATAGTATACAATGATAAAAATAACAACACAATGTGAATAAAATAATTAATAAAACTTTCAGTTGATAAAACATGATGTATTACTGATGAGGTAAGTCCTGCATGTAAACTAGTATTCACTGGGTCCCAGTCCCTGTGCATAAAAAATGTGAATAGTGATGATATCATAATGGTGAGGCTAAGTGTGTTAGTAGCTGATTGGACTGGAAAAATCTTAATTTAGTGTTGAACACATTACACACATTGGTTTTAAAAATAGCTATTGATTGCCACACACAAAATGTTCAGATGGACTACGTGCATGAGCTTTTACAGCTGAATTGGTGTACAATGCTAATCACTTCCTCTTAGTTTTAGATTCTATGCTAATCTGGGAGGTAATATTTTGAGTTGTGTATAATAATAGTGGATCTGTAATGCCACAAGGAAGTGATGAAAAGGGAGTGTCAGTATGTGGAATCTATTCATTGCAGCTCATGAGAATGCCTATGGTGGAACTCTGTACTTAAAATGCCTATATTGGTTCCGAACATTTATCATTCAAAGCAATGTTTGTCTTTTTTGTGGTCAGTTTAGATGTTTTGTTTTTGCTTGATGCATGGAACGCATTTTATTTACGTTTGTCATTACACTAAATATATCGCACTAGTGTAATGCACACAATGTAGCTACTCCTATATAATGGTCCATAGCTACAGCTCCACATGGCGCATGTACATTGGTATATTCTAGATAAAGTTCCAGAAGTATAGCTACCATCTGCATATCATTAGTTGGTGCACAGCTACATATTATGTCTCACACATCCACATGTGGTGCCACACAGCCAGCTCCTGTTGGAAGTTGTATTGCTGTCCAGGCAGGTTGTATCCAAGACATGTAAACAACCAGACCACCAAGGCACAGGAGTCATTCCATGACTGAAGGCTAGGTAGCTAGCTACAACCATAGGCTAAGTGATGATACGTAATAGCACATGTTATGTATCTCAGAGTAAAGACTGAGTAGGAACATTGAAATTGTTCATTCATAATTGAATAAAATATAAATCAGTTTTGACAAGTTTAGTAAATGACAATGCTTGACGTGCTGTCTTTCACCCAATCTCTGGATTCTGTTGGACGTACACTCTTCATCAAAGTCCTTTACTTCTCTTATTCTGCTACATAATGTGCCGGCCTCTCAAATTTCTGTTAGATGAAAGAAAAAATAATAAATAAAACTATCATTCTAATTCTGTGAAAACAAGAGTTTGATAGCAAACAAAGAAACTTAAGTATCACAATTGTGGGGATGGATGCTGAAGGGGTTAAGCTATCCACACCCAAGTTAGTAGTACTGCCACCAGGATCCTTAGTTACCTACACTGTACCGCACACTGCTCACAAGCTATAACTAGACCCTCAGACAGAGTAAGTCACACTGCAGGTTTGCTTAATGTACATCAGGTTTAATTGGATCTGAATGAAACCATGGGTGGCTCATTTTTATACATTCGCCTCCCACGGGTGAAACACAATTAGAAAATATGCAATGAGTGTGTGTGACACGCCAGGTCATACTCAGATTAAAAGTGCACAAAAGTGGAACACTGACATAGATACACACATACAAACGAACATCAGGAGAATATGTCTGTTTATTGTTATTTTAGGTGTGGTTGCTAGGAGATGGTCCCACAACAATCATTACACCAACAACTTTAATTCTGATAAATCCTATCAGCCAAATCACATAAAAGATAGTATAAAATGAAGGAAAAATAAAAAATAAGGAAATCAACAAAGAAATATTGCAGCCATCCTGCATTGTGCTAGCTAACCCATGTCTTGACAGTTATTAGCTTTAAAATAAATGATGTCATTGGCGAGCGAGCGTAGCGAGCGAGACACTTACAGGGGTAACACAATCGAAAATCGGGGATGTTTGTTTATTTATTTATTTATTTATATATATGGACGTACGTATGTCATCGCGTTTTTGTGTTAATTATGTGGTCGACCCCGTTCCAAATTGCACTAAACAGAATCCTCTGGTTTAGCGATCAGTACCCGTATCACCCTAGAAATTGAATTGTTTACCGTTTGAATTCTTTTGCGGGTGCAGTTTTTCTATTAGAGTTAGTGGCGGTGGTAAGCCAATGCGCTCTTTGTCATGGTTATAAGCCGTGCGCAACAGTATTTACTTGAAAATACATTGTCCACTAGACTACTGCGAAGGTAAGTCTGTGTAGGTGCATGTCCAGTTGTGTCAAAGCATTGTGTGTTACAACCACTACTTAGCTAAAGAATATCACAAAGAAAACTTTTAAATAACGTGTTAGGTTTTTTGTTGTTGTTTTTTCCTTCAATTCAAGCAGTTGCAGAGAGTTGTTACTATGGCACTGAAATCCCTTTACCCTGTATGCTAAATTAAAAAACTGGACCTTATTTTCAGTAGCTTCAGTGTTAGAAGTCAAAATCATTCATATAAAAATAGTATAGTCTTTAGGCTCGCTCGCCATTTGTGCTCAAGCACATCACTAGTTATTACTATTATTATTATTGGCGAGCGAGCATAGCGAGTGAGACATTCACAGGGGTAACACAATTGAAAATATGGGATGTTTGTTGGCGAGCGAGCGAGACACTTACAGGGGTAAAAATGAAAAAATCGTATTTGGCGAGTGAGCGTAGCGAGCGAGACACTTACAGGGGTAACACAATTGAAAATCGGGGATGTTTGTTTATTTATTTATATATATGGACGTACGTATGTCATTTTGTACTTTGACCCTTCGTATTTTTGTGTTCGCTCCGCGTTCGACCCCGTCCCAAACTTTACTAAACAGAATCCTCCGGTTTAGCGACCATTACCCGTATCACCTTAGAAATTGAATTGTTTACCGCTTTGAATTGTTTTGAGGGTGCAGTTAAAACTCAAAATCTTATGGGAGTTCCATTTCTATTCGAGTTAGTGGCGGTGGTAAGTTAATGCGCTATTTGTCACAGTTATAAGCCCTACTCAACAGTATTTACTTAAAATGCATTGTCCACTAGACGAACCACGAAGGTAAGTCTTGCGTAGGTATGTTCAGTTGTGTGAAAGTATTGTGCGTTACAACTACTATTAAGAATATCACAAAGAAAATTTTAAATAACGTGACTTGATTTTGTTGCTTCTTTTTCAATTCAAACTGTTGCGGGAGCGGTTACTATGACATTGAAACCCCTTTACCTCATACGTAATTTAAAAACTCGACTTTATTTTAATAGCTTGAGTGTTAGTTGTTAAAATCAAATTTAACAATAGTGTAGTTTAAGGCTCGCTCGCCATTTGTGCTCAAGCACACCACTAGTTATTTATATATATGGACGTACGTATGTCATTTTGTACTTTGACCCTCCGTATTTTTGTGTTCGCTTGGCGTTCGACCCCGTCCCAAACTTCACTAAACAGAATCCTCTGACATCTCAGCATAGTTGTCTCGCAATCAAACAGAACCAGGGGGGGACGAGAATCACCAATTTACAGGTGAATCACCTGCTTCATCACTGCCCCCTCCTAAATTCTGCTGATACTCATCTTCTAGGTCAGCATATATGTCCTTGTCATCGTACTTGATATCACCCCTGCCCTCTCCGATGTATTCTCCCACGTACTTTCCCTGTCATTTCTCACAATGGGTGTTATATCAAATAGTTATTTATTTATTTGCTTATTTTGTGTGTCAATAAATTATTTTTTTAATTGGTAGTTATGGCTAGAATAGCATTACACCTTTTTTTTTATCATTTAATCATATGACTTACATATTGAACTGCTCAGGTCCTCAATCGCAAGGATTGCTGAAGTTGACACCAAGCTGGACTCCTCAACTACAGAGGTAACACTTCCACCATCACCTCCAGCAAGCTGGGGTAACTCTGTAGCTGTGAGTGTGCTCACTGACATGGTGGTGTTCATAGCATCACCTTCAGCGTTCGCCCCTGGTGCTACAAGGTCAAGCTCAGGAGACTCCACTACTGCAATTTTATTATTTGGTGTATTATAACAAAGTATATTTTGTTGTGCAAGCTTAAAATAATTTTTCCCTATATTTTGTTATATGTTTTGTTGAGATAAAACGTAACAACAGTTGTGTGCTTGAAGTATAAAGCAGTTTGCTCCTTTTGGTGGCTTCAGCCAGATGCAGCTTCTTTTTGGCAGATATTATCTTGGGCATGGTTGAGCAACAGCAACCACACACAGTCTCCAGAGACAGCAACCACACAGTGAGTAACAGTAAACCAGCAGAATTATTACAGCAAACCACACGTGGTTTCCAAGCCGCGGGAATAGTTAGAGAATATCCTGATCGCGGGAACTCTCCCCACGCCGTTATCAATTCGCGAGGTAATTCCACGAAACAGGATGCCACATTTCTTGGCCGCACACCGCCTACGCAATTTTTTGTTGATGGTCATGCTATGCACGATTACTACTATTGTATACTTACAGGGGCTTCTCTACTATAACACAAGGACACAGTACCTGCCGAAGGAGCCGCTCACTAATTTTAGAGCGAATCTGGAGGAAATATCGGGGCCGGTTATAAAACTTTGTAGCAATTTTTTGGAGCGGTGCGGTAAGTTGGAGCTCCGCAATTTGGTGCACTACTAGCCGAGCCGATACTCTACTGCAAGACATCGAGTTCTTATCCATTTCAATATTACTTTATGATATATTCGCAATTTTTTATATTTATAAGATATTGAAAAATTCTCAATGTGGTGCAGTTCATTTTTTTTGGTTTACCCGTGTATAAAATTTTTGTGCCGTTCTCATTATTAGATTCCAAGAAATACTGTTACAAAATTTGGAACTTTAATTCCACTCGCAATTCTTAAGAAATAGCCCCACCCTCATATCTCGTACTTACGAGTACGCGAGCAATTTTTTTTTCAATTAGTTTGTATTGGTTCTAAAAAGAGCCCGCCTATATCAAGAGTAAACAAACATCAATACAACAATAATAAGAGAGTCAGAAGAGAGAGCAGTTTATTGGAGATAGCCATAGGTGAAGGTATTAGATCTGCGCAGCTTGGGAAGTCTATCGAGCCTGGTATATCCATCCGCTTGAGTTCAGGTGCGCAGAGTCCAGAGAACGGCTACAGGAGGAGAGGCAGCATGGTGCACCTTGCTGCGTGAGCTCAGACGACGTATGGAGAGTTGCTGTAAACGGATATGAGACAACAAGAAGCTAAACTAAAACACTACAACTTCGCAAAGTATTGTACTTCTGCTACTACTGCGCGATAGTTTCTGCTCGCGTATTATCAAATGGTGGGGTATTGGCGGGGAATAAATTAATGTCCGGATCTACAGGCGGTGCGCGTTGCTATGTGCGGCCACCCTTAAAACCTATCTACCTTTGATTGTCTGGGGCGTAGTCTAACTGTAGTCTGGCGCGCCCAACCCTTTACGTCGGAGCGGTTGGGTAAAGGGTTTGGCGCGCGAGACTAGTCTAACTGCACTCTGGATTAGCATACAACGGACATTTGCGCAGGAAGAGACATACCCAGTGCAGTGTTCGTTCATTTAAGGGCGAGTTGTGTTGCTACTAGGTAACCAGCCGCTACGCTTAATTGCGCACTAGAAGATTCACTGTATACTATGGTTTTTATGTGGCCATGATGCTAGCTTATATTTTCCAATTGCTTCTTTGATATGCGAGTAACGGGAAGTAAGAAAAAGGGGGGGGAGGGGTCGCTAAAATATCACTTACACCGTTACACGCACCGTGCAAGCACAACTTGCCCTTTGGCGACCCCTTTCCCGCTTAGAGATTGGTAAAAGTCTGGCTACGCGCTAAGGCGGGTTAGAAATACAGTTCATCCACCCCCTCACGTGGACCCTAGAAGATGGAACGTATTGATTCATTAAAATTGTCTGAATTATAGTAAATTTTTTGATGTCAATAAATGTCCATTAAGCACTTTTTGTAGAGTGTAGCAATAGTGGGAATTCTGTTCTGTACGTTGTCCGAAACTCGGAAGGTCCGCATCTCAGAAGCTCTTAATATACAATTTTCAATAGGAAATCCATCCGTAATTTTGTGTTTGTCTGCTGCGTGGTTGTCCCGTTTTTCGGAAGGTCCGTTGAACGAGTTCCGACTGTAGTTTTAACTTAACCACAGTTTTGTTTACTAGATTGTTTTATAAATATCTTCTTTGTTTCATTCAGCCCAGAGTAAGGAACAACTACAGACAGTATTGTGAACTTAAAATTTACTAATTGACGTGATTTTTTTTTTGTTAAAGTGGTGAAACACATGGAAAAAACAACAACAAAAAAACAAACAAAAAAACAACAACAACAACAACAAATGACATTAATCCCCATCTCAAAAACACATACACAAAGTCAATATAAAAAAACAACAACAACAACCCAATACATTATGTTCTATTACTGAAGTGTAGCCTTTTTTTATTTATTTTTCCACTCCATTCATTTTACTCTAATAAACTTTTTGGACAGGTCCAAGAGACTTCACCTAGAACTTAGATGTTTGTGTGTTTGTGTTAATCATGTATGCATACCTCTGGTGTGTGTTATGAGTCCATTCTTTTGTCAGACTTGTCTGCGGGGCCACCCTGTAGTCAGGTATCACCTTTTTTCCTTAATTTGTTTACTGTTAGGCATGTGACTCTGGTAGTTATATATGCACTCATCTCTTTTTCACTGTCAGTTCTTATCCAAGTTTTGAAGAAGTCGTTCTTGAGTCTCTCTCTCGCTAGCTAGCATCCAGTGTGTTAGCTAGGTGGCAAGTGGAGGAAATAGTAATTCTTATCTGGCAGGAGTACAGGGACTTAATCACCCTGGTGTCAACTGACAATCTCTGCGCCAGCCACCCCTCCATAATTTGGTCCTTCGAGCCGGATTTGTACCTGCTGTTAAAGTATTCAATTCTCTCAGAACTCTATTCGTGATTTGTCTACTGTTCGTTATTTTCAACTACCTTCACTTCTCGTTTTGAAAGTCTATTTTTTCGATGGATGGTACTGCTACTGCGCTTTCACCTGAAGACAGTCTCAGGACAGCTCAAGAATCTGAAGTGCGCTACCAGTTGATGTATAAAAATCTTCAGCGTGAAACAAGCGAACTTCTGTCCCTTCCAGTTACTGAACTGTTGGGAGTAGATATAGAACAGCACCTGTCAGAAGCAACCAATTTGCATGGCAGCTATGCCACAACCTCAGTCCTCATCAGTGAACTCATGGTGAAGTTAAAAACAAGAGACGCAGAAAGTATTGAAGATGGCATGTTTACCTGTAAGAAGAAAATTAAGAAACTCAAGGATGAACTTACAAGACTGCGTGCCATAAAAGATGCCTACAAAGGCTCTCTTAGTATGAAGAGACTCATCGGACAACTTTCTGGTGTTGATAATCTGACAGGACCTGCCTGTCAGTCAGACATACAAGCACTCAGAAAGTATGTTGTTGGATTCGGATCTGATCTCCTGTCGTTGCGCTGCCCTGATGTCCAGAGCATCTATGATGAGGTGATTCATCTCTCTGCCGCTATCTTTGAACGAAGTGAGAAACAGCTCTTGGACGCAATGTCCACTGCTTCCGCTTCTACTGACGCCGAATCCACAACTGCTCCTACTAGAAGAAAACTCAAGGAATTACCTTTGCCTACCTATTCCGGTGATCTTGCTGAATGGAGGTCATTTTTGCGCCTCTTCCTTGAGGCCATGGAAGACTCCTTTACTGACAATGAGAAACTCTCATATCTCAAGGATTGTCTCAAAGACAGAGAAGCTCTAGAGATTGTTCAGCAAGCTATTAAATCTCATCTATGAGGTCGTGCGCGGAAGTAATTAATGCGTGGGCACGCCCAGTAACCGTTGCTAACGGCCATGCTGGAGGGCAGGGAAGTCCACGCGGTATATATAAGTCCAGGTTTTTGGGGGTCTACTATGGCTTCGTCTCTCACAAAAAAATCAGAGTACTTTAGTACTCTTTCTACAGAGTCAAAAGTTAGGTACCAGAGCAAAATATTTGCTACTGGTCTAATGTCTTACTGTTGATCCGTATACCATTGAGGATGCTGAATGGACCAGAGAACCAGAGACAATTCCACAGTTATTGTGGAGTGACTTAATGCTCTATATGGTATCTACACCTAGTCCTCACACAAAGGAAGCTATCAAGGTTAGTATAGTGATACTGCTAGAGTATGAATATAATACTGATTAATTTACTTAGGCATGGAAGGGGATGTTAGACTCAGAGGGATTTGTTAAGGCAGGATGGGTACATGACTTGCGGCTTCATCAGTTTAAGACAGGTGGCATGGTAAAGCTTGTAGTAATGGCCAAGGTAAAGCAGTTATGGAAATATGAAATATTGTATCATAACTGTATACTAATGTGTGTAGTTGTAATACAATTCTCTATAGGTTAAACATTCCCAAAGAATGTCTGCAACACCACTTCTTCCTTGGGTTATTTTCGACAGTGATGGAGGAATCTTGGCAGCTCACTGTACCTGCATGGCTGGGTAAAGTTATTACAAATATCATTTTATGCATGTCATTATGAGAAGTATTCTTTGCAGGTTAGGGGAGGCATGTTCCCATATAGCGGCTTTATTATCCTGTGTAGTAAAAGCAGTTGAGGCTAGGAAGAAAGCTGGGACAGACTCCTGCACATCTCAAAAGTGTATCTGGCTCCCTCCTGCTAGCAATGTATATAATAATAAAAATAATAGTGACTATATCTTACCCTTCTGTGTTTCAGGTTGCTCCAGCTTGTGTGTCAGACATTAAATTTGTTCAACCAAGTAACAAGAAGATTTGTTTGGATCCAGGCATCTCTGTTCCTGCACCAACATCACAAAATAAAAAAAGCATTATCAAGCCACCTACTGCAGAGGAATTAGATGGATTTTTTTCAAAAATCAGTAAAGCTGAGAAGAAACCAGCTATTCTAAAAATTGTCAAACCTTATGCTGAACAGTTTATTCCTAGACTAAACCATACTTCACTGCCAAGTCCAATGATGGATTTATATAACCCAGAATTGTTACATGTGGATTATCTTTCATTACTGAATGAATGTGAAGCTAGATTTGAATGTCTAAAGGTATCCAAACTTATTATAATCAAAATGTGCATGTTTAAATCATTTTTTCATTATCCAGGTAACTAGTGACCAAGCTTCCAAACTAGAAGAAGAAACAAGGCAGCAATCATCCAGTAAAGCATGGTTTGTTCATCGAGCTGGACGCATTACTGCATCGAACATGAAAGCTGTAAGTAGAACTAATGTTCACATGCCATCAAAAAGCCTCATCAAGCGATTATGCTACCCAGAAGCATACAAATTTTCAACTAAAGCCACAAGGTATAAATAACCAGTAGCTATTTATTTTGACAATAAATGCAATAAATAATATTCCTGCAGATGGGGTTGCAAACATGAAGAGACTGCGGTGCAAGCATATTATGGCATAGCTTCCAAGTGTCATGAAAATCTTATGATTATACCAGCGGGTTTGTATGTAGACATAGAGCGACCATACATAGGGGCTTCTCCAGATAGAATAATCACTTGCACCTGTTGTGACAGAGGCTGTCTGGAAGTTAAGTGTCCATTTTGTGTGAAAGATGGTTTGTCAGAAGATGATAATTTGTGCATGAAGAAAAGTGGAGACAAGTGGACTCTGAAGAAAGAACACTCCTATTTTTACCAAGTTCAAACTCAGTTACATGTTTGTAAAGTAGATTACTGTGATTTTGTCATGTGGACAGAACAGAATGTTGTTATTGAAAGAATAACAACAGACCGAGATTTCTTTGATTCTTTAATTGAACACATTGAGCATTTCTTTAAGTATGGAATGCTACCAGAAATTATAGGAAAGTGGTATACGAGAAAGCCAATTGCTGATTCTACTGGAATTGTACCACAACCATCTACAAGTGTAGCAAGCTTGGAAGTGAAAGACAATGAAGATTATGAAAGGTGTTGGTGCTATTGTAATCAACCAAGCTTTGGAACTATGATAGGTTGCGACAACAATAAGTGCAGTATTGAATGGTTTCACTGTGAATGTTTGCGTTTGAGATGCCCACCAAAGGGAAAATGGTACTGCCCTTCTTGTAGAAAACTACCAGTTTTCTAAAAAGAAATAGCTATTTTAGTGCTGTAAACATTTGCACTCAATCTTCATAAACAATAGTAGTCATAATTAGCTAATTTCACTAATGTACAACAATCAATTATGATTAAAACACAAATGATTTATTCCATATAAACATTTAATTCAATCTTGTGGGACAACAGGAGGGCACAAGTTCACCAAAGCACAGCAAACAAAAACTATTTTGTCTATAGTAGATAAGGGACTATCATTGTTAACTGATATAAAAGCAATTGGCAATGTACTCTGTAAAATCGTAAACTTCTGCTTGAGCACACCAATCACCCGCTCTACATGTATACGAACTATTGATAATTCTCTACTCCAATCAATTTCCTTTTTTTCCAGTTGTTTTTTCCCTCTAGTAAAAGGAGGTGTCTTTACTTCAGCTAGTGCCAAGCTCGCATAATCTCCGCAGGTAAAACCTCGGTCTGCTAAAATTACATCACCTGTATAAATGTAACTAGTATACAAGTTATATTGGCAAGACAATAACACCTACCTGGTTCAAGGTACTCAATTAAACCGGATTGTTCCACTATCTCCTTGTCTGAAATTCTACCTCCAAAACACTTGGATAAGAATGAAATCGTACCTTGAGGTGTAATACCTATCAGAAACTTGACTGTAGAATGGTGCTTGTAATTGCTCCATACTTGAGCTCTAGCTAAAAGATCAGATGGTCGTATATCTCAGTATAATCAATTATTACAGAACAGCTCCTAAAAAACTTGCGAAATGATGATGGCATAGTTGACCTCAGTACACCTCTATCTGGCCACTTCACAAGTGGTGATAAACAAGTATACATAATGTTTAACACTTTATGAAAATTCCTTGATACTGATGAACGATGAACTCCAAAACGAAAAGCAATATCTTCATCAGCTAAATTCAGTCTGAGCTTAAGTAGTACCATCAGTACCATATCAAAAGCTGATAATTTCAAACCAGGTTGAAGACGTGGCTTTACCATATCAAGCAGGGCTTCAAAGATACACCACTCATGTAACCCTAATAATTTACATTGTAATATTTAGTTATAGACTTCTAAAAATATTTTAATTATTTACCAGTATAAAATTTTAAGAGGTTGCTGTCACTCTTGAATGTAGCTTCAGTTATTGTGAATCTCTTGCTCTCCTCTGTCATATCAGTGATTTGCTTACGAAGATCATATACTTCTTTCCGCAACATTTCATTTTCTCTCTCCACTGCAGGTAAAGCATCAAAATTAGTATCAGTTTGGCATGACACATCAATACCACCACAACATGTTCTTGTATCATGAACACTGATCAAGACCTCTCCTGTAAATAATAAAAATGAGCATAATATTAGCTGCAAAGTCAAGAAACATTGTGCTGTACCTGATTCAGGCATGTCTGTCACAACTTTATAAATATCTTTGCCCTGTTTCTTTCTAGCTTGCAGACGGTGGTATCGCTCTGATGCTTTATCACTTTTTGACTGCTCACCATAACCCATATTTAGATGAGGTACCCAATCTGGATTATCCAGGTCATGAAGCTGTGCTGGTTTTCCTTATCATAATAATAATTATTATTTTAAGCTAGCTATGGACTACATGTTAGATGTGATAATGCAAACCTGACATAAAATGATCAGAGCAGACTCTAGTGAATTTGGAAGGATCCCAGTCCTTCCTGTTAATTTTAGCAATCCACGCTTGCCGCCTCCTAGAAGTTAATTCTGCCATTGCCTCATCCTCTGTAGGCCCAGGAGAACTAGGTACTCTGAAGAAAGAGACTTTGTCGCGGCCTCCTCGCTTGTGGCAGCCAACTACACAGCACGTCAGCACCATTATTTCTATTATAGAAGCACTGACTTGCCCTCCAGCTTTATACTTCCGGTTAACACGCGTCATAAAACGTCACGCGCACGACCTCTTGCTCTGGTCTATCTAACTCTCGTGAATGACTTCCGCAAGGTGTACAACACTCTTCAACGGTATGGAGACCAGACTATGGCTCAAGTACTCACTGCTACAGCTGAACTACGGATGACTGATACTCTTCGGAAAGAGTGGATTCTTCATCAAGAGGATCCGCATACCATCCCGCAGTTTGAGGAGCTCTTAACATTTGCGGACACTCGTCGCAAACTGCTCACTGCTACTACTAGCTAGGTTTCGGCCTCGGTGAAGCAACCCAAACCAATAAGCCAGCACAAGAAGAACGTCCTGCAAGTTCAACGTACCACTGTGTCAGATAAGTGTCTTTATTGTCAGTTACCTCATGTTATTTATGTGTGCTCAGACTTCAAGAAGCTGTCAGTTTCTGCTCGCAAAGAGCAAGCTAGACGCAAGGGTCTCTGTTTCAACTGTCTGTGTAAAGGCCACACAATCAATCATTGTACCAGCAAGAATAGATGCAAGCAGTGTGAAGCCAAGCATCATACCCTCCTTCATCAGGATTCTACTTCTGCAATAGAACAGAGCACCACTGAGTCACCTTCTGCAGCCAGCATTGTCGCTTCTGCTACACATCCTCCTACCTCTCGTGCTATGTGTCTACCGAGAACTGTCCTTGCCTTGGCGTCCTCTGGGAGCTATGCCAGACGATGTAGAGCTCAACTGGACACGGGAGCCATGCTGTCTTTGGTAACTCGCAGACTAGCCTATATGCTCTCCATGCCAAGAAGATCAAGGGAACAGCTATTACGATTTCAGGTATTGGAGGAGAGCAGTACAGCACTTCTGAAGTTGAAATTCGCTTTCAAGCTTTACACTCGGATGAATACATTGATGTTCGTGCCAGTGTGGTGGATTCAATCCCTACCTGCTCTACCTCAAGAAGGTTTGATGGTTACAAGCACATTCCTGCATTCAAGGACTTGCACCTCTCTGATCCAGGATATTCACCTGGATCACAGCTCGATATGTTGTTGGGTATTTCTCATTGTAACGTGTGCTCACTGCAATGTTATAGTTTCTGCAGATAAATCATTTAGAGCAGAGGAGACCATCTTTGGTTGGGCTGTTGGGGGAAGTTCTCCGGTTGCCATGGGGGGAGCTTCTTCCACTTGTCTGAAGATGATCACTTACCATGATGACATTTCGGAGCAACTCCAGCGATTCTGGTCACTAGAAGAAGTTCCAGGAGAGCCCACTCTTTACACAGACGAAGAGAAAGCAGCTGTCACACACTTCCAGGATACCCACAAGCGAAGCCCTAATGGAAGGTACATTGTTGGTCTTCCAAGAAGAGAACCACGTTTGGAACTCGGAAGATCCAGGCACACTGCTCTTCGACGATACAAGCAGAATGAGCGAGCCCTCAAGAGCAAGGGACGTTGGGATTCCTTTCATCAAGGAATAGAAGAGTACCTTCAGTTGGGTCATGCTGAGAAGGTTCCCCAGCAAGACTTGGACAAGCCATCAGCAGACATCTTCTATTTGCCAATGCACGGAGTCGTGAAGGATTCCACTACAACCAAGCTTCGTATAGTTTTCGATGGGTCAGCGAAGACAACGTCAGGATACTCACTTAACGATATCCTGCTATCAGGCCCATCATTGTATCCATTGCTGACTACTGTACTCACCAAGTTCAGGAGACATAGAATTGGCATGGTAAGCGACATCTCCAAGATGTTTCGTGAAGTGGCCTTGCTTCCAGAAGAGTATGACCTGCATAGATTTCTCCACTGTGATGAGACTGGAGAGATTGTCGATTTTCGTATGAACCGCTTGACCTTTGGTGTGACTACTTCTCCTTATCTGGCCACACAGGTTCTTAGGCAGCTTGCACAAGATCACCGTGAAGAATATCCGAACGCTTCAGCCATTGTACCCACCAACTTCTATGTGGACGATTGCCTTGTTGGAGCTGACACTCTCCCGGAAGCCATTGGACTGAGAAATGAACTGAACGCTCTGTTTAGCAGAGCTGGAATGACTCTCCGTAAATGGAGATCGAACTCCATGGATCTCCTCCAGACTATCCCAGACTCCCTCAAGGAACAAGGAAGTCTTGACATTTGTTTGTCTCCAGCAGAGCATGGCAAGGCTCTAGGACTGCGCTGGAATTCTGTTGACGACACTCTATCTGTCTCTGTTCCCACTCTGCCATTGGACTCTCTGGCGACCAAGAGGTCTGTGTGCTCTGCCATTACTAGGACATTCGATGTGATGGGATGGTATACTCCAGCCATTTTACCAGCGAAACTGCTTCTTCAAGAGTTATGGAATTACCAGTTGGCATGGGATGATCTTCAGCATCGGTGGAGATGTTGGGCTGCCGATCTTGACCGACTCAATCAACACACCATTCCACGTTATACCGGTTGCTCTACTGAGAAGATCAGACACAGATCCTTACATGGATTCAGTGATGCAATGATGCATCCTCCAAGGCATATGGGTGTGTCATCTATCTGAGGATTGTGCTGGAGAATACGAAGACTCTCACCTTCCTCATTACTGCCAAGAGTAAGGTTGCACCCCTCAAGGTTCAAACAATCCCTAGATTAGAGCTCTGTGGGGCTCTATTGCTTTCTAACTTGTTGTCTAGAATTTCTGTTGATTTAGAGATTCCTGAAGACTCTGTGTATGCGTGGACAGACTCGTCAGTTGTCTTAGGCTGGCTACGCACTCCTGCCTACAGACTCAAGGTCTTTGTGGCACACAGAGTCTCCCGAATAGTTGAAACTGTTCCTGCCCAGCATTGGAGATATGTCCACACTACCTCCAATCCTGCCGATCTTGCCTCCAGAGGAGTTTTGGCTTCTGAACTCTTAGTGAACAGACTGTGGTGGGATGGCCCACCTTGGTTGACGGCGGCACCCGCAGATTGGCCTAGTCGACCAGACTTGGACAAGTTAGAGCTGCCGGACATTAAACCTGCAGTTTGCTTAGCAGTTCCACCACAGAATGAGTTTGGTGTTTCATGTTCTAATTTTTTCAAACTTTGTAGGATCACTGCATGGGTGCTAAGATTCTTGAGAAGAGCAAGAGGTGACAGAAAGATCACGGATCTGCCCAACCTAACAGCACATGAGTTGACTGCTGCTAAGACCAAGCTCCTGAAAGTCAGCCAGCATCACACATATCCAGATGTATTCGAAGAACTGAAGAAGCGAGGACATCTTGCGGTCAAGCATCCATACTCCAACCTTGCTTTGTTTGTGGATCAGCAAGGACTGCGAGTTGGTGGAAGACTCCAGAAATCTGGATTGGCTGATGATGTTATTCATCCCATTTTTTTGTCCACCCGTTCACATATAGTGAGACTTTTGGTTACTAATGAACATGTTGTTTCTCTTCACTCAGGTCCCTCTACGGTTCTGGCGAGATTGACCTCAACATATCACATTCCAAGAGTAAAGAACTTGCTCAAGCATATCAGCAGGATATGTGTCTCCTGCCAACGGACATATGCCCGAACCTCACAGCAGCTCATGGGAGAACTACCTGCTGCTAGAGTACGCCCTGCCAGGCCATTTTCAGTCGTAGGATTGGACTTCGCAGGTCCAGTGACATATAAGGAAGGCAACCTTCGGAAACCTACCGTGAAGAAAGGCTATATCTGCATCTACGTATGCTTCGTGGTCAAGGCTGTCCATCTTGATCTAGTTGCCGACCTGTCAACAGATGCCTTCCTGGCATCTCTTCGACGTTTTGTTGCTCTACATGGAGCTCCATCTGACTTGTATAGTGACAATGGCTCCAATTTTCGAGGAGCAGATCTGGAGCTCCAGAGACTCTTCACCCTGCTCGAGTCAACCTCCACTCAAGATCGCCTGCAGAACTGGGCTTTCACCAGGAGTTGTCGATGGCATAATTCTCCCAGTAGAGCACCACACTTCGGTGGTCTTTGGGAATCTGCTGTAAAGGTTATGAAGAGGCTACTGAAGAAGGTTTTTGGAGAACAAGTATTACGAGTGGACGAGTTGCAAACCTTTTTGTTCGAAGCTGCAGCAGTTATGAATAGCCGACCATTAGCACCAGTGGATGCACACTCTAGTGATGGGACAATCCCTCTCACTCCAGGACACTTCCTCACAGGAGGACCTCTGACTGCTCTTCCGAGTGAGCCTGATCCCGTCAAGACATATACGTACAGCAGAAGATGGAGTTATCTCCAGAGGCTAACTGTTGATCTCTGGAGCCGATGGCAGAAAGAGTATCTTTTACTACTTCAGAAACGAGCAAAATGGAGAGATCCAAGTTCTAGTGTTTCCGTAGGAGATGTGGTATTGCTGAAAGATGAGGATACCTTTCAGAGAACTTGGCCATTGGCCAGAGTAACAGCTACTTATCCCGGCACAGATGGATATGTGAGGGCTGTCGATGTCAAAATAAACAAGATTTACAGGCGACCAATACACAAACTTGTCAGAATACTCGGGGAAAATCAAGGATCTCCCCTTGGGGGGGAGTATGGACAGGTCCAAGAGACTTCACCTAGAACTTAGATGTTTGTGTGTTTGTGTTAATCATGTATGCATACCTCTGGTGTGTGTTATGAGTCCATTCTTTTGTCAGACTTGTCTGCGGGGCCACCCTGTAGTCAGGTATCACCTTTTTTCCTTAATTTGTTTACTGTTAGGCATGTGACTCTGGTAGTTATATATGCACTCATCTCTTTTTCACTGTCAGTTCTTATCCAAGTTTTGAAGAAGTCGTTCTTGAGTCTCTCTCTCGCTAGCTAGCATCCAGTGTGTTAGCTAGTAAGGTGGCAAGTGGAGGAAATAGTAATTCTTATCTGGCAGGAGTACAGGGACTTAATCACCCTGGTGTCAACTGACAATCTCTGCGCCAGCCACCCCTCCACTTTTACACAATCAAATATTAGAAAAACAGTCAAATTCTCAAAAATGGACCAAACTTGTGTCCCCATTCTGTCCTTTATAGTCTATGAGCCAGAGCCCATAATTTTACACGTTGGTACCACTTGGGGGGGCAAACTTTCACTGTGATATTTAAATTTTTCAGTTTCTGAAGTTTAAATTTTTATATGATAACCCTTGCTAGGTGGTAGCTAAGTACTTGTTATCACCATGTGAAATTAACACATATTTTTCTTTTCATTACAACTATGCGCTAGCATTTTTAAAGACCATGCCCACAATTAATTAGAAATAATTGTGTATGAGAATACTGTTATTACAAAAGGAAAACAAACAAATATCAATAGTTTCAATCATCTGCATCATCATCATCAGAGTCATGAAGGTCTAACTGAAGCTCATCTTCTTTCTTCTGGTTGCTGCATGTCTGTAGCTTGCACATGTTGGTACATTCTAGTCCATTATTGAGACAGGGGCAGCTAGGGAGTACACAAGAACGTTGGCACTTGCAGGATAACAGTTCCAAAACCGTATCTGGAGCTGGTGGTGAACTCATCCATTTAATGATGAGGTTACCGGTGTCAACGTCAGTTGTCCATCCAAAACCTACAGGGTTTGGTATGTCTGGGTATAGGTTTGCAGACTACGCCTCCAGATTGATTCTTGATAGTTAGCACGAAGGACATGCATATGTAAGCAATCCCTGCATGGTGGTAGCTGACTTGACTCTACCTCTCCTCGTTTGGCACAAAAAAGCTGGTATTGCAGAGTATTCACCTCAGGAGTGCTGGTTGTGGTCGAATACAGTTGACAGGTAAATTTTTCTATTTTTTTTGATAGCTCTACACTTAGCTCCCATGATTCTCCAAGCTTACTGAAAATCTCCATGTAATCTTTGTTCTTCTTCAACAGTTTTAGAGCCTTCAACTCACCATGGCCAGCAAAGGCACTGACTGTATCACAGCCAGTGAAGGCGTGCAACCCAATGAGGGCCTCACTGATATCGGAACCCAGGAAATTGCTTAATTTGGTGATGTCAATGAATCTTGTTCGATTCTTGGTTCCACATTTCTGATACAAACCGCATTGGATATTCCTGCTAAAGGCAAGGCAAATAATCATAACATCTGTATCTTCTGCTGTTACAATTACAGCTTGAGATCCTGTCTTTGATGCATGAAGTGCATGCAAAATAAGCCTTGTGTCAGCGTCTTCTTGGTTGGATCTGAGCTCTTCAACTTCAAACCAATTTTCTGCTGTCATTCTGAAGCAAGCCTCCTCACAAGTCACATAAAGAGTCTTGTCATGAAGCTTTGCTCTGTACTTAGAAAGTTTCCATTGGAACCTGCTAGCAGATGTTGCAGGAAAAGTGTGACAGACTCAGGAAAATTAAATGCATTTTCTTCTCCTTCTGCTATATGTGGTGGCCAAGCTTGTGGAAATTCATGCTGCTCTAAGTCTGCTCTAATCTTCAAAGCTGCAGTGGTTATGGCATTGGGGACTTCAGTGATTGCAGCTCTGTTGTCAGTGCTATGTTGGACTGGGCAAGTGCAGTGATTGATAGGTTGTCAGGATACAAGAAGAGTTTTCCCTTCTCATCAGAGCAGATGTGTAGAGCCTGACCAAATACACTTTCTAGCTTTCGGCGGAGGTGCTTTTTTGAAGACTCTTTCACTTGATCAATGCCACAAGTTCTCATAGCTGTAACAAAATGGGATGTATGGTCAGACATTGCTACAATCTTAGGATTTGCAAATAGTTCATTTCTGATGAACATGAACAATTCATCATATGAGTAACTCAGTGCTTTCTAATTCATCTGCACTGTCTTCTGCATGTCTTCCACTGCCAGTGACTTTCTCCTGTCTTGTATATGATCTGTAACAAGACCTGTGATAGTGACCTTCGGCACAAGATCCCTGCTGACAATAGCAAGCATTCTGCCATCCATTTTCTTTATAGCTGCATTTCTGATGCTGCTGTCCGCTCGCAACTCTCTGCACTGTATCAACGATTCCCGAGTTTTCTGTCCTCTGATAAATTTTGTATTTTTCTGGCAGAAGATACACTTCACATCATAAACTGTAGAACATGAGTGTGGCACTTGCCTGGAGGACAGTCTTAAGCTAGTAGCAACTTCAGAGTCCTCAGATTCACCAGCTTTTGTCTTCCTTTTTTGTGATGGTTTCAAGGAGCTTCTTCATAGTAAAAATGCTGCGACATTTCCTATGGTAGTAGATGGATGGGATTTCTTCTTCAGCTAATTCTTTCATCAGGTCTAGAATTGGAGCATGTTTTCTTATTCTGGCAGCATTAACTAGAGAATTCCATGAATCTAAACTTTGTGGGGACACCAATCTTGAGCCTTCTTCATCATCACAGCAATGAATGATGCACTCTAACCGTGGCCGCTTTGTAGGACATCCAATACTTTCTTCTCCTGTGTTCATGCCAGATATCAGCTGTAGAACTGCTTTGTAGGACAGCCAATACTTTTCCAGATATCAGCTGTAGAACATTCTAGCCAGAAGTGAGAACATGACTGTGCATATTTCAGGAAAAGTGTGAAATTCACAACCAAACTCAAAGAGAAGTGTGAAAACCATGGAGATTTTTTTTCCCGAAGAAGCATTTTTGATTAGGCTGATAACTAGTATTTAGCTACCTTGTATCTTAGGTTATCATATGTCAAAATGTACTACTGATATTGGCCTATTCAAAAAACTTAATGAAAGTTTGCCCCCCCAGATGGTACCAGTATCTTGTCTGGCCCATGGACTATTATTGGAAGTCCTCTGACTGTAGCATGAAAAGACTAAACATTATGAATGAAAGTGTTAATTGTTTAGTTCTTTCAATCCCTGAGATTTCTCAGGGCTACTCTATTGTTCATCTAAGGTGTAAGGCTCCACAGTGAGATAAAAACCAACTCTAGATGACAAATAAGCGGTGGGGTGCCTGACTAATGTCAGGTGAATAGGTGTTAACAATCTCAGTATTAAAGAACAGAAAGAACCTGTATTACAAGCACGGGGAAGGGGACAGGGAAAAACTGAGGAGAAAGAGAGTAACAGAACATAGAATTAGTGTGCACAACAAGACTAAGTCACAGGCAAGGGTTCTCTCCATGGTCCCTCGCCTGAGTCTTGTTGTGCTCCCTACTCCTATGTTCTATTACCCTTTCTCCTCAGTTCCCCCCTGTCTCTTCCCTGTGCTTAGTATTCTTTAAAATTAATTTCAACTCGCTCTCATCATTCATACAATTTAAGCCAGTATCTCTATAATTTTGCAGTTGCATAGAAGGCCCACAAAGCATGAGATATTTTGTAACTTATGCACATCATGTCCTGAAATACAACACTTTGAAAGTGAAAGAGCGCTGCATTGGTGCTCTAATATTAGTATTCTTTACTCCACCATTAGCAATACTACACTGATGTGTTTAGTACAAGCTTAGACAGTTATAAATTTCTGCTTTGGCACCAAGAGAATACAGGGAAACTTGGAGGCAAGTGTTTTGACCCTTATTGGCTGCATCAAGGTTATTTCTGTTACGGCAGATCATGTTGTTACATTCATTCAGACAGCTGTGTGAGTCGGGTTGCTTTCTTCTTTGCAGAGAGGCTGCACTGTATATGCTTTGATTTTATTGTACAAAATACTTCTTAAACAAGAACACACATAATTACTCCAATAAGATTAAATTACTCTCTCTCTCTCTCTCTTTCTATTAACCAATGTGATGTTATGTCCCCAACATTTCATTTAGGACCAAATGAGAAATGAAAATAGAACTGATGACAAATCAAAATATGAACCACAATACGACTGCAGTCTGAAAATTGAAATAAATACTTCATGTCCACTCTTTAGTGGCAATATAACTTCAATGGTTCAAACAACTAATGATTAACTTGAGGAAGAAAAAAAAGAAGAAAAAAGAAGAAGGAAACCTCTGTATTGAAGCTTTACGAAGGTCTTACATCAATCCTGCAAATGGGACATGTTCTGTGACCCTAAAATTGAAACAACAAGAAAAAATCAAAACAAAATAAACAACTATTTCTCTAATTTAGCAAAGCCAGCTCACAATGACTATTTGTGATGACTTCAGTAGCCTTAGGTAAATACAGTAAGCCTACTTTATCCCTTTTTTTTTTTTTTTTTTTTTTTTTTTAACTACGATGTCTAGCAGTAACACAATTTACTACCTTGACTTAAATTGACTGGTACCATACTTAAGGACTATCCCTTACCAAAAGCCACTGATCAATACAGGCTTGGTGGAAAACATGGCCGCACTGCAGTGTTCTGACTTTCTCTGGACACTTGTACTCTGACAGACACACCACACACCTGCAAAGTAAGTCAGCATGATAACTTGGGAAATACAAGGATTACTTGTACTATCACAAGATTAACATTCACCAAAACAACAACCTAAATAGAATGGGCATAGGTAGCTGCAATATAATATTAAGCACTAAAATAGTACAATACAAACAACTTCTAAGCCACACTGATACTTTCTACAATATTATATACACTATCGGATCGTATACACATAGCTAATATGCAACTTACTTAACATCAATGTTGGCATCACTCTCCCAGTCTCCGAAACACCGCACATCCAACTTATTTATTTCTACACAACAAAACAGCAACGTGCATACACATCCACAAATGCAAGTGGAACTCACCGTCTTGTGTAAGTCCGTGTAAACGTGCCGGCCCCAGATCATCTGCCAAGTCCAGTAATTCCTACAATACATCACAAACAAACTTATTGACTTAACCTGCAAAACTCTAAACTGTCACATAGTGTCCAGATAGGATTTAAGGGCAAGGAAAAAAACTACAACACAACAAACTACATAACAACAACAAAACACCCTTGCCCACAATTTCAAATTTCATCTTTAGTTCCAAGAGAGAAAAAGAACAAAAACAACAGTTTCTACCACAACTACAATTTCTACAAGAACAGCAAGCAGTATTTCTTCTTACCTCGAAAGTGTGGAATCTGCTTTCTAAAGTAGGATACCACATGATAGGAGGCGGAGGGTATCGGTTAGGACGTCTGACAATGTGTGACTGAAGAATATGTGACCTGAGCCGTGGCTCATAGAGTGGGGGAACTTCTAACACTATCTCACTGCAATCACACACACACACATACATACACGCACAGATGGAGCGTTCATTTAGGACATGGCTAGCTAGCCAATGACAGCAACCCTACTTCTCTTCACTAACACTGAATATACACTTACTTATATTAGCATGTTAGAATAGACACGAACCAACCTCTTATATGTAAGTATGGTATGAGAGTAAATAAATTTAAAAAAATTTTTTTTTCTTGCAAATAACAAAAACATCATTCTAGTAAACACAATTGTCACAACACCATACTAGAAACTAAATTCACCTATCAATTTCTTCCTCTTCAGCCACCCGAGGCACAACAGAGGGCGCGGCATTGATTAACAGGGTCCTTCCCCTCCTCTCCGTGTCTCTACCCCCTCCCCGTTCCTCTGACCTGTGATTCCCATCTCCGTAAAAGTGAATGATTGGATTAGAGTCTACCAGTCCCATCTCCATGAACCTCCAACGGTCCCGTGGGACGGCATCCAGAAGGGCATACCCAGCTACACGAGACATACCCCCTATATCATTGCCAGCGCCAACAGGATGTGATCCAGCCTGGTCCGAGTTCTCCGCAGTCACTGGCCTTTCATCGCTAATGATGATCACATCCTAAACATGGAAGGATAATTGAACTTTACCCATACCCTGAGACAGTCCACACAGCATGTGATGGTGGAAATTTAAAACACATAAAATGCTGAATTAGAATTTCAATGCTATAAAGCTACTCTAAAAATAAGTGTTTGATCCATGTTGTGTTGAGCTCTTACAGTTCTCGACTGAGACCAAACAAGTGTTAAGATTTTCTTAGGCAGATTTATTGTATTGCATAAATTCTCAGTCCTGTGGATGTTCTGGTGCAAGAATGAATCAGAGAAAAAAAACGAGTGGCTTATACAATGGTACAAAATAGACCAGAGAGAAGAGTCAGGTGAGAAAGTGTTGATTAATTCAGCGAAGCAAGCGGAGCTGACTCTCTAATGAGTCCGCGATATATATATATATATTTTTTGTTAGGTCTAGGAATTGTTTTTGTTCTTGCGTGGGCGTACGTGTGCACATTTTCTCCTACGCGCTTGCGCGGGCCGGGTAACCTTCTTAGCAACATTTTGTTTTGTTTACCCGCCGTACGAAGTAGCGATGCCCAGTGAAACAAATTCTGCAAAAGAGAGACAAAACGTTAGAAACACTCGGTCAAGAGCTTTGAGGGCGTTAGAAACTCCAGAAGAAAAATTAGTAAGGAGAGAGATAAGAAATGAAAAAGACAGGGCAAGGAGGAGGAGAGCTAAAACGAAACAGAAACAGGCAGCAAAGTAAATAATCTTTCTTTTTGAAAAGCCATTAAATGTTCCTAGCCACACCAAGCATGCATGGAATAGCTGCAATTACAGGGAACATGCACAGCTCGCTTCGCTATTTTGTGCTATTAGAGCGCATCACTAGTCTAAATTGACAGTGAATGAGGTGGAGAGTGTGCACACAATACAACTAAGGTCACAGGCCAGGGTGCTCACAGGCCTATGAGGACCCTCACCTATGACCTTAGAGCCCAAAGAAGGGAAAGTTGGTATTATCACTTCCAACACACACACACACAACAGACCTACCTGATCAGCATCTTCTTCAGAATCACTGTCCACCACCACTACATCAATAGGAGCAGTGGCCCCACCAGGATTGGCAGAAGCTGTAGCAGTGCGTTGTCTGGTCCATCTCTCCAATCTTGAACCATCTCGCAAGATTGAGTCCTGATCCACGCTCTGAGGGGCGCGACTGTGCAGTGTCCGCAGATCCGCCTCATTGATGTCATTCAGAATAGAAGGCTCAGCATTGCGGCGTGCACGGCGATGTAGGTGTGGCAGATCTCGGCTGCTTCTACGTAAATGGTGCTGTCGACTGTGTATAGGGGCTTCAAAGGAATCATCTGTCCACATTTGTATTTCATCATGATTGGAGCCTTGCCCTAACGCAGTCTCGTTGCTTCTGGAAGCAACTGCAGTGCCTTCAGATGATGTTCTGCTCAATACACTACTGGCAGGCTGCACGGACAAAGGTTCCAAGTTAGGCGGTGAAGGAACTAAAGTCGGCAGAGTGCGTTGAAGTGAGTTCACCTGAGGAGGGCGTAGTAGTTGTAAATTCAGCGGCACGTGTGCGTACAGCAGCTGGTGAGGGCCTGTTGCCGTGCGAGGGAGAGGAAGCACATGGGGAAGTGTGGGGAGTGGCAGGTTGGGAGGGGACTGCCTACGAGTTGTGTGCATCCTCCTGGTGTTGGCAACTCGAGCAGACCGACGTTGTGAGGAAGAGCGTTCTCTCCCTTGCCTGGCTTCACGATCCTGGGAACGAGAATGGATGAAGTCCAAGGATGAATTTAAAAAGCTCTCCGTCAAGTGCTCTGCTCCATCGGCCATAGCTATCAGAGCCGGAGGCTCCGTGGGACGGACAGGATCAGTCCCGCCTGTCTCAGTTTCCAAAGATGATTCAGCCTCAACCACATCCTGGATGTCTCCACCAGTAACAGGCCTTTCCTCCACACGAGAATACTCCCTGGTGGGATTTGCCACGGAAGCTGGCTCCGTTGAGGAGGAATCATTAGACACGGCCCTGGATCTCCTTCTCGCCGTGGTGAGCAAACGCGCTGAGCGCCTACTTGACCGTCGAAGTGTAGAAGGAACCTGCTGAGTAGGCGGAGCTTCGACAGCTCCAATAGAGGCAAGAGAATAAGAGTGCTCTGTTACCCGCAGGTCACCGTCAGCTGACTCTAACGGCATTAGTTCGTTAACCAGAGAATAAGAGTGGTCTTGGATGGCAGAGGATGCCGAAGCTGAATCTACCTCAGACGAGGACCCTTCTGATGATAAATTAGAGGTGGCAGCTGGAAGGTCAGAGTTGTCAGGAGTTGTGATGGACACTTCAGAACTACTAGGAACACACACACAAACAAACTTTATAATACATATAAATTAAAATAAAAGGGTGTACGAGTTTTAAAGGTCCATCACAACTTTTTCTATAGTAGTACGACGGTAAGAAACAACAGCATTAAAGTAAATACAACAAAAAATGGGAAATTTTATAAAATATCAAATTTATGCTTATATTATCTTGAATACAGAACTGCTATTAGCTAACACCTTCTTTTCAAGAAATGAAGTAAATAAATGTGTAAAATTCAAAGTTAACTGCGGCCTCCAGTTCTCAGAGTTTTATTTGAGTGATCTCTATATTCCCACACGAGTAATCCTCGATATAAAACACAGCTGGAATTACAGTGGTATTAGCAGTACTCCAATAACATGAACAGTGGACAAGAATAAGCCAGGCTAACTTTACTTTGACAACATGCAGACTTGCTGAGAAGAGCTGCGGTGAACTGTAAGTGTGTTGGTTACAGCTTGCTTAACTAAGCCCAGTACAACTGTAACCACTACCCTAGTCCCGCAATCCAAACCCAGCCAGCATAACCACTCCCAAAACTTAAAAATAATTGTTAACAAGGTAAGTGTGGTCAGTGTCTTTAACCCCACCCAGTTGACATATCATGCATACAAACATTATATCCAGAATATTGACTAAGCTTGTCTGAATGACAGCTGAGCTCACTGTACTAGTTCCTAATGAATAAAAAAACAACAACAAAAAACAAAAAAACAAAAACAAAAACACACACGCTGTGACTGCTGTACACATTCTCACTCAAGTGGACATGCTGAACCCGGCAGAGCCTAGCTGGTGAAGATGTATTCAACTTACCACTATACAACAAAACAATGAACCTCACCTCCCTACCTCCCCACCCCAGAGCGCTATTCAAGAAAATACCAAATGAATAAATCCAATGGTAACTTTATTTTACACTCTGGTGCAGAGCCCGCTAGAATATCATGATCATCAGCATTTTATAGAGGGGAAGAATCACTGAATGGTGATTCCACCATTGATACTAGATATACGTATACAAACAAACATACCCATTAGATGTACAGGATTTCTTACATCTTCCATTACTACCCACTTCATCCAAATCTCTTTTCTTGCCTCTTTTCCTCGGCTCTAAAAAAACAAACAAACAAACAAAAAAACACACAGACCATAATAATATAGGATCTCTCTCTTAAAAAAATAAAAAATAAAAAAATAAAACAAACAAACAAAACAAAAAACAAACAAACAAACAAAAACAACCTGAAATAACTCATCTCTGTAAAATAAGAAAGAAATAACAACAAATAAAAAAACCTAGTACTTCAGAGCCTAGCTGGGCCATTTTGAGCAGGGAAAAAAACAAAACAAACAAAAAAACAAAAAACAAAACAACAACACTGAATCTGATCATAGGTATTGGTCAGATGACATATCAGCATGATTTCAAAAGAGGGCACTTAAAAAACAACAACAACTGTCCTTGAGATTCACTATTGACATACAGATAGACAGATAATGAGCTATTGCTATAATCCTATCATGCATGCACACAGTAGTTCACTAACTCAGTGATCAAGAGGCCTAAGCTACAGCTACCAAACTGTGCAGGACATACTATGTGAAGTGCCTGGTAAACGTGACTCAGCCCCACGTGGTCTACTGGATCCATTGGTGTGCTGTTGTGATTGTCTGGACATGATGCTAACCCGTGAGCGACCAACTATCGATTCTCGTGGCACTTCTTCACGGCCACATTGCTCCATGGTGACCTACGAATATAAATATAGACACATAAGATTACCTGCCATATTACAAGTGGGCTGTATGCTTAACCCATTCACCGGCAGAAGCACCATATGGCACCTATCGTTCAATCGGCACTTCCCAATTAAAAAAAAAAAATCAAATTATCCAATATAACATTCTAGTTTTTTACGTCACTGTGACATAGTACTTCCTGTAATAATAAATTGAAATGAAAGCATCAGTATTTTATGGCTGATCAGTATTTATGTGTCCCACATTTTTTTTTATTGTACGAGCGTTTGAAGCTCAGAATTTAATAACTATAAGGTGAACAAGCCGTGCACTGTGTTTGAACTCCGTAGCAGCGTCATGACCGTCTGTAATTGAGTTAAGATCGAACCGTTAGTGAATGGGTAAGTCCGAATTTTTAGATTTTTTCCTTTTTTGGATTACGATACTTTTTTTGAATACTAGAAAATAGTTTTGTGCCAATTAATTCTTCTCTTGCTGATTGTCTTTACAGGTAAAGAATAAAATATTTTTTTTATAAAATATCACGAAATTATCAAGTTACCACATTGGTTGTCATAAACCTGCGGGTGAAAGGGTTAATCACAATTTCTTAACTTCAGCCTTGGGACTAACCTAAAAGCCGAGTCAAACCTGAACATTTTGTGTCTATATATAAAGTTGAATGGCCCACACATCATCTTAAAGTCTACATAAAAAGTGAAGTTGCCAAGATTTCTACATGATTATAGATCAAAATGTAGTCTACGGCATACCGCTTAGTGGACGGTCTACTTATATACTGCCATCAAAAGCAGTAAATTGTACTTTAGTACCAGGCTAGGGTTACCGTACTTACTACCGATGAAATCAACTTATAAGAGCTACGGGCCTGATCTAACTACCAACCACCTAGAAAACCCACTAGCCGTTTATATTTAACTCACCAGAAGAAAACGTGGTCCCAAACTCAAAGCGAACTTAGAGAGAGCCACTCAAAAGTTTCACCAACACGAACAACATCAATTTATAAGTTTTGTGTGGGGTGGCGGTGTGGCTCCGTACCTTGCTGTGTCAGCAAAGTAGTCACGTTTTTAATCACGTGTTCACGTGACAAAATTAGCTCATTAATTCAATTATCACATGTAAAATATGCAGCACATTCCTGCCTGAAACAAACGACAGAGAATTAGTTTGGTCGGTGTAAGGTTTGGCGGCTGTGGCGTTCATTCTACTAAAGCTAAGCGGAGAGTTGTTCGTCGCGGATGCTAGTGTGAGTTTACGTTATGTGCAGATTAATTTGTTTTCTTCAAGCATTGCATTCATTCGTGCGATAGATAACTTCGGTGTGTAGTTACACTGGTAGTATGGAGTTGCAGGAAATAAGTAGGGTGGTTGCGTGAAAACTGTAGCTTCAAAGAGTGCGAAAAAATGCTCATTGTCTGAATTTTACTAGAGCATTGGCTAGGCATTTTCATTCATTACTTCTGTGACTATCATCATGCAATTTGAATTTGTCTTTTGACATTTCATTAGAGGTACAGATAATTGCTTTTGTCTGTTTTAACAAGTGTAGTTCAAGGTGTTGAAAATTTCTGGGCAAGTGAGTGATGAATTGTGCCTACATCTTGTTTTTTGGCTGTCATATCAATGTCAGCTTTATGGTTATTCAAAGCCCCAAACTTTACATTAGAGAATTGGTACACCAACTAATTTTTGAAGCACTAAGGAAAATCAAATTTGTTTCCTGGCTTCTAGTCAAACCATGGACCAACTCCCAAATCTAATCTTACCCACTGAAGTGGTCTTGGTTGAGATGCTTTTGTGGCCAGTCAGCTGCACTTATATTAATATTCATGATTTTATCGATTGCACTTTTAATGGTTTGTTTAGACTTGTGCTGCTGTGGTTTTTTTAATTTTTAATTTTATTTCAATGAATGTATTTAGGAAGGAAATTGATTACATCAGCAAAAATGTCTCCCAATGCTTAGTATTGTCATAGTCATGAAATATTTTTCCATTGAAATCCTATGTTGTTTACTAATTAGGGCTTCCACAATTAAATAATTATCCGAAATACTCCTTGAAGACATTGTGAGGTGTTTCATGCATTGGGTAGATATGAGAGTTTCTAAGATGAAAGAAAACGAGGACATTCTTGGGTTTGCTACGACTCTGTTTGGCTACATTGTGAGGAGCTTGAAATACCAGAGACTGAGTCATCACATGTTGTAGTTTAACAATGTTCTAATGGAAGACTTCATCAGTCATGTCTAAGCTAGAAAGGACTTGTTTTCTGTATACTCAGTCTGTATTTAAACTTAATGTAGCACTGTTATGCATTATTTTAAACCTATATACAGTGATCTTTTTTAGTGGAGACAGTGTCTGGTTAGCATGAGGTTGTATCTCCAACTGCTGGTGAAAATGAAAGTAGATAATTATTTTATTGATTTGTTTATTGGTGAATGAAACAAATGTGAGAAATATGCGAGGGAGTGGTTGGTCACTAACTTTCTTTGTTTGGGGTATTATCTTGAACTACGGTAGTGTACCAAACGCCTTAAATTTGACCCCCTCACCCCATCTCCATCCCCCACCTCCCTCATGACCCCTCCCTCCTTTTTTGTTTTGTTTTGACTATTTAAATTAATGGCCTTTTATATTTTGTGATGATCTATTATTAGCTCCCCCACCCTTCCTCTCTCCCCTCCCAATGCTAAGTATGTGAAAGTGAAACATGATGTTTTAGCAATGTGCTTCACGTTATATCTGGGGGGGGGGGGGGGGGGGGGGAGGTGGAGACTTTAATAATGGCAGAATAAGTCTTTGTTTTGGTGATTGAACTCTGCTTATTTAGCTGGCTTGGATGGTTAGCAATGCAGTTGGTTCATTTGCATTTGGTTGGCTACTTACTCCAGTGTGCCAAACTTCCTCCTTTGCTTGTAGTATGTAAGTGTTGTCTATAGCCAGTCAATGGAGGTGAAGGTCAGCTGGTGACATGCTTTGTGATGTCTTGTCGTGAGACAGTAATGTCCTCAGCTACCAGCACTAAGTCTCCTCACTAGCTAAACTTCTAGCTTTTTTGTTATTGTTGTTTAACACATACTTTATTTTAATGTAATTTTCCTGTGTAGCCAATTCTGCTATTTGTTGACGAGGGTAAATACATAGACTGGGTGTAATGGAGTGCAGGGATTTTTTACAGGCCTTTTTAGGGAAGCATTTCCCCCAAAGTAGTTGTGTCACCCTGAAAAAATTTGTGACCTCCAATGTGACATTTGCCACTAAATTTCATCAATACTATGGAAATGAGAAACCCTTGAATTTCAAAAAGCTTGATTGGACCCCTCCCCCCCCCCTCTTAAGTTTGGTTATAAAAAATACCCTGAGAGTGTAATTCCAAGATGTTTAAAATAAATTTTTGTAATTTTTACTAAGCTACTTGTAATAAATGATTAACTGCATTTTCCTGCTTGTTGTGTACCATCTTGATACCAGTGACTTATATACAAATATTTCTTTTGTTGACATTGCGACAAATTTTGGTGTTTTTATTGTTACCAAAAATATTTGTTTTGGGTCAAAGGGTGAATTCCTTTGGTTATTTCATGTTAGGGCTATGCTAGGTCATTTCTGTGATGAATTTCAGGGTCTTTTCCTTGTTAAAATGATTTTTGCCAACGAAAGGTGTTGCTTTTATAGGATGTTGGTTTATATTAAACATAACAAGTAGAGAGGGAGAAGGTGAGATATGGACAGTGTATAAAACCAACTGGGTGACATATATTTCTTCCCGTTGCTTGCCCAAGCGCATCAATGTAAAGTTGCAAAGCTTAACTAAGCAAAGAAATGAAAAGAAAGAAAGACGTCTTACCGATCAATGTAAAGTTGCAAAGCTTAACTAAGCAAAGAAATGAAAAGAAAGAAAGACGTCTTACCATTGTATGCCCACCTGTGTGTGAAATATCAACAAGAAAGAGAATGGTCGTTGTTAGCTTAGGTATGTGTCACAGGGGTCAGTGTGTGTGGTGCTATCATTAGTAAAGTTGGTGCAATTACGCCAGTCACTCGTCACAGCCTGTTGACGGAGAGCAGGTGCCGGTGTAGACTGGGAATCCTTATTGTACTGTCGTGCAGTTAAAGTGTTCGGAACCATGGGCATTGTGTGAAGGTCTTCCGCTCATAAACTTCATAATGGATGTACCACCTCACACACAATACATTGGGTTCTGTATATTTTCTGAAGAGCTTCCTCACATTGACTTATAATTAATAGATGTACTTACTGTACACTCAGTATAGTGCCTTGTGTGAAGGTCTTCCACACGTACTTTACGTCCCCACCATATACTCAATGTTGTGTTGCTGCTTGAGGAGAGAAAGTGTTTCATATTAGTTCAGGTATGGTTGTTAAACAGGAGAGTGTATGTGTGGAAGCTTCTAATACTTAGCAAGGTATCAACTTATGGGTTTTATACATAAGTTGAAACTTTGGTGACTGGAAAAATGCCAACAAAAAAAAAAGTTGATAATAATGCCAAAAGTTGATAATTTTATCCGCTTTTTTTTTTTTTTTTTTTTTTTTGAATTTTTTTTTTTTTTTGGCATTCAACAGTTATCAGAAATGTAGGTGTAGATTGTAGTGTGTGTGTGTGTGTGTTGGTTAATTGAGGGGAGTGTGTTATTTTTGGGTGCTTTGTGCATGTACTGCAATTTATGTGTGAGCTGTGTATGTATGTACTTATTTCATGTGAGATTTAATTTCCCTTGTTTTTTTTGTAGTTGAGACGGTGTAGGGTTTGGTTAGGAAGTATTAGATAGCAGTCATTATGCAATCAACATGAACCTGTGTAGAAAGAGAAAATGGTAGAATTGATATACTCACAACAATTCACCAATTTCTCCTTAACTCAATTGAACTTCTTACAATAGCTTATCCGGTGATAAGCGAGCTGACCTTCATAATGAGGGGTCAGGTCAGAGTTTACTCACAACAATTCACCAATTCCTCCCTTAACTCAATTGAACTTCTTACGATAGCTTATCCGGTGATAAGCGAGCTGACCTTCATAATGAGGGGCCAGGTCAGAGTTTAGAAGGTCAGTTGGTTGTGGCTCGTGAATGAAGGCATGTCGAAGCTGTAGATCGTAAGGCTAGAATTACCAGATGGGTTTAGTTTTGATGTACAGAAGAAGTCCCTTCCCTGATGGGGCATAATGTGAATGTGTTTGTACATTAATGCATTTGGCATACTCAGTAGTCTGAAGGAAAGTTTAACATGTGTCTGACATGATTGTGGTTACAAAACACATCTCATCTTCTCATGAAATTCATGAATTAATTGTCTCGAGTTGTGTGTGTGTGTGTGTGTGTGTGTGTGTGTGTGTAGGGGGTGGGAGTGGATGGGAACCATGTTTGTAATGGGCAATTAAGAATTAATTTTTTTGCAATACATTCTCATATTTTTAACATAATGCTTATGTGGATTATCTTCATAGTATGTATGTTAGTTACATTTGAATCCATTCCAGCAACCACGTGTTAGATTTAGGAACATTGGAATTAGAGTCTTAGTAGAGACTTGGTTTCTATTTTTTGTGACAATACTTTAGACTGGAAATTTTTACCATAAAATGTTGAGGAGTAAATGTAATTTGTAAATTCGTTTACTTCATCACTGAGAAAGTATGTGTCAACACCGATGTTTTTCTTGGAAAGTCATGAGTAATAAAAATAAAAGAAACAACAACATTATTTTGTGATCAATTCATCTTACCCTGGTACTAATGCTTACAGACTTAATGCCTAAATTATTTCTGAGAATCTGTGGAGATCTCTGAAGAGTCTTACCATAGACATTTTACAGTTAGGATTGTGTATTTGTACGTGCTCATTTCATTTTAACTTTAGAACTGGAGGGTTTTAGAAGTGCACGCACGTGTTGCACTGTTCAGCACTTCGCTGCTAAGATAGGGTGTGGGGTGTCCATTAGACCATGGGCAATGTCTCGAGGGAGAAAAAAGCCAGACTTGGAACCATTAAGATAGGGTCAAAGTATTACTTATTCATTTAAACAATTTTAATAGTTTAAGAGTGCTAGACAAGCACAACTGATTAAGACTCTCTCAATCCTGATATTGCTGGAACACAGGTGTGTGCAAGCAGTCTTTAGAGGTGGAATGGTGGGTTAAAATTACCTTTTCCTATACGCTAGTCATGAATACTGCGTAATGAATGCATGATGTCAGCCCATGAGTGTGGTGTGTTGGCATGTCGACGACAGAAGTCCTACTGCAGTCACTTCCAGCTTGCTTCCTTCTCATTTTATGTTAGAAATGTGGTTAAAGAATATTATTAGATGGCTTTCCAGACAACACACCGTGCATGCATCTGTGTAGTTACCCAACAATCTTGTTCTTTTGATGGTATTGCATATAGATACTGTCTAGTAGGAATAAACCAGTGATGTGCTTCAGCACAAATGGCGAGCGAGCCATGGTACAGAAGTAATTCAAATAAGTAGTAATTTAAGCCTTAAATAAATCTGATAAAAGTTGGTTTTTGCCCTTACAAATCTGTATGCGAAAATAACTTTATAGTAATATTATGGGTTGAGTTGGGTGTCTCTCATGCTGCTGTTATTGACTTACCGTTTGAACAGTCAGAAAAATGTCCTTGCATATCATGTAAGGCTGTTGTTGAAACGTGCATATTTATGACAAACTGAAGTACTGCAGGGTCCCTATGGAGAATGATAACACTCAGTGTGTAGGGTATACACATACTCCCAGGGCAGAACAGGAATAACCTGTTGTTGTCATGCTACACTGTACTCCATCTTATATGTCTTGTTATTGTTAGTGCAGATGTGACCGTGGTTGGCAAGGTGACACGTGTCTTCCCCCCCAGGAGTAGCCAGCCATGTGTGAGGTACTGCCTCCCATCCATGAGTCATGCTCGCCCAGTCCAGAGGGAGAGAACTCCAAACTGGAGCAGCTCATGATCAAGTAAGTGGGCGGCGGCCTCATCGTTTAGCTCTTGTTATTGTTTTGCTTGCCAATTAATTTGAGCATATCAGTGGTTTTGCCGAGATTTTTTAGGAGGATTTATTTAAGGTAAGGGGCATCACGGTGTTTACCTTAAGGGATATACTCGCTAAAGAAAAAAAAAATCACATACACACACACACACACACACACACACACACACACACACACACATGTGCACATACTAATAGCAATTGCTTGTTCGAATGTCCACTTTAGGTATATCCCATACTTTTTTATTGGGTATCATGCTTTACCTTTATTACATACTATGTGTAGACATTTGGGTCATAATTGATGGATAGAGCACTTGTTAAGGGCTGTGCCAACACACACTATGTGTGTGTATTTACCAGTGGCCAGTGCATGTGGTTCTGAAGAGATGTGGTACAGTCAGACATTTAGTGTCACAGTGTCATGGCTGGTATGTGTAGTTCTACACAAAGCTCTGACAGGGTCCCATCTTTAATGGATGCAGCACATTTCTTACATCGCCGACAGATGTGTGCAAAAACACTTTCTCTTACCTCTATGATTGAGTAGCAAACTGCTTCAGCCATGAAACCATACTTCCAACCTTACTAGTGTGCTTACTAAGAGCCTCAGTGTGATGCCATAAAAGTTTTTGCCAAGCGGTGCGAGTACTTTGTTATTTTTAAGTCGGGAACAGCTCCTTAGCGTCAAATTTATGCTTTCCCAATAGCTTAGAGCGTACTCTATCGTTTGATAATACTGTCCCCGAGGCAATCTTCAAACGTTCGTCTTCTTTCTCTAGCTTAGTGTCACCCTCCCACCAAGCAATCAATCCTCTGTGTCTCGCGTGCGCCCGTGACCGCATTACGTAAGGCGCAATTAAATTTTTTATTCGCGTGTAATCGGTTAAGCATGCCTTCAAATAAACAGCGAGTGGAGAGCAATTACTACCTGTCAAATGAACAGCAGATTATATGCCTGAGAGATGAGAATCGATAAACTGACAAACCCACATGCATGCACACCAACACATGCACACACGCTCCAACATATCGCACAACACAGAGCCAACTCAAAGTGGTAGAGGTGTTAGACCATCAGACAGAGACACTCTAGAAAGAACTAGTGTAAATATTTATCAAGTAATATTCTATTCCATTTGGATCAGTCATTTAGCTGGATGGAATTCATTAACAACACCACTCCCCACCTACAACCACGCCCCACCACTACTGACCTGCCCCCAGGCCCAGGTGGTGCCTGAGGGTGAGGGACCAGTAATAAGCTCACTCATTACTCAATGTTTACAAGCACCAGACACTGACCACAAACCCAACAGCTAGACCACCAGCCACAAGGAAGCCATAAACACATTCTGTTCCTATTAAAATAGTCAAGAAAGCGTCATACAACGCATTCCACGGAAGTACGTAGGTCCCTCTGACAAAGTTGTCGTGGCAATTAAAGCTAATCTTTTCCACTAATCCCACATTAGATATCCAAGGAGCTTACATTCAGGAAGAATTTGTTGATATTTATTTAGGGTGCGATTTGTTTTGAACTGAGCAATCTGTTATATATTTTGTGAACAGAAGCTTTTTATGGCTTTTGTGCATGAAAACAGGTACATCACAAAAAGGATAGAATATTTGACAGTTTGGTACTCCAAGGTGTCTTTACTTTTGATGTGCTAGTAGGCTGCATTGTTGACAGAATAGCTTGTGATCTTACTATCAAGTGCAACTGGTCATAGCATAATAGAAGTATATGTCAGAGGGCTCCCTGCAGTTTCACCTGTTGTATAACAATATTTATTTTTACTTATTGCTATAAAGAATGTGGTTAAAATTCCTGTAGAAATCGCTACTTTTCAGAATCATCAATTCCGTTCTCTCGTCAGAGTCCTTGACCATCTAGTAACTACTGCAGTCACTACACCCATCAGTACTGAAGTCATTCTTGCTGTCATCAAACTCCTCGTCACTACCACCAGAGTTACTGCCATCCTGGTCACTGCCATCCTTGTCACTGCCATGCTGTACCAGGTCAAGAATATTGTCTTCATCACTAGGATGCTGAAGTGCCAGTGTTCCACTAGCCAAGATAGCTTTCTACTTGTCTTATCATGAGCAATTATAGCTAAAGTAATATTGGTTCTAAAAAAGTATTCTGTGTACCTTTATTATATTATGAAATATATTTTCATATACTTTATCAGAAAGAAGTCTTATTGTTGTGACAAAATTTACTCAACATTTTCTTATGGCAGTCTATGTATTTTATAAGCCTAAAATATACTTACAACAATATAGAATCGTCTGCAATTGTGATTGGTGGCTTCCTTGACTCCACAAGGCTGTAGGGCGAAATGGATGCGAAGACGCATTTTTGACGCATTTTCGCGTCCTCCGCGGTTATCGGTTTTTCTCAATTGACGCGTTTTCGCGTCCTTCGGCATTAATCGGTTAATGAGAATTCTTGAGTTTGATTGATATGGGCTTGAGGAACCAGCATGTGTTAATTTCTGTGTGCAACTGATTTGAACTTGTGTTTGTTCTTGCAGCATGTTGGAGGAGAGAGACAAGCTCATGGAGAAGCTGCGAGAATGCCAGGAGTCTTACAACGAGTCCACCAAGAAGCTGAGTCTTGTGGAGGCGGACAACGGCATCCTCATGCGCCAGCTGCAAGCTCTCATGCCGGATGTGAGTTTCACTCTTTGCTCAATCTCCTCCTCCAGATCTGGTTGCGCTGGAGAGGTGGGGGGTCTAATTGACTAGAAGTGGGTGGACTATTGTGGTTTGGGTTGGGCTAAAGCTTACAAATTTAATGAGTGAGCATTGTGCTTGTGGAACTCTATTTCTTTCCCCCTTTCCCTTCTGTAACGTGTCTATATAACTACATATGTGAAGCCTGATGACCCATCTGCTCTGAGAAGCCAATGTTTTTCTTTGTCACCGGCATACACCTTACGGGGAACCAATGTTTATTCACTGAAACTGCAGTGTTTGCTTAGAATCTGGTTTTGTCTTCTGTCGCAGAGTGGCTTGTAAACTATTACATACAGTATCAGCTTAAATGTCTCCGCCTGTTAGCATTGGAGGCGGTGAGGGTTTATTTTGATGTGTTGTTCAGTCAGAGAGGGAAAGTTAATGAAATGCAGTGTTTACTGCTTCAGGCTCTCTCTCTCTCTATATATATAAAGTATGTATTGGGGTGGTTAATATATATGATGGCACAGTAATGCTATGTTTTTATAGCCCTTGAAAGTGCACTCAGATACGTTGTTATACTTTAAGCATCTAACTAATTAATAATTGGCACGTACCTGATGTGTTGCGTTTGTTTGTGTTTATCCTTCCTCAGGACGAGGAGCGTTTGATGAGCATGTTGGAGGATATCCGTGCCAGTGGTGGGCTCACTAATGGAATGGCGGAGGATGCCAACAAGTGGCCCGTGGCCAGGACATTTGCCCAGCTGGCCAGAGAGCTGGCCGCAGCTAATGAGAAGATTGCTGAAAAGAAGGAAGAGGTTGGAGAGCTCAAGTCAGAGCGGAGCAACACGAGAGTGAGTGTGTAATAGAGGTACTCTCTTATCTGTTTCAGCTGCTTGTGATAGTCTGCAAAGAGAATTTTGAGGATTGCTTTGTTTAAAGCAATAGTTGACTGGAAATTAATGCCGTTTCCCTATTCAGGGTTTCGCTAGAGGTTTTTCTTTGGGGATGGGAGACACTGCGTGTGTGTAGCCTCTCGCCATTTGTAAAACCCGTATGATACTTGATGCTCACACCTGTATGAGAGTGTATACTTCACAATGTTTAGTCATATGCATGATTTCATTATCTTACTACTCAGAATTCAACCTTAATCTAATGTGCTATGTATTAACCTCCAAAAATTGAAAGGAGGGAGTGGCGTAAATGGGGATCCCAAGGCCTGCCCCCCTCTGTATGAAACCCTACTATTAATGTTGAGATTTATAGAGCAGTTTAACCATAAATAATCTTTTTCTGAGTCCTTTCAGATCCTCATGCAGCTTACTGTATATAAGCAATTGCTACATTTTCCCTCCCTCCTTTAGCTGTTATTGGAGCATCTGGAGTGCCTGGTAGCGCGGCACGAGCGTTCTCTTCGAATGACGGTCATTAAACGCCAAACCAGCAACGCAGGAGTCAGCTCAGAAGTGGAGGTACTCAAGGCACTCAAGTCTTTGTTTGACCACCACAAGGCACTCGATGAGAAGGTGAGTCATTTGAGAGGAGTCTTTGATGAGTTTGTTGAGAGAGTGTATTTAAGGGACTGGGATGGCACTTTATGGTGGTTCAGGTTGTAGTTGACTTTAGGGAGGAAGATTTGAGTGAGTTTTAGATTGTACTGTACTGAAAGGGTTAGGTTGCCTGTGAACCCAGCTCAATGTCAAATTAAATAGCCAATGTTATATCGTCCACTGTTTGCACTGTCACACTAACGCAAGTACAAGCCGATTGTATGATTCAAAGCTTTTCAGAATTGAGTGTAATACTGTGTGTGTGTGTGTGTGTGTGTGTGTGTAGGTACGAGAGCGGTTACGATCAGCTCAAGAGAGAAACATGATTCTTGAAGATGAACTGATGCTTGCCAATCAAGAGGTACATGTGTATGTATACATGCATGTATGTATGCATGCATGTATGTGTGTATGTATATGTATGTATGTACGTGGTTAATAATGTGAAAGTAAATTTACTTGCATGTAGAGGATTTCTAATAGATATACAATACCGCATGTTAAAGTAAACATGCATACCTGTATGCAAACACAACTCAGCAGGTATGTCTGCACCTTATGTAGATAATTCATTTATTAACCCTCAGTGCCCATCTGTGAGAGGTTGTAATGGTTGGTCAGCTTGTAGTCTCTCTGGTACGGTCTCAAAGAAATGAACTTGATGGCACATTGCATTGGTTTTATAAATCCTATCAGTTAGTTCTGATCCAATGAATGTATATATTAATATTAGACTCTACTCTTTTATTTAGGGATTCCTATATAATGCATGTACTTTTAATTATAAGACCTGTCCTTTATGAGAATTGCGTCTGGTGTCATTTGATCAGATAAAGACGTTGCGGGATAACAACAAGAGAATGAAGCGGCTGATCCAGCAGCGAAACTCTGTCCGCATGAGCAGTATAGGCTACGACAACTTCAGCTTCACAAAGGAGCAGCTAGCCATGCTGGAGGAGAGAGACCAGACCATTGGCGACCTGCAGTTCAGTCTGGATGAGAGGACTGCACAATTGGAGGAGGTGTGTGTGTGGATGGGTGTGTGCTGGTGTGTGTGTGTGTGTGTATGCTTGTGTGTGTGTGTGTGTGTGTGCTGGTGTGTGTGCGTGTTGATGTGGTAGCTGTGTGGTGTAGTGGTTGTGTCCTGGGCTCAGGGCCTCAGGTCCCCGAGTTCAAGCCCAACTCTGGCATTTTTTTCCATCTGATTTTCTATCTGCCTCCTACCAGCCCCACCAGTCAACCCAGCTGTGATTGGGTACCTGGCATTTGCTGGGGTGCAAATTCAAGGCCTTTTTTCATGCAACAGCAATGGTCCAGGTGGGACTTCGGGTGCCCACACCACTTGCTATGAGGAAAGGCCTGTTCTCCTGCGAGTTCCTAGCCCGGCTCCAGGAGCTTTGCTTGCACGGCTCACAGTGCCTGCTTAGTGCACAGGCATCCTGGCTCTGCCAGGTGCGCGTGACCGCCTAGCGGCAGCAAGAGAATTTTCTTTTTTTGCTTTGCGTGTTGATATGTGTGTGTGTGTGTGCTTGTGTGTGTGTGTGTGTTGTGTAGAGGGTGTAATTGATATAATGTTTTGCTACACACACGCATGCATTTGTAGGCCATGCACATGCAGGATGAGTTGAGTGAGCGTGTGCAGGAGTTGGAAGAAGAACTGGCCATGGCTCTCACTGAGGTCAACAAGACCAAGGACACGGCCAGGCAACTTGCTGAGGTCAGTCAGTCAGTCATTTGGAGTGGGGCAGCACTTTAGTAGTGCACGTGTTCTACTGAATAGACACATGAAACTATTAGTTGGTGTTGGTGACAGTATAAGTTAGTGTCTGAATCGTTCTCTTCTAACATGCATCTCGTTCAATTCCCACCCCCCCCCCCCCCCCCCCCCCCCCCCCCACACACATACACAAAATCATGTCTTTACTGTTTAAGTGTTATTTGTATGAAGGAGGGTGAAGGCATCAAGTCAGTGTGTGTGTGTGTGTATTTCTAGGCATTGTCAGATCAGAGCAGGCTCCAGAATACACTGAGTGAGGTACGATTTGAGCTGAACGAGAGTTCCCAAGAGCTGGCCACGGCTAATGAATCCAATCAGCAACTTACGAGTCAAGTGGACACGTTGAAGGCCCACGTGGAGTCGGTAAGGAGTGCAGAGCAGTGCAATCTATTCCAGCAGTAACTATGGACTGAAGTGTAGAAGGAGGATTTGGTTGGGCTTGGATAAGTACTCGAGTTGATTGTGCAATCACCAATTGTGCCAAGTTACGTTATCTCTCATTATTTACTAACACACAACCAACAACAACAACAACTCTGGCAAGAAGAACAAACCAATAATATTTGACGTGATTAAGGTGTGGCTTTAAGGGGTGTCACTCGTAGTGAGGCTGCATGAGTAAGTATTTCTGGATAAGGAGGGCTGGAAACAACTGATACATTGATGGCATTTAATCCTCCTGTACTCTAGCTGGATAGCACCTTCAATGCTTGAAATACTACTGTGTCTCTGAGATATACTGTTTAGTCATAGAGACAGACTGGGGAGAGAAAGAGAAGCAGGCATAGATACAGAAATAGACAGGCAGACAGATACAATGAATGCTATAACCCACACTGAGGGTTTAATTATTCTAATTGTGCTGGGGGCACCCAACTTATATGATCAATCATGGAAACTTTTATTTGGTTAATTTTTGCTTGCAGCTAGAGAAGGAGCTCGGGAGTGTTCGAGGAGAGCTTGCTCAGTACAGCCAGGACCTCAACCAGGCAGTGGCCTTGAAGGAGGACCTACTCCAGCAGCAGAACAAGGAACTGAGTCAAGCGGAACAGGATATCGGGACGGCTGAACATCAAATACAATCTCAGAGAGATTCCATTCATTCCTTACAGCACGAACTTGTCGCTGTGAGTCTTGTTCAATCTGGGAAGAGCATGAAGGGCTGGACAGTGTGGGTGGGTGGATGGGGAGAGGGTTTAGTAAGTGCTGGACTGTGTGTATGGGTGGGGAGAAGGTTTGTGTAGTTAAGTTTGTTTTTGTTTTTTTTGTTTTTTTATAATCTTTTTGCTTGATCAGCAATGTTGTTGAATATACACCCCATAATAGTGGACTATCTATTATTCTTGCAACTGTTATAAATTGGATTTCCTTATGGGTCGCACTTCAGGCTTCTGAGGTGGAAGAGAGTTTCCGTTATGTTATTATAATGGCTAAATTGAAGATTACTAATTAAGGCCGGAGACGTGAGGAAATTGCCTGTTAGGTATTATTTGTGAAGCAACTTGTTTGGATTCAACGTGGATAGACTTAAGTATATGTAAAAATATTACTAATGAAATATTGGATTAGGATACCTGGATGGCCTTATATGTGACTCTCAAAACTCACCTTACCTACTCTATAAGCTGCAGCTTGTGCTTGGAGTAAGACAGCACCTTAGCTGTGGACAGTCTAGCTTTGCATACCAGCCCCTCCCCTATTTAGATGTGCATCATTGCTCAGCTGCTAGTAAGCATGTCATAGTATTTGAGAAGCAGACTGGCAGCCGTAATGAGCATGCTCGTTGTCCACCTAAAATAGGATTGGACATGATTTTGAGCAGCTGTTGACATTGCTCATACCAAAGTGCCTTTTCAGATAGTTTAAAGATGCTTACTAGTGGGTTTGAATGTCCCCAAATATACATTTTATAATTATGGTATTGGGTTTACATCATGTGCAGGTGAAGAAACATGGTATGTGTTTTAAACGCTGACTTTTTAACGTGATTTGAGGTCACCTTGTCTTACGTCTGTTCTTAATATGTTAGTCTAGCTGTGTAGGTGTGAATCAACTTTCAGTGTGTTGCGTACATTAACACTTATCATGATACTTTACACACACACACACACATGCATACACACACACATGCATACACACACACACATGCGTACACACACACACATGTACACACACACACCATCTTGTTCAGGCTCAAGAGAAGGAGCGTATCAACGAGAAGAATGTGAGTCACTTACAGTCGACGGTGGACCGCATGTTAAACGAGGCCAAGGAGAGGTTGCGGACTCACTCGGCCGAAAGAAAGACGCTCATGGAGGAGAGGATGACGGTGCAGAAGAAGTACGACGACCAGAGGAAGACCCTGAAGCTCACAGCTCTCAGGAACAAGGACCTCAGCATGAAGATAGACGAACTACAGAACCAACTCAAGGTGACTCACGGCTGGGTCTGAATAGCTACTGAATAGAGTTATGAATATACCTCAGGGTTGATACTTACTAAACCAATCTTATGAAATATGGTATTTCTTTATCCACTTTTTTTTAAAGGTTAAAGCCCGTGTGAAATGAAGCAAGGAAGTATAGGGGAATAGCGTACACAGCAGCTGCTGCTGCAGTCTGTATAGTGAATATTCTGTATTTTTGCTGCTGCATGTAATATGGTTAAATTATAATTATTAATATTTCTCTTAATCATTCCTGGACATAATATTTTCAGAGATTACAAATTTAATACGTTATAAATTAAGTACATTACCAATGTAGATGTCACTGTGCAGTGTAGATGTCGCTGTGCAGTGTTTGAAAATCTAATTGTCGACATTTATTTCAGTCTAATAGAGGCGGAGAAGGAGCTACTGCTAATGGAGGTGTGGTCTTGCGAAACAGAAACACGTCTTCATCCAGTAACAAGCAGCATGTGCGATACTCGTGGCAAGTGACGGATATTGATGATGCCATTGAGAAGGAAGAGGTGTGTGTGTGTGTGTGTGTGTGTGTGTGTGTGTGTAATGAATGGTAGGAGTGTTTTCTTTATTTAACGTTGTTTGAGTTATAAATGCTAAAACAACAAATAAACTACTAAAGAAGACCTACATATTAAGATTAATGTCGTTTGTCCAAATGCTGTTATTAAACTCATTCCATCACCCTAACGTCTTGTTGTAATTATTGAATGAGTGATTTGTATTATAGAAGTCTGGCTCTGTTACTAATGAAGCGGGATCATCAGACGTTGCTAAGTCGGAGGAAGGAGAGTGGGATGTCTCCCAGCTGGTCAGCATGCTAGAGACTCAAGTATCCAAGTTGGACAAGCAGCTAGAGTGAGTGAACTGAACCAGGCATGGGGTATGCCAATGTGTTGTGTTGCTGTTGTTGACTGCAATGGGTGTTTGTTGTGGTTGTTTATTATTCTCTTGGAACATAATTAGTAAACTCTAAGAATGAATTTAAGAGGTACTTGTGGGCTGGTTTGGAAAACGGTCGAAACACTATTCTAACAGCTCGCACCTGGAGACAGCAGAGGTATGCTGCCACCAGAATCTCAGCTCTTAAACTATCCCTGGCTAACTAAGCACCCACCCTCAGGTTGGATAAGGAGGATAGATTAAATTACTTTAATTAAGAGAGTGCACACACAACGAATTGAATGATACAACTAACTGAGACTGAAGCACATGGCACAAAACTCAACTATATATACAACACAATGACTCCACCTACTTAGCACAAAATGATGCACACTTCCTGTTCTGACACAAATGTAACACACACATACATGCAACTGCTTACAGCACTAATCAACACATGCACACTAATTTGTTCGGTACACACAAAAGACAATGACAATGACCATGATACAACTCATGCACATATAATGACAACGTCTCTATCTTCTTCTTTATCTTCCTCTCCTTCGTCTCTTTCTCTATTTGTGACCATCTACGGGAAAACCGGGTACAACGCGGCGTGCGTAAATATCGAGAAAAGAACGATCAATTTCTTAAAAATGTATTGTTTCAAGCCGACGGAAGGGAACGGTTAGGTCTATTATAGTGGGAACGACTTAAGCTACGACGATAAAACTTGGAGAGCTCAATATCTGGACGCCGACAACTCTGTAAGTGCAAAAAAATTTTTTTTCGAAGGGTGCCGCGTTGTGCCCGGTTTTCCTGTAGACGGTCACATTTCATGTGGGCTGGCCCACAGTACTGACGATCTAATATTCTGACAAGCACTTAAAATATTTGAGTTCTGGTTATGCCAGGATGTGAATAAGTATTGGGTTTTCTATAGTTTAAGTCACATGATGTCATGTGATTGTTCCCCCTCTCTCTCTCTCTCTCTTAGGACTATGGATGAGAACATGACGGAGTCTGACGACTTTGACCGTGTGGTACAGGGTGTTACTGACGGCACTTATCGTCCAAGTCCCAGTGCTGGCATGGAAACATTTCCTGTGAGTTCACACTTCGCTCACTCTAGCATGCATTCTTTAGGTGTGAGCTTATATAAGTGTTAATAATTAGTACGCGAGACTTTCTCAGGGAAATTACACTAAACATTATCTTTATTTATGTAGGACCACTTACTCTTTCATATTTTTTGTAACCAAGTACATCTTTTCCAATATGTGGGGTATGATTTGTTGGGAGTAATAAGCACAAAGAAATCTGCTGAAGCTTCTATTCTCTTACCTTCTTGAGGACAAAAAACATTTTCTATTCAGTTGATGACAAAAAACAACAACATTTTCTAATGTAGAGTAGGCAAACACTTTTCTGCTTCAAGCATTAGTAGACTTTTTTTTTTTTTTTAATGAAAGGGGAATGTACTATACACAGAGCACGAGATGGTGGCCTACCAAGTTGTACTCACCACACTGTGTATATATGATGTATGTGTACTAAACACAAATCTGGTATTTAGTGTGTGCATTGTTTGTGTATTGTATTCTAAGAGATAGCAGTGTTAGGAGAATTGTTAAAGAATAATCACTAGAAATAGTATGAACTGGTGGAGTGGAGTATGAACTGGTAAAGTGTGAGCCTGGTTGTAGGCTTGTGTCTATATAGAGGCTGCATGCATGTGTGTAGCGGATACACCTTCCCTTATTAGTAGAATGCACGGAGTAAGCCTATATATCGTGGGATCATAAATGGCCTTTTCTGTGCCTATTTGGTAGCATTCCAACCCTCCACCGTTACGACACAAGAAGAAGTTTCAAGGGTCTGATGCTGTTCCTAAGAGTGCCCTTTACCGAGTGAGCTTGCCCCCTACACTAAGTCCAGGCAACTCCCCCACAAGCACTGCCAGCAACGAGTCTATTCCAAGGTTTGTCATTTGTTTGTTTGTTTGTTTTTGTTGGGCTTGTTGTTGCTATTATTTTTGTTGATGATGATGGTGTTCACTGTTTAGAGAATCATCCCAAGTTGATCTTGATAGCCTTTTTTTTAATTTTTTTTTATTATGCAGCATTAAGAAGGTTACAGTAAAGCATCGTCCCAGCTTCAGTAAACTCTTCCACAAGCGTAAGAGCAATGGGCACAAGAAAGCTTCAATAGCAAGGAGAGCCAGTGCTCCTTTGCCAAAAACAAGTGAGGATTTCATAATATTTTTTAGAACTTATTTTAGTATTTGGATGAAGTGATGGTCGGTGGTTGCATTCATACATACGTAGTGTTTTTTCTCATTATTATTATTAGCTCGTGATGCGGATAGTTCAGAAGGAGATCAGAGAGAATCTGTAGACTTCACTGACCTCTTGGACAGTTCAGAGGAGAGGGAAGAGAACAGGAAAAAGAAGTGAGTTGAAATATTCTTTGTCAGTATGGTGCGACATTTTCTAATTTTACATCATGTCCATCAGATTAGTGTTCGAGACAGTATTAGCAGGCATGATATAGTGCTACTAGGGCGGAGAAACATTTATAGTGTGACATGACATGACATATGCTCATTATGGGTAGATCCTATCCTAGTTTCATATGTGTGATCCATGGGAAACCCGCGTAACAATGGCTCCCAATTCTTTTTATTGTTGTTTTAACCTACAGAATGCCCAAACCCATGAGCAATAGCTCTCATTATATCTTTGAACTATTTCCCATGAACTTTTTAGATTTCTCGCGGTTCTATTGCTGTCTGTCTGTGCTGTGTTCAGCCAAAAACTCTATGCAGTCACTTGTGTGTGTGTGTGTGTGTGTGTGTGTGTGTGAGGGGGGGGGGGGGGGGGGGGGGGGGGGGGTGTTGGTGTAATAAACTACTCTAGTGATAGTTTCTTGTGACTCTTGTAAGGAGCACTAGAGCTTTGAGTTCACTTTCTCAGGATAATTTATTTGTTTGTCCATAATTGTACGTTTAGAGCACAGCTGCTGTTTTCTGTTCTGGAGGAAGGTCTTCCCTTCAGGAAGTGGAACAGCAAGATGCTGGTGGCGTGGCTGGAAGTGTGGGTGGGCGTGCCCTTCTGGTACATTGCCGCTCTCAGGAACTGTCTTGACAACGGAGAGACACTGGTGGTATGTATGTGTAGATGACATGCACAGAGTTCACGACATGTGTCTTGGGATGACATCATTATGTAATATTGGACACTGCTCTCCAATAATGACCAGTCTGGAGCAGTTTCTCCCCACTGGAGTTACTACATACTTAGCCATGCCACACACTCTCTAATTGTAGCTGCTATGAAACCGTAAACCAGTCTGCTAACCACTTTCAGTTGAAGAGCTCGTGGTAAGCTATTCCTTACACAGTCTGACATATCAGAGGACAGTGAACGACTTGCAATAAGGAGTAAAGTAATAATAGAGAATATAAATTTTACTCTAACTTATTTCTTCAAACTCCTTGTAGTATAATAAGAAGAAAAAGTTCCCATGCTTTGACTCTAATGCCAGGCTTGTGAGTAGTAGTGGCCTCAAACATGTAGTGAGGTGTTAACAACAGTAGCCAACTGCTTCCTGGGATGTGTGGCGATTGTGATGATGGTGTGTGTGTGTGTGTGTGTGTGTTCCTATAGAAACTGACAGATACAGAGTTGGAGCAGGAGTTGGGTATCACTAACACTCTGCACAGACTCAAGCTCAGACTGGCCATTCAGGAGATCCTCACTGCCACTAGCAATGCCAAGTCCCACAGAACTGTAAGCACATGTTGATGTCTGATGTCTGAATAGCAATGTTTCATATTGAATACGCTCGTATAGTGGGTGCGCTGCGCTTCAGTGTTTGTTTGTTTGTTTGTTTGGATGTTTTCATGTGTAGACTTCTCCGTATGGTGAGATGGCTCACGACTGGATAGGAGACTACTGGCTGCCTAGTTTAGGACTGTCCCAGTACAAGGTAAGGGGACACAGTTCCATAAATACCACTGCATGTGTGTGTGTGCGTGTGTGAATATTTACACCAGTGGGTGGACAGTCATTATTTACTTGAACAAGGTCATAATTCAGGGGAGGGAGGGGGTTGGGGAACAATGCTTCTTTATGTCTTGGTCAACTTTCTTTAATTTTTCACGTATGTAAGCAGAGACTTTCGCTTGAAGTCCAAACAATAATGATGTGAGAAGAACTTTTATTTTCTGCACCGTATGATCTTATTGACACATTTATGTTTTGAAGAGACCCATGCCATTGTCATAGCCTTGCAGTTGTGTAGATGTGCTAACTGAGTGTTTGATGACTGGTGTGTGCAGGAGGTGTTCAAGGCATGTCTTGTGGATGCTAGGATGCTGGAGTATCTCACCAAGAGAGATCTTCGCACCGCTCTGAAGATGGTGGACGGGTCTCACAGGAACAGTCTGCAATATGGCATCTCTGTCCTGAAGAAACTGGACTACAACAGACAGGTAATAAGGCATGCTGTGCACATGCTCGATGAATGCTGTTGAACAAATGCTAATTTGTTGTTGTTTTTTTTGTTTTTTTTGTGTTTTTTTTAGGCTTTGGAGTCCAAAAGGAATGACATCGTAGTCAAGAATAAACAAGGTACATATTTATGAGAGTTGCTGTACCTTGCAACTCAAGCTAGCCTTCATGTTCTTTAGATGTCATCCTGTGGACGAGTGATCACGCCATAGAGTGGGTGGAGTCACTGGGATTGGACTGCAGTCCTGATTGCCTGAAGGAGCGCGGAGTCCACGGTGGAGTGCTGGCGCTGGATAATGACTATGGCTATGAGAAGTTAGCTATGGCCTTACAAATTCCTCTCACTGATATTGAGGTGGGCAAAGTCTAGCTGAAGTATGGCCACCTGTATTTTATATTGTGCCAAACTATACCAAACCAAGGCTGTGCCAGTATTGATTGTTTTTTGTTGTTGTTATTGTTGTTTTCTCTGGTTTAGACACGAAGACAACTGAGGGGAGAATTTTTTACTTTATTGTGCGAGGGAACTAAAAGAACTGCAACTGAGGTGATTACTTTGAAGTATACATAAATTCTTGTATCCTAAATATATTTAGTAATTAATATTTCTAAGTGAATGTTTGGCATTTGAGCATGTTGCACTGGTAGTCTGAGCCAATCTAAAGATTTTTTTAAATTTAGCTATGTAGTTATATAATTGTAAGATGTGTATGTGTGTGACTGCACACTGGAAATTTGGGCACAACTCAACCAGTCATAAACGTCAGGGAAAGATCGATTTACTTCTGAAAATGTTTCGAAAGCTATGGGTATAAAACTTGGAGAGCTCAATGTCTGGATTGCAGGTGTAGGTGCGAAACAAAAAATTCTTGATGGGGCCCGGTGTTGTGCCCAATTTCCTGTGTGCAGTCACACATTATATACAAGACCGTGCGGCACCATGATGGTTTGTGTTGTGTGTATTACTACCGTTGTAGTCTCAATCTCACGGCAAGTTGGTGCGTCGTCTCAGCAAACGTCTGAAGGTGGGCACTAGGACTCGTGCGCACCAATCCTCAGCAGCAGGCAACCACTCTGAGTTCCAGTCCATGCGTCCTTCTTCTCCCGTGCTTGTGTCCAACAATCCAGTCCCTCTACACATGCAGAGCCTCATGGAGGAGGAAGGGGAGTCTAGTTCCTCTCTCAACACCAGCTCAGCTTCAAGTGAGTGATGGGAGATTTCTTAGTTGCTCACTTACTCATGTGTGGAAATCAACTTGTTTGTATGTAATACCTTTATGGGGCTTTCTCAGTGATTAGTATCTGGTGTGTAATCTTTTACTATTGACAGCATAAATAAATAGTTCAAGTCGGTTACAGTAAAGAACAGTGCAATCGTATTAATAACAATAATATTGAACTCAAACTTAATGATTAAAAACAACTAAAATAAAAACAAGCAACAACTAACTCGGGCACATCCCAAGTCATGTAATCAGATACATACGTACTGTATAGCCTTTCTCCAGTAGCCACAGACACACTTGCTACAATGTTTCTGTATTAGTTGTATGAGATTCTATTATTATTATTTTTGCTATAGTCAGTCTATTAGTGTTTGGTTGATGTAGAGTTTATAATCGTGGAACTTGTTTGTTGCAGATTATGATTCCAGAACGCAGACGCCCACAGAATTCACCACTTGATGTGACCTGGTCTTTCATTCCATCATTCATCTTTTCTCTATGACAATACGTCGTGCTCACGCACACACTCACACGCATGCTAGTTTTTATTGGACAGCAATTCTAACTGATCATTATTTTATTGGATTTTTTTTTTTTTTTTTTTTTTTTTTGCTGGTTTAGCAACTTCTGCATATGTGAAAAGGTTCCGCAGTATTTTGACTTATTTTGCATTCAATCTTTATTTTTTTTTTGGTTTCAGAATTTTGTAATCTCTTTTACATTACGCAATATACTTTCAATGGAAAACTGTTATGAGAGGGTACTAGCTAAACTGGTTTATTGCTACAATCTTGTAGATAATTCATATGATTGAAGTGCATAAATCCCAGGATAATGAAATTAGGGGAGGAGTTCTGATGTTGGTGGCTTGGTCAGTACAATCTACACACAAAGACAAGGCCAAGTACAAATTCAGGGGAGGGTGGGATGAACCATAATTCTAAATCCTATTCACATATGAATGTTGTCATATGTACATGTAATGATAGCAATTGTAAATTACTAATTGAGAGATGAAGTATCCAATTGGTTAAAAAAAATAAATAAAAAAAATAAAAAAGGCACTAGTTGTAACCTAAATACTGGGGCTGAGCACCTATCAGTATTAGATATGGTGCATGGAGCACTTAATAAAAGTGCTAAAATCTGAGAAGAAAATGATCGCAGACAGTGCTTCAATAAAGAGGGGGTGCTTAACAGCCCGCGCTTACAGTATTGAGGTTGAGAGTATTATGTATACACACTCACAGGCATATATATAGCTGTAAGCCTGTAACCCGTAATGGTCATGCAGAGACTATTGTCCTGGGTGGTGACATTTGCAAACCCTTTTCTTCTGATCTGTAACCCTCGAGCCTTTTTACTTCCTCTTGCACATGGTGCACTGGACAGCTAGCTACTTTCTACAGATGCAGTACTACTGGCTTCATCTAGACCATTTTATCCCAAGTATTCTAAAGGTTTTACTATACTGTTCACACAACGTTTCATTCTCAAACATTTTTTTCTCTGATTTGACTCAACCTCTGTACACTTGCATGGCCCAGGGATGAGGGGGTGAGACTGAGGTAAACAGCCAAAGGCCATCTGTTTTGGGATCCTGTGTTGTGGCATACAAGTGAGGAAACCCAGCCATCATCTGAACCTTGTCTCACAGCAGCACCTCATCTCCCCATCTCTTCTTCACTTCAGTCACAGTAATGTGTTCCTCTCATTGGTCAGTCCAGATTCAAGATTTTGATGATGGAACATTATACTCCTAGGTGATGGAATGTGTTCAGTTGCTTTAACTGCTGTCTCAGAGGCATCCAACACTCTGAAAAATACAGTAACAAAATATAACACAAGCTGAGCTATAAGAAAAGGATCTTTACTATAGCAGAGTGTAAGCTTAATTACATTGAGAGAAACTCTTGAAGTGTAAGTTGGAGAAAAGATTGCATTTGTATATTTTTTTTGAATGAAGACCAATTTATTAAGTTGATCTCTTCCTTACTCATCACTGTGACATACTGCCGAAAGGTCAGGGTGAACTCACAGGACAGAATGCCAAAAGCAAGGCTAGAACCGAAGTTGACAACAAGCAATTAACATTTATGAATAGGGCTTTACGAATTATGACAGCATAGTGTCTTCATGATACGTGTGGTACCTTACTTCTGCTTTAAAAAAAAAAAAAAAAGTTATGTGTAATGAACCGGCGACAATAGTAGTAGTCTCCAATAGGTAGTGGTTACTGACAACTGATTGAAAATTGTGCAGTAACTTTACCAATCTGCTAACTCCTTAATAAACAAGGTAATGTGTGCATATTTCACAACCTTTTTCATCCCCTGTATCAGATGAGATGAAATCACAGTCTTTGTTGGCAGAGGTTAGCATATCTGTTGATTGTTTGTCTTTCATGTTGAGTTCCCCACTAGCCAAAACTTGGCTGAACATAGTGATGCAAACAGTTATGGGAGTGAGGGTGTGAGAACGAGGGTGTCAGAGGGAGGGGGGGGGGGGGGGTGGAGTGGCGAAGAGGTTCTGCTTTTACCTCTAAAATCCGTGGCAAAAATATTCTCTTTTTTGCAATTCTAAGTAAGGCTGCACAAATAATAACTAGGACTCAATGGTTTAAAAAATTAAAATAGTGAAGTAGTAATACTCAAGAGAAATTTGCAGTAGTTAGTGTAAGCTAGGCAAGGGTAGATTTACAAGTACAGTGTAAGTCGAAAGTGAAAATATAGTATAATAGGCCACCTTCCAATTATATTATTTATTGTTGGGGGCGTGAAAAGAGGTAAAGCATTTACGTGACTTGATGATACAAACAAACAAACAGCAAATTACACAATAATAACTACTTATTAGTCTCATATTTGCCCAAGAATAACCAATTACTGTGCAGTTTTCCGTTCAACTGTTCATGCTTCACTTTCAATGGAGACTCAATTGAACGTCATATTGCCCACCCAATATGTTTATTCTAGGATAGATTGACACAATGAATTTGTATCCTTGGGTAGCTGAATAGAAAGGCTCACTCTGCCAGTGGAAGTAGTTCTCTTTGTGTAATAGTGGAAGTTATATGAATTGGTGGTAGTTCAATTGAGTCTCCATTGAAAGTGGTTTGCTTTTTCTTCCAGCTTGGCTTGATTGGACATATTTTGTGAGCTTTAGCGAATAGTTGAAGTAGTTTTGCCATTGTGCAAATTATGCTTGAAGGTCAAACACACACAAGTAGTACTTGAATTTGCACAATGTTGCCCACTCCCCGCCACGTGGAGGCACTACTCAGGGGGAGCTCAAGGAGAGCTGGTACTTGGTTTCTGCCATTCAGGAGGATAGTGACATTATCAAAGAATCCTGTGTTAAAAGAATATAAATCTTATTCAGGATTAATTACATGATTGGTTATAAGTTTTAATTCTATTTTTTTAGTAGGTAATATACAATATTTTGTGTGACTCACTCTCTTCGAAGAGGATCCTAAATACGGTCAACTATCATTCATAAGGTACTGAAGATCCTGCCAAAAAAATAATATAATAATAATTATAATATATATATAATATATATATATAACATAATATTCAGAGTTATTATGATGAACTATATAGTCTGGTGTAGCCGAGCTAAAGTTGCCAACCACTGTTAGCTAACATAGTGTTCACTTACACTTTAAGAAAAGAATCTTCACTGTGGAGTGTGGAGGTTGATTGATAGACTTCATTTTTATAGTATTATCTTCTTGGACTTGCAATATTCAACCTCATAATGTTGGGTTAATCGGTTTCAAATAGTGTACTAGGTAAATAAACTGGTAATATTCGATCACAATTCATCATAAAAATAATGTCAGAATTTGGAATTAGTACAAAAATATCATCAGAAAGTCTTCATCATTCAATCAAAAATACTGCGTAAGTATTTTTTTAATGATTTAGTTATCTGAGACTTTAATTCATTTCACCAAACAAGAGCCACACCAATCCTGGCGCTGGTGGAGGAGTTATAATTAGCAACAATTAGTTCCAGGCTCAGTCACCATTCTTCTTCTCTCATGATCTAATTTATTATGCTACCAAAATGTGTAGCCATGTGAAAAAACCAAGCGTTTTAAAATCGAAAAGCCACTGATTAAAACAGGGATCCAGTTGTAGTGAAGGTTTAGACTTTGTATTTGCATTAAAGATGGCTACAAGTGTAGCATAGAGAGTAGCTGCTCTGGTAGACCAATACATTGTGTTAGCTGTTTTCTTCACTTCCTTCACCAAACAGTTTTGAAGATTCCAATTACATTTCTGTCCTATTCAAAGACAAAACATTGTTCTCAAAGCAAAAGGTGCTTCTCCATGTCGTCATAGTCTATGGTGCTGTATCTTATCTTAAGTACAGTTACTTTGCCAACTATGTACTACCATATATATAAAAAATGGAAGCCAGCAAAAAGCTTAAACTTAAACCAAATGTCTTCATACATGTATGTTTTATTAAGCTTCAGTGTGGGTCGAGCCATTTTGTTTTTCGTGCAGGGCCGAGGTGATTAGTAGCTGCTGAGTCTTTCAAGGACCTAGCAGTATTTGTTTGCAGGGTAATTCATCTGGCACTATAGAGTTAGTGCCCACCTCCTACTGGATGCAAATCCATTTTAGCGGTAAGAAATAAGAAGGAAAATTTCTAACTGAAGCCATTGCGTAAAGGGAGCGGCTAAAGTTTTTTTAACTCAAAGTTTTTAGTGGACGGGCGCGGGACAATATTCTTATGTTAAAAAAGAAACAACAAAAAACAAAACCGTTCAATTATGCTACATATCTAAACTTTTTTTGTGGAAAGATAAGTGATGGTAGTGGTCTAACGTTATATATCAACCATTTAAGCTGGACACACCGTGTATATATAGCTTTTCCTCGGAGGATGGGGCAGTAACCTGGGAGCGTCACTTTATTATTTGCAAGGTAGAGTGGTAAAATTATATTGGGAATTTCTGACTGCAGGCTATGGCTATTTTGGTGATTAAAATTTTCTTGGATCTCTCCATCAACTTGCGAGGATCCTTAGTACAATTTTCTCTGCCAATAGCAAGTTATTTCAGATCTTTAACAAGATTTCTCTTTCCAAGTTAGGACAACATAAGACAGTTAGAAATGAGGCAATATTAACAGTATTTGCTTGTAGTGACAATCAGTTTATTTGAAGTAGCTATTTAAATTAATATTGTAAACTCATTTTTCTTCAAAACTCTGTTGAAGTTTTTTTTGTGATAAATCGTGGCATAAGCGGCATACACTGGATACTATCTCTATCCATAGATTCTGTGGAGCAGTTTCACCAATGATTGGAAAAGTATATAATATATATATATATATATTATAAGTGAAGCCCTAAACACACCTATAGATTGACAACAACCAATTAACTTACTTGTTAAACATGTTTTAGCACAAGTAAGTTATTTAGGTATTTAAGAACTTTATCATTGTATAGCACTTTAATCTTGACTTACCGTTGGAAGTGAAGGTTGTCCTCCAATTAGCTTACTCTCTATGTTTTGTAGAATTACATTGTCAATTAAGGGCAACAACCAGATAGTTCTAGTTTTAATCCACAACTTTCTTCACTAAAGTTCACAAGCCAATTGCAGTTTTAATTAGATAGTGAAGATTACTTGTTGGTCATAATGCACTTATAATCTCAGGTGGCCCTCACTTGTCTTCTACAAGTCTTTACAATGTGAATGGAAATAGATTTGGTACAGCATTTTTATAGAAATAGTATATTAGACATAATTATTGTATTTTCCCAGGGAAAGTCTATGGCAAGTCAGCAAGTGTGACTTTAGATTATGAACTCATCTATCATTATGTCATCAATTCTGTCATCATTACATCATTTCAATTGTCTATTGTACCATTCCTGGTCACATGTAGCTATGCATACATCTTTTAGAATCAATAATGTTTTCACAACTCAAGTACTTCCAGTAGTTGGTGTAGCTAGGGAGTTAGTAAATAGTCTATGCTAGCTAGCTAAAACAACACTACATGGTGGACTCCTGCCTTACTGCCAATTTAATAAACAAGGTAATGTGTGCATATTTCACAACCTTTTTCATCCCCTGTATCAGATGAGATGAAATCACAGTCCTTGTTGGCAGAGGTTAGCATATCTGTTGATTGTTTGTCTTTCATGTTGAGTTCCCCACTAGCCAAAACTTGGCTGAGCATAGTGATGCAAACAGTTATGGGAGTGAGGGTGTGAGAACGAGGGTGTCAGAGGGAGGGGGGGGGGGGGGGTGGAGTGGCGAAGAGGTTCTGCTTTTACCTCTAAAATCCGTGGCAAAAATATTCTCTTTTTTGCAATTCTAAGTAAGGCTGCACAAATAATAACTAGGACTCAATGGTTTAAAAAATTAAAATAGTGAAGTAGTAATACTCAAGAGAAATTTGCAGTAGTTAGGGTAAGCTAGGCAAGGGTCGATTTACAAGTACAGTGTAAGTCGAAAGTGAAAATATAGTATAATAAGCCACCTTCCAATTATATTATTTATTATTGGGGGCGTGAAATTACATCACAGTTCCCAGCTTCATAGGAACTACATATATTTATAAACTCAATCTATTAAACTGACAGTGTATACACATTATTTTATATATGTAATGGAATAATACATAAAAAGAGGTAAAGCATTTACGTGACTTGATGATACAAGCAAAAACAGCAAATTACACAATAATAACTACTTATTAGTCTCATATTTGCCCAAGAATAACCAATTACTGTGCAGTTCTCCGTTCAACTGTTTTTTATGTGCAGATAGTCACCTTTTCCACTTTGAATTTGACCATTCCTTTGTGGCAATAGTCTTGTTGGAGCTCAGACAAACGTAGCCATTGAGGGAAACCCAGGCCAGGGTTGGTAGAGTTGAATCCTTCTGGTTTCCCTGTATAGCCTATGCTGTCGGTTCCTTCAAAGGCCACAGGTTTTCTCTCCACCCACTGGCTCATGCTGTAGTTATATATCTGAATGACCACCACTCCTCTAAAGGGCCACTTCAAGTCATTGTCATATTGCCCACCCAATATGGAAATAAACAGAGAAAGGTAGTTCCCTTTACCTTTGCTTATTCCATTGGGGTAGATTGACACAATGAATCTGTAACCCTGGGGAGTTGAATAGAAAGGCTCACTCTGCCAGTGGAAGTTGTTGTCTTTGTAGTAGTGGTAGTTATGGAGAACAAAGTGAATTGGTGGCAGTGGAGTCAATCGAGTTTCCACTGAAAGTGAAACATGTTTTGCTTTTTCTTCCATCACGGCCTGATCAGCTACCAATTTTGTGACCTTAAGAGAACACAGGATCTGATCTCGTTCCACTTGAACTACTTTCTGTAAATCCTGCTCTAACTGGAGCATTCCATTTTTTAATTTTGCTCTCTCCTGTTCACCTGCTTGCACTTTTTGACTGAGATGCAAGACAGTGCCTTCCATGGAGATTATTTTGGACTGCAAATTTTGCAGCTGTAAATTAGAGTTAGAAAGATCTGCTTTGAGCCTCATCTTTTCATCTTTTATTTCTTTCACTTCCCTCTTCAGTTGTTTTATGGCGTCTAATGCTGAATAAAATTCAGCACTTCCTGAAAAGCTAGAACACCTCTTAGAACACTCTTCTTTCTCATGCACTTGAAGATCTTTGCGAAAAATCATGGAACCACACTTGTTGGCGCACTCTATCTTGACAAAATGGCAGCCACTGTCACGAGACGTGAGATTCAGATGGCAGCTAACTTTACCTAGTTCTCCCACCCAGTCACAGCCTGTGTGTTGTTCAGGGCAGTAAACGGTGAGTGCATTGACCTCTCTCATCACGCCCTTGTGTAGCATGAAGGAGTAGTCTGAATCGTTGCAAAGTGGGCATGGCTTGTTGTCCATTTTGATCCTCTCAATGCAGAACTCACAGAAGTGGTTCCCACAGCAACTGACCACGGCAGGGTTCTTCAAAGTGAGCAGACAGATTGAACATTCCAGGTGGGATGGTGGGGAAGAGACAAACTGGTAATCGTATCCTCCTTTATAGCAATATGCCAAGTTGTGGCGCTTGAGAGAAGCTGTACAATCCATTTCTGTAGTGCCTAATCACAGGTCAAGTCATTCACAACGCAATGAACTGAAGTAGTATTGAACATTTATTTTGTATACGAGTTGTACGGGGAACTATATATGTGTGATCAAATATTGTACAAACATGGAAGTGGTCTGTGTCTAGCATTGCACCATCTGTTATGAAATATTCTAGCCAATGGAATGTTAGGAAAATGTTACAATTTTAAGTTATTCCCTCATTATTGTATCCACCTAGAATTCTTAATTTAGAAGCATTTCAGTGGAACTAAATTTACAATAAATTTGACTACAATGGCCTCCACTCTCTATAATATTTCATTACTGTGGGTAGGTAAATAGTGGACACTGATTATGTAAAAGTCTGCTTTGGCCAAAGTCTGCTAGAGGGATTGTGTACAGCATAGTAACTACTTATCAGGAGCAGCCAGCTAGTAACGGGTGGTACAGGCATGAAAGTACATTCCCCACCTATAAATATTTAAATGTATGGCAAAGCAATCATCTATCAAAATAATGATGTAAAGCCATTACCTTACTAATTGGAGATATGGCTAGCTTTATTTGGCTGACAAACAGTAGTCGATTTCTTTTAGTTCCCCCTTCAAGGCTAAACTTATTAGCAATTACATCAAGTATGCTATGCTTTCACTTCAATAGCTATTTTGGCATGTTTTCAGCAAACATTTTCAGCCGACACATTGAGTGTTTTGATGATTATCACAGTTTAGTTTTGAGAATAGAACCATATAAAAATGCAAATAGTTAGATGTTAATTTCTAAACTTAAAGTTTTTCTGAATTTGTGAGACTTAAAGAGCTTTAAAATGCCTAATACCAAGTATAATAATAGTAGGCTGATTAGCTTTTTTCTGCCATAAATTTAATATAATTCATAAGGATAATAACTAGTATTTGAGCTTAGACAATGTATATAAGAACAACATTTTGGCTAAGTTTGAATGAATATTATACAATTCTGCACTCCTTGGCTTATAGAGTTTGCTATGGTAGCTAATGGTTGTATTAAAAGCAAATTGTATGAAAACTTCACCTACTCTTGACATCTTGGCATTCCCTACTTACATATTAGCCTAATCCTGTAGTCTCACATTACCAATTACTATAATATCAGTTGCTTAGATTACTTGTTTAACAAAAAAACCCAATAAAGATTAAACTTACTGTTATAGCTGAGAGAAGGACAAGACACGTATAAAGAATGAACTTAACTTTCCCTTTTATAAATTCTTACTTTATTGATCAGCAATTTGGAGTAAAGTGGTATAGCTAAGAAAGTAAACATGCAAACTGAAAGCAAACACTCGAATACCAAATCAAGTCATTTTCAATGTTTGTCTCATCGTACTACTTGCTTGATAACACTTCCTCAAAATTTAGAATTCTTAAAGTGACATAGCTAGCTAAATATTCTCGAGGGATGAATTTAACAAACTTTAAAAATACTGAGAAAAAGTTATATAGTTACTTTATAATGATTTGAATTCGGTATAGTAGCTATTAACTTAAATTTTAATCTTTAGAACTGAGATTTTTTTCATAACATTTGTTTATATTTGGAATGCTGGCTACCCATGTTGGCTGCTGCATTTAGTGATATATAGAGAGCTAATAGCTCTGGGTTGATTACCAGTGACAATCAATTGTTTGTTTGTTTTTAATTTCTTTTTTTTTTTTTAAAGAACCCATGAAGGAGAGAGAATATCTGATTAGCTAGCTGAATGCTAATTAAAGACCAGCTTAATTTCTATTGGCAATTTCTATTTTTCCAATTAGCTGACTACTGCAGTAAAACACTTCACAAAATGATGCAAAACTTATGTCTACTAGTTATTACAACCTTGAAAAGCATATAGTAGTCATATAGAACGGTATCAAGGAGCCTATGAGAAGAAATGCAATGGAATGATGTCTTGAGCAAAAATACAACAAAAATAATAAGAGCTGAATGATATAAATGTATTGACACAACTTGTACTAAATATAATATACTTCACATGCTTTAGTGGTGCTCAGCAGATGTGTCCTCATTGGCTTCTCCATGGAATCTAGACATCAGTTCCTGGCACTATAAGTGTACAATGCATTTTATATTATTGTAATTATAATTAGCTATGTGAGTTTGATATACCATATAATATTCATTGCTCTCTCCACAAGCATAGTTCTTATATTGATATTAAAAAAAAATTCAAATTTTTATTGTTGTGTGTTTGTGTACTATATAGTATGTATGTAATAGTTTGACCATGGCTTTGAAAAATTATCACTGGTAACAGTCCCGATTCAGAGGGTGAAGTCCAAGGTTTATCTAGCAATAATTCTGAAAGTTTCCGTGGTTTAATTATTTTATACCATAGTTACCATTTCAAAGAATGTAAAAGTAAACAAGGAGTGGATATTGTTGTTTGGAGAGGGGAAATATGTCCAACATTAACAGTTATTGCAGCACGAGTACTCTAAAATACCTACTACAAGAATGTATTTCGTTCTGGTTTCGTCGCCTTCAAACAAAAACAACGTAGAGCGATGATGTCCAGTGAAGGTCACAAGACTTTATACTCCAATAAATAATTATCCATCTCAGTCAACTTTAGACGAGGATGGAGTGACCGTGCACTCAAGAAAACTTCGTACAAGTAAAAAATAAAGAAATGGATTTTTCTTCATAGCTGAAAGAACCATGACATATCTCATTGTATATTATAACCATTTGTGCATTTCACTCTAGCTTGTAAAAAAAACTTCTGAATTATGTAATTTCAAGACTCTTTGGTACAAAGTTACATTCTGCCAGTGGGCAATTTCTGCAGGGTGATATCCTTTTTTAGGGTGATATCACTATATATATTTTGGGGGGGGGGGGGGGGGGGGGGGAGGAAGTGATATCACTTTTATCATAATGGCAGTTACCAGACAACTATGCTATAAATATATTTATTTATTCCACCCCTAGATATCTTCCCAATGTTATTATTAGGTACAGGTGATAACTCCCACTTATCACAGTATTGCCAAGCTCATTCCCTCTGGTGAAGCCTACCCACAGGCTAGAGCAGCTGCTAAAATATCAGCTTGGGGGTGAGGGGAGCCCCTAGACAGCACTGCCTGAAAAGTGTCCATTGACAACCATAACAAAATCATAAATTAGTGTAAAAAATTCTATTGTCTTGTAAATTTTTTGCTAACTCTAATTATCAAGACAGTTTACGGATTTTGTTATGGTTGTAAATGGACACTTTTTACCCTGTGCAGTTTTACAACCAACTTTACATAAAAAACAGCTGACTTGAACAAAGAGAGGAAGCTTAACATTCCGGAGTCCTAGAGTCTACAGTATGTATGTATATAAACTTAAGTGGCATGACCTAAGCATATCATATTGACATTCTAAATAATATCTAAATCAAGCCAGTATTGTTACCTTCCTTTGTAGCTCACATATCATAACTTCATGCTTTTGAATATTATTTTGATTAACTTTAATCTTTTTTTCCAACCGTTCTTTCTGTATGAATAAATTATGATGTAATTGACTACGTCAAGTTATAGTTTGGGAGAATACCTTATTTGTCTTTTGGATCAAGGCTTCCAAATATCTTTCAGTGTTTCTAAAAAAAATAACAATAAAAAAAAACACACGAAAGAAAACAAGTCCATCTGCCATTTAGTAAATAATGAACAGAAAGATTGGATGCATGAGTGTACAACATGGTTAGTTAATTTAGATGATTATAAAGAGATAATTCTTGGAACTCATAATATAAAGATAACATAAAGTATTGAATGGTTTTAAATTTGACTTTGATGGTTACGAACTGAGCAAATAATAATGGCATTAAAAGTAAAAACAAAAGAGCATAAATATGTTGAACCGGATGGTGTTATTTGTGCATGATCATTAATTTCAGACGTTTATTCAGCCAATAACTCATACCCTTTCACTTTTTACAGAGGAAGGACTCATACTGTTTCTTACATAGTTTCATGTTCCATTGTTGTATTTGAAGACCCACTTTCAGTGTAAAGGAATTCATGAAATCATAGTTGAAAAGGAATAGAATTTATGTCTATTGTGATAACAACTTACAGTACATTCAAACGTTTAAATTGTTGAAGCCTTTTTATGCAGTTTTACAGTACTACTACAAGTACATTTGAGTCATGAGATTGTTGAGATTCATAAGAAGCTAGCAGTTTGATCAAGTTTCAGTATATGTATATGTATCAGTCCTTTAAGAAACTTTCTTATTTTTATTTTTTTCTTTTGTTTTTTTTCTCCAAGTTTCTTTGTTGTTGTTTTTTTTAACTATTACAAAATGTGAAGGTAACAAAATGGAAAAAAAGAAGTATGAATGTTCGGGGTGCGTAAAGTCCCGAGCTCGCGGTGAATGTTAGAGGTTCGAAGGACCAGGCGATAAGATCCCAATGGCCTTGGGAATGTTACAGGCGCAGCCGCTGTCACCTATGGCAATTGCAGCCTTGCTATATAACCCCTAAAGTGGCTGACTCCCCTAAATGTAAGAGGTTTGGGCTTTAAACTTATCAACAACATATAAGAGAATATACAGAGCATTAAGTGTGGAACACGTAGTCCAAACCTGCAGTGGGTTTGGGATTACGTGTTGTGAATATGATTAATACAAGCATGAATGATGATTAAGTTCATATATGGCAATGTTTACTACAGAGTATAATAGATTGTGATTGAGTCCTTATAAGTCCTTGTTCAGGTACCTGAACATACTGGGGGGGGAAGAAGAAGTCGACACGTCGCAGGTTGGTCTGTTCATCCTTCTAGATCCGAGGACTCCTCGCTGAGCAGCGGAATGACAAGATGAGTCGATCTCTTGCAGGTCTTCCCTCCACAGAGGAGCTCCACTACACGAACGACTCCGTCGTCACCTGGGAAGGTATTCGTGATTCTCGCCAATGGCCAGTGTCTATAACCTAGAGAATCTTCCTTGAGGAGTACGACGTCATCCTTCTTGAAGACATGCTGAGTGGAGGTCCATTTCTGCCTGGTCTGGAGAGTGTGAAGATAGTGCTCCTTCCAGGCTGCCCAAAGGTCGTTGGAGAGCCTCTGGGTGAGCTGCCATCTGCGAAGTGAGGAGAGTTTGACTTTGGATGAGACGTCAGTAGGTGGAGCCTTGATAGGCCGGCCCACCAAGAAGTGCCCAGGAGTGAGTGCTAGATTGTCTGGATCAGTGGAGTCAATCTGGACGAGAGGTCTGGAGTTCAGAATGCCTTCTATTTCAATGAGTATCGAGGAGAGCTCTTCAGTCCTGAGTTGATGAGGCTGGACGAGCTTCCTGAGAAGAAGTTTCATTTGCTTGACTGCAGCTTCCCATAAACCACCTGCGTGAGGAGTTCTGGGAGGAGAGAAGTGCCATGTTATGCCATTCTGAGTGGTGAAGTGAGAGAGAGATGTCTTCGAGCGTTTGAGCAGTTCTTGGATTTGCAGAAGTTCTGCGTGAGCTCCAATGAAGTTTGAGCCATTATCGGAGTACATCGAAGCAGGGCATCCACGCCTGGAGCAGAATCTCCTTAGTGCGGCGAGGAATTCGTCCGTGGAGAGGCTGAGGCAAAGCTCAATGTGGATGGCCTTGGTAGCCATGCATATGAAGATGCAGGCGTAGCTCTTCACTCTAATCGGCTTTCTGGTGTATCCTTGCTTGGTGATGAAAGGTCCAGCGAAGTCTACACCAGTGTGAAGGAAGGGAGCGGATGGAGTAGTCCTGACTTGGGGTAGAAGTCCCATGGGCTGAGTTGTGCCTTGCTGATACGCTCGTTGGCATTTAGGGCAACGTCTGCTAAGTCCCTTGAGGTAGTTCCTGATCCCGGGGATGTGGTAGGTGTCCTTCACTATGGCGAGCAAGGTGTTGGTGCCAGGGTGGAGGTATCTCTGATGCAGAGATGAGAGAAGTAGTCTGGTGAAGTTGGATTGAATGGAAAGTGGGATGATCCTTTTATCCCGTGACAGATTGTGTGGGTCTCTCACTCTAGTCGAGATGAGGAGAACACCACTGTCGCTGAGAGAGAGGTTGTATCTCTTGAGGACGTGGCCTTTAGGAAGTTGCTTGCTCTTCTTGACTGCCTGGACCGCTTGAGGATACGATTCCTGCTGGTTCATAGCGATGAGGTGATCTATGGTCGCTTGGCACTCAGAAGTCGAGAGTGTAGAGGTCTTGATCTTTTGTTCTGGTGGACTTCTCGAGTTATGCAGATATCTCCTGCACCAAGAGAGAATCCTGACCATGTGGTCGAAGTTAGAAAAGTTCTGCCATGGTCTTTCCTGGAGTTCTGGTACTGCAGAGAGTGTCACTGTCTTGACTTCAGGTATGACGTCGGGCAAGTTGAATTGAGGCGGAGGCCATTCCGATTGGGGAATATTGAGCCATGGAGGTCTATTCCACCAGAGGTTGGCGTCTAGGAGAGCGTTTGCGGGCATGCCTCTGCTTAGCATATCAGCAGGGTTGGAGGCAGAAGAGACGTGGCTCCATCGAGCGTTGGGTATGAGTTTCTGGATCTGCTTGACGCGATTCCCCACAAAGGTGTTCAGAGATGAGGGTGACTTCCGAAGCCAGCAGAGAACAATAGAAGAATCGGTCCACGCTGTCATGGCGTCGATGTCCAGCAGTTCAGAGCAGTACTTGAGCAACTTTGCCAGGATGAGTGCAGCAGTGAGTTCTGCTCTTGGGATTGTAAGCTCCTTGAGCGGTAGTACTCGGGCTTTCGACAAAACTATGGAAGTCGTCGAGGAGTTGTCGGAGAAGGTCTGCTGTAAGTAGACCACAGCTCCGTAGGCTTCTTGGGAGGCGTCTGCGAATCCATGGAGGTGGTGAGATATGGCTGTTGCTGAGGATGTCGAATATCGACGAGGTACTGAGTGTCGCGAGATGATGTCGAGCTGAGAGATCCAGGCTTGCCATGACTCTTGGATTGAGGGCGGCGCAGGTTCATCCCAACCGACTTTGAGCTCCCAGAGTCTCCTGAGTAGGATCTTTCCAGTGACAGTGTATGGAGAGTAGAGTCCTAGGAGATCGTAGACTTTGCCTAAGTTGGAGGCGATACTACGCTTGGTAAACTCGACATCTGATTGGACTGCGGGCGTGGAAACAGATAGGCTGTCTTCTGAGACGTTCCAGTGTAGTCCCAGGGCCTTGAGGGATTTCTCTGCTGAGGAAATGAGAAGATCTGCAGTCTCCATGATTTCTGGAGGTATGGAGGATCTGAAGTCGTCACTGCTCGAACGCCACTTCCTGAGAGTCATGCCTGCAAGCTTGAGCAGATCACAGAGCTGTTCACGAAGGTGGGCAGCTTCCTCGACAGTCTCTGCTCCAGCCAGGTAGTCGTCCACATAGAAGTGATGCAGAATTGCTTTGCTGGCTTGGGGATGTGAGGAGGAGTGTTGTTCGGCAAGGTGACGAATGACTTGAGTAGCCAAATAGGGTGATGATCTTACACCAAAGGTGAGCCTCTTCATCCTCAGGTCCTTGAGCTGGCCGTGCTCGTCCCTTAGAAGGAATCGGTGGGCATCACGTTCGTCCTGGTGTAACTTGACTTCTCGGAACATCTTACTGATGTCCGTGGAGAAGCCAATAGTATGAGTGCGGAACTTTAGCAGTATGTCTGTGAGTTGAGGGTAGAGGTTGGGGCCTTGCCTCAAGGTGTCGTTGAGCGATACTCCATTACTGGTGGGAGCAGAGGCGTCGAACACTGGTCTGACCTTGGTGGTCGTTGAGGAGGCCTTAAACACGCCATGGACAGGCATGTAGTAGTGAGGAGCGTCTCTATCAGAGTCAGGTACTTCTTCTGCGTGGTCTAGGTGGTGGTATTCTTCCAGTGCAGCTTGAAACTCCGGTAGCTTTCCCTTCTTCTTGAGAGACTTCTCGTTCTGATTGGAGCGTCGAACAGCTAAGTTTCGAGAGGCGCCCATGGATGGAGTTGGTGTGATTCGGGGAAGGCACACGACGTACCTCCCGTCTTCATCACGTCGATGAGTGTCGAGAAAGTGCTGGGTGACTTCTTCGTCCTCAAGAGAGAGATGAGCAGACTCTGGGGTCCGATCCAGTTCCCAGAGTCGAGATAAGTCGTCCTTGAGGGTGTCTTCGGACGTTTGGATTTGGAACACGGAGGAGTTCTTAGGTTGATATTCCAGAGGTCCTGTAACCGTCCAGCCGAAGAGGGTAGGCTGAGCGGCGACTTCTGACTCCAAGCCCGTGGTGAGGGATCCTACAATACACTTGGTGTAATCTACTCCTCCCAGAAGGATGTCCAGCTTTCCCCCAAAGTGAGGGTCAGCCAAGGGCAGGCCTTGCAGGTGAGGCTCAGCCTTGATTTGGTCAATGTTCTTGGGAGAAGGGACCTCGGGCAAGTTCTTGACCACCTGAAGTTTGGTCGTGATGAACTTGTCAGGATGAAGTATGGACTTCAGTGTGATCTCGACGAAGTGACGGCTGACTCCTCCTCCGCAGGCACCTTTGATGTTCAAGCGTCTGGGGTGTCTCTTGAGCTTGAGCTGAGTAGCCACAGTTTCGGTGACGAGGGAGGTTGAAGCTCCTGTGTCGAGAGCTATCCTAATGTCGATCTCTCTGTCCTCCTGCACTGCCTTGGCTATGGCCGTGTGGAGGAACGAGATCTTAGGAGGTTCTTGCGATGTTGTGGTAGAAGTGGAATCAGCTTCTCCGACGGCCATGAGATCGTTGGCAGACTTGCTAGACGAGGGAGCGACCGGGGCGGATGTCTTGGTTGAAGCTTGCTTGGATGGTCAATGCAGGAGAGTGTGATGTTTGGCGTCACACTCTCTGCAGGTGTAGGAGCAGTCTTGGGTAGAGTGACTGGTGGACAGGCAGTTGGTACAGCCACGCTTGTCCTTTATAGATTTAAAGCGCCTGTCTACATCATAACCGAGAAAGACAGGGCATTTGTACAATCTGTGCTGTTCCTTGCACAGAGGACACTCCATCGAGTTGCCCTTGAAGTGACGAGGAGCAGTCTTCCTTGGTGGCATGACTGCAGGCTCGGTGCGGGTTACTGGTGTCAAGGCTTGTAGGTTGCTCTCCAGAGGTTCCACGAATGCTTCGATGTCTTCCAGGGTAGGCACTGCACTAGATGTCTTGAAGAACTTTGTCCACTCCTCCCTCAAGTTGTCATCAAACTGCGAGAGGGCCAAGGCTGCAGCTATTTGAGAGGCGTCGGTGCACCCCAGCTCCTTCATGGCCTGGAGTGGGAGCGTATAGTTCTGCCGGAGCTTGGCAAAACCATCCTGATTGAAATGGATCTTGTCTTGAGTCACCATTTTCCTCACTAGATGGGGAAAGACTTTCTTCGCCGAGCCGTAGCGGCTCCTCAGGGCTCGAAGTGCATTGGAGTAGCCCTTTTCCGAGGTAGCATGGGACTTGACGATTTGCTCTGCTTCGCTCCCCTGCATAGCTTTGAGGAGAAAGCAGGCCTTCTCACGTTCCGAGTAGTCGTCTCCAGCCCTGTCGAGTGCGGCAGTAAACAGCTCACAGAAGTGGTGCCAGTCCAGGGGGTGACCAGAGAAGGTGGGTAGGTCCAATCGTAGCTTGGTTCCCCTGTATGGAGCAGACTTTTCTGTGAGGGAGGTTTCGAGCTCTGCGCGCTCTTTTCTCTCGCGTCTCTTGGCGCGACCTTGGCTGAGACATGCAGCGAGATCAGTCAGATGGCCTTTGCAGTTCCTTCTGAAGTCCTCGACGACGGGCGATGATGACGATGAACTGTCGTGGAGAAAGCTGTTTATCCGGTGTCGTAGTTTGGAGGCGTCTTTCTCAAACTCTCCTTCGGAGGGGTCGTAGTTCTCCTTGAGGATGTTGACTTCGTCCTGGAGGGCAGTGGCCTCCGAGCAGAGTGTGAGTGTCTTTCTGAGTAGTTTCACTCTGAGCATCAGCTCAGTGTTGACTTCGCTGACCTCGATGCCTTGATTAATTTCTCTGGCTAAGACTTCTTCAGTAGTGTCTTCTTCGGCTTCCAAGAGCTGCTCCAGTCTAGCTTGTAGAGCATTGAAGAGCTTGGACTCCTTTGCCAGGTCTTCCTTGAGCTGATCCAGAGTGGCAGCTCGGAGCTCAGTCCAATCGGCTGCTTCTAGGTCAGCTAACTTGTTGGTGATCCTTGTCAGACGTCCTTTGCGTGCGGAGCGTCTGAGCTTTACTGTCTCCATCGAGGCAATGGCTTTGATAGTTTGTAATTCTTCCATTAAGGAATGTAGTACGAGTAGATTCGATACGAACGAGTCGATGTAGAATGAGTAGTACGGCAACCTGACTGCTGAAAGCTTGTGAAGCTATGTTTCAACAGTCTGAGTAAGGTTGAGAAAGGTAAGTTGACTATGAGAGTCGATTGCTGGGCTGAGAGGACGAGCTTTAGGCGCTGCTTCTATGACCCGAGCTTGAGAGGTACCAATGAGTGGCGGTAGAGCAAGGTGCTCTTGTTTGAGAGATGAGGATGGTGAAGGTTGAAGGCAGCGGATAACTATGAGAGTTATACCCGACTAGCATTGACAACGAGTAAACGAGAAGATGGCGACGGATGGCCGTAGTGTCTTTCGATGGCCCAGCAGAGCTATGCACTGGTTCTTTTCCACAGAGTTGGTATCCGGCTCGAAGGACCAATGTTCGGGGTGCGTAAAGTCCCGAGCTCGCGGTGAATGTTAGAGGTTCGAAGGACCAGGCGATAAGATCCCAATGGCCTTGGGAATGTTACAGGCGCAGCCGCTGTCACCTATGGCAATTGCAGCCTTGCTATATAACCCCTAAAGTGGCTGGCTCCCCTAAATGTAAGAGGTTTGGGCTTTAAACTTATCAACAACATATAAGAGAATATACAGAGCATTAAGTGTGGAACACGTAGTCCAAACCTGCAGTGGGTTTGGGATTACGTGTTGTGAATATGATTAATACAAGCATGAATGATGATTAAGTTCATATATGGCAATGTTTACTACAGAGTATAATAGATTGTGATTGAGTCCTTATAAGTCCTTGTTCAGGTACCTGAACAATGAATATGAATGTATACTTAATTAACAGCCATTGATTGCAGAGAGTTAAATAGTAATGTAACTAAACTTTTGTTTACAATTAGCTAACAAGTCAATATTGCTTTGTATTAACCAAAAATGTCAGTGGTGAACTACTTGGTCAAAATGCTTTTATTATGCAGTTGTAAACAACTTTATTGATGAGTGGTTATTAGCTAGCTAGAACTTAAATTGATGTCTTGTTGTAAATTGTGATTAGTATGACCAAGCTAATTATTTTTACACTCTCTAACCTCCTTTCATCTTCTAGTTGTTCTTCTTTCTCTTTCAAAGCTTCACAGGCTTTTTCAAAGCTGAATTTCCATTTGTATAACTCAGCATCTTTGAGTTGTATTTTCCTTTTTAGATCTTCTATCTCCTTCACAAGCTAGTATAACCACAAATAGGATTTTTTCAACCAAAAAAACAACAACAAAAAACAACAACAACAACAACAAAAAAAGAAACTTACAAATGATATTCTCTCTTTTGAATTCTTGTATCGAAATTGCTGTATTAGCTAGGTCCTTTATTTTCTGTTCAGCTTCTTCCATGAGAGGTACGGAGATTGAAATTTCCACTATTTAAAAATAATTTAGGAGGCTTAGGGAAAAAAAGTTGAATAACAGTGTTTCCAGAAATCAACCCGCGAACGGAAAAGGTGAAATTTATTATTAAAGTCCAAAGTGATAAATTTCAGGTAATTAAAAAAATGGAAGCTGAAGGTACACAAGGAGGATCTCGAAAATATGGGTACCTAGGTAGGGTAAAAAAGCTTTTTTTCAGTTTATACATTGCCACGGTATTCTAAATTAGCTGGCCAGCATAATGCCAGTCTATAACCTCGCGCTGGAGATTCCTGCAGATAAAGTTAAGATGTGGTAAATGTCAAGCAAATGTGAACAAAAATAGTGGAAGGCGAGGGAGGACATTAGAATTTTTGGTACCTAAGAAAATTAAAAAAAAAATCCCTTTTTCTGTCTTTCCATTTGCTGTGGTATCCTGTCTGGCTACGCGCATGGTAAAGGGTCTGATTACGCTAGACTGCGCTAGTTCACGGCACCATTAATTCCACTTGCTATAGTTCTGCTGTGCTGCTCTGGTTTATATACAGAAACCCCTTTTGTTATGGAGCTTCGAGATCCTAACTCGACCAGAAAGGAAGTAAGAAGATTAAGTATTGGCTCCTATTTTGAACTAAAATGTGGGAGTTTCCTCTATTCAGTTCTCACTGCAAGTATTATGTCACTGCTAGTAGGAGCAACAATAACACTTCCTTCTTATGCTTTATTGGAATTTACCCAGTACCCTGACCCTACTTTTCAGTTTGACACATTGATGGCTGATATATTTGGAGTAAGTGTTAGTAAGATTGAGGTCAGGAGCTGTGTGTATTCTTCAAGTTCTTCCCAAACAATAAAGTTCATATTGAGTAACAAATATGTTCTCATACCATTTATTTTGCTGATGATAGACAGCAGAACTTTTCTGCGTATTTTGTTTATTAATAAACCTGCCAGAACAGCAGCCACAACTAGACTGAGTCCGACTGAGTATGCAGATGCTGTGTTAGGATTTGGTGCCAGGGTGAATATCAGACCAGCGTAGCTTGGTATGGTGCTCAGCCCTCCGCAATACGGAAAGAACAGTGCTGCTGGTATGCTGGTTAGTACAACTGCAATAGGAACTACTAACTACATCATAAGGCCATTCTTCAGATACCCAAGTTATAATGCTACAATTGGGGACTATATGTACGACAGTTCTTGTAGATACCTATTTCCATTAACAGCAGTTGGTATCACTATCTTCACACTGTCTTTTGGAATTGGAGTAGGACCAGTTCCAGGTCTGCTCTTTACTGAGTACATTCCTGTATTAGTGCGGGGACTCACACAAATGGTAGCAAATATTCTTAAAGGCATTGCAGGAATGGCGATAATTGGAATATTTCCAAGCTATTTAAATATTTCATCAAGCTACCTTACTTGGTGGACTCTTGCCCTAATTAATCTATTTGGACTCGTAGTCGTTGTGCTATTGTCAAGGAAACTAAGGGCAAGACTAATGAAGAAGTGCACGATTCTTTCAGGAAAGGGTATTCTTGTGAATGTTGTAATGGTTCGGATTCTCACAAGACTTAAATGCAATGTTTGCTTCTTAACTTGGACTCTCGAGAACGCTTCGCTGAACCACCATTCTCTATAAAACCCTAGATTACTCTATAGCTATTGCTCCTCTTCTAGCCTAATACACTTAGTTGCTTCTCTGACTTCAATAGAAACCATTTTCTAAATACATACAATAACCAATTGTTTGGCTGAAGCTTTCCAGCGCTAGAGTGAAACTCGGTCAATATTTGCAAAAAAAAAATTCAGTCACGTGGTAAACTCGCGCTCGCTTTCACCTCATTAGCGCAGCGGGTGCGCGCGAGTCTGGCGTAGCCAGATCAGCGATTAGTCTGGCGCGCCAGACAGCGGTTGGGTAAAGGGTTTGGCGCGCGAGACTAATCCGCGGTCTGATAACCAGACCGCGCAGACTCAAAACACACACACACACACACACACACACGCACTTACTTAATGTAAAGATCAGGTACGGTTGAAGCTGCTAGGAACGGTGTAGCGCCAGTCTCACTTTGAAGGTATACAGGGAAAGACTATCGTCTTATTGTTATGGAACTTCAAGATCCAAACTCTAACAGCAAAGAAGAACCCGCAAAAGAGTTGGGATGTCCTATCGGTTCTTACATTTTTGATTTTATAAAATGTGGGAGTTTACTTTATTCAGTTCTCACCGCAAGTGTTATGTCTCTGCTAGTAGGTGCGACAATAACTTTTCCTTCTGCTGCACTGTTGGAGCTTATACAGCTCCCTGATCCAGCTTTTCGGTTTGACACATTGTGGGTTGACAGATTTGGAGTAAGAAGATTGAGGTGGGGCAGGGAGGAAGCGTTTAGAGCTTTAGATGTTGCCTTTAAATTTTGCTTAAAATGTGGATCAAAGTATACATAATTACATTTCATTTTCAATTTTGTACTTATATATTAGATTGCAAGGCTTGGTACCTTAAAGCAGGGTTAGCAATAATCACAATAAACATCTTTATGCAAACGCAAAAAGTCCTATCCAATCACTAATTTTATGTACTCTTTGCAGGCTATTGCTTCAGTAGGTGCTATTATTGGCTCCCCCTTGGCTTTGTGGATGTCAAACACTTGGGGAAGAAAGGCTAGCCTAGTATTTAATTCTGGATTTTATGCCATTGGCTATTTTATCATTCTTTGCACTTGTATTTCTACCAATGGTGTGGTTTTCAAGACATTTCTGTTAATTGGGAGATTCATCACAGGAATAGGCATGGGATGGTCTTCAGTCGCAGTGGATGTAAGTTCTTTAATGTTATGTAGTACATCACATGCCACAACTTTAAGTGTGCATTGGCTTGAGAATACCACAAGTCCTCATGTGCTCACACAGGGCCCACTCCCTCCCAACCAAGTTTTTGAAATTTTAAGAATGATCATTCACTAATGTTTTTAAAATTTTGTGACTTTGACCTAAATATTTTTGGGCCCCTCCCTGTCGCTAGCGCTGGATCCGCCTCCGGGACCCATGCAGCAAGTGAACACCTGAAAGTCGCAGTGGAGATGCTCTACTATAAATAAGAAAAGGTTTTTGTGTTGAAGGAATGATATTATCTTTATATCAAATTTTGTCATGTATTTTTTCTAAAAGAAAATTTGTATTGATAAATGGGTAAAATTAAATATGAATTGTTCCAAGTTTTAGGATTGGAGATGCAAGTCTATATTATTAAGTGCATGTTATTTGTACTTAACAAAAAAAATTCATAGTAAATTTTCAGTTGGAAACGAATTGATGTTACTGAGGGTGGAAGCTTTTTCATCAAAGCAGTGGGCACAATACCTGAAAAGAAAGAACTACATTATTCCTTAGTAAAAATTAGAAACATGGTGGGAAGTTAATTTTATGACATCCTTTCGCTTTGCCTTTTCTATGCTATTTTTTCTCAGTTGCAGTGAGTTGATTTTTAGCCAGTGACTTTGAGTTTTATTTCCAGCTCTTGGCTAGAATTTTGTGTGAGTAAATAACATGAATTCATAAAAATACAATTGAGAGGTGATAAATAGTAAATCAATTATTCAGCATTTTTTTCCCTTCCCCAAGAACATGGTAACACTTGTCAAACATATGACCAAAGCACTTGTTGTGGAGCTGGAGTAAAGTGCTGAACTAGCTACCAATGTGGTCAATGTGTGCAGTGGTTACTGTTTTATATTATATATATTATATATTATATTATATATATATATATATTATATATATATAACTACTTTTGGTGTTCTATAGATATATATCGAAGAGGTCTCTTATACTAACACTATGGAAATTATATCCAGTGTGGCGGTGGCTTTAGGTTCATTACTTCTGTATTCCTTGAGTTCTATTCCTGCAATGGGATATTACCATCTTGCATTGGTTCAAATTGTAATATCGCTAGTGTATTTGCTACTAGTATTTGGGATTACTGAGGCTCCTATATGGGTATTGTGGAAGAAGACAGATGAAGAAGAGGCCCTTGCTATTCTTAAAAGACTCTATGATCCATATTATAATAAAGAAGCAATTCAGTCTGCGTATGATAGAATCAAATCATCATTGGATGATAGAAATATTGGGTGTTGCCAAAAGATAAAGCTAGTAATGTGCAACAGTACCATTCTTGTACCATTTATTTTGCTGATGTTTCTCTCCGCATTTCAACAGCTGTGCGGAGGGCAAAGTGTGGTACCAACCTATACTAGTCTGATATTCAAACAGGCAATGGCACCAAATCCTAATGCTGCATCTGCATACTCAGTTGGAGTCAGTCTGGTTGTGGCTACTACACTGACCAGTGTATTTATTGACAAAGTATGGAGAAAGCCTCTTCTGTATATCAGTGCTGCCGGTATGCTGTTTGCTACAACTGCAATAGGGACCTCTAACTACATCATAAGTCCATTCTTCAAATGCCCAAGTTATGATGCAACAATCGATGAATATGTGTACGACAGTTCTTGTAAATACCTGTTTCCATTAACAGCAGTTAGTATGGCTATCTTCACACTAGCATTTGGAATCGGAGTAGGACCAGTTCCAGGTCTGCTTTTTACAGAGTACATACCGATATCAGTGCGGGGATTCACACGAGTTATAGCAATTATTATTAAAAGTATTGCAGGATTTATAATAATTGGAACATTCCCAAGCTATGTTAATATTCCTTATAACTACCTTGCTTGGTGGACTATTGCCTTAATCAATTTATTGGGACTCATCTTCATTGTGGTATTTGTGAAGGAAACCAAGGGAAAGACTCATCAAGAAATAAAAGATTCTTTCTGCTTTGGAACAGGATATTCTAGTGAGTGTTGTAAAATCTCAAATTCTCGCAAGACTTAAATGCAGTGCTCACTTCACAACTGCAGACTTTGTTATTGTATTCTTTTTTTTTTGAAAACATGGTTATTTGAGTTATTATTGGCAAGTTCAATCGTTTAATTGTCATTAGCTGCTATTGAATGCAGCTAGATCTATCAGCTCACATTTTTTTTGTTCAAAATTAAATAATTAGTATACTTGACAGCTAATTCACATTTCATATTTAATTTAAAATATTTGCAGGTGGTATACAAAAACGGTACTATAGTGTTTTTTTTTGTAGTATAAATTAAAAAGTAATTAAGTTGTTAAAATATAGTGTAGCTGTAGGGGCTGAGCTTTCTGATTATGTGATACTAAATGTCTATGGCTCTTCATATCAATCCAAGAGTGTGATTCATTTCTAATACTTCGTCTAGTATCAGCTAGTTTTCTTCAACATAATCTAAGATTATAATTGGCCTGAGATTAAAATCATTTTCTTAAGGTAGCATTGAATCCGAACAGCTTAGCTAAGCATTGTAGATAATATCAGTGGAGGGAGAGTAATGCTTGATATCAGAATAACAATAGGCAGAATGAGTTTGACCAAGACTTTTCTCCAAGCAGTGCTGGCAAGTCTTTTCAATAAGCAACATAATAAGCTTCACTAAAGCTAGCTCCACCCATGAGTGGGTGTGGATCTATTGGATATTTTATCAAGCTCTCCACTTATCTATCATTCCTACTAACTATTATTTTTGATAAATTGGGAGATTCATCAAGGATGGGGTGGTCTTTAATCGCAGTGAACGGAAGTTCTTGTTGCTAGCCTTATGTTATGCTTATAGGTACAATGAACCAATACGTGTGTACCTATGCTAGTCTCACGTAGCCAGACCCTTTACCAAACTGCACCCGTCCGATTCTGAGGGTAAAAACTGAAGGTGCTGCAGTGACTCCAGCAGTGTTTTTTTGGTTTAGAGATTCCAGACTTTCTTATTCATACTAAAAAAATGTTGAATGCTTAGTTTTAATTTTTTTTTCCAAAATTCTCCCAGAAGATTTAGTTTTTAGTTTTTCTTCAATATCATGTAGAAGATTTAGTTAGTTATACGTACTATCAATTGACGTAGTTTTGGTTAATTTGTGTTGTCTCTCAAATACTTCAATAATGAGTCTCTTGAAAGAAAGTAGTACATGTAGTTTTCCCAAAGAACTTCAAAAATAGCAAATTTCTATGAAATCATAGGTATTAAAGACAAAGTATGATATTTTTTATATAGTTTAGAGAACCTTTACTTGATGGCAATTTATATCTTCATTTAATAAGGACACAATTCAAGGTGAATAGTTCACAATAAAAATTGCTTAGTTTTAGTTTTTGTCATCCACTCTACTGGTAGTTTTAGTTATTACTGTCTTCTACAATATTTAATTTTTATAGTTTTTTCAAGATCTCATACAGCTTAGTTTTAGTTATTCTTACCAAAAGTAAAATACTCCAAAACTAAGGGGTTTTGGTTTTAGTTTTAGTTAACTAAAACAACACTAGACTCCAAACCCTTTCCCCACATAGGTAAGGGGTCAAGACAAGAGTAACAAGATTTCACATCAGTGTTGTTTAATTAGTTTTCTATTTTGCCCATTAGTTAGTTTGTTGAAGTTCCCTTATGACTATTAGTTAATTCTGATTAGAGTTTGGACTATATAGTTCAGATTTAGTTTAGTTATTAAAACATTATTTTTCTGTATTCCAGGAGATGAAAATAATGAAGTTAATTTTGATTCGAGAATTAAAGTAATATATCCCACACAGGACTCCATTTATTCTTGTGGCTGAAGGCCATCTATGAGATGGGCTGCTGGTCAAAGAGCAAGCTGATAAATTTGTCCATAATAACTCGGACTTTATCACTTGTGGTCTCCAGCAAGGACTACTGAAACACAAGCTAGCTATAGTGGTTGCCTCAACAAGTTACTACTGCAACATAATTGTTTGAGAGTAACACTATTTATTAACTTTTTACACACTATTTTTATAAACTTGTTTCTAAACTTCATAATTTGGGCATCCCTATTGCTAACTCAACCCTGAGCAATAAATGCAGAGTGAATCATCAGGAAGTTGTGATGTAGCAACTGCATACAGCTTCTCAACCTCTAAGTTGGTCCGCTTATAAGTGCATTTCATTTTAGTTATGAAAAAAGGAGCAGCTAAAGGGTTATTCATTTTAGTTTTAGTTACAATTACAACACTAATAGTTGAATTTGGGGTGGGGTGAGGGGAGTTTACACAAGTAGCATCAAATATTCTATTGCAAAGCTGCTTAAAATATTTTTCTTAAATATTCTATCAAACTACCTTGCTTGGTAGAACCTTGCCTAATTTATTTGTTGAGACTCACAGTTATTGTGCTAGTTGATAGCAAATCAGTTACTGGAAACAAGGTATTTACAAAAACTGTCAGTACACTTGCTGCATTGTAACTGGGACATCTGAAGAAGAATGGCCTTATGGTGTAGTTTGAAGTTTGTGTGCCAGCAGCTCAGAGAGACAGTAGAACCTATGTGGGCATGTACTCAAAAATTCAGGCCTGGAATAGGTCCCACTCATTCCATATGATAGCGTGATTCTTCTAAATGTTGTAAAGATTTTAATTCTCACTTTAATGCAGTGATCACTTAGACTTTATTAAATTAAAATGTGACTACTTTTTTATATAGGCAAGCTAAATGTACAATATGCGCAAAGCGGGCACATGTGAAGAAGCAGTGGCACACAACACAAGTATATTAGTCCTGACAGCTAGCAGCTATGATAGCCACAGTTGTCAGTCCCACCACCTCCCCGTTTCAAACCACCTAATGAGAATAAGCTCAGATTGCCAATGTGTAGTTTAGGTAGATGATTATAAGGTGAATTGTAGTTAATTTTGATTATAAGCATGTAAAATTTTGATATTATAACCTCAAATAATGCAATATCATGAAAAAAGATGTGATAGCTCATGGGCCTCAGACATTACATTTTGAGAGTGGCCACACCTCCAGCTAGCCACTAAATTATAACATAACATGCATAACCATACAATTATTGTATTAGTTGTGAAAAGTAAAGTTTGTAAATGTACTTGAAGCAAAAATATCTTAATTTTATTTTTATTCTTATTTTCAAAAGGAAAATTTTTTTCATTCGAAAAAAAAAGTCGTAATACATACTTCCGAATTACGCGCCTCAAATTTTTTGAAAGACGTTATGTGCAGAACGGCTGACCCTCACCTTTGACCTCACGCGATGTCTTTGCACGCGCTCTTGTTGCTAGCTTTCACCTTCGACCTTTGTGGAAAGTTGTCCTTGGTGACCCTGCAAGATTGATTTAGGAGGTGGTTCATTAGGTTGGTTGCTCGTTGTTGGCTAGGCTGCATTTGTGCTACCTGTGAGTGATGATAAAGGAGAAGAAGACTGCAACGGCAGGAATTCACTTATGCTTTGTGATAACAAGTAAGTGTACTAAATACTGTGATGTGTAGTGTTGAATAGATAGCTAATGAATTGTATTTAGGAGTTTTGCAAATTATTTGACATGACAAAAAAAAACAGAGTTTTCTTTAAACACCTCTCCCCGCCAAACTTGTAGTAACTGTCTGAACTAATCATTTCTGCTGCCAATTCATTGCTGAAAGTGTGGGTTATCAAATACAATTTTATATTATTATAGTATGAGTAATAGCACGGGTAGCAGTGCTATTAGGGATCAATAGCACTCGTAAAGCAATTGAAATAGCACTCGCCGAGTACTATTTAAATTGTTTTACGAGTGCTGTTGATCCCAAAAGTACAGGTTACCCGTGCTATCACTCGCTAATAGTAGACCATCTTTTTTTTTAATCATTTGCACTTGTAGCTACACTGTATCAGTCACTCACTATCTTTGTATTTCAGGATTAGATTCCTCTGGAATTTCGGTTTCAACCTATGGCTCCTCTTAAAATGTTGAAAATTTTCCGTCTAATATGGAATGACATTGTCTCCAACTAGAATCTCTCCAACTGTACGTTTCCAAGGTTAATACTGCATGCGTGCACACTGTATTATTTCACTTAGCTACTGTACGTGCTATTTCACTTATTTACGCACTATTTCACTTTCTGTGTGCGACTTCAATTGAAGAGTGATTTTCCCACACATTTTTGAATGGGCAATTTACGTGCCGTACTATTAAATTTAGAAATTGTTATGACAATACGCCATCTGACAAGGAATAGTCTGAGAAATCATTAACATGAACAAACTCAAAACCTGTTTCATTTTGGTTTTCTTCATATACATGTTCCATATCATCGTCAGGAGTGGCAGTAAACACTCGGCCACTGTAACTAATGAAATGCCCCCCCCCCCCCACCTCCCTAGTACTTTAGTGAGATTGTGTTGTTGTTTTTTCCCATTAGTGTACTGGCAATTTTTAATTAACAGTGGTATACATGATGACAGTGGCTAAGGTGTAAGGCTAAGTAGGAAAAATAAATAATACAAAAAAAAAAAGAGTGTGGGGAAATTTTTTATCTAAGT